>Ga0316204_10000687_pt1 | contig 115317 bp, 112 predicted proteins | sample 6monrhotite_MG_2_FD_205661 | JGI IMG/M metagenome (GOLD analysis project Ga0316204, IMG submission 205661) | Microbial mat bacterial communities from mineral coupon in-situ incubated in ocean water Damariscotta River, Maine, United States -... | ecosystem: Environmental > Aquatic > Marine >...
CGGCGCTGATCCCGCAACTGATCTATACCGTCTGTTCGCCGATGGTCGGCACGGCGCGCACCGCCATGGCGGGCAGCATCGAACTGCCGGTGATGTTTGCCGTCGGCTGGTTTTTCTTCAACGAGGCGTTGCACGCGTCACAGGGCGTGGCGCTGATTCTGGTGATCGCCGCCATCGTCATGACGCCAGCGAAACGCGCACGCTCGATTGCGTCAGCGCTCAAACCTCAGGGCTGATGCAGCACTTCGACGGACATCACGCTGGGCAGATGCCGTGCGATTTCGGTCCAACTGTCGCCGCCATCGAAGGAGGCAAAGACCGATCCGGTGTTGGTGCCGAAATAGACCCCGGCCTGCGCCGCGCAGTCGGTGGCCATCGCTTGCCGCAGCACGGTGAAATAGCAGTTTTCGGCAGGCAATCCCTGTCGCTGCGCCTGCCAACTGTCCCCGCCATCGGTTGACCGCCACACCGCCGCGCGCGCATCCGGCGGATAGCGCCCCTGACTGTCGCCGTTCAGGGGCAGCACCCAAAGGGTTTGCGGATCATTCGGATCGACGGCAACGGGAAAGCCAAAAGTCGACGGCAGGCCGTCGGTGATGTCATCCCAACTGCGCCCGCCGTCGCTGGACCGAAACACCCCGTGGTGGTTTTGCTGATACAGCACATCGCGGCCGGGCAGCGCCGCGCGCACCATGTTGTGCACGCATAGCCCCACCTCATGCCCGCAGGCGCCCAGGGTGGGATCGGCATGAGCAAGCGGCTCATCGGGCACCGCGTTGGATCTGCGATTGCGCCGGTCCCAGGTCTTGCCGCCGTCTTCGGTTGCAAAGACCCCGGCGGCCGAAATGCCGACCCACAGGCGGTCAGGGGTCTCTGGGGTGTCGACGATCGTGTGCAGCACCAACCCGGCGGCACCCGGTTGCCAGCCATCGGCCGAGGGATGATCGCTGAGGCCCTGCACCTTGTCCCACGTCTGGCCCTGATCGGCGCTGGCAAACAGCGCCGCGGGTTTGGCCCCGGCATACAGTGTTCCATGCGCGAAATGCAGTGACCACAGGGCATTGACCTGCCCCTTGAAGGGCGCGTCGGGCAGGGGGCCGCGCCCCAACATGGCGCGGAAATCGGCATCCTGCGCCAGCCAGTCGTCCATCGTGCCGTTGGACAAAAGCGACAATTCCCAGCTGTCGCCGCCGTCGGTTGACCGCCAGACACCCGCGCCATGCCACTCGCCCCCCGCCGCCGCCCAGATTGCGCCGGTGCCCGCGTCAGCCACCACATGATTGGTTGGCCAGCCGTCACAGAACGGCCCGCGCAGCGACCAAGTTTGGCGGTCACCGTCTGATGACAGCAGAAAAACCCCTTTGGACGTGCCCAACAGCACCGTTATGCGCTCTGCCACTGTGATACCTCCGGCCTGCTTTCAGCAAATCTTAGCATGGGATGCATCAATTTCACGTCCATGATCATCAAAAAGCCAGACTGCCTTGCGAAGATGCAAGAATCGCCCTGTTCGGCGGTGTCATGAGGTTGGGTATGAAAATTGCCGTTGTCGGTCTGGGCTATGTCGGCCTGTCGAATGCGATTCTGCTGGCGCAAAACCACGAGGTTGTTGCGCTGGATACGAATGCGGCGCGCGTGGCGGCCCTGAACACGGGCCAAAGCCCGGTAGAGGACAAAGACGCTACCGAGTATCTGGCGCGCGGCGGGTTGGACCTGCGTGCGACCAGTGACGCCGCCGACGCGCTGGCCGGGGCCGCGTATGTGGTGATCGCCACGCCGACCGATTATGACCCGCAAACCAACCAGTTCAACACCAGCAGCGTCGAAAGCGTGGTTGATCAGGTGCGAGCGGTGAACGCCGGCGCGGTCATGGTCATCAAGTCAACGATCCCGGTTGGATTCACCGAACGCCTGCGCGCGCAAAAAGCGTGTGACGCCATCTTGTTTTCACCGGAATTCCTGCGCGAAGGCCGGGCGCTGCATGACAATCTTTATCCGTCCCGCATCATTGTCGGGGAACGCAGCGCGCGTGCGCGGGTGTTTGCGGAACTGCTGCAAGAGGGGGCGCAGGCCGAATGCCCCGTGTTGTTCGCGGATCCAACCGAAGCCGAGGCGATCAAGCTGTTCGCCAACACCTACCTGGCGCTGCGCGTGGCGTTCTTTAACGAACTGGACAGCTACGCCATGGTGCGCAAGCTGGAGACCCGGCAGATCATCGACGGCATCGGTCTGGATCCCCGGATTGGCGGGCATTACAACAACCCGTCGTTTGGATATGGCGGGTATTGCCTGCCCAAGGACAGCAAACAGTTGCTGGCCAATTACAAGGACGTGCCGCAAAACCTGATCGCCGCCGTGGTCGACGCCAATGAGACCCGCAAGGACCTGATCGCGCAGCAGATTGCGGCGCGCAATCCCGAGGTTGTGGGCATCCATCGACTGGTGATGAAAGCGGGGTCTGACAACTTCCGTCAAAGCGCGATTCTGGGCGTGATAGAGCGTTTGCAGGCGCGGGGCATCGAGGTGATCGTGCATGAGCCGGGTGTCACCTTCCCGGACTTTGCCTTGGCCCCGTTAGAGAACGATCTGACCACTTTCAAAGCCCGCGCCGATCTGATCGTGGCCAACCGGCGGTCCGCTGAATTGGCCGATGTGGCCGGCAAGCTGTTCACACGGGATTTGTTCGGGGTTGATTGATCCCGGGCGGCGGCGCTTGCCGCAGGGGCGAAAATTGCGCATCAATGCTCTCTGACACCTGGGGAGGACAGATCAGGATGCGGTTTCACGGATATTTTCGCAGCTCGTCCAGCTATCGCTGCCGTATTGCCTTCAACCTCAAACGACTCAGCTATGACTTCGTGCCGGTTCATCTGGTCAAGGACGGAGGCCAGCAGCGCAGCGACGCGTATCGTTCGCTGAACCCGCAAGGGCTGGTTCCGACGTTGGAGGTGGACGGGCAGGTGCTGACCCAATCGCCCGCGATTCTGGAGTGGCTGGAGGAAACACACCCCCAGCCCCCCTTGCTGCCATCGGACCCGATGGAACGGGCTGCTGTGCGCGCGTTCTGCGCCGTCATCGCCTGCGAGATCCATCCGCTTCAGAACCTGCGCATCCTGCAACATCTGGGCTCTGAGTTCGGCCAGGACCAAGATGGCAAGGCCGCGTGGTGCCAGCGCTGGATTGGTGACGGGCTGGCGGCCTGTGAGGCGTTGCTGAAGGACCGGCCAGAGACGCGCTTTGCGTTCGGGGATCAGCCCGGCATGGCAGAGGTGTATTTGATTCCGCAGATGTTTTCGGCGCAGCGATTCCACGTGGATCTTTCGGCGCTGCCCCGGCTGCGTGCCATCACCGACGCCTGCGACGAATTGCCCGCATTCGCGGCGGCACACCCGTCCCGCCAACCGGACGCGGAATAGGTTTAGTTTATACCGACGTGAAACAATTGATTAGGTGGGCCTGGGCGTTCGTGAAATAAAATTAGCAGAGTCAAAAGTTGGACCTTGCACTCGCAATGAAATCTTCGAATAGTTGACCGATCAGTCACCGAAAGAAGTGTTGGCAATATAATGCTAATTGTGCCAGTGTTTGCTGCGTGAGACTGACAAAGTTCCTTGGGAGGAGACAGAATGATGAAGAAAACTGCAATGAAGGCCCTGCTCGGCGCCACCACGGCGATCACCTTGAGCGCAGGCGTCGCCGCAGCGCAGGACGTTACCCTGCGCATGCATCAATTCCTGCCTGGCGCAGCAAACGTTCCGGCACTGATCCTGGAGCGTTGGGCCGACGCCGTCGAAGCAGATTCGAATGGCCGGATCGCGATCGAACGCTACCACGCCATGGCGCTGGGCGGCCGCCCGCCAGAGCTGATGGACCAGGTGCTGGACGGGATCGCTGATATTGTCTGGACGGTGAACGGATATACCCCGGGCCGTTTCCCGCGCACCGAAGTATTTGAGCTGCCGTTCTTCGTAGAGAACCCGCGCGCTGCCTCGGCCGCGCTGTGGACCATGTATGAAGAGCACATGCAGGACGATTTCGCCGGCGTTCACCAGCTTGGCATGTGGGTCCACGGCCCCGGCATGTTCCACACCAATGCACCCGTTGCCACGCCGGAAGACCTTCAGGGCATGAAGATCCGCGGCGGTTCACGCATGGTGAATGACCTGCTGACCCAACTGGGTGCAGAGCCGGTTGGCCTGCCTGTCACCGGAATCCCCGAGGCGCTGTCACGCGGTGTTATCGACGGCACCACGATCCCCTGGGAAGTTGCGGGTATCCTGCACGTGCCGGAACTGGTGAACAACCACACCGAAATCGAGGGCACGGCGCTCTACACCCTGACGTTCTCGTTCGCGATGAACCAGGATGTCTATGACAGCATGCCGGCTGATCTGCAGCAGGTGATCGATGACAACTCGGGTCTGAACTTCTCGGTCTTTGCAGGCGGCACGCAAACCGACGCTGATGGTCCGGTCCGGGCTGCGGCGGTTGAACGTGGCAACAACATCGTCACCGTGACCGCAGATGAGGCGCAAGCCTGGGTCGATGTGGCACAGCCGATCTATGCGTCCTGGCTTGCCGACATGGACAGCCAGGGTATCGACGGTCAGGCGCTGATCGACGAGGCGCGTGCGCTGATGACGCAGTATGATGCGACGGCGGACGACATGTTCAACGCCTGGGCATCCGAGAACTGATCTCGGGCTGAATAAACTTGGGGGCGCGGTCTGAAAGGATCGCGCCCCGGTCTGCTTTAACGCTTTTCCGCAGGAGGGACCGATGTCCATGAATAGCAAGATCAAGACCCTGACGACCGCCTTCGCCCTGGCAGCCCTCTCTGGAGGGGCCGCGTTGGCGCAAGAGGTGACGCTTCGATTGCATCAATTCCTGCCGCCGCAGGCCAACGTGCCGGCGCTGGTGCTGGATGTCTGGGCGGAGACCATCGAGCGTGAATCCGGCGGACGGATCGCCATTGAAAGCTATCCCGCCATGGCGCTGGGCGGCACGCCACCCGAACTGATGGATCAGGTGATCGACGGCATCGCCGACATCGCCTGGACCGTGAACGGATTCACGCCGGGCCGCTTTCCGCGGTCGGAAGTGTTTGAGCTGCCGTTCTTCCTGAATGACGCGCGCGCGGCATCCTATGCCTACTGGCAACTTGCGCAGGAAGAGATGGCGAGCGCGGATTACGCCGATGTGCATTTGCTGGCAACCTGGGTTCATGGCCCCGGCATGTTCCACACCAACGTCCCGGTTCGGACGCCCGAAGACCTTCAGGGCCTGAAAATCCGCGGCGGCTCGCGCATGGTCAACGATCTGCTGACCCGTCTTGGCGCAGAGCCCGTGGGAATGCCCGTCACGATGATCCCCGAAGCGCTGACGCGCGGCGTGATCGACGGCACCACCATCCCGTGGGAGGTAACGACATCCCTGCACGTGCCGGAACTGGTGACCAACCACACCGAATTCGAAGGCACCAGCCTGTATGTTCTGACCTTCACGCTGTCGATGAACCGCGACGTCTATGAGGGCCTGCCCGATGACTTGCGCCAGATCATCGACGACAATTCGGGCCTGAACCTGTCGGTCTTTGCCGGCGGCACGCAGTCGGATGCCGATGGCCCGGCCCGTCAGATCGCGGTTGAGCGTGGCAACAACATCGTCACCGTCCCCGCCGATGAAACCCAGCCCTGGCGTGACGCCGTCCAACCGATCTACGACTCTTGGGTCGCCGATCTGGCCGGGCGTGGCATTGACGGTCAGGCGCTGATTGATCGTGCACGGGACCTGATGGCGGAATACGACGCGGCGAACTGACGCGTGTTCGCTTGACACTGAACTCCGCGGCCTTCCGGTCGCGGAGCTTCCAGAACACAAGGTCGGACCCCAACGGGCCGGAGACGGACAATGTTCAAATCAATTCACAGGTTCTTTCACGGCTTGGCCTGGGTCATGGCCATCGTCGGCGGGATCGTTTTGCTGGGTCTCGTGCTGATGATCTGCATTTCGATTGCGGGTCGCACCGCCACATCGATCCTGCATTCGCATTGGATGCAAACCAACATGCAGGGCTTCGCCGACTGGATGATCGCAACGGGCATTGGCCCGGTTTACGGCGATTATGAATTCCTGACGGCGGGGCTGGCGTTTTGTGTTTTCGCCTTTATCGGCTGGTGCCAGATGACCGGCGGCCATGCCACGGTTGATGTCTTCACCTCGCGCTTGCCGGAACGGGCCAGCCGGATCTTGTCGATGTTGATCGAATTGGTGTTCGCCTGGGCGTTGATCCTGATCGCCGTGCAGTTGACCGAGGGCATGAGCACCTACAGCCGCCGCGGATCCACGACCTTCCTTATGCAATACCCAGTCTGGTGGAACTATGCGCTGGCGCTTGTGCCGGCCGTGATCTCGGCGATCATCGGGGCCTATATGGCCTGCGTTCGCATTGCCGAAGTCTTTGCCAACCGGACGCTTGTCGCCGCACACGGAGCAGACCATTGAGCAACCTAGAAATCGGCGTCCTGTCCTTCCCTGCGCTTTTACTGCTGATCTTCCTGCGTGTGCCGATTGGCCTGGCGATGTTCGTCGTCGGCTATTTTGGCTATTGGCTGGTCACTGGTGATACGCGGATGCCTATGGCCCGCCTGAAAAGCGCCGCCTATTCCACCTTTGCCAGTGAATCCTTGGCGGTCGTGCCAATGTTCCTGATGATGGGATATTTCGCCACCATCGGGGGCATGTCGCGGGCGCTGTTCAAAGCTGCCGAATCCTTTGTCGGGCATCGCAAGGGCGGCGTGGGCATCGCGGCAATTGCGTCTTGTGCCGGGTTCGGCGCGATATGCGGATCATCACTGGCAACGGCCGCCACCATGGGCCGCGTGGCCCTGCCGGAAATGAAGCGGTTTGGCTATCACGGCGGGATTTCGACAGCGGCGCTGGCGGCTGGTGGCACGCTGGGCATTCTGATCCCGCCCTCCATCGTGTTGGTGATCTACGCGATCCTGGCGGAACAAAACATCGCCAAGTTGTTCCTTGCCGCGTTCGCGCCCGGATTGCTGGCCGCGTTCGGCTACATGATCGCCATCTCCATCTATGTTCGGCTGTACCCGGAACGCGCCGGTGTGGGTGAACGGGTGCCGATGAAGGACCGGATGCGCCTGTTGATGGGGGTTTGGCCCGTGTTGCTGGTGTTCATCGCCGTTGTCGGCGGTATCTACGGCGGCATTTTCACGCCCACCGAGGGCGCGGCGGTTGGCGCGTTGGGCACCGGGTTGATCGCGCTGGCCAATGGTGGGTTGACCTTCCGCACCATGCTGGATGCGTTCACATCAACCGGGCGATCCACGGCGATGATCTTCTTCATCGTGTTCGGCGCGGCGTTCTACAACAGCTTCCTTGCGCTGACCCGCGTGCCGCAATCCTTGTCGGACTGGGTTGTCAGCCTGGGGCTGGCGCCAGTGGCGGTATTGCTGCTGATCCTGGCGATCTATCTGGTGCTGGGCTGCGTCATGGACAGTTTGTCGATGATCCTGCTGACCATTCCGATCTTCTTTCCTATGATGATGGCGCTGGATTTCGGCATGTCCGCCGAACATGTCGCCATCTGGTTCGGCATCCTGGTGCTGATCGTGGTGGAGACCGGGTTGATCACGCCGCCGGTGGGGATGAACCTGTTCATCATCAACGCGATGGACCGTTCAACGCCGATGGTCGAAACCTACAAGGCGGTGATGTTCTTCGTCGCGTCGGACCTCGTGCGGGTGGGGATCCTGGTGGCATTCCCGATCATCACATTGTTCCTGATCCCCTGACGGGGCCATAAGCGGCAGACGTGCTGATGTTGACGAATTAAGGGGGGCCAGACAGGCCCCCTTTTTCATGCGGGATCCTTGACAGAAAAATGATTATGCCATGTAATCATATCAAGAGGTGATCCATGACTTCACGCACAGACGCACCAGAACCGAACGATCATAAAACTGAGGCATTGGGCGCAGGTGACGCTGTGCTGCGCCGGTTTGTCGGCTACGACATGAAGCGCGCGTTCAACGCCATTCAGGCCGATCTGAACGCAACCTTGGCGCCGTTCGGGCTGCGCATGGTGACCTATTCGGTGCTGTCTGTGGTCTGCGCCAATCCCGGCATCCGCCAAAGTCGCCTGGCCGAGGTGTTGTCAATCGAACGTCCCAATCTTGTGCTGATTCTGGATGACCTTGAACGCGCCGATGCGGTTGAACGGGTTCGTGCCCCCGAAGACCGCCGCGCTTACGAATTGTCGCCAACGCTGAAAGGCAGCCTGTTGTGCGACCACGCAACGCAGGCCGTGGCCGCCCATGATGCGAGGATCGCGGATGGGATCGACGCGGCGACCTTGGACACCCTTCACACCGCCCTGCGCCGGATAGAGCGCAACGGCCAATCTGAACGCCCAAGAAAGTCTGACGGCGTGGAAAGGAACACCCATGAGCGGGACACAGTATCGCGCGCATGATGCGCAACGGCAGGCGCGGGCTGATGGCTCGATCCTGCTGACCAGCAACTTGCCCCTGGGCCCGGTGGCTCGATGCGCAACCGACTGGCTTCAGGAGTGGGCGCAGGCCACCCCAGACCGTGTGTATCTGGCCGAACGGTCCGGCGATGGCTGGCGCCGCGTAACCTATGCCAAGGCGCTGGAGGTGACCCGTGCGTTGGCCTCTGCGCTGGCAGGGCGTGGTCTGACCGCGCAAACGCCGATCCTGATCATTTCCGGCAACGGTATCGACCACGCGTTGCTGACCTTGGCTGCGCAGTATATCGGCGTGCCCACGGTTCCGGTGGCAGAACAATACGCGCTGATCCCTGCCGCGCATCCGGTGTTGGAGCGCGTGATCGACATGATCCAACCGCACGTCGTTTTTGCCGATGACGGGGACCGCTATGGCGCGGCGCTGTCCTTGCCCGCCATGGACGGCATGGAAAAATTGGTCAGCATCAATGCCGGCGCGGGGCATACATCGTTTGACAGCCTGCTTAACGCGTCCGGCGACGTGGCTGCGTTGAATGCGGCTGTGACGCCCGACACGGTGGCGAAATACCTGCTGACCTCGGGGTCGACCTCGCATCCCAAGGGGGTGATCACCACGCAGCGCATGATGTGCACCAATCAGGCGCAACTGAAGGCCTGCTTGCCATTTGTGGCCGATCAGCCGCCCGTGCTGCTGGATTGGCTGCCATGGAACCATGTGTTTGGCGGCTCTCATAACTTCAACCTGGTGTTGGCCAATGGCGGCACGCTGCACATCGACAACGGCAAACCGATCCCGGCGCTGGCGCAGCATACGCTGGACAACTTGCAAGACATCTCGCCGACCATCGCCTTCAACGTGCCGATGGGCTTTGCCATGCTGCGCGACGCGATGCAGCAAGATGCCGCGCTCAAGCAACGCTTTTTCCAAAATCTGGACATGCTGTTCTATGCCGGGGCGTCATTGCCGCAAGACGTCTGGGCCGATCTGGAAGCCATGGCGCGTGAGGTTCGGGGCGACATGCCGCTGTTCAACTCCTCTTGGGGGTTGACCGAAACCGCGCCCGCCGCGTTGATCCAGCACGAATTCACCGATCAATCCGGGATCATCGGCGTGCCGCTGCCCGAGGTGACGATCAAACTGGTGCCGGTGGATGACGACAACCGCTATGACGTGCGTGTCAAGGGCGATACGATCACACCGGGCTATCTGAATGACGCCGAAAAAACCGCCGAAGCCTTTGACGAGGAGGGGTTCTTCATCACCGGCGATGCGATGCGTTTCGTCGATCCGGGCGCGCCCAACAAGGGGATGAAATTCGACGGTCGCATCGCCGAGGAGTTCAAGCTGAGCAGCGGCACATGGGTGCGCGCTGCGGGCCTGCGGTTGGAGGTGTTGGGCAAGCTCAAAGGGCTGGCGGCAGATGTGGTCATCACCGGCGCCGACCGCACCGACGTCGGTCTGTTGATCGTGCCGACGCCGGCCGTTGCCGAGGGCGCCAGACCGGACGGCGGCGCGCTGATGTCTGACCGCGCAGCCGAGATCGCCGAACGCCTGAAACCTGCTGCCAATGACGGATCAGCCCATGCCATTCGCCGCGCCTTGATCCTGGCCGAACCCCCGTCCATGGGGGACGGCGAAGTGACGGCCAAGGGGAACCTGAACTTCCGAAAGCTGCTGGCCCGCCGGGCCGGTCTGGTGGACAGGCTCTATTCCGACAGTGACGCCGCGATCATCCGACCTTAAGCCAGGGCCGGTTTTTCCGGCGATCCCCGGTCAGGGCATCAAAAATGGGGGTTTGCGGCGCGATGATGGTTCTCATCCCCGGTCGCAGAGGCTAGTCATCAGGGGAAAGAGCAAGGAAAGAACCGCCATGACCTTTGACCATGCCCAGGCCCTGTTAGAAGCCGCGCGCGCTGCTGGGGCCGACGCTGCCGATGCGATTGTGATAGACGGCACATCGGTGTCGATTGATGTGCGCGGCGGGCGGCTGGAACACGCCGAGCGGGCCGAAGGGCTGGATCTGGGATTGCGGGTGCTGGTCGGGCAGCGTCAGGCCTGCGTGTCAGGGTCCGACGCGCGCCCCGAAACCATGGCCCTGATGGCTGAACGCGCGGTGGCCATGGCCCGTGAAGCGCCCGAAGACCCCTATGCCGGTCTGGCGGACCCTGCGCAATTGTCGGCCCGCCGCGATGCCGAAGGGTTGGAATTGTCCGACCCCGCTGACGAACCAGACCCCGCCCAGTTGGAGGACGACGCCCGCCGCGCCGAAGCGGCGGCACAGGCGGTGGACGGTATTTCGCAAGTCGATCAGGCGTCAGCGGCTTACAGCGCGCGTCAGGTCGTTCTGGCCGCCAGCAACGGGTTTCAGGGCGGGTATGCGCGCACCTCGCGGCATATTTCCTGCGTGGCGATCACCGGCGAAGGCACGGCGATGGAACGCGATTGGTCCAGCGAGGGGCGGATCTTTCAGGCGGATCTGCCCAGCCCGGAAAGCATCGGGCAAGAGGCTGGCGAACGCACGGTGCGGCGTGCCGGAAGCCGCAAGCCGCCGTCGGGCGCATTTCCCGTGCTGTATGATGAACGCATCGCGGCATCACTGATCGGCCATTTGACCAGCGCCATCAACGGCAGCGCCATTGCGCGCGGGGCCTCGTGGTTGCGTGATGCCATGGGGCAGGCGGTGTTGCCGGCCGGGATGGACCTGATCGAAGACCCGCTTCGCACACGCATTGCCGGCACCCGCCCGTTTGATGCCGAAGGCTTGGAAACCCACCGCCGCGCGCTTGTGCGCGACGGGGTGCTGCAGGGCTGGGTGCTGGATCTGGCCACCGCCCGCAAACTGGGGCTGACCAGCACCGGAAACGCCGCGCGCGGCCCGGCCGCGCCGCCGTCGCCCAGCCTGTCAAATCTTGTGCTGTCGCCGGGTGCCCACAGCCGCGAAGATTTGATCCGTGATATGGGCACGGGGTTGTTGGTCACATCGCTGATCGGCTCGACGATCAACCCGAACACCGGCGATTATTCGCGCGGGGCCTCGGGCTTTTGGGTCGAAAACGGTGAAATCGCTTATCCAGTCAATGAATGCACCGTCGCGGGCAATCTGCGGGACATGCTGATGCGCATGACGCCCGCCAATGATGCCCGCCCGCATTTAAGCCGGCTGGTGCCCTCGCTGCTGATCGAGGGATTGACGCTTGCGGGCGCCTGACACCGGCCCCCAGGATCTGGCGCTGCTGACCGAGGCCGCCAGAGGGGCGGGAAAAATTGCTGCGCGCCACTTCAGGCAGTGCCCGAAAGTCTGGGATAAGGGCGACGGGCAGGGCCCCGTGACCGAGGCCGATCTGGAAGTGAACGACTTCCTGCACGCGACGCTGACGGCTGCCCGCGCGGATTATGGCTGGCTGTCCGAGGAAAGTGATCCGTTGAACGCGACGGCGCGGCTGCATGCCGAGGCCACGTTTGTAATCGATCCCATCGACGGCACCCGCGCGTTTATCGACGGGCAAAACGGCTTCGCCCATGCGCTGGCCGTTGTGCGCGGCGGGGTGCCGGTGGCGGGGGCGGTGTTCCTGCCGATGCTGGACATGATGTACACGGCCCAGTTGGGCGGCGGCGCCTGGCTGAACGGCGAACCGATCCGCGCGTCCAACCCGACCGAGCCCGCACAGGCCAGCGTTCTGGCGGCAAAACCTGCGTTCGAGCCACGCCATTGGCCGCACGGCGTGCCCCCGGTCGCGCGCCATTTCCGCCCTTCGCTGGCGTGGCGTCTGGCATTGGTTGCTCAAGGTCGGTTTGACGCAATGCTGACAATCCGCGACGTATGGGATTGGGATATCGCGGCCTCGGCGCTGATCGCCACCGAGGCAGGCGCCAGCGTGACCAACCGGTCTGGCGGGCCACTGCGGTTCAACGGTGAAGGGGCCATGAACCCCGGGGTTGTCGCCGCCGGGGCGGGTTTGCACCAGGTGTTGATAGGCGGGCTTTCCCCCCGGACAGACCCGCCAGCCAAAGGGGACGGGCGGTGATGGTGGCGGCGGGCGCGGTCTGGCTTCATGCGGCAACCCCGGATCTGCAGGTGGCGGTGCGTATCCTCGCCGACACCCTGGGCGACATGCCCGGCGCGCCTGACATCCTGATCACCGGCGACGGCACACCCGACCCCGACAATAGCCGCGAGATCGAGGCCTTCGTGCTGGCAAATTCGGTCAAGGCCATCGTCATCGTCGGTGACGCCTTGCCGGTCACGATGATCGAATGCGCGCGGCTCAATCGGATTGGCCTGTTCCTGGTCGAAGCCAACGCGCCGCGGCTGCCGGGGCGCTGGCGGCTGCTGCCCACCCGGTTGCGCGCGGTGCTGGGGGATTTTGAGCAGATCCACGCCATCAGCCCGTCGGCCGCGCGGGCGATCGGCTTTGAACTGCGGGGCCGGGGACAGGTGCGTCCCACCGGCGCATTGGCCCATCATGCCCCGGCCCTGCCCTGTGATCCAATCGAGCTTGATGCCTTGCGCGAGATGTTGCGCGCGCGCCCGGTCTGGTTTGCCTATGATCTGCCCACGTCCGAGGCAGATGCGGTGCTGTTGGCCCACGCCCACGCGTTGCGCCGCGCCCACCGCCTGATCTTGATGATACAGCCCAAAGATCCCGCAACCGGCGCCACCCTGGCAGAGCGCGCGCGCGCCGTGGGCTTTGTCTGCGCCCGCAGGTCGCTGGGCGACGAAATCGACGACACAACACAGGTCTATATCGCCGACACGGCAGAAGATCCCAGCCTGTTCTTGCGGCTGGCACCGGTGTCCTTTTTGGGCGGGTCGCTGACCCCAGATACGCCGGTGCCGTCCGCTCTGGCCGCGGCGTCGCTGGGATCGGCGTTGATCTATGGGTCTGAAATCAGCCCCCATCAGCGCGGCTTTCTGGACACGTTGCACACGGCAGGCGGGGCGCGCCGGATCGGCCTGGCGCCAGCGCTGGGCGAGGCATTGGCCGCCACCCTGTCGCCGGAAGTGGGGGCCGACGCCGCGTTGAAGGCCTGGACGCTGGCCAGCGAAGGGTCAGAAGCCACAGTGATCATTGCGCGTGAAATTGTGCACTGGATGCAGTTGAACGGAGACCCGCGATGAAACCGCCTGCCTTCTGGACCAATCCACCCAACCGTCCCGGTTGGCAGGCGCGGCTGCTGGCGCCTTTGGGGTGGCTTTATGCCGGGGCAACCCGGCGCCGGTTGCGGCAGGCGGGGCTGCACGCGGATGTCCCGGTGATCTGCGTCGGAAACCTGAACGCGGGTGGTACTGGCAAGACGCCGGTGGCCATCGCCCTGATGCAGGCGCTGAAAGAGCGGGGGATCGAAGCCCATGTCGTCACGCGCGGCTACGGTGGCGCCTTGCCCGGCCCGCTGCGCGTTGATGAACGCCGCCATAAGGCCGCGCAAGTGGGGGATGAGCCGCTGTTGCTGGCCGCCTTTGGCCCGGTCTGGATGGCCAAGGACCGCGCGGCGGGCGTGCGCTGTGCGCAAGACGCGGGTGCGCAGGCGATCATACTGGATGACGGCTTTCAAAACCCGTCGGTGCAAAAAACCCGGTCGATCATCGTGGTCGATGCGGCTGTTGGCTTTGGCAATGGGCGCTGTATTCCGGCCGGCCCCTTGCGTGAACCTGTCGCCGCGGGGCTGAAACGTGCGGATGTGGTGATGTCTGTCGGCCCTAAGGATGCGCAAGACAGCTTCGCGCGGCTTTGGGGCAGTGCTTTGAATGGCGTGCCACATGTCACCGCGCATCTGGAGCCGCTGAACACCGGCATGTGGTGGAACGGGCTGCGCGTCATGGCCTTTGCCGGGATCGGGCGGCCCGCCAAATTCTACCAGACGCTGCGCGACTTGGGCGCGAACATCGTCAGGGCGCAATCGCTTGACGATCACCAGCCACTGACGCCTGCCTTGTATGCCCGGCTAGAGCGCGAAGCCAAAAGCGTGCGCGCGCAGTTGGTCACCACCGAAAAGGACGCTGTGCGCCTGCCGGTCAAGGCGCGGCCCATGGTGTTGACCTTGCCGGTGCGGCTGAAGGTGGAAGACATGCCCGGCCTGCTGGCCCTGCTGGGGTTCGATTTTCCCGCAGATCCGCCCGCGCCAGACGCTTAGACCCCGGCACGCGCAATGCGCAACAAGCCGTCGATATCCGTATGCGCCTCAAGATGATCAGCCAGTGCGTTCAGCGTGTCATCAACCCCCTGCGCATAGACCGTGTTCGACGCCTGCGCGCCGAGGTCACGCAAGAAGGCGGCGCGAAAGGCGTCATCGGTGAACAGGCCGTGCAGATAGCTGCCCATCACCCGCCCATCCGCTGAGATAGCCCCTTCAGGGGTGCCAGACACGGTGAAAACCGGGCGGTCACGATCCGCGCCTTCGGTCCGGCCAATGTGGATCTCATAGCCGCTGGCCTGCGTGCCGCTGGAAACATGGTGCGCTTGCGTCAAAGTCACGCGTTTGTCGCCAGCCATCACCGTGTCCACGGCCAACAAGCCCAGCCCCGGCACTGATGCCGGCGCGCCCTCGATCCCGTCGGGGTCGCTGATCGTCTGGCCCAGCATCTGATACCCGCCACACAGGCCCATCACCCGCGCACCCCGGCGCAATGCAGCGGCCAGGTCGATGTCCCAGCCCTGCGCGCGAAAGAAGGCCAGATCCGCGATCGTGGATTTTGAACCGGGGATCAGGATCAGATCAGCCTCGACCGGCAGGGGCGTGCCGGGGGGCACGATTTCGACCCGAACACCCGGTTCCTGCATCAACGGGTCCAGGTCATCAAAATTGGCAATCCGGTTCAGTTGCGGCACGGCGATCAGGAAATCGCCCGTACCACCTTTGTGGCGCAGATCGGCCGCGTCCTCGGCTGGCAGACGGTGGGCATCTGCGAACCATGGGATCACCCCCAACCCGGCCCATCCGGTGCAGTCCGCGATCATCTGGTAGCCATCATCGAAAAGGCGCGGATCACCCCGGAACTTGTTGATCAAAAACCCCTTGATCAGCGCCGCGTCGGCGGCATCCAGCACAGCCTGCGTGCCGACCATCTGCGCAATCACGCCGCCCCGGTCGATATCCCCTGTCAGCACAACGGGCACATGCGCGGCTGCGGCAAAGCCCATGTTGGCAATGTCGTTGGCGCGCAGATTGACCTCGGCCGGGCTGCCCGCGCCCTCAACGATGACCAGATCGGCCTGGGTTTTCAGGTGGTTGAAACTGTCCAACACCGGCGCCAGCAACTGCGGTTTCAGCGCCGCATAGTCGCGCGCGCGGGCGGTGGTCAGGCGTTTGCCTTGCACGATCACCTGGGCGCCGGTCTCGGATTCCGGTTTCAGCAGGATCGGGTTCATGTGCACCGACGGATCCACACCGCACGCCATGGCTTGCAACGCCTGCGCGCGCCCGATCTCGGACCCATCCGGCGTGACGGCGGCGTTGTTGGACATGTTCTGCGGCTTGAACGGGCGCACCGTCAGACCCCGGCGCACCAGTGCGCGGGCAAATCCGGCGACCAGCATCGACTTTCCGACGTTCGAGCCCGCGCCTTGTATCATCACCGTTGCTGTCATGCGCGCCCCTGCTTGAATGTTCTGCCTAGCCGAGCTGCGGTCGTTTGAAAAGCGCCGGATGTCAGCCCAGAACCTGCCCGATGGCGTGATGAAAGATTGCCGCGCCGCGCACGATCAGATCGTCGGGGAAATCATAGGTTTGGGTGTGCAACGCCGGATGGTCTGCGCCCGCACCCAGAAACAGCATCGCCGACCTGGCACCCTGGATGCCAAACCGCCCGAAATCTTCGGACCCACGCATCGGCAGGTCGCCCGGATCATGGCTGATCCCGGCGGCATCCATCGCGCGGCACAATACAGCGGTGGCGTCGGGGTCGTTGAAACAGGCGGCAAAGGGGTCATGGTGGCTGAAGCTGACGGTCAGATCATGCGCCACGGCTTCCGCCTGCGCGAGGTCTTCGGCCTGTGCCACCAATGTGGTCAAATCCGCATCCGAGATGCCGCGCAACGTGACCCACAGCTCGGCCAACCCCGGGGCAATGCCAAAGGCAGGCGCCCCCATCGTCAGATGCGTGACCGTGGCCAGCCGAAATCCAGGCTGCATCGCGCCGCCGGGGCCAAGCAGCGTCAATCCTTCGATCAGCCGGGCAAGTGCCAAGGTCGGTGCACGGCCCGTTTCGGGCAAAGAGGCATGCGCGGTTTCCCCTGTCAGCGTGATCTTCACCCCCACCGACGCGCAATTGACCGGCCCGGCCACCATCCAGGCATGACCCAGTGGCACACCGGGCATGTTGTGCAACGAAAACGCCCAATCGGGGGTCAGCGGTGCAAAGGCCGGATCGGCCAGTACGGCGGCGGCCCCCGTGCCATCTTCCTCAGCCGGTTGGAACATCAGCACAACGCGCCCGCGCCTGGGCGGCTGGCGATGCAACAGCCGCGCCAGCCCCAGCAGGATCGTCGAATGCCCGTCATGGCCGCACAAATGCCCGGTGCCTGGGGTTTGGCTGGCATAGGGCAGCCCGCTCAGTTCCAGGATCGGCAGCGCATCGAGTTCCGAGCGGATCAAGACCGTGGGGCCGGGGTGGCCACTGTCGTAGACCGCCGCCACGCCGTGCCCGCCCAGATCGGTGACCACGCTGTCAGGTTGCCACGGCGCCAGCGCCCTCAGGATGCGCGTGGCGGTCTGGCGTTCCCGGCCAGACACCTCAGGATGGGCGTGCAGATCCCGCCGGATGGCGATCAGGTCCACGATGTCGGTGTTGGTCAGCGTCATGATCCGGCCTGTTGTTGGTTGCGCAATCGGGGCCGGGCGCGCGCAAGGGTGCGCAGCGCGCGCCCGGGGGCCCAGACGGGGGAAACGGCCGCGCTTCGCTCAAGCATGTCACAAACAGTGGCGAACCCCAACATGCGGCCCAGATACATCGGCCCACCCAGCGCGGCGGGAAACCCGCAGGCGTGCTGGCTTACCAGATCAATGCAAGGGTCGGGGATGCCGGTTGCGGACAGGTCGGCGGCGGCGTCGATCAGGGACAGGATGGTATGACGGCGCAGGTCATCTTCGGGCATCTGCGCTGTGGTCCGCCCGGCGAAATACGCTTCTTCGCGGCTTAGATCCTCGATCAGCGGGTCAATCACGCGCCCGCCGCCGCCGGGATACCTGTACCACCCGACGCCGCCTTTTTGGCCCAGCCGCCCCTCGGGGACCATGCGGTCCAGCACCGGGCAGGGAAAACGGCGAAAGCCCGTGGCGTCTTCCTGCCGGTGGCGGGCATAGGCGTGGTCCAGGCCGTGCAGATCCTGCGCGGCACACGGACCAAGCGCGAACCCGGTCGCCTCCAGCGCCTCGTCCACCTCCCATGGGGGGGAGCCGGCGAAAACCAGTGCTTCGGCGGCGTCCTCCAGCCGCGCACGTAGGGGCGCGCCAATGAAGGACGCGGTGCGCATGGGCGTGGCACCCAGCGCGCGGATCAATCCGGCAGCACGATCGAGTTGATGGGCGGCGGTTTCGGGCCGGACGCGCAGTTCGATCAGGCGGGCATCCGGGGGTGGTAGAGCCGTATCGACGCAGACCGCGCGTGACGCCAAAGGCCCTGCAGCGCTGCCCGGCCCGCCGATCAATAGCACCAACGCATCCGGCCCACAGGCATCCAAAAGCGCGTGAACCGGCGAAACTGCAGTGTCGATCACCAGCGCCGCCCCCGCCGCCCGGGCCGCCTCAGAGGCAAGCGGTATTTCGTGCGGCACCTGACCCAACGCGTGCGCCCGCGCAAGGATGTCGGCCGCGCGCCGGGCGTCATCCTGGTCTGGCTCGAATGCGGTGACGTCAAAGCCCGCCCGCGCCAGCGCGACGGCCCATCCCAGCGCATGGGGTGTTTGGCCGCAAACGATGGCCTTGGTGTTTGGTGGAAAACGCGCCTGATCTGACGGGGGGCACAACGTGGCGCGGGTTTGTGCCCCATAGGCCATTGCCGCAGCCGGATCGGGCAGCGTGGCGCCCGGCCAAAGGACCGGCGTGCGGTTCAATCCAGAAATCCGTTCCGGCCAATCAATTCGACCAGATCCTGAACCGATTGCCCTACGTCGCGGCCCGTGGTGTCCAACTTCGCACGCGCCTGTTCGTACAACGCCTCGCGGCTGGTCAGAATGAATCTCAGCTGGTCCATGGCTTCCGGATTGCCGGCCATGGGGCGGGTGTCGCCCTGATCGCGCACGCGGTTCATGTGCTCGGTCGCCGAGGCTTTCACCCATATCGTGTGGAAGTTGTTCAGCAGGGCGTTGAACACTTCGGGCTCGGATACGATGCCCCCGGCAACTGCCAGGATCATGCTGTCATGCGTGGCGATGATGCGCGACAGCGCCTGCGCCTCCAGCCGCCGATAGCCTTCTTGCCCATAAAACGCCATCACCTCGGTCACGGGCATGCCGGCTTGATCTTCGATCTCTCGGTTCAGTTCGACAAACGGCACACCCAATTCGGCACTGGCCAAGGTGCCCAAGGTCGATTTCCCGGCCCCGCGCAGCCCGATCAGGGCAATCCGGTTGCGCCTTGCCGACGCGTCCGAGCGCGGCTCCAGAATACCCATCACCTTGCTGCGCGTCTCACTGTCGGACAGACGAAACAGTTCCGCCATGCGCAAGGTTTCGGACGTCCAGGGGTCTTCCACGCCCAAAAGCCATTCAATCCGGTGATCCAAGGCTTCCGCGACCCGCTGCAAAAGCCCGATGGAGATATTCCCCTCTCCGGCTTCCAGGAGCGCAAGGTAGCGCGGCGACACGCCAGACGCGTTCGACAAAACCCGGCGGGGAATGCCCTTCAATTCCCGCGCCTTGCGCACCCGCTCGCCAACCCGTCCGATCAGCAGCTTGACGGCGTCGTCGCCTGTTGGCTCAGCCTGTGCCTGCACGGTTTCGCCGCGAAAATTCGTGATCTCGGACATGTCACGGCTCGGTAAGGAACAATAGTGCAAAAGTCTAGGCGAAGACGCCCAATGCGGCAAGGGGTGGATCCGTCGTGGCGACTGTGTTCGCGGGCTTTGGTGCACTATTCTGCTGCGGGCTCCAACAATGGTTCCACCAGCGCCCGGATCTCTGGCGGGGCGGGGCGTTTGACGAAGTCCTTGGCCACGATGAACACGCAGACAAAGCGCCCTTCGAAGCACAGCACCCCGTCTTGGCGCCCGACCACGCGAAAGGTGATCGAACTTTCCCCCAGTTTGACAGGCGCGACATCACAGATCAGGCGGTGGCGTGGGGTGATGGGCGCGCGAAAATCGAGGCTCATGTGCACAAACGGTGTGCCGACGTTCCGGTCCAGTTCCATCTGATACCAGCCGTCGCCCAGATGATGTTCCCACCACGCGTTGATCGCATCCAGCGCAAACCACGGGATACGCCCGGTATAGACGATCTTGGCCGGGTCACAGTCGCCCCAGGTGACGCGGATTTCGTGCAGGAAACCCATCAATAGGTTTCCACGTGATAGCGCCCTTCTTCGCGCATCACGTCGCGCGTGGCTTCCCACTGCAACCCGGTGCTTTCAGCGATGTTCTTGAAGGATTTCTCAACCCCCTGCTCCATGCCGCGCAGGCCGCAGATGTAGATGTGCGTTTTCGGGTCGGCCAGCAATTCGGCGATGATTTCGGGCTCGGTCATCATCCGGTCCTGCACGTATTCCTTCGGCTGATCGGGCAGGCGGCTGAAGACCATGTGCTTTCGCAGCAGGCTGTCGGGCACTTTGTTCAGCGGGCCGAAATAGGGCAGGCTGTCAGGTGCACGTGCGCCGAAAAACAGCACCATTTCGCCGCTTTCGGCCTGTGCTGCGCGCTGGCGGCGCATGGTGAAGGCCCGGAATGGGGCAGATCCGGTGCCGGTGCAGATCATCAAAAGGCGCGCGGCGGGGTCATCCGGCATCAGGAAGGTGGCGCCGAAGGGGCCGGTGACCTTGACCTCATCCCCGACCTTCAGGTCGCAAATGTAGGTGGAGCACAGGCCCTGATCTTCGCGCTTCACTGTCAACGACACGTTGTTGTAATGCGGGCGTTCCCCGTCACGCGGGCTGGAGACGGAATAGAGGCGCGGCAGATGCGGTTTGCCGTCGGCGTCGGTGCCCGGGGGCGTGATGCCGATGCTCTGCCCTTCCAGAACCGGAAACGGCTGGCCGCCAAAATCCAGAATGATATGACGCACATCGCTGCCGGACCCGTCTGCGGTCAGGCGGAAGTTGCCCTGCACCTTGGCCACGGCGGGTTTGCCCAGGTTATACAGGTTGATCGACGGCTTCGAGGCCGTTGCCGGGGCTTTTGAGCGGCCACCCGCGCCCTGATGGGCCTCGGCCAACAACGCCTCGACTGCGGCGTCCAGCGCCTCGACATTGCCGCCAGCGGCGTCGCCCACGTCTTCTTGTGCCGGCAGTTCCTCCCACCCGAACTGATCCTCCAGGGAATAGGGGGTGGTAACCACGCGCCATTCATCGATGGACCCGGTCGGGCAGACGGGGATGCAGTCCATGCAGAAGTTGCAGGTGTCGGCATTCACCACGACATTGTCGTCGTCATGGGTGATTGCGCCGACCGGGCAGGTCATCTCGCAGGTGTAGCACCGGATGCAGATTTCCGGATCGATCAGATGCTGCTTCAGGGGCGTGTTCATGCCGGCATGCTCCGATTGGGGCGTAGAACCTGATCGGGAACGCGGGACAGTTCCAGGATGCTCCAACACAGGCCGGCACAGTCCGGGCAATTCAGGCAGGCACCTTTGTCCGGCCTCGTTGGGACGGCGAGGTCTGCGTTGCGAAGTCTGCGTGTAATCGGCATGACGGTGCTCCTTGATCCGGGGCGTAGGGTGCGTGACGCGCACGCACCCTACAACGATGTGCCCGTAGGGTGCGTGATTTCACGCACCTTTGGTTAGGCCATGTAAAGCTTCACATACTCGAAATCGCCCGGCTTGTTGTCGATCCCCACTTTCGGCGGGCTGATCCAACTGGCGTATTTGCCAGGTTCGGTGATCGGCGTCATCAGCGATTGAATGAAATCACCGTCCGCGTGGTTCGGCAGCCAGTCGCCTGCCTTGGCGTCATATTCGGCACCCGTCAGCAGGTTTCCATCTGGGTCAAACGTCTTGCCCGCGAACACCCCGATCTGGCGGTGGAAGCTTTCGTGCGGCAGCTTCATCTCGAATTGCACGCCCATCTTGGCGATGATCTTGTTCCAGCGGCCGACGCCGCCGGCAGCGTCCCGCGTATAGTCGTCGCGCAGGCGCATGTTGATGGCCGTCAGGGCCGGAACTTCGTGCCGCACCAGCGCGCCATCAACGAAATCCCACACCGGGTAGGTGTCGGATTTCAGCTGGTGGTCATCGGTCTGGCGGTGCTCCATGTAGCGGCCCTTGATGCCCGCGTTGAACGCATTGGCAGCATTGGTGGACACCTCTTGCCCGAACAAATCCAACGACAGCGTATAGTGCAGGTTCAGCTTCTTCTGGATCGTCGGCAGGTCGATAACGCCAAGGCTGCGGATCTTTTCGATCTCAAAGGGGTCTTCGATGCCGTTTTCGGTCATCACCTGGCATGTGCGTTCAATGGTGCGCCCGACTCCGGTTTCGCCCACGAACATGTGGTGCGCTTCCTCGGTCAACATGAAGCGGCAGGTGCGCGACAGCGGATCGAAGCCCGATTGCGCCAGCGATTCCAATTGCATCTTGCCGTCACGGTCGGTGAAATAGGTGAACATGAAGAACGACAGCCAGTCCGGCGTTTCTTCATTGAACGCACCCAACATGCGCGGCGCTTCCTCGGACCCGGATGAGCGGCGCAGCAGATCATCGGCTTCCTCGCGGCCATCCTTGCCGAAGTATTTTTGCAGCAGATAGACCATCGCCCACAAATGGCGGCCTTCTTCAACGTTCACCTGAAACAGGTTACGCATGTCATAAAGCGACGGGGCCGACAGGGCCAGGAACCGCTGTTGTTCCACCGATGCCGGTTCGGTGTCCCCCTGAATGACGATCAACCGCTTGAGCATGTTGCGATATTCGCCCGGAACTTCCTGCCAGGCGGGTTCACCGGCGTGTTCGCCACAAGGAATGCGGCGGTCTTCGACTTGCGGCGCCAACAGGATGCCCCAGCGGTATTCCGGCATTTTCACGTAATCGAATTTTGCCCAGCCCTTGGGGTCAACGGACACGGCGGTGCGCAGATAGACCAGCGACTGCTGGAAGTTCTGCGGGATCAGGTCCGACCACCAGTTGATGTAGCCGGGGTGCCATTTTTCCAGCGCTTTCAACACGCGTTTGTCGGTGGACAGACCGACATTGTTGGGGATCTGGGTGTCGTAGCTGACATTGATGAGGTCGAGCATGGTTTTCTCCTGGTTCGGTGCGTGCAAGCACGCACCCTACGGTCGTTCGGTCTGTAGGGTGCGTGGTTCCACGCACCGCTGGTGTCAGACCCGTTGCATGTTGTAGTCGCCACGTACCCCGGTGCCATAGCGCTGCAAGGCGCCGTCGGACCCGGTGGCGTTGGGCCGGATGAAGATCCAGTTCTGCCATGCTGTCAAGCGCCCAAAAATCCGGGTTTCCATGGTTTCAGGCCCGGCAAATCGCAGGTTGGCTTCCATGCCGGTCATCGCATCCGGGCTGAAGCTGGCGCGCTCTTCCATGAAGATGCGGATTTCATCCTCCCAGTCGATATCGTCGAAGATTTCGGTCACCAACCCAGCCTCTTCGGCGTCCGTGGCATCCAATGCCTCGCCGATCTGGCCATTTAATGCGTCTACGGCTTCGGGCTCACCCAGAAACCGGGTTTCCAGCCGTGACAGACCGTTGCCCATCGGGAATTGCCCGAAATTGGCAGGGCTCAGGGTGATCGCCGCGATGGGCCGGTTGTCCCCTTCGAACTCGTCTTCCATCATGTAGCTGCGATCCACCGACCACAGCAATTCGGCCAGCACCCCGGCAAAGCACGACCCGTGTTCCACCAGCGCGACCATGCTGCGAGAGGTCATGTCGACCCGCTTCAAAAGCCGCTTCCAATAGGCCAGGATTTCATTCGCCAGCCAATCGTCCTTGTTTTCCAACAAGACCGCCTCATGCGCCAGCAGCGCCTCTGGGTCGCCCTGGGTGCGAAACACCAGCAATCCCAGTTCCATCTCATTCAGCCGCAGATGCAGGATTGCGTCATCCAGTTCGCGGGCCAGCCGCAGCATGTATCCTTGATCCCCGGCGGCATGCAGATCGGCAATCGACGCCGGCGCATCGCTATCGGGGCCGGACAAGGTGATCGTGGCCTTGCGCCCCTTGCGGTCAACCTTCACTTCGACCAGCGAATAGTGCAGCGCGCCGTCATCGCCAACGGTTTTGGCCAACGGCGTCAACTGGATGCCCGTGCCGGTTGCTTTGGGTGACGCATCTGCGAATTCACGGGCGCGCGCGGCGACCAATTCGTCAAATTTTGAATTCGGAAAAACTTCATCCACCAGCCGCCATTTGACGGCCTTCTTGCCCTTGATCCCCTCTTCCAGCGTGCAAAACACATCCGCCAGATCGCGGCGCACCTTGCGTTTGTCGGTCACCCGGGTCAGCCCGCCGGTGCCCGGCAGAACAGCCAGCAACGGCACTTCGGGCAGCGCCACCGAGGACGTGCTGTCATCGGTCAGCATGATATGGTTGCACGCCAGCGCCAGTTCATACCCGCCCCCCGCGCAGGCGCCTTTGACGGCGGCAATATACTTCTGGCCGCTGTCTTCTTCGGCGGCCTCGAAGGTGTTGCGCGTTTCGTTGGTGAACTTGCAGAAATTCACTTTGTGGGCATGATCGGCGCCACCCAGCATGCGAATGTTGGCCCCCGCGCAGAACACTTTATCCTTGCCGGACCGCATGACCACGACCTTGACCTCTGGGTGTTCGAACCGCATGCGCTGCACCACGTCTGCCAGTTCGATATCGACGCCCAGGTCATAAGAATTCAGCTTCAACTGATAGCCGTCAAACAGCCCGCCATCTTCATCGACATCCATGAACAGGTTTGCGACATCCCCGTCATATTCAACGCGCCAGTGGTGGTAGCGGGATGGGTCGGTTTGAAATTCGATCACTTTGGCCACCGGAGCCTCCTGTTGGATTCTGAATTGGCGTGTTGCACAATAATGCCAAAAAGAGAGGTCGTAAATCCCCTTTTTTGGAAAGATTTGGAATGGAGATGTGCAATATTATGCAAGTTTGCCTGCAAAGGCTGCCCAATCAACAGATGAAACGCCCAGAACACGATGCTGCGCGCCGCTAAACGCCTCGGACCAGGCCGCGCTGGCACGTTTCAGGATGCGCGCGCTGGCCGAGGCGTTGCCCATTGTCGCTTTCAGCCGGGCATTGGCAAGCTGGATCAAAGCGGTCAGCAAATGCCGTTCCCGCGATGCAGGTGGCAGGCGGATCCAGACCGCCTCCCAACATTCATGCGCTTCCCAGAAATAGCCGCTGAGGAAACACTGAAACCCGGCTTTGAACGCCGCGCTGCCCTCAAAATCCGCGGCGGTCGAGCATCTATCCAACGGGGCTTTGACGCCCGAAAACACGGCTTCGTCCGGACGGGGCGTGCGACCTGGAAGATGGGGCGCGGGGGGCAGGCGAAGGGGTTCGGACATGGCGCCTCGATTAAGCAGGTTGCACGGTCTAAATAGGCTGCACGTCGGCCTGCTCGATCCGGGTCAGACGGGCGGTGAAGTCCGACACTGCGTTCAAGACGGCGTCGGGCTGGTCTTGATGCGGGGAGTGGCGACACTCATCCAACATCAGGATTTCGACGGGCGCATACGACCGGTTGGCGATTTCATCGACCTGTGCGCGGGTACCGTATTGGTCCTGGCACCCCTGAATGACCAAAGCAGGTATGCGGATGTAGTCGATCACCTCTGACACGTCCCAGGCGGCGAAGTCCGGGTTCAGCCAGGCGTCATTCCATCCGGTGAACGTGGCCTGCGGATCGCGATGATAGCGCGCCATGCGGTCCTTCAGATCGGTCTTGGCGAACAGGTCACGCGCACGGGCGATTTCGGCCAGCCCCATGGGTTCGGTAAACACATGCGGCGCCATCAGGATCAACCCGCGCACCCGGTGGTCGGCCACGCGCCCGGCGTATTCGGCGGCAATTGTTGCGCCGTCGCTGTGCCCCATCAGGATCACGCTATCGGCGCCAATCGCATCCAGCACGGCGGGAAGGGCGCTGACCGCTTCTTGCGTCATGTAAGTTACGGCGCGGGGCAGATCAGCGGGGTCGGATTGGCCATAGCCCTGCCGGGAGAATGCGAAAACCGCGCAACCCGTAACCTGCGCCAAGTGTTGCGGAAACTGCCGCCACAGGGCCACGCACCCCAATCCTTCGTGCAACAAAACAATCACCGGGCGGCCTGCAACGGGTTGCCCCCAGGTCGCCCATTCCAGCGATTTACCATCTGCCGTCAGTCGGCCTGTGCCCGCACTCCAGTCGATACCCATTATCCGCCCGCCTGATCACGCAGCTTGAAACGCTGGATTTTGCCGGTCGCGGTTTTGGGAAGTTCATCGACGATGGTGATCCAGCGCGGATACTTCCACATGCCGATCTTGTCCTTGATTTGCTGCTTCAAGGCGTCGGTGTCCATATCACCACCGTCCTTGAGCACGATGAACGCGGCCGGTTTCAGCAGTTTCTGATCATCGGCGCGGGCCACAACTGCGGCCTCCAACACGGCGGGGTGTTCGATCAAGGCCTGTTCGACCTCGAACGGCGAAACCCAGATGCCGCTGACCTTGAACATGTCATCCGTGCGCCCGCAGTAGACAAAGCGCCCATCGGTCCTTTGTTCATATTTGTCGCCTGTGCGGGTCCAGTGGCCCTGAAACGTATCCGCAGACTTGCCGCGCTGGTTCCAGTATCCATCCGCACTGGACGGGCCACGGACCAGCAGTTCGCCAACCTCGCCCTGCGGCACGTCCTCGTCATCTTCATTCACCAGCCGCACCTCATAGCCCGGCACGGCGGTGCCCGATGTGCCGTAAGCGATCTGCCCGGGGCGGTTGGACAGGAAAATGTGCAGCATTTCCGTGCTGCCGACCCCGTCAACAATCTCGGCCCCCCACAGCGTTTCCCAACGTTGCCCAACCTCACGCGGCAGTGCCTCGCCAGCCGACGTGCACAAACGGATGGAATGCACGGGCGCAGTGCCGCGCTTTTCCTGTTCGGCCACGACGGCGGCGAACAGCGTCGGCACACCGCAAAACAGCGTCGGCTTGTGGCTGGCCATGATGTCCAGCACCGCGTCTGGCGTGGGGCGCCCGCCGAACAGGATCGTCGTCGCGCCGACGGCAAGGGGGAAAGACACGGCATTGCCAAGGCCATATGCAAAAAACATCTTGGCGACGGAATAGACGATGTCGTCTTCGCGGATGCCCATAACCTGCGCACCAAAGGTGTCGGCGGTGGCTTTCAGACTGGCATGAACATGGCGCACGCCTTTGGGCGCGCCGGTTGAGCCTGAGGAATAGAGCCAGAACGCCAGTTCATCCTCATGCGCGTAGGCCGTTGGCGCGGGTTCAGCGCCGTCCATGAAGTCGGCATAGCTGATGGTCCCCTGAGGCGCATCGCCGATTACCACCACGGTGCGCAGAAAGTCGTTGCCCGCCAGCGCAGGTTTCACGGTGTCCCACAACTGGCTGGAGACCAGCAAAACGGTGGCGCGGCTGTCGGTCAGAATGGCGTCATAGATTGGCGCGGCAAGAAGGGTGTTCAACGGCACAGGGACCGCCCCGGCCTTCATCGCGCCCCAAAAGGCGATGGGAAATTCGATCTGATCACGCACGATCATTGCGACGCGCTCCTCGCGGCGCACACCCTGCCGGGCCAGCGCATCGGCGAACCGGGCGCTTTGGTCGGCCAATTCGCCATATGTCAGGCTGCGGTGGTCGCCATCTGCTTCTTGAAAAGCGATCTTGTCACCGCGCCCTTCAGACAGATGCCGGTCAACGAAATACAACGCCGCGTTCTGGTTCATGTCAGTCCTCCCTGATCGCCGGAGCCGGGATCAACCAGCCCAGCGCAGCCCTCCCAAGCCGCTTGTGTGCGCTATAGTGCAACTTGAGGGCCGGTTTGCAAGAAATTAGTTCTGTTGGATGCATTTTTTTGCACATGGCCGCAGCGCAGTCAGTCGGTAACATTGAAGCTGGCTTTGACCGGGATTCAAAGGCAAATTGCGGCAACTGCACCCTTACGATCAGGCATATGATGACTATGGCGCCCACCACATTGCTGAAAGGCCTTTTCGACCGAGCCGTTGCCGTAGCGGACCCGATGCGCGCGTTGTCGGCGTTTCTGCCCACGCGCCCGGATGGTCGGGTTTTGGTGATCGGCGCGGGCAAGGCCAGCGCGCGTATGGCCGAGGCCGTGGAAGCCCAATGGGGCCCGTGCGAGGGGTTGGTGATCACGCGTTACGGCTACGCCCGCGCCTGCCAGGGCATCGAGATCGTCGAAGCCGCGCATCCGGTGCCGGATCAGGCAGGGCTGACCGCAACGCGGCGACTGCTGGACCTGCTGGCTGGGTTGGGGCCGGACGATTTTGTTCTGGCATTGATATCGGGTGGGGCATCGTCGCTGTTGGAGGCCCCGGCAGCCCCCATGACGCTGGCCGATACACAGGCGGTGAATGCAGCGTTGTTGGCCTCAGGCGCGCCGATTGACCGGATGAACGTGGTGCGCAAACACCTCAGCCGGGTGAAAGGCGGGCAACTGGCTGCGGCGGCGTTTCCTGCGCGGATGCTGTGCCTGATGATATCCGACGTGCCGGGCGATGATCCGGCGTTTATTGGCTCTGGCCCCACGGTGGGCGACCCATCAACCGTCGATGACGCCCTTGAGGTTGTTGACCGTTGGGCCATTGACCTGCCGGCGGCGGCTTTGAAAGCCTTGGCACATGGCAGCGGCGTCATTGCGCCGGGCGATCCGCGCTTGACCCATGTCGAAAACCGTATCTTTGCTGCGCCCGCGCAATCGCTGAATGCAGCGGCGGAATTGGCGCGGGCGCAGGGGATCACGGTGCAGATCCTGGGTGACGCGCTTGAAGGCGAAGCGCGCGATCTGGCCGCCGCGCAGGCCGTGCAGGCGTTGAGCATCCGCGCTGATCTTGCCCCCGGCGATCCGCCTGTCGTGCTGTTGTCTGGCGGCGAAGTGACCGTGACGCGCCGGGGCGATGGGATCGGTGGGCCGAATGCCGAATTCTGCCTTGCGTTGGCGCTGGCGCTGAACGGTGCGCCGGGCATTCACGCGTTGGCCTGCGATACCGACGGGGTCGACGGCGCCGCCGAGGTCGCGGGCGCGGTGATCGGGCCGGACAGTTTGGCGCAGGCCCGGGCCATGGGGCTGGACCCGGCAGAGGCGCTGGCCAGAAACGATGCGCACAGCTTCTTTGCCAGCCTTGGCGGGCAAATCATCACCGGCCCCACGCTGACCAATGTCAACGATTTCCGCGCCATTCTGATCACCCCATAAGCAAATGGGCGGCCCTCGATGGGACCGCCCGATTGGTGCTGAAAATGTCGTTTGGCTTACCAGCCGAATTGCAGGGTCAAACCCGTTTGGCCGCCGGTCTGCTGGACATGGCCGTTGGTGTTTTCACCGAACTGGAACAAACCGTACGAATTGTTGCCACCCGTCTGGCTGATCGACCCGCTGTGGCCGCTGCCTTCCTGATGCAGGATCGCCTGGTTGTTCGGGCCACCCTGGTAGATGCCTGCGGCGTTGTTCACCCCGTGCTGGGTGACATGGCCATTGGCGTCGATATCTTGGGCCAGCGCATAGAAGGCCAGACCCAGGCGCAGGGCATCGGCTTCTTCGGCATTCGATGGGGCGAAATTGATGGAGAACTGACCACCCGCCATGGCAGGGGCCATTGGCAGAGCAACTGAGGTGGCGATGGCGGCGGCAAGAGCAAGAGCTTTCATGATCAAATTCCTTGGCAGAGGGTTGGGTTAAAAAGGGGACGAAGAAAGGGGTTGGTCTGGATGCGGCGGGGCAGGGGAACCCCGCCGCAGGGGCAAAGCGGGCGTTACAGGGACGTCTGATCGCAGGACATGCGCTCACCGTTGACCTGGATTTCCAGCTCGACCGTCTGGCTGGCCGGGCTGCCCATCAAGCGGGTTTCACCCAGGACCGAGGGGCTGTTGGCATCGGCAACAAAGGCGCCGGATTGCCGGATGGAGGCGGTTCCACCGTTCGAGCGACTGGTGATCGCCATGGTGTAAGTGCCTTCGATATCGGTGTCCGAGGTCACACGACCTGACAGCTGCGTGCCGCCGTAGACCGATTCAAGTGCAACCTCGCAGCGCAGCGGCGCATCATGCGCTTCGTCTGCGGTGTGGGCATAGCTGGCGGGGATGCCCCAGGCGGCGGCCGTGACGCCGGCCAGCGAAAGGCCCATCAGCAGGGCGGGGGTGCGGCGGATAAAAGAGGCTCGCATTGGGAACTCCTGTGGCTTCAAGGGAGGGAAAGAAAACGGGGCCGCGGGGGCGAGGGGAGGGTTCCCCCGCAGCCTGTCATTCACGGTCAGTCCTGAACGATGGCGACCGAGTTGCCCGAACCGCTTTGCAAAACGGTGGCCGAGCTGCCGGTGCTGTTCTGAACGATCGCGGCGGCGTTGTTCCAGCCATACTGGCCGACGGCGGCGTTGTTGTGGGCACCGATCTGGGCGATCCCGACGCTGTTGAATGCGCCAACCTGGTTGGTATCAACACCATTGTTGAAGCCCGACTGACCGACAGCCGCTTCGTTGTAGGCGCCGTCCTGGGTGTTGATCGAGAAGTTCGAAACACCGTCCTGAATGACTGTCAGGCGCTGGCCGTGGCCCATCTGGCCGCCACCGATCTGGTTGTTCCAACCATACTGCTCAACCCAGATCTGGTGACCGCCAGCAAGGGCGGGGGCTGCGGTAGCGGTGATCATCAGGGCGGCGGCGACGGCTTTAAAGGATTTGGTAACAAACATGGGTCTCTCCGTAAGTGTTTTGGCGTGTGTGCCGGTTTGAAATAAAAGGTTCGTTCGTCTGTCCGTTGGCGCTTGCCGGGTTGTCTGGTTGGGCAGTGCGCTTTCGATGTCCTCAATCTGCCCATCCCGGCGACGTCAGACAAAATCAGTTTGAAGAAACCCGATAACAGGGGGTGGGTTATCTGATAACAATCGGAATTGTGCGGGCTGAAATTTGCATAATCAATTGAAATAATTAATTAAAAAACGAAATGATTGCTTGATTGCCGGCCCCGGATTGGCGGGCAATAACATGAAGAAATTTCTGCAATGACAGGAACGCGGCCGTCTGGAACACCCCGAATCTGGCGCGGATCAGCGTCATGTTATCCAATGACAACCGCCCGCCGGGCGCGTGGCACGGGTATTGCAACGCCAGACCGTCCGATTCGCGCGTGTTTCAGCGGCGATTCGGGTGGTGTTTGCTGGATGCGGCGGATTTTCAACCGCCTGCCGTGGCAGAGCTGCTCAAAAGTGCGCGGTGAACCAATGGCGCAGGGGTTCGAATACGTCCATCTTTTCTGCCAAAACCGCAGGCGCCTGATCACCGTAAGCCATGGCCAGCGGCAACGCATCTTTCCAGATCGCCAATTCCTTATGCCGCAACAGCACGCCGCGCGGGTGATCCTTGTCGAACGGCGCAGGGACGCGTTTCAGCGATGGCGGATCGATTCGTAGGCCCGCATCTGTCAGCCCCTGCACGATGTCCTGCAACTCTGCGCCCGCCGGACTGTCCAGCAACCGGCGCCAATGATCCAGTTTGTCCTTGCCGAACCCGAAACAGCCAAACCCGATGACCAGCGCGTCAACCTCCAACCCAAACATCCACCACAAGGCCGCGCCCGGATTGCGCCAGGCGATATGGACATGCGTGTTGTAAGGCGTCTTGTCCTTGGCAAAGCGCACGTCGCGGTGGATGCGAAATAGCCGGGTGTCCACCGGCGCGCCGCTGCGCCGTTCCAACTGCGCGGCAAAGGCGTCGGCAAAGGCTTTCGCGGGGGCCAGATACTGCGTGTCATACCGCGCCCGGTTCTGCGTGAACCAGTCGCGTGAATTGTTGGCGGCCAGATCCGCCAGAAAGGCGTTGGTTTGCGGGTCAAACATGCGGGGCCCTGCTGTGTTGGTTTCGCGTCAGTATGGTCTGACGCGGCACCATCAGGCAACCGTTTCAGGCCGCGCCGCGTTTGAGCAGGTAGATGTCCATGATCCAGCCATGCTTTGCGCGCAGGTCCGCACGGGTCTTGAGGATCCGCTCGGACACCTCGGCCAGTGGCCCTTCAATCAGCGCCTGATGGTCCATCCCCAGATAAGCGCCCCACCAGATATGCACCTTATCGTGCGGCACCGATGTGAAGCTGCCGCCGGCGTCCAGCATAACTGCAACAGAGTCGGCCCCCTGAGGCCAGCCATGATCGCGCAATTGGCGGCCGGTGGTGATGATCACCGGCGCGCCCAGGGCGTTCAACGGGATTGCATGCGCCGCAGTCAGCACCGACAGGCTGGTGACGCCGGGCACAACGCGTGTCGTCAACGCGCGGGTGCGGCCCAGACGCTCAGCAATGCGCAGTGTGCTGTCGTAAAGCGACGGATCGCCCCAAACCAGCAGCGCCAGGCGGCCGCCGCTGGGCAAATGGGTTTCAATGGCCTGGATCCAGGCCTGCGCGATCGCATCATGCCAATCCTTCACCGCGCCGAGGTAATCGGCTTGGCTATCCCGCATGGGCAGGTCGAATTCCACGATCCGTGACAGGTCATCCAGATGCGCCGCGCAGATCTGACGCCGCAAATCGGCCAGATCGGCCTTGGCGTCGCCTTTGCGCGGCAGCAAGATCACATCGGCCTGGCGCATCACGCGGATGGCCTCCAACGTCACGTGATCCGGGTTGCCGGTGCCGATGCCAATCAGTTCGAGCGCGACCATTGCCATCCCGCCAGCCAGCCCAGCATGGACCAGGATGCCAGCCCGACCCCCAACACGCGGGCCGAGTATTCTGCGCCCAGTTCCGCCGGGGCATAGCTGAAGTATTCCCCCAACGTCGGCGCGCCAATCACATGCGGCGCAAGCGCCAGCAAGATCCCGGCTGCGGCCAACAGCACCGACCGGCCATAGGCGATCAGCACGACGCCCAAGCCTGTTGCCACCACCGCCGCCCACCACCAGACCTGCCGCGCGGCCAGATCGGCGGCCACCGTGCCCGGCAGTTCCGGCGCAAGTCCCATCGCCGGAGAAAGCTGGAACGCGGCAAAGCCCGCCACCCCCCAGATCAGACCTTGCGTGGCGCCGATGCTGCGGCCCATCTGCGTCGCCACGGCAAAACCCGCGACCAGCAGCATGCCATAGGCCGCATACAACACCACTGTGAACCCAACTGTCAGCGCATTGCGCGTCAGCGGACTGACCTCATCCGGAGCACCGTGACCGGCGTGGTCGCCCGCCTCGACGGTGTGGTCATGCGCAGGCACGCCAGCGTCTTGGGCGAAATGCACGATTTCACCCGTTTCATACCGTTCGCCCAACAGGATCAGGTCCTGAATGAACACGAAATGGAACAGAGCCGCGAACAGCCCTGCCCCAATACCGGCGATCAACGCGCCGGTCATCATTTTCTGAAACATGTGTTCTGCGCGACTCAGTGGCAGGGAAAGCCGGTCGCGTGGCGCATGTCATGCGCCGCATCGTGCATCGTCTGCGACTGGGCGTGTCCCGCCACGAACATCGCGGTCAGGCCGATCATGGCCATGGCGAACGCCGGGGCCAGCAGGGTTTGGGCGGAAGTTTTGGTCGTCGTGTTCATCTTATGCTCCTTACCGTCCCTCCGACGGCGCTTGGTTGTGTCACAGGCCGGTCTCCTGGCTTGCGGATCGTCGCGTGCTGTCCCCTTCCCACCCTTGCGGGCAGTGGTCACGGACAGCCAGCTCACCGCTTACAGTCGCGGGGGCGGCTGGGGGTTCGGCACAAGTCCTTCACCCCATTCCCGATCAAGCCCACTCGGGCACCTGATCCAAGACTTGTCGCAGGTCACCGCAATCCGGTCAAGGCGGATCGCGGCATGGTGGGACCGCTTTGCGACATCAAAATTGCATGCGGTCAGCCGGGGATGCGGGCGATCACTTTGAACCGCAACGCGCCGAAAACACGGGCATCGGCAAATCCCCCATCCGGGCTGTCGGCATAGGCCCGCGCAAAGACCAAAAGGTCTGGCAAATCCTCGGCGGTCAGGGTTCCGAACAGATAGGCCGTCTTGCCTGGCGCGCGAAACGACAGGGTTGACGGGCGCGTGCAGCCTGACATGCACTCCACCAAAGTGACGTCTGTCACAATGCCGCTGTCTTGCAGTGCCGCCGTAAGTGTGGCCGCAAATCCGCCTGCCCCCAGCGCGCAAGACTGGCACAGCGTGATCTTCATGACGCGGCCAGCGCCCCATAGAGGATCAGCGCCGGGGCACGGCTGCCCGCAGCCTCCAGATCCCGCGCCAGCGCCGCCACGGTCGAACGCGTCAATCGCTGATCCGGGTGGCTCACATTCTCGGCCAACAGGGCGGGCGTGTCGCCGGGCAGCCCGGCATCGGTCAGCAATGCGGCGAATTGGGCAAAGGTGCGCTTGGGCATGAACACCACGGTCGTCGCTGCGGCGTCGGCCAGCGCGGGCAGGTTCATCCCCTCGGGCAACCCGCCGGTCACGTCGTGGCCGGTGACGAACTGCACGCGCCGCGCTTCCAGCCGCCGGGTCAGGGGGATGCCGGCGGCGGCGGCGGCAGCGGCGGCAGAGGTCACGCCGGGAATGATCTCAAACCCGATGCTTGCCGCCCGCAGCGCCGTAACCTCTTCCTCCAACCGCCCAAAAATCCCCGGATCCCCGGATTTCAGCCGAACCACCCGGATGCCCTCTTGCGCGTAGTCCACCAGCAACCGGCTGACATGATCCTGCTTGGGCGACGGACGCCCGGCGCGTTTGCCCACCGCAACCAAATCAGCGCCGGGCCGTGCGAAGTCCAGAATAGGCCCCGCCGACAAATCGTCGAACAGGATCACATCGGCGGACTTCAGGCGGTTCACGGCCTTGAGCGTCAACAACTCAGGATCCCCAGGACCAGAGCCAACGAAAGAAACAAACCCCTGCATCTTTGTGCTCCTAAATATCCCGGGGGGACTCGCCAGAGGCGAGGGGGGGCTGGCCCCCCACAACGGGTTCATCCCGCGCGATCAGGTGAAAGAACGTGCCCGATACCTGCCCGCGCTTCGATCCGGTTTCGGGCACCCGCGTGCCTTCGGCATCCGTCACCCTGGCCAGTGGCGCGTCGGGTTGTTCCAGGATCGTGGAATAGTGAAATTCATGCCCGCGCAGCGCGGCACCCGTGTCAAAGCCCGGCATCGGTGCCAACAGGTCCGCGCGCCTGTAGCCCAAATGCATCTTGCGGTTTTCATAGCTCGTCACCAGCCCCAGCAGGCCTGCCATCCGGTGGTGCGCGCCCTGTTTGTCGATCAGGGCTTCGCCCAACGCCATGTATCCCCCGCATTCACCATGCACCGGGCGCGTCTCCGCGTGCCAGCGAAGCCCGGCGCGGAAGGTTTCAGCGGCGGCCAGTGGCCCGGCGTGTAGCTCAGGATAGCCGCCGGGAAGCCAGACCAGATCGGCGTCCGGTGCAGGGGCCTCATCGGCCAGCGGCGAAAAGGGCGTGATCTGCGCGCCAGCACGCCGCCACCCTTCGACCTGATGCGGATAGGCAAAGGAAAACGCCGCGTCCTGCGCCAGTGCAATGTGCTGGGCGGGGGGGCGGGGCAAGCCCGTGGGGCGCGGCTCTGCCCCGCCATGCGCCGCCGCGGCCCTCAGCGCGTTCAGATCAACATTCTCGCGCAGAAAGTTGGCGTAATCGGCGATGGCGCGGTCCAGATCGGGGTGCTCGGCGGCTTGCACCAGTCCCAGGTGCCGCTCTGGCAATTTCAGGTCGCCGCGCCGGGGCAGGGATCCCAGAACGGTCAGCCCAGCGGCCTCCATCCCCAGCCGGGTCAGGCGTTCATGCCGGGGGCTGGCGACGCGGTTCAGGATCACCCCGGCAAACGGCAGATCGGGCGCATAGCGGGCAAACCCCAGCGCGGTGGCGGCCGCACTTTGTGCCTGCCCGGATACATCCACCACCAACACCACGGGCCAGCCCATGCGCCGCGCGGTTTCGGCGCTGGAGCCATGCCCGGTTGCCCCGGCAAAGGCCACGCCGTCATACAGCCCCATCGACCCTTCGGCCACGCAGATATCCGCGCCCGCGCTTTCGGCGGCGATGGTGTCCAGCAGCCCGGCGCCCATCGCCCAACTGTCCAGATTGAACGACGCCCGCCCGCAGGCCGCGCGGTGAAAGGCCGGGTCGATGTAATCAGGACCGGACTTGAAGGGTTGCACCACCGCTCCGTCCTCGCTCAGGGCGCGCAGCAGGCCCAGCATGACCGTGGTCTTGCCTGTGCCCGAGGCGGGCGCGCTGATCATCAGGCCGGGGACTGGCATGGTCATTCCTTACTGTTGGCGTAAACCGAATCCGCCGATTGTGGGCGGAACCGGCGGTCATATTCGGTGGCGTAAAGGCAGCTTTCGTCAAACCCTTCGGCGGCCAATGCCGGGCCAACCAGGATCAGCGCCGTGCGTTCCATACTGCCCGCGACCAGCCGCTCGACAGAGGCCAGCGTCCCCCGCACGATGCGCTGTTCGGGCCATGTCGCGCGCCAAACGACGGCGACCGGGCACGCCGGGCCATATGCAGGGGTCAGATCGGCCACCGTCTGCGCCAGATTGTGGATCGACAGATGGATCGCCAGCGTCGCGCCCGTGGCCGCGAAATTGGTCAGCGTTTCGCCTTCGGGCATGGTGCTGGCCCGGCCCTGCGTGCGCGTCAGCACCACCGATTGCGCCAGTCCGGGCAGGGTCAGTTCCGTGCCCAGCGCGGCGGCGGCGGCGGCAAAGGCCGGCACGCCGGGTGTGACGGTATAAGGAACGCCCAGCGCCCGCAGCCGGCGCAGCTGCTCGCCCATCGCGGAATACACCGACAGATCACCCGAATGCAGCCGCACCACGTCTTGCCCAGCCTCATGCGCCGCACGGATCTCATCCATGATCTGATCCAGCGACAAGGGCGCGGTGTTGACGATTCGCGCATCCGGCGGGCAGTGGCTCAGAATGGCCTCAGGCACCAGCGAGCCTGCATACAGGCAGACCGGGCACGCGGCGATGATGTCACGCCCGCGCAGCGTCAGCAGGTCTGGCGCGCCGGGGCCCGCACCAACGAAGTGAACAGTCATGTATTTCCTCCTTGCGCGATGGCGCAGGTGGCCAGTCGATCGCCCGAAATCACTCGGGTCTGGCGCAGATAGCCGCCTTCGCCCACAGCGGCAAGCGCACAAGCCTCGGCCACGCTGCCCGTGCCGCGTTCGGACAGGGACCGCTCAGACTGGGTGGGCGTGTCAGGCAACGGCCCAGTGACCGCGATCACCGGTACACCCATGGCACGCGCCAACCCCTCCAACAGTGACGCCTTGTCCGCCAAAGCCGCCAGCGCGGTAACAGGCGGCTGGCCCAGTTGCGCGCGCGCCAAGGCGTCCTGTATCGAGTCCAAACTGGCGCGCGTGGAATATCCAAACCCCGCGACAATCACAAAACCACGCTCCATTGCACGATGGGATAGGCCGCTTTCCAGCCACGCAACCGGCCAATGGGCTGCGCCTGCGCCAGTTCGATCCGCATCAACGCCCCGCCGCGGTCGGCCTGGGCGTGTGCCAGTAGCGCCTCGGACTCCAGCGTGACAGCATGGGCCACCAGCCGCGTGCCGTTGGGAAGTATCGCGTAAAGCGTTTCCAGCAACACCTGTGACAGCCCGCCGCCGATGAACACCGCGTCCGGCAGTGGCTGGCCTTCCAACCCCTCGGGCGCGCGCGCTTCGATAATTCGCAACCGCTCCACCCCCAGCTGCGCCGCATTGGCGCGGGCGCGGGCGGCGCGTTCCGGGTCAGCTTCGAAGCCAATCGCCTGCGTACTCGGATCGCTCAACAGCCATTCGATGCCGATGGATCCAGACCCCGCGCCGATGTCCCACAGCCTTTCCCCTGCGCGTGGTGCCAGCGCCGACAGGGCCAGCGCGCGCACCGGGCGTTTGGTGATCTGGCCGTCATGGTCGAACAGGTCGTCAGCCTGCCCACTGGCGCGCGTCAGCACCGCGCCGTCGCCCGTGACGTCGAGCGCGCAGGCCACCGGGTGTATCACGTCACCTGGATGACAGGCATCGGCCCTGACGGTCCGCACCCGTTCACGCGGCCCACCCAGCGCTTCAAGGAGTGTCAACTCGGTCGCGCCGAACCCTTCGGCCGTCAGATAGGCGGCCAGTTCGCCCACCGCAGCACCGTCACGCAGGGTGACGATGGCGCGCAGGCCGGGGGCAAGCTGCGGCCGCAACCGGGCCAGTGGCGCGGCGTGCAATCCCAGACACAGCGTGCGCTCCAACCCCCAACCCATCCGCGCGGCGGCCAGTGAAAACACCGATGCGCCGGGAAAGGCGCGCCATTCGCCGGGGGCCAGATGTTGGGCCAGCACCGTGCCCGCGCCAAACCAGAACGGATCGCCCGAGGCCAGCACCACCACCGGCGTGCCGCGCAGCGCCAACAACAGCGGGATGCCGTCGGCAAAGGGCACGGGCCACGTGACGCATTCGGCCTGCAATCCCGGCGCCAACGCCAGATGACGGGCCGCGCCCATGACAATCTTGGCCCGTGCCAGTGCATCCCGGCTTGCGGGCGGCAGGCCATCCAGTCCATCTTCGCCCAACCCGATGATCGTCAGCCAGTGCGGAGCCTCAGTCATGCCGAACGTCCTTGTCCTTGGCGGCACGATGGAGGCCAGCGCCCTGTGCCGCGCCCTGGCCGATGCGGGTATTCCGGCCACCCTGTCCTATATGGGCCGGGTGGAGCGCCCCAAGCAACAACCGATCCCGGTGCGCATTGGTGGGTTTGGCGGCGTTGCGGGGCTGGTGGCGTGGCTGCGCGATCACGCCATCACCCATCTGGTGGACGCCACCCACCCCTTCGCCGCACGCATGAGCACCAACGCCGTGCAGGCCGCGCACCAAACCGGCGTGCCGCTGATCGCCCTGACCCGCCCACCGTGGCAGCCGGAACCCGGTGACCATTGGCAGCGCGTGCCGGATATGGCGGCGGCGGTTGCCGCGCTGACAGGGCCGCCGCGCCGGGTCATGCTGGCGATTGGCCGAATGCACCTTGCCGAATTCGCTGTGCAACCGCAGCACCATTACCTGCTCAGGCTGGTTGACGACCCCGCGCAAACGCCCCCCTTGCCGCATCATACCGTGGTCGTCGATCGTGGCCCGTTCAGCGCCGACGCTGACCGCGCGCTGATGCAAGACCACTGCATTGACCTCGTGATCAGCAAAAACGCGGGCGGCACCGGGTCTGTCTCCAAACTCATTGCTGCGCGCGCGCTGGGCCTGCCGGTCCTGATGATCGACCGACCCCACCTTCCGCCCCGCACCGAGGTCCACAGCCCGGACGCCGTGCTTGCCCTGATCCGCGCCTGACATCGCCTCATTTTCTGTCAGAAAATATCCCGGGGGGGATTGCCGCAGGCAATGGGGGGCTGGCCCCCCGGCACCGGCCAGCCACGTCATGCCGACCTCGGGGTGTACAGGATCGGCCCGTTGGGCGTCTCGATGATCCTTGTGGCCGAGGAGCCGACAATCACCATGGTGCGCATATCGGCCATCTCGGGCGTGGCGTTGGTCAGAGGAACGATGCGCAGGGTTTGATCGGGGCGCGATACATTGCGCGCAAACAGGATCGGACGCGCATCCCCGCAGACGTCACGCAGCACGTCAAGCGTGCGTGCAAACCCCTCTGGCCGGGATTTTGAGCGCGGATTGTAGAACGCCATGGCAAAATCGGCCTCTGCCGCCAGGCGCAGGCGTTTTTCGATCAATTTCCACGGTTTCAGGTTGTCGCTCAGGTTGATCGTGCAAAAATCATGCCCCAGCGGCGCCCCGGCCGCCGCGGCTGCGGCCAGCATCGCGGTGATGCCGGGAAGCACGCGGATCTCCAACGCGCGCCAGGCTTGCGGCCCGGCCTCCAGCGCCTCGAACACCGCCGCCGCCATGGCAAAGACCCCGGGATCGCCCGAGGACACCACCACCACCCGTTTGCCCCCGGCCGCCATCTCCAGCGCATGGCGTGAGCGGTCGATTTCCACGCGGTTGTCGCTGGCATGCAGCGTCAACCCGTCACGTGCGGGGATGCGGGCGACATAGGGAATGTAGCCAACGATATCGGTGGCCTGCGCAATGGCGTCGGCCACCTCGGGGGTGACCATATCCGGATTGCCGGGGCCGAGGCCCGCGATGATAACGGTCCCGGTCATGGCCTGCGTCCTTGTCCATGGATCAACGCAATCGAGAAATAGGGGGCTGTGTCCACCAGCGCCAGGGGCACCACACGTTCCTCAGGCATGGCGGCGTATTCCACCAGCCAGGCCTGATCCATACGTTCCGCGGCTTCGATGGCCGCTTTCAGCTTTGGCAGGTTGCCGCCGATTTTCATCACCACCAGCGCGTCGGTATCCTTGATGCGCCGGGTCAGTTCGTCGGCGGGCAGGGTGGCGGGGGCCACGGTCAGCACGTCATCGCCCCAGGTGATCGGCGCGCCGGTGGCGGTCCAGGCCGCCGACATGCCGGTGATCGCGGGCACGACCTGCACCGGAACCGCGCCCGAAACCCGCGTGTAAAGATGCATGAACGAGCCGTAGAAAAACGGATCGCCTTCGCAGAGCACCACGACATCTTCACCGCTGCCAGCCAGCGCCCGCAGATGGGCGGCGCAGTCAGCATAAAACCCTGACAGGCTGTTCGCATAGGCAGGGTCCGACAACGGGATTTCGGTGGTCACGGGGTATTCCATGGGGAATTCGACCACATCGTCCCGCAGCATTCCGTCGACGATGCGCCGCGCTTGGCCCTGTTTGCCGCGTTTGTGGAAATAGGCCACGTGGCGCGCGCCGCGCACCAGCCGATCAGCGCGCACGCTCATCAGGTCGGCGGATCCGGGGCCAAGGCCGACACCGTGGATCGTTCCGGGGGCGATGGCACCGCTCATTCCTTGCGGCTCGCGATGGCGTTGATGGCGGCGACGGTGATCGCGCTGCCGCCCAGCCGCCCCGTGACGATCACGCTGGGCACCGGTTGCGCCGCCCACAGTGCATCCTTCGATTCCATCGCGCCGACAAATCCCACCGGGCAGCCAATGATCGCCGCGGGGCGCGGGCAGGCGGGGTCTTCCAGCATGTTGAGCAGATGAAACAGCGCCGTCGGCGCGTTGCCGATGGCCACCAGCGCCCCCGCCAGATGCGGGCGCCACAGTTCCAGCGCGGCGGCGGACCGGGTGTTTCCCATCTCCTTGGCCATGCCCGGCACGGCGGGGTCACGCAGCGTGCAGATCACCTCGTTGTTCGCGGGCAGGCGGGGCCGCGTGACGCCCTCGGCCACCATGAACGCGTCGCACAGGATCGGCGCGCCGGCCTCCAACGCGCCACGCGCAGCGGCCATGAACCCCGGAGAGATTTGCACGAACTCCTCCAGCCCGACCATCCCGGCGGCGTGGATCATGCGCACGACGACCTGTTCGGCGTCGGTGTCAAAACGGGCCAGATCAGCCTCGGCGCGGATCGTGGCAAACGACTGACGGTAAATCGCAGCGCCGTCGGTTTCATAGGTATAGGGCATTCAGGCGGCTCCGAAATGGGCAAGGATTTGGGCGGCGGTCAGGCCGGATTGCACAGGAGGATCCCCGGCTCGGCCAGAGTGCGAGAGGTCATAGACCCCGTCGCGGGCGGTCAGAACAATGTCTGCGGGGCGCGCACGGGCGCACCCTTTGGCGCAGCCCGAGACATGCAGCGTGCCGGGGATGTGCGCGGCAAGGCGGCGGGCCAGATCGCGGGTTTCACCCTGGGCTTGCGGGCAAAACGGCGCGCCGGGGCAGGCATCGACGCGCAGTTCGGGCGCGTTGGCAGTCCACAACAAGCCGGGGTGTGGACCTTGCGCGCCGCCTTCCAGCAGCACGGCGCGCCACGGCGTGACTCGCAGATGGCTGGCGCCGCTGGCAGTCGTCGCCTGCGACAGGTCGCCCGCCCGCACCTGACCAAACGCCAATCCGTGCACCGCACCCAACGCACGAGGGCCGGGGGCCAAGGGCGCGCGCGGCAAAGCCGGAACTGCGTGAGCGTGCGCCCAGTCCGGCAAGGGCGCGGTGTGGCGCGCCATGCGTCCGGCCTGCGCGCCGCCGCTGTCGATGAACCACCGCGCCAGCCGGATCAGCGCGTCCACCTCGGTGCCCGGTGCCAGCTCTACGCCTGTGGCGCGGCCATCTGCCCGTAGCATCACACGGCGTGCGCTGCTGTGTTCAAACCGGAAGTCCGCCGGGGTTTCGCCCAGAACGGGGCGGGTGCCGGTGTCGATGGCAAATCCCATCTTGGCGGGCAGCTCGGGCAATTCAGGCAGCCGCGCCAACACCTCTTGGGCCAAGCGATGGGTATCCCCATCTTCCGCCCAAAGCGGTTCAACCACAATGTTCCGGCGGCTCTCCTGTTCGGGGTCATCGTCGAGCAAATCCAGCGCCGCCAAATCGTCGATCAGCGCGGGCCAAGTGTCTTGGCCAACGCCCCGGATTTGCAGGTTCGCGCGGTTTGTCAAGTCGATCAGCCCGGCCCCGTGGCGCTGGGCGGCTGCGCACAGCCCCACCACCTGCGCCGCGCTCAGCCTTGCCAGGCGGGGGCGCACCCGCACAACCAGCCCGTCGCCCGACATCATGGGGCGGTGCGCGCCGGGGCACCATCCTTTGACCTCAAAACTCATGGTGTTAGCCCCGCCAGAATCGAATTGCGCCGTGTCACCCACAGCCCGGCGTCGTGCAGCGCGGCAAAGCGCGCCTTCATCGCCACCAGCGCCTGCGGGTTTTCGCGTTCCAGAAAGGCGCGCACCTCGGGCCGGCCCAAGGTGGCGTCGTGGTAGATGTCAAATAGCTGCGGGGGCACCGCGGCGGCCAGATGGGCAAAGGCCCCCAGATGGTCCAGCGTCGCGGCGATCTCGGCCCCGCCCCGGAACCCGTGGCGCATCATGCCGTCGATCCACGCAGGGTTGGCGGCGCGGGCGCGCACCACGCGGGCGATTTCCTCGGTCAACGGGCGGGCGCGCGGGTTGGCGGGGTCTCGCGCATCCAGATGATAGAGCGCGGCGTTGCCGCCGGTGATCCCCTGTGCGGCGGCAAATCCGGCTTCATGCGCGGCGTAATCGGCGGCCAGCAGCAGGTCGGTTTCCGGCAGATCCTGAAGGTGCACGAAGGCGTCCGCCCCGGCCACCCGCGCGGCCAGCCCTTCGGGGTCTGCGGTGCCCGTGTCCAGTGCATGATCGCTGGCCGCCAGCCAGGCCAGCCCGGCGGCTTGGCGGGCCTCTGCGGTGTAGGTGTCAGGCGCGTCTTTCATGCCCAACCCGTAAAGCCCCGGTGCCGGGCCATAAACGCGCGCCAGATCAGAGCGCCCGGCATAGGGGTTCCAGTCGGTGGCCTCATCGCGTGCGGCCAGTGCCTGCACGGCTTGGCCGAACAAGGCGGCCAGATCGGGGAACACATCGCGAAACAGGCCCGAGACCCGCAATGTCACGTCCAACCGGGGGCGGTTGAGTTCCGCGATCGGCAGGATGTCCACGCCGCTGACCCGGCCTGAGCCGTCATCCCAGCGCGGGCGCGCGCCCAGCAGATGCAGCGCCATGGCGAATTCCTCGCCCGCCGTGCGCATGGTGGCGCTGCCCCACAGATCCACGACCAACCCGCGCGGCCAGTCACCGTGGTCCTGCAAATGGCGGCGCACAAGTTCCTCGGCCAGCGTCACGCCCTGCGCATAGGCGGCACGGGTAGGCACGGCGCGCGGGTCGGTGGTGAACAGGTTGCGCCCTGTAGGCAAAACATCCGTGCGCCCGCGCCAGGGGCTACCTGAGGGGCCAGGCGCCACGAACCGCCCGTTTAGCGCAGCGTGCAGCCCGGCCAGTTCAGCCACGCCATGCTCGCCCGTGCCGAACACATGCAGCCCGTCGCCGTATTGGCTTTCCTTCACATCGCAGACAAAACGGTCGATGCGGGTGATTGCCTCGGCCAGCGACGTGGCGGCGCTCAGGCCCAGTTCTGCCTCCAACCCCAGCGCTTGGGCTTCATCGCGGATGTCGGATTGCAGCCGTTCCCGGCGCGCCGGGTCCAACCCGTCGGCGTTGGAGAATTCGTCCAGCAGGGCCTCCAACCCCGCCATGCCCGCGCCGCTGCCGGTGGTTTCAAGGGGGGGCGGCACATGGCCGATGGTCACCGCGCCGATGCGGCGCTTGGCCTGCGCGGCCTCACCCGGGTCGTTGACGATGAACGGGTAGATCACCGGCAGGCCACGGGTCAGCGCTTGCGGCCAGCAGGCCTCGGACAGCGCCACGGCTTTGCCCGGCAACCACTCCAGCGTGCCATGCGCGCCGATGTGGATCAGCGCATCGGCCTGATCGGCCAGCCACATGTAGAAGGCGACATAGGCATGGCGCGGGCAGCGTGACAGATCGTGATACTCGTCATCGCGCAGCTTGGGCGTGCCGCGTTCGGGTTGAAGGGCGATCAGGGCGTTCCCGGCCCGCATCGCCGCGATATCGAACCCGCCGTCACGGAAATCCGCGTCCTGTTCGGGTGCCCCCCAGGCCTGCAACAGCGCGTCTTGCAGGCTGTTGGGCAGGGTGGCCAGACGGCGCAGATAGTCGGCCAGGGGCAGGTGCAGGCGGACAGTTGACAGATCGCGCGGGTCCACCGTGTCAACGCGGTAGCCCTGCGCGTGCAATTCGGCCAGCAGCACCCGCGCGCTTTCCAATGCATCCAGCCCGACGGCGTGGGCCATCTGCCACGCCTTGCCGGGATAGGTGGACAAAACCAGCGCGGGACGGCGGTGCGCGGCCGGTTTTTGCGCCAGTTCGATCCAGCCTTGCACCTGCCGCACCAAGGCGGCGATTTGCGCGGGGTCGGCGCGGTGCTCCAGCCGGGTGAATTGCAGATCGGCGTCGCGTGTGCCGGTATCCTTGAAGCTGACCGCACCGGAAAAGATCCGCCCGTCCACCTCTGGCAGCACGACATGCATCGCCAGATCGGCGGGGGACAAGCCGCGCTCGGCCTCGGCCCAGGATTTGCGGTCGTTGGTGGTCAGCGCCACCTGAAACACCGGCACGCCAGCGGCTTCCAACGGTGTGCCGGGGCCATCGGCCTGCGCGGAAAAGGCGGTGGCGTTGATCACCGCCACGGGGGCAAGCGCCCGCACCCAGCGCGCCAGCCAGCCGCGCGCCTGCGGGGCTTTCAGCGACGGGGCGAACAGGCCAACCACGTCATAGCCTGCTGCGTCAAAGGCCTGCGCGATGGCCTCCAGCGGGTGGGTGTCGGCGGCGGTCAGATAGGCGCGGTAAAACGTCAGGATGATGCGCGGGCGCGTGCCCAGCGACAGTGCGGCGGGGCAGGTGATGCCCTGCGGGGTCCAGCCGCCGACCTCTGGCAGGGCGCGCACGCCGCGCACCGGCGCGGCATACAGGCCCGCCGCCAGCGCCATTTGTTGCAGCGCCGCCTGCGCCGCAACCGCACCGCCCTGATCGCACAGATGTTGCAACCGGCGCAGGGTGCTGACGGGCAGGGTGCTGATGTCGTCCAGCCGGTCATCAGGCCGGCCATCAGCGGGCAGCACGGCCAAGGCGATGCCCTTTTGCTGCGCCAGCGCCTGCACCTGTTGCAAGCCATAAGACCAATAGGGCACGCCGCCGATCAGGCGGATCAAGATGCCCTTCGCGCCCTCGAGCGTCTGTTCGACATAAGTATCCACCGACAGCGGATGCTTGAGCGCCGTCAGATTGGCCAGCCGCAGCGTGGGCAGCTTGCCGTTCGAGCGTTTCCACCCCGCCGCGAAGGCACCAAGGTCACTGTCGGAAAAAGACAGCACAACCAGATCCGCGGGCGTCTGCCCCAGATCGGTCGGCGTGGCCGTTTCCTCTAGCCCGTGGCTTTCGCGGAAGATGACGTGCATGGTGAAGGGTTCCCGTGGTGCTCAGGCCCCCAGGGCGGCGTGGATCTTTTCGGCGTCGATGCGGTCATGTTCGGCGATCACAACCAACCGCGTGACCTGCGCCTCATCGGGCTGCCAGGGGCGGTCGAACTGATGGCGCACACGGGCACCCACTGCCTGCACCAGCGCGCGCATCGGCTTGTCGGTGACGGCGACATAGCCCTTGACCCGCAGAATATCGAGGTCCCGCGCCATTTGCGAAATCTTGTCCGACAGCACCGCCAGATCATCAACGGCGGGCAGTTGCACGATGATCGTGTCGAAATCGTCGTGCTCATGGTCATCATGCCCGTCATGATGCGAGGGGCGCGCGGCCAGATCATCCTCGGCCGCCGCTTCCAGCCCCAGGATCACAGCCGGATCAATCGCGCCGTCCGTCACCTCGACCACGGGCAGTTTGCGCGGGGCTTCGGCCTCGATCACGGCGCGGGCGCGGGCGATGCCTTCGGCCCCGGCCAGATCCGCCTTGGTCAGCAGCACCACATCGGCGCAGGAAATCTGATCCTCGAACACCTCGGACAGGGGCGTTTCGTGGTCGATGCTGTCATCGGCGGCGCGCTGGGCGTCCACTGCGGCCACATCCGGCGCGAACCGGCCCGCTGCGACGGCCTCGGCATCGGCCAGGGCGATCACGCCGTCCACGGTGATGCGGCTGCGGATCGCCGGCCAGTCGAAGGCCTTGAGCAGCGGTTTGGGCAGCGCCAGGCCAGATGTTTCAATCAGGATGTGATCGGGGCGCGGCTCCATCGCCAGCAATGCCTCAACGGTGGGCACAAAGTCATCAGCCACGGTGCAGCAGATGCAACCGTTGGCCAGTTCAACAATGTTTTCCGCCGGGCAATCGGGGATCGCGCAGCCCCTCAGGATTTCACCATCCACACCCAGCGTGCCGAATTCATTGACCACGACGGCCAACCGTCGCCCGCCCGCATTGCGGATCAGATGGGAAATCAGCGTGGTTTTGCCCGAGCCCAGAAAGCCGGTGACAACGGTGACGGGGGTTTTGGCCAGGTTTTTCGGTTGAGGGGTGGTCATTGGGGGGCCTCCAGCGGGGGAATACGGGCGATGCAATTCTTGCGGAAATGGTCGGGGCGTTCGCGCCAGGGCACCAGCCCCTTGTCGGCGTCGCGGTAACGGGTGGCACCTTGGGCGACGGTTTCGGCCTGATCGGGGGCGATGTTGCCGTAAACATAGGTCCAGCGCCCCGGCCCACGCAGCGCCACGGTGCAGCCGCGCTTGCAGTTTGACAGGCATTCGGTTTCGCGCAGCACCACGCCGTCGGGCATCTGCCCGTTCAGCGCGTCGGCCAACAGACGACCGGGGCGTTCGGCGTCCGGTTGCGCCGGGGCGTCCATCAGCCGGCAGGTCACACAGACCAGAAGTTCGATCGGTTCGCTCATGCGCGGCCCTTTTGGGGTTGCGGGCAGGGCAAAAGGCGGGAGGGCAGACATGCCTGACCCGTCCCCGGAACACCCCGTCCGGCAGGAAACACTCAACGCTGGCAGGTCTCCCGGCTTGCGGATCTCGGGGCGGTTGCCCCATCGGTTGCCCACCTTCCCGGCACGGGTGCCAGTGGCATCGGGCGACCTCTCCGGTCACGGTCGCGGGGGCGGCTGCGCTTTGGGGGTTGAATTCCGCCCCCTATCGCATTCCCTTTTCACCTGTCAGATAACAGGCACCAGCCCGGTGGACATGCGATGCACAGGGCAATGAGTCAAGCAAGGAAGCGACGCGATGAGCACCGAGGACGACCGGCACAAAGAGAAGATGCAAAAGATCAAGGCCGCCCGCGACAAGATGATGGAAGAACGTCAGGGCGAAAAAGGCCTGATCATCGTGCACACCGGGCCGGGCAAGGGTAAATCCAGTTCCGGCTTTGGCATGATCGTGCGCTGTATCGCGCATGGGATGCCCTGCGCCGTTGTGCAATTCATCAAGGGCGCGTGGGACACCGGTGAACGCCGCTTGCTGACCGAGAATTTCAGCGAGTTGTGCCAGTTTTATGCGATGGGTGAAGGGTTCACCTGGGAAACGCAGGATAAATCCCGCGACATTGCCGCCGCCCGCGCGGGTTGGGAGAAAGCCAAGGAGCTGATCCGCGATGAGCGCAATCGCATGGTGCTGTTGGATGAGATCAACATCGCGCTGCGCTATGAGTATCTGGACCTTGATGACGTGGTGGCGTTCTTGCGCGATGAAAAGCCCTACATGACCCACGTTGTCCTGACCGGCCGGAATGCCAAGGACCCGCTGATCGAAATCGCCGATCTGGTGACCCAGATGGAGAACGTCAAACACCCCTTCCGCGCGGGGATCAAGGCGCAGCTGGGGGTGGAGTTTTAAGGCAGCAAGAGGTCGAAATCTGACAGTCGTTGCGATCCGTGCTTGAATTCGGGGGGCGAGGCTGTGCCTTTTTTCGCAGATCCCGTACATCGCAATTAATCTGGCGTATCCCTGTGATGTGTGGGCAGTGGACAATGACGTGTCAAAGGCAAAACGAACGATGAGCAAAACCGGCGAACACGAGGCGCGACCGGACATTGACACCATCTCAACCGGGGCGGAGTTGAGGCGGTAGTACTGGCGAAAAGATGAGCTGATCGAGCGCGCGCGCCAACTTCAGCTAAAGACGAGCTTGGGCAAATTCGTCATTTTGGACAGAATTGCTCATTTTCTGGATACCGGCGAAACGGTGTTCCCTGGTGATCAAAAACCAAAGCCGACGTCCCGTTTCGACTGGCATTCCGAAGTGTTGTCCAAAGACACCGTGATTACGGACAATTACAAAAACGCGCAGAATGTCCGAAGGTTCTTCCAAGAAGCCGTGGACCCAAAGTTCAAGTTTAGCGTTGCGCTTATGGAATGGATGGAGGCGAATGTCGGAAAAACGCTGGGCGATGCTGGCGTCGCCTATTCGGAGCTTCGAACAGCGGCAAGCGCCGATGGTTACCGAACACGCATCAAAAGCCACAATCAGTTCAATCAATACACAAGAGATTTCCTGGACGATAACCCCGCGTTGGGGATGGAGGATGTGCGAAAAATCTGGGCGCTGAAGATACAACTTCCGTCAGACTCTGGCCGTCATATCTACCATAAGTCCGACCTGACGCTGGGCAAGACAGAGCAACCAAATCCGTGCGAATGACGCCCAGCTTTGGCCACACGATCCATCACAGGGACCTGTGAAAAGTCGATGGTCTGGATTGCGTCAACCGTCTCGATCAATCTGGCAATGCGGCCCGTGCGCGCCGCGCCGACATCCTGGTCAAACCGGAAACTGGGGTTTGCGCTTTTGCAAGAACGCCGACAGCCCCTCGGCGGCCTCTGGGCCGAAACGGGCAGTGTTGATGCCGTCGGCCTCCAATGCCTGCTGGGTGGGCAGATCATTTTGCGGCGCGATGTTCACCTGATGCTTGATCCGCGCCATCGCCTGTCTTGGGCCCTGTGCCAGATCGTGCGCCAGTGTCATCGCGTGACCCAGCGCCGCACCGGATACGGTCAGCGCAGCAATCACGCCAAAGGCCGCCATGCGCGTGGCGTCCACCGGCTGACCCCGCAGCCCCATGTCCATCACCATCTGCCGGGGCAAGGCGGCGCGCAGAAAATGCGTCACCCCGCCATCGGGGCTGAGGCCGATCTTCACATACGCCATGGTGAATTTCGCGGCCTCAGATGCGACAATCAGATCGCAGGCCAGCGCCAACGCCAACCCGGCGCCCGCGGCCCCCCCTTCGACGGCGGCGATGACTGGCACGGGGCAGCCGGTGATCGCGCGGATCATGGCGTTCAACTGATCGGTGCGCGCCGTGGCTTGCGCCATCGTGCCCTGTGCGCTGGCCTTGAGGGACCGGATATCGCCGCCTGCGCAGAAATACCCACCCGCGCCGGTGATCACCACGCAGCGCAGGCCGGGATCGGTTTCAGCGGCGGAAAGGTGCCCCGTGATCGCCGTATAAACCTCTGGCCCGATGGCGTTGCGAATGCGCGCGCCGTCCAGCGTCAGGGTCAGAACCGCACCATCGCGGGAGGCTTGAACCTGCGTAACGTCATCCGCCATGTGGCCCCCAGGGTTCCGGTTGATGAACATACGCGATGTAGAGCGGGTGCTTGGGGTGCCCGTGCTTGCTGAGGCCAAGGTGGAACAGCGGTTTGCCCGTGGCTTGCAACAGCATCTGAACAGCCGGCCCGCGGGCAAGATGCGCACCATGCGTGCCCCAGGCGCAGATGACGGCGTCGGCCCAGTCCGCGCCCTCTTGGATCGCGGCGTCATTACCCGGGCCAACCGGATCGTTTTGCGCGCGCATCACCTTGGGATCGGTGGCGCGAAAGGAAAAGATATTGCACACCCGGAATGCGCCGAACCCCAGCGCCCGCGCGCGGCGTTCGCACCGTTCTACTGTGGGGTCATTTTGCACCTCTGTTGCTGTAGAGGGGTTAAGCATGACAAACAGAACCTTGCGCCCTGCCGGATCCCAGACGCGGGTCAGCGCATAGCGATAACCTTCGCACGGGGAGTAGATGGCGGTGGACGGGGCGTCGCCCTTGGTGTGGGTGCGGATGATCATGCCCCGGTGATACCCCAGCTTGCGACCCGCACGCCAGTGGCACCGTTGATTGAGTATTTTTGGAAAGATGAAATGGGCTTGGCGTGGGTCTGCGGGGCGGGTACGTTCGGTTCCCGCTGTCAAGTTCGAGGCCACCGTGACCCAATCAAATGACCCGCGTATTTCCCGCCAGATTGCCAGCGATATCGGCGCCCGCCCTGACCAGGTGGTCGCCGCCGTGGGGCTGCTGGATGAGGGCGCGACGGTGCCGTTCATCGCGCGGTATCGCAAGGAAGCCACCGGCGGGTTGGATGACACGCAGCTGCGTTTGCTGGCCGAGCGGCTAACTTATCTGCGTGAGATGAATGCGCGGCGCGGGGTCATTCTGGCGTCAATCCGTGAGCAGGGCAAACTGACCAGCGATCTGGAAGCGGCGATCGGCGGCGCGGAAACCAAGGCGATGCTGGAGGATTTGTATCTGCCGTACAAGCCCAAGCGCCGGACCAAGGCGATGATTGCCCGCGAAAACGGGTTGGCGCCGCTTGCCGAGGCGATTCTGGCGGAACGGAGCGCCGTCCCCGAGGCATTGGCGGCGGGGTTTGTGTCTGACACCGTGGCCGATGTGAAGGCCGCGCTGGAGGGCGCGCGCGAGATCATCGCCGAAGGGTTGGTGGAAAACGCCGCGCTGAAGGCGCAATTGCGCGCGCACATGGGGGCGGTCGCGCGGCTGACCGCAGGCGTCTTGCCGGGCAAGGAGGGCGAGGGGGCGAAATTCGCGGATTACTTTGAGCATTCCGAGGTGTTGTCCGGCGTGCCCAGTCACCGCGCGTTGGCGATGATGCGTGGGCGCAACGAAGGCATTCTGACGCTGGATCTGGCGGTTGAGCCAGAGGCAGCGCGCGGCGAAAGCGTGGCCGAACAGATGGTCATCCGGGCGCTGGGCGTGGGCCACGCGGGCAAGGCCGACGATTGGTTGCGGCAGGTGGCGGGCTGGGTCTGGCGGATCAAGCTGAAGCTGTCGCTGACGATTGATCTGATGACCGACCTGCGCGAGCACGCCGAGGCCGAGGCGATCCGCGTGTTCGCGCGCAATCTGAAGGACCTGCTGTTGGCCGCGCCCGCCGGGGCCAAGGCCACGATGGGGCTGGATCCGGGCATTCGCACGGGTGTCAAGGTGGCGGTGGTGGATGCCACCGGCAAGGTGCTGGACACCGCGACGATCTATCCGTTCCAGCCGCGTCTGGATGTGCAGGGATCGTTGGCGCAACTGGATCATCTGGTGCGCAAGCACAATGTCGCGCTGATCGCCATCGGCAATGGCACTGCCAGCCGGGAAACCGACGCGTTGACCGCGCAAATGCTGACGAAGCTGCCCGGTTCGGGCCCGCGCCCGGTGAAGGTGGTGGTGTCGGAAGCAGGCGCTTCGGTCTATTCGGCCAGCGAACTGGCGGCGCGCGAATTCCCGGATCTGGATGTCAGTCTGCGCGGCGCGGTCAGCATCGCGCGGCGGTTGCAGGATCCGCTGGCGGAATTGGTCAAGATCGAACCCAAAGCCATCGGCGTGGGGCAGTATCAGCATGACGTGAACCAATCCGCGCTGGGCCGCGCCCTGGACGGCGTGGTTGAAGACGCCGTGAATGCCGTTGGCGTCGATCTGAACACGGCCTCGGCCCCCTTGCTCAGCCGGATTTCCGGTCTGAGCAGTGGGCTGGCCGAGGCCGTTGTGGCGCACCGGGACGCCAATGGCCGGTTCACGCGCCGCAAGGATCTGCTGTCGGTGCCGCGCCTGGGGCCCAAGGCATTTGAGCAGGCGGCGGGCTTTTTGCGTATCACCGATGGGACTGAGCCGCTGGATGCGTCCTCGGTGCATCCGGAAGCCTATGGGCTGGCGCGGCGGATGGTGAGTGCAGCGGGCGGCGAAGTGGCGGCGTTGATGAAAGATCCCGCGCCATTGCGCCGCCTGACGCCCGAGGACTTTACCGATACGCAATTTGGCCTGCCCACAGTGCGCGACATTCTTGCCGAGTTGGAAAAGCCCGGCCGTGACCCGCGTCCGGAGTTCAAGACGGCAACATTCACCGACGGCGTGACCGAGATCCGCGATCTGAAACCCGGCATGCAGCTGGAAGGCACGGTCACCAACGTGGCCGCCTTTGGCGCCTTTGTGGATGTGGGGGTGCATCAGGACGGGCTGGTTCATGTCAGCCAATTGGCGGACCGGTTCGTCAAGGACCCGCATGAAGTGGTCAAAGCAGGCGACGTGGTGAAGGTTCGGGTTGTCGAGGTGGACGTCGCGCGCAAGCGGATCGGCCTGACCATGCGCAAGGACAATTCCGCCGAGCCGCGGGATCACAAACGCGATGACCGCGCCGCAAAGGGCAATGGCGGTGGGCGCGGGCCGCGACAGGGCAGTGCTGGGCCGGCGACGGCCAAGTCCGAGCCAGGCGGGTTGGGCGCGGCGTTGTTGGAAGCGATGAAAAAGCGCTGACACCAAGAGCGCAACCTGTGCCGCACTGGCGCAAATCGGCCGATTATCGGTGTGCCGGCTGATTCGCACCCATCCCCCGAATCGGTGCGGCACTGATCCGCGCTGCCGGTCGCCGTGCGCATCTTTTTTGGCGAACCCCCAGCAACGCCCGTGAATCGCTGAATCTGTTAACGAATCCGCCACAGGTGGCCCGTCATCGGCAATCGTGACTTGTCTGACGCCCCTGCGTGAGTCTTGATCAAAGAGACATACGGGGATCGGGGGATCATGTCCGACATTACAGCGCGCCGCCGCATTTGGGGCTGGTGGTGGTTCGATTGGGCCAGCCAGCCATACAACACATTGTTGATCACATTCATTTTCGGCCCCTATGTGGTGTCGGTTGTGGGGGATGGGTCACAAGCGCAAGCCATGTGGGGCTATGGCATCGGCTTTGCCGGTGTCCTGCTGGCCGTGCTGGCGCCGTTCCTGGGGGCGGTGGCCGACAAGTCCGGCAAACGCATGGGCTTCATCTGGTTCTTTTCGCTGCTCTATGTGATTGGCGCGTTCGGCCTGTGGTGGTCGGCGCCCGACAGTTTCAACATCTGGCAGGTGATGCTTTTCTTCTGCATTGGCCTGATCGGGATGGAGTTCGCGACGATCTTCACCAATGCGATGCTGCCAGATCTGGCCCCGCGTGAAGAAATCGGCAAGATTTCCGGCTCTGGCTGGGCGTGGGGGTATGTCGGTGGGCTGATTGCGCTGATCGCCATGCTGGCGCTGTTTGCCGAAGGGGCGGATGGCACGACGTTGATCGGCATTGCCCCCGTGTTCGGGTTGGATGCTGTGGCCCGCGAAGGCACCCGGTTTGTGGGGCCGCTGACGGCCATCTGGTATGTCGTCTTCATGATCCCGTTCTTCTTGTGGGTGCGTGATCCCAAATACCCCGGCGCGGTCAGCATCGGGGACGCTGTGCGCGGGGCGTGGCCGGAATTGCGCACGACGCTGAAATCCCTGCCGCGTCAACGCAGCCTGTTCGCGTTCCTGGGCTCGTCGATGTTCTACCGCGATGCGTTGAACGGCGTTTACACCTTTGGCGGCATTTACGCGGCGGGTGTGTTGAATTGGTCGGTCATTGATGTGGGTATCTTTGGCATTCTGGCGGCGGCGTCGGGTGCGCTGTTTGCCTGGCTGGGCGGCAAGGCGGACAGCCGGTTCGGCCCCAAGCCGGTGATCTTGTTCAACGTGGTGGTGCTGGCCATTGCCGCGCTGGCCATCGTGTTCGTCAGCCGCGAGGCGGTCTTTGGTATCAGTGTTCCGGAAACAAGCAGCCTGCCGGATATCACCTTCTACGTCATCGGTGCGATCGTAGGCGCGGGCGGTGGATCGCTTCAAGCCGCCAGCCGCACGATGATGGTGCGTCAGGGCGACAACGACAAGATGACCGAAGGGTTTGGTCTGTATGCCCTGTCGGGCAAGGCCACGGCCTTTATGGCGCCGCTGTCGATCGGCTTTGTCACCGATATGACGGGCAGCCAGCAATGGGGCATCTTGCCGGTGGCCGTGTTGTTCATGATTGGCCTGCTCCTGTTGGCGTTCGTCACACCAGAGGGGCAAGAATGAGCGGACGCCCCGCCATACTGGCCTTGTTGACCGGAACTCTGGCGCTGGCGGCCTGTGTCAGTGCCATTGAGGTCGACCCGGCGGTCAGCGCTTTGAACGCCAGCCAAGCCCTGGGCGCGCACCGGCTGGCCACGGATGCGCCCGCGCAGGCGTTTGGCAGCTACGCGCGGGGCTGCGCGGACGGGCTGGAGCAATTGCCGGAAACTGGCCCCACCTGGCAGGCCATGCGCCTGAGCCGCAACCGCAACTGGGGCCATCCGCAGATGATCGACTATCTGCAAGACCTCAGCCGGGATGCCGCGCGCATTGGCTGGGCGGGTCTTTATATTGGCGATATCAGCCAGCCACGCGGGGGCCCCACCAGCAGCGGCCACCGAAGCCACCAGATGGGGCTGGATGCCGATATCTGGATGCTGCCACCGACCCGGCTGAACCTGACCCGCGAGGACCGCGAAAACCTCAGCTCGGTCTCTGTGCGCAGCCGTGATCAGCGCCGCCTGACCGAACATTGGACGCCGCAGCATGCACAAGTTCTGCGCGCGGCGGCCAGTGATGACCGCGTGGACCGCGTGTTTGTCGCCGCTGCGGTCAAGATTGAACTGTGCCGCACGGCCACGCCCGCCGACACGCCCTGGCTGCAACGCATTCGCCCGATCCGGGGGCACAACTACCATTTCCACGTGCGGCTGCGCTGCCCGGCCGGATCGGCGGATTGCCAAACGCAGTCACCGACGGTTGCAGAGTTGTCAAATGGTGGCAACGGCTGTGACGAAACCCTGCGCTGGTGGGTCAACGGTTTCCTGGAGCCACGCCCACCGGCACCACCGTCCGCAGATCCGCCCCGGCGACGACGCCACCCCAGAGAATACTCTCTGGCAGACCTTCCCCAACAATGCTCCTTAGTTGCGCAAAGACGATGATTTTTAGAGCCCTGATTTTGCCGGCCCTTTTGGCCGCCCTGCTACTTCCTGCAACTGTATTTGCGCAGCCGGCCACCTATTTTGCCGGCGTGGTGCAACATCCCGCGACCAACATCCCACCAACACGGGTTGTGGCGCGCTATCAACTGCCGCTGATCCAAGGCGGTATCAACGATTTCTCGGGTCTGGCCACGCGTGACGGCGTGAATGTCATGCTGATTTCCGATCATGGGTTTCTGGTGACCGGCCGCCTGATCCGTGGGTATGGCCAGCAGATCACCGGGTTCCAACTGCAACAGCGCGTGCCGTTGCTGGATGAATTCGGCGTGCCGTTGCAGGGATCGTTGAACGATGCCGAAGGGCTGGCAATTGGCCGAAACGGGCGGTTTTATGTCTCGTTCGAGCAGCACAACCGTGTCGACAGCTTTGCCCGTATCGGCGCCCCGGCGGAACATCTGGGCGCGCACCGCGATTTTACGCGCCTGCGCTCTGGGCGTGGGTTGGAGGCTTTGGCCATCGACCGAAACGGCACGATCTATGCCATCCCTGAACGCCCGGCGCGCGCAACATATGGCTTTCCGTCCTACCGCCTTCAGAATGGCGAATGGACCGGCTCTTTCCGGCTGCCAGAGGATGGCGCGTTCTTGCCCGTTGGGGCGGATTTTGGTCCGGACGGCTTACTGTATGTGCTGGAGCGCGAACAAGGTGCGCGCGGATTTCGCAGCCAGGTGCGCCGGTTCCAGATCCGCGGCCGGGCGATTTCGGAGGCCCGGGTCATCATGCGTTCGGAATATGGGCAGTTTGCAAATCTGGAAGGGCTGAGCGTGTTTCGCGACCGGTCTGGCCGCATTCGTCTGCTGATGATTTCCGATGATGATCGCAATTCCGGCCACCCAACAGAATTCATCGACGTGGTCGTCAACCGATAAGCCGATTGCAACCGGGCCCCGCCTTTCCTACCTGTAAGGGGAAGGAGGACCGCACTGGTGACTGACAAAAATCAAGATCTGGATCCGGCCACGGTGCCGGTGTTGTGGTTGCTGGGTAAGACCGGCGCTGGAAAGACATCGGTGGTGCGCGCGCTGACCGGCGAGGGCGCGGTCGGCAACGGCTTTGCGCCCGGCACACGGGATGCGGCGCTATTTGACTTCCCTGCAACCGGACCGGCGGTTCGCTTTCTGGACACGCGGGGGCTGGGTGAAGCCGGGCATGACAGCGCCGAGGACCTGAAGATCGCGCAGGGCATGGCCCACGCGGCGCTTGCGGTGATCCGCTACGACGACCCGGTGCAAACCCCAGTGATCGACGCCATCCGCGCAACCCGTTTGCCGGTCTTGCTGGTGTTCACGGGCGCCGACCTGTTGGCCAACGATGTTGCACAAGAACGGGTCCGCGCTGGGACGCGCAAGGCTATCGGCCGGGATTTGCCCTTTGTGTCGCTGGCGCTGCCACCTGAGGGTATGGTCACGGGGCTGGAAACCCTGCTGGATGCGCTGGACAGCTTCATGCCGCGCGCCGCCATGGCCCTGCGCCGTGCCGATGAGGCCCGGTCTTTTGCCAAGCTGAAACCGCTGGTGATCCGCTATGCGGCGATGGCCGGGGCCAGTGATGTTGCGCCGGTGATTGGCATGGCGGGGGTGCCCGCCGCGCAAGGCGCGCTGCTTCAGGCGCTGGCCAAACGCCACGGTGTGACCCTGACACCCGCGCGGTTGAGCCTTCTGGCATCGGCCTTGGGCACCGGGGCATTGGTGCGGCTGGCGGCAACGCATGTGTTGCGCCAGGGTGCAAAGATGATCCCGGTGGCTGGGCAAACGCTGGGCGCAGCGGCTGCCGCCGGGGCCAGCTTTGCGACGACCTACGCGCTGGGCCGCGCGGCTTCGGCATGGCTGTACGGCACCGCGCGCGGCAAGGATCCGGACAGCGCCAGCCTGAGGGCGCTGTATGATCAGGCGTTGAAGCGCGCGCGCCATGCGGCTGACTGACCGCCTGCGCCACAGGGTCATTCGATGGGACAGTGCGGCGCTGGCGTTGACCTTTGTGCTGCCACTGGTTGCCAGTTCGGTGTTCGGGGCGCTGTGGCTTTATGAACGCGGCTGGTTTTTGTATTTCGCGCTGGGATCGGTGGGGTTTTATGCGCTGATCCGGCTGGTGATTGCGGTAACCCGACGGCGCGGCAAGACGGGGGCGGGGCGGGACCATGATCTGCAAGGCCCGCTTCCGGATCCGGCCTGGACAGATACCGAAACGGCCGCCTATGACCGCGCGCGCGCAAAAATCGACGCGCGCCTGACCGAGCCGATCCCCTGGGCCGACCTGCCCGCCGAGGCGCTGGTGATCGTCGAGGAAATCGCCACCGATTTGTCCGACGGTCAGCGCAGTGCGCTGGACTTCACCGTGCCCGAAGCCTTGCTGCTGATTGACCGTGTGGCCCTGCGATACCGGGCATTTTTGCTGCAAAACGTGCCCTATTCGGACAAGCTGTCGGTGCGCACCATGCATTGGCTGTGGCGCAAACAGGACGCGGCGCTGACGGCGTGGGAAACCGGGTTTCTGGCCTGGCGCGGGGTGCGGCTGCTGCTGAACCCCGCTGTCGGCCTGCTACGAGAGGCCGAGCGGGTGCTGGCCACGGGCCTTCAGGACCACCTGACCGAACGGTTTCGCCGCGATACGCAAGCGATCTTGTTGGAAGAAGCCGCGCAAGCCGCGATTGACCTTTATTCCGGCCGCTTGCGGGTGTCGGATGACGAACTGGCGCGCATCGCCCAGGCCAGCGGGCACAGCGACCTGGCCTTGGCGCCCCCCGTCGGCGCACCGCTGCGGATTGCGGTTGTTGGCCAACGGGGGGTGGGTAAATCGGCGCTGGTCAACGCGTTGCTGGGCCATGACGCAGCCGGCGTTGATGATGTCTCGCTTGGCGTTGGCACTCTGGCCTATGAAGGTGAGGTGGCGGGGGTGCCCTGCCGGTTCATCGACACCGGCGGATTTTCGGACGATGCCCGCGATCTGAAAGCGGTGGCAGGGCAGATGGCGGCATCCGACCTGGTGTTGTGGGTGCACCGTGCAAACCGACCCGGGCGCGCAGCGGATAGCGCGCTGGCGGCTGCGTTCAGCGCTGCCATGGCCACGGCGCCAGAGAGCCGCCCGCCCCCCGTTTTACATGTTGCGACGGGCGCCGATTTGCTGATCTACGGCTGGCCCCGGCCCGAAAACCACCTGACGGCACAGGATCAGGCGCGACTGACGGAGGCCATGCAGGCGATCGCGGCCACCGTTGAGGCACCGCAGGTGGTGCCTGTTCGGGCCGAGGATCCGGTGTGGAACATTGATGCGCTGACGCAGATATTTCAGGCCCAGTTTCCAGACGCGCGCCGCGTGCAGCGGGGCAGGCTGGCCGCCAAAGCCGCCGTCGGCGTGGGCTTGATGGGCAACACCGCACGGGCCGGGCGCGGGTTGGGTGCGGCAATGCGAACCCTGTGGGGCCGCGTGCGCCGCTGACAATTGCCTTGACTGACGCAGGGTCATCTCGTCGGGCCTTGCGTTGGATCAAAGCCGGGCAGCGGTCAGAGAGGGTACGAAGGGGCATGAGCAAAGGCGATTCTGCCATTCCGGTTTTCCGGGTCGAAGGGGTCACGCGGGTGTTTCGCACCGGCTCGGTGTCCGTGCAGGCATTGCGCGGCGTCGATCTGGCCCTGACCGAGGGCGAGATGGTGGTGTTGCTGGGGGCCTCGGGCTCTGGCAAGTCCACGCTGTTGAATATCATGGGCGCGCTGGATCAACCGACCGAGGGGCGGGTGTTCTTTCGCCAGCAAGAGCTGACCCGCGTGTCGGACAGCAAGCTGACCGCCTTTCGCCGTGACCACGTCGGATTTGTATTCCAATTCTACAATCTGGTCCCCAGCCTGAGCGCGCGGGAAAACGTGGCGTTGGTCACCGAGATCGCCCGCGACCCGATGACACCCGAAGAAGCCTTGGACCGTGTCGGCTTGGGGCATCGGTTGAATCACTTCCCGGCCGAATTGTCCGGCGGCGAACAACAGCGCGTTGCCATTGCCCGGGCCATCGCCAAGCGCCCTGACGTCTTGTTGTGCGATGAGCCGACCGGCGCGCTGGACAGCGCCACAGGTGTGCAGGTCCTGGAGGCGTTGACGCAGGTCAACCGGGATCTGGGCACCGCCACGATCCTGATCACCCACAACGCGGCGATCCGGCGTATTGCCCACCGCGTCGTGGTGCTGGCCGATGGGCTGATCAAGTCCGACGAGATGAACGCCACCCAGGTTGCCCCGTCCGAGGTGTCCTGGTGAAGGCGCTGGACCGAAAGCTGCTGCGGGACTTGCGCCGTGTCTGGGCGCAGACACTGGCCATCGCGGCGGTGCTGGCCTGTGGAATCATGATGCTGGTGTCGATGCAGATGACCCAGCGCACACTGGACGGCACGCGCCACGCCTATTACGACCGCCACCGCTTTGGCGAGGTTTTCGTTGGTGCCAGCCGTGCGCCCCGCGCAGTTCTGGCCGAAATCGGAGCCATTGACGGGGTCGCGCAGGCAGAAGGGCGGATCAGCTTCAACGCGGTGCTGGATATCGATGGGATGTCTGAACCGGCCACGGCACAGGTGGTGTCTTTGCCGCCCGATGGGGCGCAGCTGAATGTGCCGCTGCTTCGGCGCGGTCGCATGCCCAGCCCGGATCATGCGAATGAAGTGGCGATCAACGAACCCTTTGGCCTGGCGAACGCGCTGGTGCCAGGCAGCACATTTCATGCGATCCTGAATGGGCGGCTGCGTGAACTTCAGGTGACTGGCTGGCTGCTGTCACCCGAATTCATCTACACCATCGCGCCGGGCTCGATGATGCCGGATGATCGGCGCTATGGCTTGATCTGGATGGGGCAGGCCGCCGCCGAGGCCGCGATGAACATGGGCGGCGCAGTCAACGACATTGCCGTTCGCCTGACGCGGGGCGGCGATGAACGCGCGGTTATCGCGGCATTGGACGATGTGCTGGATCCCTATGGCGGCACCGGGGCTTATGCCCGGGATCGCCAGATTTCCAACGCCTTTCTGGATGGGGAAATGCAGCAGATGTCGGTTCTGTCGACCTTCATTCCGCCGGTGTTCATGGTCGTTGCGGCGTTTTTGGTCAACATGGTGCTGGGCCGCGTCATCAAGTTGGAGCGCGCGCAGATCGGCCTGTTGAAGGCGGTTGGTTACGGAACATCTGCGATTGCCTGGCACTACCTGAAGCTGGCGCTGTTGATTGGGATCATCGGCATTGCGCTGGGCTGGGGGCTGGGGATCTGGATGGGGTTTGCGATGATCGGCTTGTATGGCGACTTCTTTCGCTTTCCGTTCATCTTGTATGATTTCAGTGCTGGGGCGCTGGCCTTGTCGGCGCTGCTGGCATCGCTGACGGTGATCCTTGGCGGTTTGCGCGCGGTTTGGGGCTCTGTCAGCTTGCCGCCCGCCACCGCCATGTCCCCGCCTGCGCCGCCCAACTACAGCCGGGGGCTGATTGACCGTGGGCTGGATTGGCTGGGCTTCCGGCAAACCACGATGATGATCTTCCGGTCCATCATCCGCTGGCCGGGGCGGGCGTCGATCACGTTGTTCGGTGTCATGACCTCGGTTGCAATGCTGGTCGCCACCTATTTCATGTTCGATGCGATCAACGTCCTTGCCGATACGATGTTCACCCAATCCAATCGTCAGCACGTCACGCTGGTGCTGAACCGCGGCGCACCCGAACGCGCGGTGACCGACGCCCTTTCGCTGCCCGGTGTGCGGATCGCCGAAGGGGCCTACGCCATGCCCGCGCGGCTGGTGCGCGGGCACCGAGAGCGCCTGAGCGCGGTGCAGGCGCAATTCCCGGGGAACACGCTGGCGCGCGTCATTGATGACGACGGGGCGGTGGTGTCCATGCCTGCCGAAGGCCTGGTCATGCCACACACGCTGGCCGCGCATCTGGGCGTTTCGGTGGGCGACACCGTCCGCGTGGAAATGCTGGCCCCACCGCGCGAAGTGCTGGAACTGCCGGTTGCCGCGTTGATCGCACAGGGCATGGGACAAGAGGCGCATATCAGCGCGGGCGCCCTGTTCGCCGCGATGCGCGTCGCACCCCAGGTCAACAGCATCAACCTGCTGATCCGACCTGAAGACCTGCCGGCGCTGAATGACGCAATCAAGGACACCCCCGCAGTGGCGGGCCTGACCAACTGGTCCGATGTCCGGCGGCAATTCGACGCCACCCTGTCAGAGAACCTTGCGACAATGTTGACGATCCAGACAATCGTTGGCCTGATCACGGCGATCGGCGTGGTGTATAACGCCGCGCGCATCCAGTTGTCGGAACGCCGGCACGAACTGGCCACATTGCGCGTCTTGGGCTTTTCACGGGGCGAGGTTGCGTTTGTGCTGGTCGGTGAAATGATGTTGCTGACACTGGTGGCGATCCCGGTTGGTTGGCTGGTCGGGTATTATCTGGCCGGATCGCTGGTGACGGCCATGTCCAACGACTTGATGCAAATGCCGTTTGTCATCACGCCGCGCACCTATGCGCTGGCGGCGGTGGCGGTGGCTTTGGCGTCGCTGGCTGCGGTTTTGTTGGTGCGGCGGCGGTTGGACCGCGTGGATCTGGTGATGGCGCTGAAAGCGCGCGAATAAGGAGAATGGCATGTCCTGGGCACGGCGATTGACCACAGCAGGAATTGCGGCGGCTCTGATGGCGGCTTTGGCCTGGGCGCTTTGGCCCCAGCCCGAGGCGGTTGATATGGCGCTCGTGTCCCGTGGCCCGATGCGTGAAACCATCGCCGCCGAAGGGGTCACCCGCGTCAGGGAGCCCTACGCCATCACGGCACCCATCACCGGGACGATAGAGCGCGCTCCGGTGTTGGTTGGCGATGCGGTGGTGCAGGGGGAAACAGTTGTCGCCATAATGCGCCCGGCCGATCCGTCGCTGATGGACGCGCGCAGCCGGGCCCAGGCCGAAGCCGCCGTGGTCGAAGCACAGGCCGCCCGGGCGCTGACAGAAACCAACTTCCGCCGCGCCATGTCGGCGCTGTCGAATGCACGCAGCACGCTGGACCGGGCCCGCGCGCTGGCCCAGGCCGGAACCATTTCGCAACGCGCCCTTGAGGACGCGGAACACGCGTTTACAACCGCCACGCAGGCGCTGACGGCCGCGCGGTCCGAGCAGGATCTGGCCGACGCGACCCTGGCGCGCACCCGTGCCCAGTTGCTGACCGCGGCGGACCTGGCTGACAGCGGCGGTGCCTTGATGATCCACGCCCCGCAATCGGGCACCGTGCTGGAGGTCGTTGATCAGTCCGCGCGTCTGGTTGTTGCTGGCGCGCCGCTGTTGTCGATCGGGGATTTGCAGGATCTGGAGATCGAGATTGATCTGCTGTCGACCGATGCTGTGCGTGTTCATGAAGGGGCCGATGCGATTGTCGAACGCTGGGGGGGCGACGCGGATCTGGCGGCAATCGTGCGGCGTATTCAACCAGCGGCTTTCACCCGCGTCTCAGCGTTGGGGATCGAGGAGCAACGCGTGCGGGTGATGCTGGATTTCGTTGGTGGCCCCGATACCCGCCCCGGATTGGGGGAACGTTACCGTGTGCACGCGCGCGTCGTAACCTGGTCGGCCGACGACGTGCTGAAAGTTCCACAAAGCGCCTTGTTCCGGCATCAGGGCGGTTGGGCGGTGTTTCGGCAGGTGAATGGTGCGGCGGTTCTGTCGCCTGTGCAGATCGGGCATCAGGCGGACGGCGAAGCCGAAGTGATCGATGGTCTGGCGCAGGGGGCGCAGGTGGTGTTGTTCCCTTCACCCACGTTGGCGGATGGCGCGGCTATCGTGTCCCGCGCGGACCCCTGATCACGCACCGCCTATGGCGGTGGTGGCCAGGCAAGATCGGCCCAAAGCAGGGCATGTGTGGCATCCGCGCTGGGCCAGATCAGCCCGGCATCCAGCACATGCAGATTGGCCGCTGGCAGCAGATATTCCACCCGCATGGCGCCCGGCCCATCGGGCCAATGAGCGGTTGCATCGGGGGGGACCCCTGCGGGTGGTGCGCGCGCCGTCGGGTGTGGGTCCTGCAAGGCCGGATGCGCCAGCAACCGAGAGATGACGGCGTGGTTTCCGTCACCGCGCGCAGGGTCCAGATTGGCGTCGCCCAGCAGGACAAAGGGCATTTCGGGCGCCGGGCCAAGAGCGCCGTCCAACCGTAGCCGCCAGAAATCGGTTTCGGCGGCGTTTCGCAGGCGATTGCGGGCTTGCGCCCCACCGAACGTGGGCGGGCCAGCGTGCCAGGTCATCACGGTCAGGTTTTGCCCCGGCGTCTGGACGCCGACCTCCCACGCGCCGGTGGATGCCAAACGCTGAATTTCAAACACAGCGGCATTGGGAAAAATCTGCCCATTCCGCATCGGCAATTGCGCATCCGGAAGATCACGCCACAAGAACGCGCTGTGATCCTGAAGCATTCGGAAATCCAGCGGCCAGCGCGACAACAGCGCAATTCCGCCGGACCCGGCGAATTGGGCCCAGCCCTGTGCGTCGTCGGCGGTGCCCAACTGCCCATCGCCATCCATGTCCATGCGGGTGGCCATCCCGGTATTGGGGCGGGGGGCAAAACGGTGGGGCAGATCCAGCCCCCCCTCAACCAATGCACCGGCAAATGCGGACAGCGCCAAGCCTTGCAAATCGAAATCCATGTCCAGCAAGATCAGCACATCGGGCGCCAGCGCGACCAAGGTGTCCCGTGCCGCGATGACATCCGGTGCGTTTCGGCGAATGTCACGCAGGAACAAACCGGGGCCCGCGCGCCCCAAGCCCGTGTGCCACAAGGCAATTCGCAAGCGCCCAGGCTCTGACAGGGGTTGCGCATAGGATTGAGGTGGGAAAGCCGACAGGGCAACCACAAGCAACGCGCTGAGGGCCAGACGGCCAATCAGGCTGCGGCGAAGGCATTCCCTTCGGAATCCGCAAAACGGCGGCGTGACGAGCGGATCATCCGCGCCACCCGCGCCATCGCAACGCCGCGCATCACGAATGCCGCCGGCAGATAAGCCCACAACAAGATCCCCCATACATATCCCATGGGCGACATCAGCGTCAGTGGCGTGATCAGCAAGGCCGACGCAACGACAGCACCCGGCATCAACAATGGCAGGGCAAACCCTAAGAGAATGTTAATGCGGGCATGGCGTTGCAGCCGCAAAACCACATCATTGCCGGCCGTTGGGTCGAACGTGGGCAGATTGATCCACACGTTGAACGGTCCTTGGCCCATTGGCCAGGCGTTCAGCCGGATAGCCGTCACAAAACCCAAAACCGTGGTCCATGCCAGCACCATCGCCAGTGACGCACCATCGCGAACCAGGGTCAGCGTTTCAGCAGGGACAACGTCAGGCAAGGCGGAAACAAGCAGCGACACCGGGCTGAGGGCAAAATCGGACATGCGCCCGCAGACGCCGGCCAGCATCGTGGCAGTGTCCGACAACCAGCCCGGCTCGGCTCCATGACGTTGCAGCAACGACAGCAAGACCGCCAACAAGGCGACCAGCGCAAAGCGGGTGCGGTTGAAAGGCGCAGCAAAGCGGAATTCGATCAACCCGGGATAGCGCGACGCATATTCGGCAAACACGATCCCGCCGGCGAAGACAGCCAGCAAAATGGTGCTTTGCGCGGTGTCGGGCGCGGTCGAAGGAATAGCCAACGCCGGAAAGATCGCCAAGGCGATCACCAACAGGGCACGTGCAACCGCCCCTGGGACGTTCGACGTCGATTTCACGTCACTCATGCTCGACTTCCTTGCCGGCCCATAAAAGCCGGTGGAGGTTTGTTCACGGCCCCGGAATGTGGCCGCCTGCCTCAATTTTGACACAATTCTGCCCATTTTCACGTGTCCCCGCAAGAGTCACGATCACTGTGGGCGCAGACCGGTGCATTTTCGAGGCTGAACTGTCGCAGCTTTGCATCAACTTTGCGGAAAAAAGAAGGCACCCCCGCAGGGATGCCCTAACAGATTGCAATTCCTGAAAAATCAAAGCCAGGGAAATTGCGTCTGTGCCTTAGCTTCAAAAGCGTCAATTGCAGACACTTTTTCCAACGTCAGGCCGATATCGTCCAGCCCGTTCATCAGGCAATGCTTTTTGAAGCTGTCCACCTCAAACGCAAACACCGTGCCATCCGGTGCGGTGACCTCTTGCGCGGCCAGGTCGACCGAAATACGGGCATTGGCGCCCTTGGTCGCATCGTCCATCAGGTGATCAACCGCTTCCTTTGGCAAAACAATCGGCAGGATGCCGTTCTTGAAGCAGTTGTTATAGAAAATATCGGCGAAGCTGGTCGAAATCACGCAGCGAATGCCAAAATCCAACAGGGCCCAAGGCGCATGTTCGCGTGACGAGCCACACCCGAAATTGTCGCCGGCGACCAGGATCTGCGTCTCGCGGTACTGCGGCTTGTTGAGAACGAAATCAGAGATCTCATTCCCTTGGCGGTCATAGCGCATTTCGTCGAACAGGTTCACACCCAAGCCCGAACGCTTGATGGTTTTCAAGAAACCCTTGGGGATGATCATATCAGTGTCGATATTGACCAGCGGCATGGGGGCCGCGATGCCGGTGAGTTTGTCAAACTTTTCCATGTCACTGGGTCTCCTTGCTTCACCGGGGGCATAGCCATTTCCCGCCCCCAGCACAAGATGCGCTTAGGTCACGGAATCAGTCCATGGGGGGTACTTCGAAGGTCAGTGACGCCCAGATGCTGCGCCAGACTGCATTGCGTGGGGCGACGGGTTCGATCTCGGCCATCGTCACGGCGTCGGCCATATAGACATGCCCGGGTTCGACCGGCAGCAGCACACGTCCTTCGGCGTCGGTGTGATGGACCGTGACCGAGACGTCACCTTCTGGCGGCCGGTCCCACAGTTCCACCTGCGCCATGGCGCGCGGCGCGCCATCCAGCAGCAGCAGCATGGGCATCCCCGCCGACAGATCATCGGTATAGGGATTGGCCAGCGCGACAAATTCGGTGCGCAATCCAAACGCTTGGTCCTGCCCCGCGCCATCCCCGACAGCGATCAGGGATTTCACATGGCGGGTATAAAGCTCGCTGAAATGGTCATCTGGAAGCCCGCGCGCGCGGTGCCGCTCAAGCACACCCTCAAAGCCCTTGTGCGTGACAAAACGCTCAAATAGGGCCCATTCACTATAATTCACCACGGAATCGGTGGTTTCATACAGAACAACCGCAAGGCCGGTTGCCGGGGCGGGGATATTCAGGGGCGGGCGGTCGCCCATGCGGCCTTCGACCGGGGTCAAGGTATCGCCCATCGCCACCTCGAACCGGGAAAAGTTACGCGGCACATACGACAGCGCCGTGCCGTTGAACTCCTGCCCAACACGGATATCGGCCACCAGGTTCTGGCCTGAGGACACACTGAATTCAGCCGGATCAATCCAAAACTCATGCGCCATCACTGGAAGGGCTGTTGTCAGTGCCAGTTTTGCGGCTAAAACGGTTCCAAGCAATTTAGACATGAGACTTCCTACTATGATCCTTCCCAAACTGACGCGTTTCATAGCGCTTGCAACCCTAATCTTCGTGAACACGGCCGTGATGGCCCCCGCGCATGAGATTGACCCGGCGATTGCTGATGTGTCGGTGGATCAGGATGTGGCCACCATTGATATTCAGGTGTCACTGGAATCGCTGCTGGCGGACATGGATCTGTCGATCCTGGATGACACGGAACAGGCGCCGCAAGCCGAACTCTATGGCCAGTTTCGCGCCATGGACGCGGAACCGTTGCGCGCCGAACTGGACCGTCGATGGGCGGATCTTGCGGGGCGGTTCATGCTTCAGGCCGGGGATGTCCGGGTGCCGCTGAGCTTGATAGCCGCAGAAATTCCGCCGGTTGGGGACACCGATCTGGCCCGCACCACGATGCTGACGTTGCGCGCGGACCTGCCCACAGACGACACGCCCGTGCAATTTGGCTGGGCCGCGCAATATGGCGATCTGGTGGTTCGGCAGGCCAGCGACGACGACAATGCCTATGCGGGCTTCCTGTCGAACGGCGATTTGTCCGATCCCTTGCCGCGCGTCGGCGCCCGAGAGGACGGGCCGCTGACCGTGTTCTTGCGGTATATTCCCGTTGGGTTCGAACATATCGTGCCGTTGGGCGTGGATCATATCCTGTTTGTTTTGGGGCTGTTTTTCTTCTCATTGCATCTGCGGCCGATCCTGATGCAGGTGACGGCCTTTACCATTGCCCACACGCTGACCTTGGCGTTGGCCACGCTGGAGTCCGTTACGATCCCCGGCAGTATTGTTGAGCCGTTGATCGCGGCGTCGATTGTGTATGTCGGCATCGAAAACCTGATCGGGCGCGGGGCGGTCAAGGCGCGCACGGCGCTGGTGTTCGTGTTCGGCTTGTTGCACGGGCTGGGGTTTGCTTCCGTGTTGGGGGATTTCGGGATCTCGGCCAGCAGTTTCGTTGGCGCTTTGCTGGGGTTCAACGTTGGCGTCGAAATCGCCCAATTGGCGGTGATCCTGTCCGCCTTTGTGCTGATCCTGATCGCCACCCGCCTGGCCCGCATCGCCCCGTTGCCCGAAGCCGAGGCCCCGGCGCATAACCTTCAGGTCATGTATCGGTCGGTCGCTGTGGTCGGCTCGATCATCATCAGCCTGATCGGTGCGTGGTGGACGATCGAACGGGTGTTTTTCTAAGGCGTCGTCGCAGTTGAAACGCTGGCGTCAAAATTCGTTGCGGCGCAAAAACATGCCGAACAGCACGGCGCTCAGCCCGCTGAGCAGCGCTTCAACACCCAGCAAGGTGCCCAACAGGATCATCGTCGCCTCGGGGATGCTGAGGACATAGGCCGCCAATAAGACAGAGAGAGCCCCCGAAACCAGCATCGGCCAGAAGAACGATGTGGCGCGCGCGCGCCAGGCGAAGAAGATCCGTGCGATACCGCCTGCTGCCAACAAGATCAGGATCAGCATTGACAGGGAAACAACACCTTCCAGCGGATTCGACAGAAAGGACCAGCCAAGAAACACCATCAGCGCCCCCATCAGCCAGGCAAACAGCTTGCTGCCTGGGCTGCCCAGGGAAAAGCCGGCGACGATCTGGATGCCACCGCCGACCAGCAAGATACCACCGGTGAGCGTGACCACCGCCAGCGACGCCAGCGCAGCATTGCCCAGAATGATGACCCCGAACAGGATCGTTACCACGCCGACGAGCATCAGTTTGGTTGAAGTTTTCATGGACAGTATCCCTTGAAGGCCTTGGTATGGCGTCAATCCCCGCGCACGGCGGCAGTGACACCAGCCTTACCGACCAGTGTCATCATTCAGAAGTAGCAAACAAATGATGCCCGTTCCAAGGAAAACCCGGCCGGGTGACGTTCCCCCAGCCAGAGCCGAGCCAAACGTATGCACCGTTTGGCGGACTTTGGCTCAAAGTTGGCTCACAACCCGGCAAACGCCGGGTGGTTGGGTGGAGTTGGTTGTCAGACCATCTCGCCCATCATCTCACGCACATCCGTCAGATACCCCGTAACAGCTGCCGCAGCGGCCATGCCGGGGCTGACCAAATGGGTGCGGCCCTTGTAGCCCTGACGCCCCTCGAAATTACGGTTCGAGGTGGACGCCGCGCGCTCACCGGGGGCCAGCTGGTCGGGGTTCATCGCCAGGCACATCGAGCACCCAGCCAGGCGCCATTCCGCGCCCGCGTCCATGAAGATCTGCGCCAGCCCCTCTTCCTCTGCCTGCGCACGCACAAGGCCCGAGCCCGGCACGATCATTACCCGCACACCGTCGGCGATCTTGCGATCCTTCAGGATCTGCGCGGCGGCACGCAGGTCTTCGATGCGACCATTGGTGCAGGACCCGATGAACACGGTGTCAATCTTGATGTCGGTCAGCTTCTGGCCCGGCTCCAACCCCATGTAGTCGAGCGCGCGCTGGGCGGCCTCAACCTTGCCACCGGTGAAATCGGACGCTGCGGGCACGGTTGCGGTGATCGGCAGAACGTCCTCTGGCGAGGTGCCCCAGGTGACCGACGGCGCGATGTCCTCGGCGGCGATGGTCACGACCTTGTCGAAATGCGCGCCTTCGTCCGTGTACAGGGTCTTCCAGTAGGTCAATGCAGCCTCAAATGCAGCGCCCTTGGGGGCGTGCGGGCGGCCTTTGACATACTCATAGGTGGTCTCATCCGGGGCGATCAGGCCAGCGCGCGCGCCGCCTTCGATGGCCATGTTGCAGACGGTCATGCGGCCTTCCATTGACAGCTCACGGATCGCTTGCCCACAATATTCGATGACATAGCCGGTGCCGCCCGCGGTGCCTGTCTTGCCGATCACCGCCATGGTGATGTCCTTGGCCGTCACACCGGGGCGCAGGCTGCCGGTGATTTCGACCTTCATGTTCTTCGACTTCTTCTGGATCAGCGTCTGCGTGGCCAGAACGTGTTCGACCTCGGACGTGCCGATGCCATGGGCCAGCGCGCCAAAAGCGCCGTGCGTGGCGGTGTGGCTGTCACCGCAGACCACGGTCATCCCCGGCAGGGTCCAACCCTGTTCAGGGCCAACGATATGCACGATGCCCTGGCGCACGTCGGACACCGGGTAATAGTGCAGACCGAAGTCCTTGGCGTTCTTGTCCAGCGCTTCAACCTGAATGCGGCTGTCGGCGGTCATGGTTTCGGCGTTGGCCCGGTCCAATGTGGTGGGCACATTGTGGTCGGGCACGGCGATTGTCTTGTCGGGTGCGCGCACCGTGCGGCCGGTCATGCGCAGTCCTTCAAAGGCCTGCGGGCTGGTGACCTCGTGCACCAGATGGCGGTCGATATACAGCAGGCAGGTGCCGTCGTCGCCTTCGTGCGCGACATGGGCATCCCAGATTTTGTCATAGATCGTTTTGGCGGCGGTCATGGCGGATCTTTCGGATTGGCAGGAAAAGGTAACGTGGGTGCAAGCTGTAGGGTGTGTGCTTGCACGCACCATTCGTCAGGCGGTCTGACCCCGGCAGCAGGGCCCGTCTAGCCCAGTCGCGCAAGAACCGACCGGTTCACCCGGCAAAAGCGCTGCGGCAGGCGCGCGCGGTCGGTCATGTCGAAATAGCGTGTCATGACGCCGGGTTTATACCTGCGCCGCGCCTCTCGCAAGGGAAAGCACGTCTGCACCGGTCCTGCGCCTTTGTTGCCTCTGGTCAGCGATCACGGGCCGAAATAAAATGACATCATGGATAGCAGTTTTCAAACCCTGATCGACTCGTGGCTGGCCGGCGCCGGCGGCTTCTGGGCCGAAGTATTGCACTTTGCCGAAGGGCTTTTGTTGCCGTCACGGTTGCTGCAGGTCGGTGTGGCGCTGGCGTTGCTGGCCCTGGCATGGCTGATCGCCAAAGTGTTGGACACCCGGATCGAAGCATGGATCCGGGCCCGCGACGGCTGGGCTACTTGGCAGCTGCGCGGGCTGATTCAATTGCGCCGCCGCTTGCCGCTGCTGGTTTTCGTCGTGCTGATCTGGGTCGCCGTCGGGGTCTTTGCCACAATCTATCAGTTTCCGTCGCGCCGCTATCTGCTTGAGCTTTTCGCCACCATCGCCAGCGCCTGGCTGGCCATCCGCCTTGCAGCGCAATTCGTGCGCAACCGCGTGCTGCGGCGGTTCGTTGTCTGGGGGCTGACAATCTACGCCACTTTGCATTTCCTGAACCTCAGTGACGCAGCGGCGGTGCTGTTGGACAGTTTCGCCATGTCTTTTGGCGACTTCCGCCTGTCGGCGCTGACGATCCTGAAGGCGCTGGCGGTGACCGGCGTCCTGTTTGCCGCAGCACGCATCGTCAGCGTGACCCTGGCGCGGCGCATTCGCGGCAATGATGATATCAGCCCGTCGGTGCAGGAGCTGATGATCAAAGCCCTGCAGGTATCGCTGTTCGGCGCGGCGTTTTTTATCGGGTTGAAGGCCGTGGGCTTTGATCTGACCGGTCTGGCGGTTCTGTCCGGCGCGATTGGTGTGGGCTTGGGGTTTGGTCTGCAAAAGGTGGTGTCAAACCTGGTGTCCGGCATCATCATCCTGATGGACAAATCGGTGAAACCGGGTGACGTGATTTCACTGGGTGATACCTTCGGCTGGATCAACACGCTGGGCGCCCGCTACGTGTCTGTGGTGACCCGCGACGGCAAGGAATATCTGATCCCCAACGAAGACCTGATCACCGGGCAGGTGGTCAATTGGTCCCATTCCAATGATCTGGTTCGGTTGGATTTGAATTTCGGCGTGTCTTACGCCGATAACCCGCACAAGGTGCGCGCCGTGGCGGTGTCCGCTGCGACCGGATCCTGCCGCGTTTTGCCTGACCCGGCGCCGGTGTGCCACATCGTCAATTTCGGCGATTCGTCGGTGGATTACGTCCTGCGGTTCTGGATCAGGGATCCGTCATCCGGGCTGACGAACATTCGCGGCAACGTCTATCTGGCGCTGTGGGATGCGTTCCATGAAAACGGGTTCACCATCCCCTTCCCCCAGCGCGAGGTTCGCGTGCTGAACGATACCGTGCATGTCGCGCAAGTGCCGGCTTCTCAGGCCTCAGGTTCGGACGCTTCCAGCAAATCGCCCGGCTGACAATCCAGGGCATCACACAGTTTGGCCAGCGTCTCAAAACGGATGCCCTTGACCTTGCCGGATTTCAGCAGGCTCAGGTTCTGCTCGGTGATGCCGATGATCTCGGCCAACTCACGCCCACGCATCTTGCGCCGCGCCATCATCACATCCAGCCGCACAATGACGTCCCGCGCCATCAGATGAACCCCCGATGCTCTGTTTCCACATCCATCGCGGCCCGCAGAACCCAGCCAAACACAAAGATCACGACACCCAGCGTCATCGCCTTGTAGTCGGACGGATCATACGCCCAGCGCAGCGCCAGTGCCCCGCGCTCAATGAGCCAGGACAGCAGCCACGGGTCCAGCGCAGCACAGATTTGATCGCTCACCACTGACAGGATGACGACCAGCCCCAGCCAGGACAGCAGGCGCGCGTTCACGCGGTCGAAAATGTCCCCCCGGTTGATGCGCAGCACAATGATCAGGGCCAGACAATGATCAAAAAGGGGGTTCCGCGCAGCAACAGAACGCCCAGGCGAAGGGATGCAATGAGCATGACCGCGGTTGACACAATGGCCGGGGAGACAAGGGCAACATGCGCCATGCGGGTGGATAGCGGGATGTGGATATAGTCGTCGACAATATACAGTGGCCCCCACGCGGACGGGCCAGAGAAATCCAGCAGAATGAGCTGGCGGATGCCGGCGAATCGATAGAAAGCGAAAAACAGCCCGATCCCGATAAGGGACGCAGAGACCGTCAAGAAAACATGCTTTGGCACGCCGTACCTCACGAATTAATTATTGTGAGGCGACAAGAAATGATTGTTGTGTGCGCCAACATGGAAAACCGTACGCAGGGTGCGAACGGGCGCCCACGACGTTGAAAGATCCGGCGCTATTCTGCCGTCTGGTGCGCCAACTGAATCAAATCCCAACGATTGCCGAACGGATCGCGAAACACGGCGACCGTGCCATAGGGTTCATGGCGCGGCTCTTCCTCGAACACGCCGCCCGCGGCACGAATCCGTTCGGCGTCCAGGTCGAAATCCACACTGTGCAGAAAGAACCCGACACGCCCCGCGGCCTGCGCACCGATCCCGGCGCGTTGATCCCCAACCGCGCGCGCCAACAGCAGCGCAGACCCGCCGCCGGGCGGTTGCACCGTGACCCACCGTTTCCCGCCGCCTTGGTCGCTGTTTTCAATCAACTGGAACCCAAGGGCGGTGAAAAACGCGACACCTTGATCATAATCGGGCACCAGCACCGCAACCAGTGCTAGTTTCACTCTTTGCCCCCGTATCGCTTGATGGCGCCCCAGCCAACGCCATCCTTGCCATAGCAATGGCGATCCGTCGCATCGATCTCGGCCGGTGTTTTGGTGACGCAGTCATAGTAATGGCGCACGTCAGACCCAACCCGTGCCAGTTCCGGCGGCATGGCGCGGCCAATCGACTTCACGAATTGTTCCGGATGAACCAGACTGGGCGGCAGGGCACTGGGCTGATGCCCCTTTGCACGCAGGGTTTCGGCGGCGTCGCCCTTGGCAAAAATCAGCAGGTTCTGTCGATAAAAGGATCGGATCGACGCGTCATTCCAGAACCGCATGCGCAGGATGTCGAAGCAGTCGAACCCCAGTGGCTGAAACAGCCTGACCCAATACTCCACCCAGTTTTCATTCTGGTGCCCTGCGCCACCCTGATAGGGGAGCGCGGCGGAAAACAGCACCAGGTCTGCCGCGCTGGCGACATTGGCCACAAAGGCTGCGGCGTGCGCCTTGGGCAGGTGCTCGGCCACCTCGGTTGAAATGCTCAGATCAAAGCGGCGATCCAGGGCTAACGGTTGCCCCAGATCGGCGGCAACAAAGCGGTTGGCGGGGAACTGGCGCTGCTCGACCGGGATTTCCGGGATATCATAGCCGCGCACATCCGTGACGCCCATGTCGATCGCCGCTTTCAACCAACTTCCGCGCCCCGTGCCAAAGTCCACAGCCGATGTGAAGGGCACCAGATCATGCACCGCATCCAGGATTGTGGGTTGCGACCGGTCCGCCGTACCGAAATACGCCATTGCCGCCTTGGCCATGACACTGGGACCGTCAGCCCAATGAGTTGACTTGCCGTTTTGCGGCGGTTTGACATCCCGCGCTGGGGGGGAAACAGCCTTGCGGCGACCGAATCGAAACATCTTACGGGTTCCCGGGTTGATTGGCGGTATATTGACGGTAAGACCGTCCCGGCATAAGGGCAACAGTCAGCTAGACGCGCCATGGATTGAGATTTCGATTGACGATTGCTATCATAGACCGAACGCCATTGCAGGAGGACAGTTCTCTGTCTCAGATCGACCCGGCCGCTGGTGCGGCCCCCGCCCCGAAAACACCGGCCTTGACCTATACGGCCGATGACGTTCTGGCATTGGTCCTGCAATCCCTGGATGACGACAAGGCTGAAGACATCGTGGAGATCAGTCTGCGCGGTCGCTCGGCCATGGCCGACTACATGGTGATCTGCTCAGGCCGGTCATCACGCCAGGTTGCGGCGATTTCCGAAAAGCTGCTTATCCGGCTGAAGGACCAGTTCCGCCTGACGGCCCGCTGCGAAGGTAAGGAAACCGGCGATTGGGTGCTGATTGATACGGGCGACGTGGTTGTGCATGTCTTCCGCCCCGAAGTGCGCGAGTTCTACCAGCTTGAGCGCATGTGGCAGGTGTCGCCGGAAAGCGCCTGATGCGCGTGCATCTGTGCGCTGTAGGCCGGCTTCGCGCTGGCCCAGAGCGCGACTTGATCGACGACTACTGCAAACGATTCGATCGCACTGGGCGGGCGCTGGGCCTTGGCCCGCTGGCCGAGCATGAGGTTGAAGACAAGCGCGGCGGTGGCATGGATGCCGAAGCCGCGCTGCTGACCCGCGCCTGTCCCGCCGGGGCGGTGCGCGTGGTGCTGGACGAACGCGGAACGGTGATGTCCTCGCCAAAGTTTGCGCAGCGCTTGGCGCAATGGCGCGACCAGGGCGCGCAAGATGTGGTGTTCATGATCGGTGGCGCAGACGGGCTGGCGCCCAATTTGCGCAATAGCGCCGATGCGGCGCTGTCCTTTGGTCAAATGGTCTGGCCCCATGCCTTGGCGCGGGTCATGCTGGCCGAGCAGCTTTACCGCGCGGCGACGATTCTGGCCGGAAGCCCGTATCACCGCGAGTGACGGGATTTTGATCTGGCGCATTGCCGCCGGACCCATGGCCAGACCATTGCCCCCATCGCGTGTGTTGCATAGATAGTCGGCATGGAACGGAGGCCGACCATGACCCAATCAAATGCCCGCCCAAAACCGGTTGTGCTGTGTATTCTGGACGGCTGGGGGATCAGCGCGGAAACCAGGGGAAACGCCGTTGCATTGGCGAATACCCCCAATTTTGACCGCGTTATGAGCACCTTCCCAAATGCCACGCTGATCACGCATGGCCCTGATGTGGGCTTACCGTCGGGGCAGATGGGGAACTCGGAAGTCGGGCACACGAATATCGGTGCGGGCCGCGTGGTGGCCATGGACCTGGGCCAGATTGATCTGGCTGTGGAAGATGGCAGCTTTGCCGCGAATGCCGCCTTGCAGGATTTCATTGCCCGGCTTCTGGCCTCCAAGGGGACAGCGCATCTGATGGGCGTTGTGTCAGATGGCGGTGTGCACGGGCATATCAGCCATCTGAAAGCAGCGATTCACGCCATCGCCGGTGCGGGCGTGCCCGTGGTCGTACATGCAATCACCGATGGGCGGGACGTGCCGCCGATTTCGGCCGAAGGGTTCATGGCGGATCTCATGGTCGACCTGCCCAAGGGGGCGAAAATCGGCACCGTGATTGGCCGCTATTGGGCGATGGACCGTGATTCGCGCTGGGAACGGGTAGAGCGCGCCTTTGACGCCATTGTCCGGGGCACAGGATTGCCCGCGCCCGACGCGGTTACCGCCGTCAAGCGCGCGCATGAGGCTGGAGAAAACGATGAATTCATCCAGCCCTACGTCATCGACGGGTTTTCCGGCGCACGGGGCGGAGACGGGTTCTTTTGTCTGAATTTCCGTGCCGACCGGGCGCGGGAAATTCTGGCCGCGTTGGGCGCGCCTGCCTTCAATGGCTTCAAGACCGGCTACCGCGTGAAATGGGCCACCATGTTGGGCATGGTCGATTACTCTGATGCCCATAACGCCTTCATGAAAACGGCCTTCCCCAAGCGCGTGATCAACAACACCCTGGGGCATTGGGTGGCAGAACAGGGCCTGACCCAATTCCACCTGGCCGAAACCGAAAAATACCCCCATGTCACGTTCTTCCTGAATGGTGGCAAGGAAGCCGCCGAACGGGGCGAAGACCGCTACATGGCAGCCAGTCCGAAAGTCGCCACCTATGATCTGGCGCCCGAAATGTCCGCCGAAGAGGTGACAGACCACTTCGTTGCCGCGATCGAACACGGGTATGATTTGATCATCGTCAACTACGCCAACCCAGACATGGTGGGCCATACCGGTGTGGTTGAGGCGGGGATCAAGGCCGTCGAAACCGTGGATTCAGGGCTGGGCCAGGTGCTGGCCGCGCTGCAGAAGGCCGGCGGCGCCATGGTGCTGACGGCGGATCACGGCAACTGCGAGACCATGATTGACCCGGTCACCGGCGGGCCACACACCGCGCACACCACGAACCCGGTTCCGGTGGCGGTGATCGGCGGACCGCAAGGCGCTCATCTGCATGCCGGGCGGTTGGCCGATGTCGCGCCGACCCTGCTGGACCTGATGGGGCTGACGCAACCGCCCGAGATGACGGGCCGCAGCTTGATCGACCGGGTGTAAGATGCGTCTTGCGCGGGCGTTTTTCCTGGTTTTGGGCCTTCTGGGGGGTGGCTTTGCCATCGGCCCGGTGCAGGCCGGCCCGGCTGAAAACGCGCGCGCCGCGGCGCTGTCGCTGCTCAGCGCGATTGATGGGCTGGCCGAAGCCCTGCAGGCGCCAGACCGGGTTGACGCCCTGACCGCCGCGCTTCAGGCGCATGAGAGCGGGTTGTCGGCGCTGCGCGAAGGTCTGCGCGACGCCACGCTGCGCGAAATCACCGTGAACCGGCTGCTGGAACGCCAGCAACAACAGGTTTCGCGGCTGTTGGGGGCCATGATGGCGGTTGAGCGGATCGAAGGGCCTGCGCTGTTGGTCCATCCCCAAGGGCCGCTGGCCACGGCGCGTGCCGGGATGATGATGGCCGACCTGGCCCCGGCGATGCAGGCTCAGGCCGAACGGATCGGCGCGCTGGCCCGCGAACTGGCCGACCTGCGCACCCTGCGCCAGACCGCCATTGAAACGCTGGATGCCGGGCTGAACAGCCTGCAAACCGCACGGGCCGAATTGTCGCAGTCCATGGCCGACCGGCGTGAATTGCCGCCGCGCGTGGGGGATGACGAAACGCGCATGCTTGCATTGCTGCAATCGGTGCGCACGTTGGAAGAGCTGGCGACCGGGCTGGCCCAGCGGCCGGCGGGCCTGTCTGCCGAATTGCCGGTGTTCGCCGCTGCGCGTGGCAGGTTGCCGTTGCCGGTGTTCGGCACCGTGTTGCTACGAGCCGGTCAAGAGGACGCCGACGGTGTTGCGCAACCGGGGCTGGTGCTGGCCACCGAGCCGGGCGCGCTGGTGGTGTCCCCGTGGCATGGCTCTGTGCGGTATCGCGGGCCGCTGATGGATTACGGCAACGTCGTGTTGATTGAGCCGGGCGAAGGTTGGCTGATTGTTCTGGCCGGGCTGGATGTGGTCTACCCCAGGGTCGGTGAAGTGCTGGCGCAGGGCGATGCCATCGGCCTTATGCCCGGCGGAGAAACGCCCGGTGACGAGTTTGTGCAGGCCGACCCCATGGTCGGTCGCAGCGAAACATTGTATTTGGAGCTTAGGGAAAACGGGCAGGCCATTGACCCTGCCGACTGGTTCGACTTGAGTGATTGAGACGCCCCGGCCGACACCTGCGTGCGGCAACCAAGACGGGCATACGACAAAGGCAACCGAGACGGGCACAACCGCCGCGCAACGCGGCGCTGCCCAATGCGACGGGAAACGAAGATGAAGAAATATCTGGCAGCAATCTTTGCAGGGGTTCTGGGTGGGGCTGTCCTGTCGACGCAATGGGCCGGGCCGCTACTGGCGCAAGAGCAGGACAACAATCAGTCCGTTTACGAGCAGCTTGACCTGTTCGGCGACGTGTTTGAGCGGATCCGCGCGCAATACGTCTCTGAAGTTGACACCAACCATCTGATCGAAGCTGCGATCAACGGTATGTTGAGCTCGCTTGATCCGCATTCCAGCTACCTGCCGGCAGATGCCTTTGAAGATATGCGCGTGCAGACCCGTGGCGCTTTTGGCGGTCTGGGAATTGAGATCACGCAGCAAGAAGGCTACGTGCGGGTCGTCACGCCGATCGACGACACCCCGGCCTTTGACGCAGGCGTCCAGCCCGGCGACCTGATCACCGCGGTTGACGGAGTGTCCGTGCTGGGCCTGACAATGACCGAAGCGGTTGACATGATGCGCGGTCCCGTCGGCTCGGAAATCATCATAACCGTGCTGCGCGAAGGCGTTGCAGATCCCTTCGATCTGTCGATCATCCGCGACACGATCCAGGTGCGCGCCGTGCGCAGCCGGGTTGAAGGGAATATCGTGGTCATGCGCCTGACCACGTTCAACGAGCAGACCTATGACACCATGGCCCAGCAGTTGGAGGACGCGATCGCCGAGTTGGGCGGGATCGATCAGTTGCAGGGCGTCGTGCTGGACCTTCGCAACAACCCCGGCGGGTTGCTGTTGCAGGCCATCAGCGTATCAGACGCGTTTCTGGATCGTGGGGAAATCGTCTCCACGCGCGGCCGCAATGAGACCGACATCGAACGCCACAACGCAACGCTTGGCGACCTGATCGAAGGGCGGCCCCTGGTCGTGCTGATCAATGGCGGCTCTGCGTCGGCCTCGGAAATCGTGGCTGGGGCATTGCAAGATCACAATCGGGCGGTGTTGGTTGGCGAACGCAGCTTTGGCAAGGGCTCAGTGCAATTGTTGATCCCGTTGCGCGGCAACGGCGGCGCCATGCGTTTGACCACGGCACGCTATTACACGCCATCGGGGCGCTCGATCCAGGCGCTGGGCGTTGCGCCTGACATCATCGTGCATCAGCCGCGCCCTGGCGAAGAGGCGGCGGCCCCGGCCGAAGATGCGCGCCCGCGCCGCAGCGAATCGACCTTGCGCAATGCCTTGAGCAACGAAAACATCACCGATGATGAACGCCGCATGATCGAGGAAGAAGAGCGCGCAGCCGAGCATGTCGCGCAACTGCGGACCGAGGATTACCAACTGGCCTATGCGCTGGATATCCTGCGCGGCCTGTCGGCGATGAGCGGAAACTGATGACGCCAGAGCAGATCGCGGCACTGCCCTACCGCCCCAACGTCGGCATCATGCTGATCAATGGCGACGGGCTGATTTTTGCCGCGCAACGGCTGGACACGCCCAAATTGCTGGGCGAACCCGTGGCGGCGTGGCAAATGCCGCAGGGCGGTGTGGACAAGGGTGAAGACCCCCGCACCGCCGCGCTGCGGGAGTTGCAGGAAGAAACCGGTGTTCCGCCGGCACTGGTGCAGGTGCTGGCGGAAACGCCCGATTGGCTGACCTACGATCTGCCGCATGACGTTGTGCCTCGGATCTGGAAAGGGCGGTTTCGCGGGCAAGAGCAGAAGTGGTTTCTGTTGCGCTATCTGGGCCAGGATGAGCAAATCGATCTGGAGCAAGAGCACCCGGAGTTCAGCGCATGGCGCTGGATCAGCGCCGACGACATGATCGACGCCATCGTGCCCTTCAAGCGCGAAATCTACCGGCAAGTTGTCGATCTTTTTCGGGCGCATCTTCGGTAAGGAACGGTGCGTGCAAGCACGCACCCTACGCCGGCTGCACGCCCGCCAACCCCAGCGCCTGCGCGTGATTGGCATCCGTCAGCTTGAAGGCCATGCCGTCACGAAAGAAGCAGACAAAGGCCTTTCCCCCGAATTTATGGCACGGTTTGCCAAACATCTGCGATGCGATGGCGTCGGGGATTGTCTGGCCGATGGCATGAAACCGCTGTTCTGGCTGTGACACGGTGGCCTTTCTGATAGTCTTTGCGCGGCACGATAGAACAGCTGGGGCCAGCGCAGCAAACTTTCCGTACGGAGGGCCGCAAGTTCGCCTGGGTTGCACCATGCGCTGCCCCCTGCGTAGCATGGGCGATGATCTGGTGAGAACTGGCGCAGCGAGGCCTGGGTTTGGGCCCAAATCTTGGTGTGTGATCTGTCACCAGGTGCGGGCAACCGACGCGAACGCCGGGCTAAGAAAAAAGGCGATGTCCATTGGCACATGAGAACACCGTGATCCGGTCCATCAACCTGCCGGGCGATAGCATTTGCGTGGACATTTTCCGGCGCCCGGATGGCAGCTTTGGATACGATGAATTTCGCCGCGACACCGAAGACGGGCGCGGCTGGTTCAGCATCCGCCACGCCGGCACGCTGAGATTTGAAACCGAGCAAGATGCGCTGGCCGCAGCGGTCGAGGCCGTCGAATGGCTCGCGGCTTTGATCGGCGCCCGCTGACCCTGCCGCCCCGTTTGCCACTGGACGCGCCCCTGTGACTGGGTGATAGTTCACAAATGCAGCAACAGGGGCAGCGATGAAACTCGGTATCTTCTTTTTGGTCATCGCCTATGTGCTCAGCCAGTTCTACCGCGCGTTTCTGGCCGTGCTGACACCCGTATTGGGCGTTGAAATTGGCGCCCTTCCGGGTGACTTGGCGGTGTCTTCGGGGCTGTGGTTTCTGGCCTTTGCGCTGATGCAGATCCCGGTCGGCTGGGCGCTGGACAAACTGGGGCCCCGGCGCACCGCGGCGTGGCTTCTGGGCGTGGCCGGGGGCGGCGGGGCGGCGCTGTTCGCTCTGGCGCAAAGCCCAACGCACGTCCACTTGGCGATGATCTTGATCGGCATCGGGTGCAGCCCGGTTTTGATGGCCAGTTATTACATCTTTGGCCGCATGTACCCGGCGCGGGTGTTTGCCACGCTGGCGGCGGCGATCATCGGCTTTGGCACGCTGGGCAACCTGGCCGGGGCTTATCCGCTGGCCTGGGCGGCAGAGACGTTTGGTTGGCGGCAATCCGTTGGCATCCTGGCCGGCACGACGTTGCTGGTTGCGCTGGCCGTATGGCGTTTTGTGCAGGATCCACCCGCTGTGACCGGCGCTGACGCGGTCAAGGGGTCGCTGTTGGATGTGCTGAAAATCCGCGCGCTGTGGCTGATCTTTCCGCTGATGTTTGTCAACTATGTGCCCGCCGCCGGAATGCGCGGGCTGTGGGCCGGGCCGTACTTTGCGGATGTTTACGGGGCTGACGCCATCGGGATCGGCCGCGCAACCCTGATCATGGCGCTGGCCATGGTGATCGGAGCCTTCATCTATGGCCCGCTGGACCGGATTTTTGGCACCCGCAAATGGGTGGTCGTGGCGGGCAACTTACTGGGTGCGGGCTGCATGTTGACCCTGTGGGCATTCCCCACCGCCGGGTACTGGCCATCCACGTTGCTGCTGGCTGGTGTGGGGCTGTTTGGCGCGACGTTCCCGGTGATGATGGCCCATGGCCGCAGCTTTTATCCACCGCATCTGCTGGGCCGGGGTGTCACACTGATGAACCTGTTTGGCATCGGCGGGGTCGGCGTCATGCAAACGGTGTCATCGCGTGTGCATGCCAGTGTCCCGCCGGTTCCGGCTGAAGCCCCTTATCAGGCGATCTTCCTGTTGTTCGGAGGGCTGGTCATTGCCGGGTCGGTGATCTACCTGTTCTCTCAGGACCGGACCGATTGAACGTCGGACAGGCCGGATTTCGAGTATTTTTGGAAAGATGAAGAGGCGGGGTCTTTCATTGACCCCCAGTTTGGCGTATGCGCGCGCCTGTCCCAACCTTGGAGATGATGATGGGCTATCGGATTGTCGTAGTCGGTGCCACGGGCAACGTGGGCCGCGAAATGCTGAACATTCTGGCCGAGAGGGAGTTTCCTGTCGACGAGATCGCCGTGCTGGCGTCGCGTCGCTCACTGGGGACTGAATGCAGTTTTGGCGACAAGACCCTCAAATGCAAGGATCTGGAACAGTTCGATTTCACCGGGTGGGATATCGCGCTGTTTGCGATCGGATCGGATGCAACGAAGATCTACGCGCCGAAGGCCGCGAAAGCCGGGTGCGTGGTGATCGATAATTCGTCGCTGTATCGCTATGATCCTGACGTGCCGCTTGTTGTGCCTGAGGTGAACGCCGAGGCGGTCGAGGGCTATGCCAAGAAGAACATCATCGCCAACCCCAACTGCTCGACCGCGCAGATGGTTGTGGCGCTGAAGCCGCTGCACGACCGGGCGCGCATCAAGCGGGTGGTGGTGAGCACCTATCAATCGGTGTCGGGCACCGGCAAAGAGGCGATTGACGAACTGTGGAACCAGACCAAGGGGATCTTTGTGCCTGGTCAGGAAGTCGCGCCGTCGGTGTATCCCAAGCAGATCGCCTTCAACGTGATCCCGCATATCGACGTTTTCCTGGACGACGGATCGACCAAGGAAGAATGGAAGATGGTCGCCGAAACCAAGAAGATCCTGGACAAGTCTATCAAGCTGACCGCGACCTGTGTTCGGGTGCCGGTGTTCGTTGGCCACGCCGAGGCCATCAACATCGAATTCGAAGATCCGCTGGACGAGGATGAGGCACGCGAAATCCTGCGGGAAGCCCCGGGCATTCTGGTCGTCGACAAGCGCGAAGATGGCGGGTACATCACCCCGGTAGAATGCGTGGGCGACTATGCCACCTTCATCAGCCGCATCCGGCAGGACAGCACCGTCGACAATGGCATCAACCTGTGGTGCGTCAGTGACAACCTTCGCAAGGGTGCGGCGCTGAATGCGGTGCAGATTGCCGAGGTACTGGGCCAGCGCTGCCTGAAGAAGGGCTGAGGCCGAACCTTTTTGCCGGGCGCATCCTGCTGCGCCCGGCTATTCCAGCACCAACGCACGGGCCGCGGATCATGGACCGGCAACGCCCCTTTCTGGTTCTGACGCTGCGCCGCACCGGGGGCACATCCTTGATGGCGTTCATGGCGCTTGTGTCGGATGCCCGCGCGGTCGAACATGAGCCATTCAACGCCGAGAGGGTGTGGGGCCCGATCACCAAAGCATATCGCGAGACTGGTGATGAGGTGGCGCTGAACCTGTCGGTCGCAAATGCCTTGGCCAACCGCCCGAACATCAAACATTGCCACGAGATTATCCCCTGGGCGGTGACCCGGGCGTTGATCCGCGCCTGTGTGGCGCAAGGGTATGTGATTTACACCCTGACCCGGCGCGATGAACGCGCGCGGCTGCGGTCATTGTTCGTGGCGATGGCGACGGGCGCGTGGGGCGCAAAACAGGCCGCGCGGCTGTATCCGCAAATCATGGCCGGCACGCTGCGCCCGGCCCCCTTGCGGGCCAATGCCGTGCCCGGCCGGGCCGCCAAGGATCGAACGTCCCGGCGTCAGGTAGACGATTTTCTGGCCAACGAGGGGATCCCGGTTCATGCCGTCACGTTCGAAGACCTCTATGCCCGTGATGGCCGGGTCGCCGAACGCGCGCGCGATCTGGTGGCGCTGCTGGGGGCAGAGGTAGCGGCGGATGACCCAAGGCTGGGCGTGTTTGCCCACAGCGAGGGGCAGGGGACGGGCGCCATTTTGCCGTATCTGAGCAATATGGAAGCGCTGGAGGCTGCTCTGGCGCGGCTGGACGACTGACTCAAACCAGAGGTCAATCCGGGGCTTTGAGATGGGTCAGCTTGTGCGCCATGACCTGCGCGACGGCATCGGCGTCATATGGTTCGTCAAGAAATTCGAACATGGGGCGCAGGGCGTCATGGTCGGCGATGTAATCGTTGTAATGCACGCGGATACAGTGGTTCGGGTTGGCGGCGCGGTAAGCTTCAAACAGCGTTTCAGTTTCGATCAACCGGTCCAGAACTGTGTCCCGGTCCTGGTGCGCCCACCAGCCGGATTGCGCGACTTGCGCATGGTCCCGGGTGTTGAAAACAAAATGCGCGTTGCGAAAGAAAGTCTGCGCGAAGGTCAGAGTCTGCGCGAATGAGGTGGGCTCGGACGTCCAGCGGATTTCCTTGAAACCGGCGATGCGCGTGCCAGGCGGCGGTGCCAAAATCTCGGATTCAAACACGCGGGCAAGCTGGTTTCCAAAGCGCCAGGGACGAATATTTTCACCGCCAAACCACGGGTTGTCGGGGGCTGATGTTACCCGCGCGCGCTTCATGCTGGTCAGGTTCTGGGCCGTGTTGACACTGTGCCATGCGCGCGCAAGTGGCATAAGCGCATTTCCGTTCTCGCCCCGGATGCAAGCCCCGGGAAGGGTGTTGAGCAGGCTTTGAACCAGCGTGGAGCCAGACCGCCCGTAGGTTACGACAAACACGAATTTGTCTATTTTAACCTTTTTATCAGCGTCTTGAGGCATATTCCGATCCTCGGATGGCCGACTTTCCGGGTCAGGGATATACCGATCACACCGGCATGCCAAGCCTGTGTGCAGGGCTTTACGGTTGCATCCCGGGGTGCGAAGAACAGATATGGACCACCAACCCGCCCCGCCCATCATTTCGGTGATCGCCGCGGTTCACAATGTCGCTGATTACGTCGGCGAAATGATCGACAGCCTGCGCGCGCAAAGCTTTGCCGCGTTCGAGGTGGTGATCGTGGATGACGGCTCAACCGATGGGTCAGAGGATCTGGTTCGAACCCTTTCGGCATCGGATCCGCGGTTTCGGGTAATCCGGCAGAAAAATGCGGGCCTGTCCGCCGCGCGAAACACCGGGCTGGACGCCGCGCGCGGGGAATTCGTGGCCTTCATCGACGGGGATGACGCCTATGCCCCGGATTTCCTGCGCGCGTTGCATCAGATCATCGAACAGGACCAAACCGATTGGGCGGCGTGCGCGGTCATGCTGTGCTATTCGGGGGCGCGGCAAGAGGCGCATTCCGCCATCCATACCAAGCCCACGCAATCGCCCGGACCGATCTCGCTGCGTGATGCCAGGGTGGCGGCAACTGTCTTTCCTTCGGCTTGGAACAAGTTGTATCGGCGGCCTGCGTTTGCCAGCCTGCGGTTCACGCCCGGCACCTGGTTCGAGGATCACGAAGTTTTCTGGGCCTTTGCGGCGGGGCACAAGACCCTCAGCTATACGCCTCGGCCGTTGTATCGGCATCGGCGCGACCGCGCGGGGCAGATCACCGGCACCGACAGTGACCGGGTGTTTGAGCAGTTTTCGGTGCTGGACCGGGTCAAGCCGCTGATCGAACGCGGCCAATTTGACCATGCCGCCGAGGGATTTGCGCGGCTGGCCACGCGGTTGGTTCATGAACGCGCGCAGGTGCTGCGCTATCCCGCCCGCAGGGCGGCGTTTACCGCGCGCGCGCAGGCCCAGTTTGCCGTTTGGGGAATTCAGTTTTCGCCCGGCGATGACCTGACAATCAGTCGCGCGCTCAAGTTGGCGATGCTCGGCGCGTTGCCGCTGTCGGTGGTGATCCATCCGCGCGACACGGCTGCATTGACGCGGATTTTTCCGGGGTTGGCGGCGCAGGACATGGCCGACTTTGAGGTGCTGGTGATCGGTGACACCCCACCCACCACGCCGCCCTGCCTGCCGGATGGGCAGCCCGTCTGGTGCGTGACGGGCTGCGATATGGCCACGATTCTGGCGGCGGCATCGGGCACTTACCTGCTGTTCCTGTCGCCGGGCGAAATGCCACGGCCCAACGCCTTTTTGTGGCTGATCAACGCGGCGGAAAACTGTGATGCGCCGATGGCCATGGGCGGGTTCACACGCGAAACACTGGGCTACCATGATGGCTGGACCGATAACCGCGTCGTTGCCGGGCCGCGCCCGGGGATCCAACTGGGGGCGGATCAGGCGCTGCGGTTGTACCCGGTTGCCGGAAACAAGGTGGTCAAAGCTTCGATGTTGGCCGGGTTGCCGGTCCCACTTGGGTTGGTGCAGGCGCAAGCATTCGTCTTGCAGGCCGCACTGAGTGCCCGCCGCATGGGGCAAACTGACCTGCCGGTGATGCGCGCACCGGATTACCCCGTACAATCTGATCCAACCGACATGGCACACCGGGTTGCGCAGGAAGCCGCTCAGATGACTATGGGCGACCACCACATGCCAGACGGGTGGCGCGCGGTTGTGGCGGTGCGGCTCTATCGGCTGGCGATGGGGCACCGGCGCGCAACACTCGGTTGGGTCCGGGTTTTGTGGCGCGCACGTGGATTGCGGGGGGCAACGACGCCGCCACTTGATCCGCAGACACCGGGGTGGGTGCGCCGGATGTGGCGCTGGATCGGTGCCAGGCAGACGTAACCCAGTGTTGCAACACGCGGTATGAGAGGCGATAACGTGACGGGATTTCAACGGCTTTTGCAGGGTTCCACATGCTTGCGTTCCTGACACGCCACGGCGCCCGGTTTACCTGCGAGGCCGATTTCACGCGCGGGCCGGTCGTCAACGTGAACTTTTTCGACGCGAACCGAGAGGGGATCCCCTTTCACCTGTCATTGCGCCGCGATGAGCGCCTTTTTGTGGTCAATCGCCGGGGTCCGCAGGGATGGCGCCGTGAAATCCAGTTTCCAGCCGATCCCGGGCATCGGCCAATCCAGATAGACGCGACATTTTCCCCGTGGCACGTGCGGTTGTTCATCGATGGTCAGGACTATGGCCGTTTTGATGCGTTTCCGCGCCCTGATCGTGCTGGGCGGTTTTATTTGCGTCACGGGTTTTTGGGCCTGTCGCAGATTGCCGAAGTCGAGATTGACGGGCCCTTGGTGCCCGGAAGCCTGCTGTTGAGCAGTCGCGGAGCCAGGCCTGCCGTGGCCGCGCCGGTGTTGAATGACGCGCTGGAATTGACGCTGCGCATGACGCCCCAGATGCCAGATCACGGCGTGGTCCTTCGCGCGCAGGGCACATTGGGGGCAATTCCGGCAGTATTGCGTCGTTTGCCGTATGCCGATGACGCGGGCACCCGGGCGCAAGAGTGGGCCGCCGTTCTTCCCGGTCGCCTGTGGGACGCCAGCCCTGAGGCGTTGACGCTGTCTTTGACCGAGGCTTCTGGCCCGGCCCTCGGCCAGCTGACCATTACGCGCAAGCAGATGGCGGCGCATGTCGGCGCTTTGGCCGAGGCGCAGACACTGGCCCAAGATGACCGCGCCGCGCTGCAAGCTGTCGAACACGCCCGCCATGCGCGGTTGATGTCCGATCTGACAGACCGGCAACGCCGCAGCCTTCTGACGGCGGCCAACCGGTTCCGTTTGGGCCCGTATCTGACCGAGGGGCAGCACATGCCCCTGTCGCCCGCGCCTGCCGCACCAGTCAACACCGGTGCCGCACAGCGCCAAAGCCTGCTGCGCAACCGCTTTACCCAGCATATGCGGGACAACCCGGGTGCCCGTCCGCAAGAGGTTCTGAACCGGATCTGGACAGAGGACAGCACCCCCAAGCCCCTGCGCGCCACGCTGCTGACAGCGTTGACCGAATGGTTCTGCCTGAATGACGATCCGCGCAGCATTGCGCAGATGTGGCTGGATCAGCGGTTGCCCCAGTTGACGCCCGCGTCGCATGGAGACCGCTGGACGTTGTCGGCGCAACTGCCGCTGTTGTATTGCGCCGGGCGTTTTGATGACGTTGTGAAGGGCCTCTGGGCCCTGGCGCCGGCGCGCAATGACTGGATCCTGACGCCGTGCGTCGGTTGGATCGCGCGGCAGTTGGCGGTCTCTGCGCCCAGCGTTGACCAACGTCTGCCGGCTTTGGCGCAACGCCGCGCGATGTTCGATGCGGTGTCCGGGTTTTTAGAATCGCGAGCCACTGAATACTGGGATCGAACCGAATGCACGTCGGTGATCGACGGGATGGTGGCAATCCTGGGGGAATCGACGACCCTGCCGCGTGATCAGCATGATGCTTTGATCTGGATGCTACTGCGGATCTACGGCCTCTCGCCCGCGTTTTGGACGGCGGTTCAGAACGCTCAGCGGTCAAGCTGGACCTTGCCTTTGCGTATGCAGCGCGCACAGGCGGCATTTGCGGACCTCAGCGACCTGATCGCCCAGGGGCCAACCCGCGACGGCGCGGCAGCGGCCAGGATTGACCACCTTCTGAATTTGTTTCGGCAATGGGGCTGCGTCGATGCCGCGCGCTTTCGGCGCGATCTGTTGGGCCCTGCAGGGGTTTCGGTGCCCGGGGGCTACGCCCCGGATCCAGACGACATTCTGCTGGCAGGCCTGAACCCCGAGGAGTCGGCGCTGCGGTTTTTGGCTTTTCCACGCGATTCGGCGTTCAAGGCGCCGGTCCCTGCCGCATTGACCGAAGCGGCCCGCCGGGGCCTGATCGGCGCGTATTCCGAAGTGCCGGCGGGATCCTTTCGAACGCTTCAAGTTGAGGCGCGCGTTGATGCGCAATCCTTGCTGGGCGGTGCCGACAAAGCCACGCTGCAACGGCTGTTGCGCCATTTGACACCCATGGCTGGCCCCGAGGGAGAGTTTTTGGGGATTGGGTTGGCTCTGTCGCTCGTCTGCGCATTGATCGGGCAAAAACGAACCGCCGAGGCTGCACTTCTGGCCGGCCAGATAGAGGCCATGCGCGCCACCATCACCGATGATTGGGCGCTTGGGGCACTGCGCCGTGCGCCCGCGCCCATGCTGGCCCTGCGCAGGCTGTGTGCGCTGTATCCGGGTAACGGGTTGACCCGCAGACTGGTGTCCGCCCTGGGGCCCCCGCCTGCGCTCGGTCCACCAGACGGGGATGCCGTTGACCAGCACACTCAAGTCAATCCGCTGCTGAACACGGTGGTGTGCCTGTATTCCTGCGTGGCGCATTTGGACACCCGGGTTGCTGCGATCCGTCAGGGCTGGATGCAGGAACTAGAGGCACAGGGCGTGCCGTGCCTGGTTTTCGTCGGAAACGGTGACGGGCAGCGGACCGGCGACGTCGTCGCGCTCGCTGCTCCGGATGATTACGAAGGGTTGCCGCAGAAAACCTTGGCGATGGTGCGCTGGGTGCGCGATCACACCGATTTCGACTATATGCTGAAGGTCGATGATGATTGTTTTCTGGATTCCGGCGCATTCTTTGCCGATCTGAGTTGGCAGAAATTCGACTACTATGGCCGCCCGTTGACCCGCGGACGTGGCCAAATGGACCGCGCTTGGCACATGGGGAAATCCGCGTCACCCCGCGGGCGGTTGGAGTTGGACAAATCGCCCGAGCCGTCGACCTATGCCGATGGCGGTTCGGGTTACAGCCTGTCCCGGCAAGCCATGCAGGCCGTGTGTGCCGCGTCCGAAACTCCGGACGGGCAAGACCTGATTTCGGTGTCCTTCATGGAGGACAAACTGGTCGGCGACCTGTTGGCGCTGTCCAATATCTGGCCCCGGGGGGAAGATTACAGAATCAGCGTTTTGCGCCGCACCATGCCCGGCGGGCCACTGGTGCCAGCGTGGGAAAACGGCTTCCCGCCTTTCGCCGGGTCGGGGATCAAGCTGGCGCATCTGGATGGGCATGACCGGCAGGCGCAGGCCCTGTCCGGCAGCCATGATCCCTGGCCCCGGTCCTTCAAGATCTGGCCCAGCCCACAGCCGGTCCGGTTGGGCTGGCGCAGCAACACGCTGGACCTGATCAGCGATCCCGGAAAGCTGGCAGAGGTCAACGCAGCCGAGGTCGCGGTGATCGCCTGCCTGCGAAATGAGATATTCATGCTGCCACATTTTCTGCAGCACTATCGCGCGCAGGGTGTGACCGGCTTCCTGATCGCCGACAATGGTTCGGACGACGGCAGCTTTGAATATCTGGCAGACCAGCCCGATGTTGCGCTGTTCGCCGTTGATACCGATTACAGTGCATCGCACTACGGGGTCAGTTGGCAACAGGCCTTGATGGCCAACTTTCGCGTTGGCCGCTGGTCGTTGGTGGCCGACGCAGATGAACTCGCGGTCATCGGACCCAACGCCGATGACAGCCTGCCCACCGTGACTGCGCGGATAGACGCAGAAGGCGCCAATGCCGCGCGCGTATTCATGTTGGACATGTATCCCAGTGGCCCGTTGTCGGACGCCGATTTTACCACCGCCCCACCGTTTGAGCAGGCAGGTTTTGTCGATGCCCAACCTTTCTTGCGTGTTTCAGGCGCGCGCGGCCCTTATTCCAACAGCCCCACCTGGACCAGCGCGTTGCGCCACCGGCTGATGCCCGGATCGCGCGCGGAATTGTTTGTGGCGCAGAAATACGCGTTGCTGAAATACCAGCCGTGGATGCGGTTGTCGGCAGGGCTGCATTTTGTGGCCAATGCGCAGGTCGCGCGGCAAGAGCTGTTTTTCGCACATTTCAAATATAACGCCGCTTTTCATGCCAAGGCGCAGGCTGAGGTTGCGCGCCAGCAGCACTTCAACAACGCCGAGGAATATCAGAAATACCTGCGTCTGGCGGCCGAAGGGCGAAACGTGCTGTTCGATCCCGACGTATCGGTGCATTGGGCGGCGTGTGACTTCGTGCGCAGCAGGCTGGACCCGCAGAAATAGGGGCAAGGCCCCAATCAGGCGCGGTAGACCTCCAGCAATCGGCCCACATGCGATGCCATCGTTTCTGGCGGGCGTGCGGTTGCCCAATATTGATCGGGCGTCACCTGCCCCTCCAGAACCGCTGTCAGGACGCGCTGAAAATCTGCTGCATCCGCCGCGCGGAACACCAATTCCGGGCAATTGCCCAACTCTTGCGCGCCGCCTTTGTCCGAGGTCAGCAGCGGGATGTGGCGCGCGTGCATTTCAATGGCGACCTGGGGCAGATTGTCTTCCCACAATGGGGGCACAACGCCCAGATCAGCGCCGCGTAGGATATCTGGCAGATCATCATGCGCGTAGCCGTCCACATGTGTCAGGCTGGCCAGCCGGCCCCGCGCGACCGCCAGCAAGGCCATGGCGTCGGCCTCTCCGGTGCGGGCGGCGACGGTCAGATGCACGCGTTGCACCAATGTGACAGGCAGGGCATTGAGCGCCTGCATCAAAAAGTAGAACCCTTTGTCGCGCCGCATGTATCCCAGATAAACCAACTTCAAACTGCCGTCCGGGGCCAGAAACGCGGGCTGCGGCCGGGTCTGATCCCATGCCTGCGCCGCACGCGTGCCGATCAGGCAGGTCTGCATTTTGTGCGGGTCCAGACCGTGGTGTTCGGCAATTTGGCGCACCCGGTCCGAGACACATAAGACCTGATCGACGTTGGTGTTGATCAATGCAGTCATGCGCTGGCGGCGCTGGGCAAAAGCGCGGCCATCCGGCGTGGTCGTGGTGGAGGCGACCTTGCGTCGGTGCCGTGCCCGCAGCAAGCGGCGACCGATCCGCCACGACAGCCCCAACAGCGGGCGGAAAATCACGTCGAACAGCCGTGTGCCCGGCCCGATACCCGCCCGGGTCAGCATGGTATCGATGCGGTAACTGAGCCGCACGTTCCCCGGATTGGGCTGAACCGGCAGGCAGGTGACGCATTTGGCACCGTCCTGATAATTGTCACAGACGGTGGATTCCTGATGCCACAGGTTCACCTGGGGGCAGAAGGGGTAATAGTTGTGCAAGGAAAAAATGAACCGCGTATCCGGCCAGCGCGGGCGCAGAGCCAGAATATGCGCGGGCAGCCCTTCCAGATTGTTGAAATGGATCACATCCCAGGGACCGGTGCGGTCGATGAAATCGGCAAAGGCCGCTTCGGTTGGGGGATGGTCCAGTTGTGTCGCGCCTGCGAAATCCGCGTGGGACGGCGCAACCAACCCGGAATTGACCATCTGATAGCGTGGGCATGCCCCGCCCGCGATTTGCCGCACCCGCGGTTTGGTGCTGATCAGATCATACGCCAGCCCCGAGGACAGAAACGCGGTTTCGACGCCCTCCACCCCCTCCAGCCCCGTGATCAGGTTGCGCTGGTAAACGCTGACACCGCCGCCCCGGCCCAGCGGGTCTTGGGGATCGGCCCAATTGACGAAAAGAACCCTCACGCGTCGCTGTCCCGGGTGATCTCGGCCTTCGCTTCCAGCGCATCCAGCCGTGTCAGGATACGGCGTTGGGCGTTTCGCAACTGCGCCAACTCACCTGCCAGCATCGTCACGGCATCGGATAATACCCGCGCCTCGGGCGGGGTGGGGTGGGGCAGGTGGTCCAGCAGGGTTTCAATGTCCAGGTCGGCGTGTGGCAAGGCGGCCAGGGCGGTGATCCCGGCACGCGCCGTGTTGCGCAGGGTGTCGAAATCTGGCGCACCGTCCAGGGTGGCCGGGTTGTCGTCTTGCGCCAACAAGGCCTGTGCCCGCAACAGCAGATGCGCGGTCAGTCTGGCCGGAAGCCCGGCCTGATCATACGCCCGTTTGAGCGGCAAGACCCGGTCATCCAACCGTGGATTCGGATCCGAAAGCGGGCTGTCAGCCGTGACGGGCAGCCGGAAGCCCAGTGCGTCCAGGAAATCGGCATACAGGGCATCGCCGTGCCGAAGGGCCGGGTGAAATCCGCGCAAGATCACGTTGTCTGCCCCGGCGAGTTCAATCCAAGGCGCCAGCGCCGCCCCGTAGTCCGTGTGGATCGACTCCATTTGCCCGCGCACGGCGGTGTCAAATGTGCCTACCTGCATGCCCATCTTGACCAGTTGGTTGTACCACGACTGCAAGTGTTCCTGGGGTGGGCGCAAATACGCGATGATCCGCAGGCGCAGATCGGGCGCTTTGGACAGAATGTCAGACAACAGGGCCGAGGCGGCGGGGTGGGCGCCCAGCCGCATGAATTCTTCGCTGCTGATCAAAAGGGCGTGCCCGGCAGGCAGGTCCCGCGCCGCGCCGATGATGTCGTTCCAAAGTTCGGCAGCGGTGGCGGGATTGTTGAACCCATGCAGCAGCGTATTGACCCCGGTGTCACGCAGCAGTGCGTAGGCCAGCGCAGACTGCTTGGCGTTCTTGACGGGCGCTGCGGCATAGACCAGCCCCTGATGCGCCAGAACATCCCGGTTTTGATGCAGAAATACCTGTAATGCGGTGGTGCCGGTCTTGTAATGGCCGATATGCAGGATCAGGTCGCGCGTCTGGGTCATAATTGGGTCTGGCTCATGTTCGGATCAGGCCATGTTCCTGCGGTGCTGTGCAACCGCTTCGGCAAGGTCGTCAAAAAGGGTCACCTGGCCGTTTTCAAGCAAGATGGCGGCGTCGCAGAATTCTTTCAGTTCTTCCAGATTGTGGCTGACCAGAATGGCGCTGGCGGATTTCATACGGTCCCGAAATACAGCACGGGATTTCCGTTTGAATCGCTGATCGCCGACCGCCGTGACCTCATCCACCAGATAGGTGTCGAACGGAATGCCCATGGAAATCCCGAAGGTCAAGCGGGATTTCATGCCCGCTGAATAGGTGCGGATCGGCATATGGAAATGGCGGCCGATTTCGCAAAAATCCTGAACGAAATCCGATAGCTCATCAGAATCGACGCCGTAAACGCGGGCCAGGAACCGGGTGTTTTGCGCGCCTGTCAAGTCACGGTGAAAGCTGCCGGCAAACCCCACCGGCCAAGAGATACTGCCATCGCTGTAGATGTCGCCGGCATCCGGCCGCAAGGTGCCGGCGATCAGTTTCAGCAAGGTTGATTTGCCCGCCCCGTTGCCCCCAAGCAGGGCCAGCGACCGGCCGGTCGGCAGGGTCAGGCACAGGTCGTTGATCACCGAAACGAAGTGGCGGCGCACCCAATAGCCCTTTGTCAGATGGTCGAACACGATCATGATCCTGCCCCCGCCTTTGCCCTCAGCCCCGGTCGCGCAGGCTGTAATACACCAGCACGATGACCGACCAGACCAGCACCAGGAAAAACGCGGTCAACGCGGTCAGCAAAATTCGCTGCGGGTATTCAGCGCGTTCCGCCAACGTCGGGCGCACATAGGTGGCCAGATACAGGCTTTGGCGTTCCGCGTTTGAGCGGGCGATATCCAGGGCGGTCAGCGCCGCAGTATACGTACGCTCGGCAAAATCCTGATCCACCACCAGGCTTTCGAACTGCGCCAGCAGGCGCGGATAGTCGGTGTCTGACGCGGTCACATCCTGTGTTGCAAAATTCAACCGCTCAGAGTTGATCCGGTCTTGGATGACTTCAATTCGGCGTTGGGCCTGGCGGACGCGCGGATCGCTGTCGGCGGTGATCTGCAACAGCAGGTCATGATCCACCAACGCCTGCGCCAACTGCTGCTGAAGGTTGTTGATCACACCCATGCGGCCCTGAATGTCGGCGTCAGGATCGACGATCTGGGTGCGGGCGCGGAAGGCAGAAAGCGCCTCTCGGGCAACGCGCAGGCGGGTCAGCGCGGCCTGCAGATCCAGCTCGGCATTGGCCATGGTGTCCCGGCGGGCCTGTTCGTTCAACGCGTTGATCATCGCTTCGCTTTCCCGCACGATGGCCGTCGCCAGATCGCGGGCGTAGTCGGCGTTTAGTGCGCGAACCTGAACGTCCATCAATCCAGACGCCTTGTCATACGAGACACGAATGATGCGGTCCCAGAACCAGACCAGGTCTTCGATTGTGGCGTCCGGCCAGATGGAAAACACCGGATCGGTGGTCCAGTGTTGGGAATAATGCGCGCGAATATTCATCTGGTCCTGAATGCGTTCGACGATCTGCTGGCTTTGGATATACGCATACAGAACATCACCATTTGATGAATTCGACCCGCCGATGAAAGCCGAAAGCCCGCCGACGATTTCTGTCGCGGACGTAGTTTCCTCGGACCGCACGGTGAACCCTGTGCTGGAGGCAAACTGATCCTGTGCGAACACGTAAAGGTAGAATGTGACCAATACGAAGGGCAAGACGACCAGCGCCACAAAACTGAACAGAATTCCGCGATGTCGCCGCTTGAGCGCAGCGGGTGGTGCCACGTGACGCACAGGCAGCGGGGCCTCGGGCGGGCGCCATTGCGGGGCTGCGCCCTCCTGAACCGGGCTCGCCGCCGAATCTGTCGCCTGCGGGGCCGCGTTTTTTGCCTTCCACTGGCCCTTTTGTGGGCCGCCGGGTTTGGTATCGTTCACACGGCCCTCCAAAGGATTGTTTGCCCGGTCCGTCGAATTTCTACATATTCGGTCGGGGAATAGCCAGAAAAAGGAATCGCCCGTGTCCGACGCCACCGCAACCATGCCGGGTGCTGCCGTGCCCAAGCCCCGCAGCACGGCTCAACGCAGCGCACCGGCCCTGCGCACCATCGCTGCGTTGGTCCTGCGTGAGATGAGCACGCGGTTCGGGCGCAAGCCGGGCGGGTATCTTTGGGCGTTGCTGGGGCCGCTGGGCATGATCATCATGCTGGCCCTTGGGTTTGCGCTGTTGGCGCGCACCCCGGCGCTGGGCACCAGTTTTCTGTTGTTCAAGGCGACCGGTCTGCTGGTGTATCAGATATTCCGCACCACGTCCCGGTTGGTGGGGGTGTCGCTGACCTATTCCAAGTCCTTGCTGATCTATCCCGGTGTCACCTGGCTTGACGCGGTTATCGCCCGGTTCTTGCTGAATTCCATGGTGTCACTGGTGGTCATGATCATCATCCTTGTGGGGATCGTCATTTATGACGACATCAGCTTGATTTTGGATTGGGGGATGATCGTCTCTGGCGTGTTGCTGACGATGGGGCTTGGGTTTGGGTTTGGTGTGCTCAACGCCTATCTGTCGGAACGTTTCGAGGTATACGACAACCTTTATGCTATCGCGACAGCGCCCCTGTTGCTGGCGTCAGGGGTGATGTTCTTGTACGACGATCTGCCGACCGTCGCGCAGGACATCCTGTGGTATAACCCGCTGATTCATACGATCGGAATGATGCGGGCTGGTTTCTATTCGATCTATCAACCGCAATACCTGTCACCGTTGCTGGTGGTGTTCAGCGCATTGGTGCCGATGGTATTGGGATTGTTGCTGCTGCGGCGGTATCACCGGGAACTGTTGGTCGATTGACGACGTGGTGCGCCATGTCCAAAACGCTGTCATGGGCGACACCGGTTCGGCGCAACAGCCCGTCACGCATGGCCATTGAATTCAGCCGCAGATAGGTGCTGCGCTGCCCTTTTTCTTGCCGCGCTCACAATAGCCAACGCACCAGATACAAGGCGAATGCAGGGGCGAATGCAGGGGCGAAAAACAGGCCCGCCGCCCCACAGCGTCCGCGCCATCACGCGCGCGTTCCAGAATGGGGTGAATGTGGGTGGGTTCATGTCACAGATCGCGCCATCCGGCAGGGTCACTGCGGCGGCGAACCCATTATACGTGCCAAGATCCAGTCCGTGGAAGGTTTGCAGCGCGCCGGGTTTTGGGCGCGCGTCATCGTCCATCAGGCCGGTCAATCGCGGCTTTCATCCCGGTCGCAAAGCCGCCCGCGCCGCCAGTATTCACACCAGACCGGATGACAACCAGGCGCGGGTGTGTCTGCGCGGCCAGCCATGCGCCAGTCGCCCTGTCTGACGCGTTGTCGACGATCGGCGCGGCTGCAAGTTGCTCCTGCGTATTCATAAGCAACGCCGGCACCGTAACCTGGAGTTGCGCCAACCTGTGAGGCGTGACAACCACAGCGGCAAGCCGGGACAAGGGCGCGGCAACACGGTCTTTGTTGGTCACATGTCTGAAATTCATCTGGCGTGCCCGGATGACAGTGGCGTCAAACCTCAGATCAAGAGGTAATCCGCGTCAACGACAGCAAGCCGCTAAAGCGGATCATAAGGATCAAAAGCAAGACGAACGCCGCACTTTTGCCACTTTTCAAGGCTGATCGCCGCCATTTCACCGGTTCAAATTGGTTGGCGGTGGAAAAGGGGGCAGGTATGCGATTGCAACTAAAGGGTGTTGTTCAGTCGGGCGTGACGATTCTGGACCAAGGGATCACCGACCTTCAGGTTGCGGTGATCAATGGCCAAGTGCACGTCTTTGCCAATTCCGGCGCCAATGGTGGTGTGTCGGGGTATGTGATCGGCGCGAACGGCGCGATGACGCTGTCCAGCACGGTCATTTACCCGGCAAACCTGACGGCCGGTGCCGATGATCAGCTTGTCTTGTCCGTGGATGGCAACGGGCCGGTGTTGTATCTGGGCGATACCGCGCAGGGCCTGTTTGGCTACGCATTGAATGGCAACGGGTTGGGCACGCCCCAGCTGATGACTTGGGCTACGGTGCAGGCGGCCGCCAGTGGCGGCAGCGCCGATGCCTCCAGGGCGCTGATCCTTCTGGCCGAGCAATCCCCCGATCTGTTTCCGCAATCCTATGATTGCACGCAGGTTGTTGATCTGGTCAGCCTGACGATCAACGGGCAGGACTTCATGATCACTGCTTGTGCCCAAACCGACCAGATCACGGCGTTTCGCCTTGATCCCAACACCGGGCAACTCGTTGAGGCGGGGACCATGGGCGCGCTTGATGGGTTGGGGATTGATGCCCCCACCGCGATGGATGTCGCCACGATCAATGGCATCAGTTTCGTGATTGTGGCGGCTGCGGGCACCTCAAGCCTGTCGGTCATGCAGGTGGGGGCGGATGGATCCTTGACCCCGACCGACCATGTCATCGACAACGCGACGACCCGGTTCGAAGGGGTTCAGGATATCGCCGTGGCGCAATCCGGGGACCATACTTTTGTCGTCGCCGGGGGGGCGGACAGTGGTTTGACGCTGTTCTTGCTGTTGCCGGACGGGTCGCTGGTGCATTTGCAAACCTTGGGCGATACGGCGCAAACCTCGATGTTTCGCGTCACGGCGGTCAGCACAGCCGTGGACGGGGATTTGCTTCATATATTTGTGGGCGCTCAGAACGAAGGCGGCGTGACGCAGTTCACGTTGGATCTGTCGGCGCTGGGGGCGTTGCAGATGGGCACTGAGGCGGTGAACATCCTGCGGGGCGCGGCGGGCGATGACATCCTGTTTGCAGTGGGGCAGGGCGATACGCTGATTGGCAATGCGGGCGACGACGTGTTGGTGACGGGCAGCGGCCAGACGATGATGATGGGCGGGGCAGGGGCCGACACATTTGTGTTTCGCAACGGCAGCGGCGCCAGCCAGGTCGGGGATTTTGAGCGTGGCCAAGACCGGCTGGATCTGAGCGATCTGCCCATGCTGCGTGATCTGACGCAACTGAACATCACCTCCACCGGCGACGGGGCACGCATCGAATACCGGGGGCATATCATCTCTGTCACCGCAGCGGACGGCCAGCCGTTGACGGTGAACGACCTGTTTCCCGGCGGCTTGGAAGGGGGGGATCATTTTCCCTATGTCCCGCCCGATGTGCTGATCTACGGCATTGAGCAAGACGGCACCAACCGGCGCGATACGATGAACGGCACGAACCTCAATGACACTCTGCGCGGGGCGGGCGGGAATGATGTCATCGACGCGCTTGGCGGCGACGATTGGATTGATGGCGGAACCGGCAACGATGTGATCCGCACCGGCGACGGCAACAACATCGCCAACGGCTGGTTCGGGCATGACGTGATCATGGGCGGAACGGGCAACGATTCAATTGACGGATACGCCGGACACGACAAGCTATATGGCGGCGCGGGGAACGATACCATCTTGGCAGGGGCGGGAAACGACAAGGTATTTGCCGGAGATGGCAACGATGTCGTTCTGGCCAGCAGCGGGCGCAACGTGATCCTGTTGGGACTGGGGCACGATTCCGCTGAAGGGGGAATCGGTGCCGACCGCATTTATGGAATGCAAGGCAATGACACGATCAACGGCGGACTTGGCAATGATTCCCTGGGCGGCGGACCTGGCGCAGACAAGTTGGATGGCGGCGATGGCAACGATGTCCTGTTTGGTGCGGTGGGCAATGATTGGTTGTCGGGCGGCGCGGGAAACGACCGGCTTTGGGCCGGGGACGGGGATGATATTGCGCGCGGTGGTGACGGCACGGATCTGATCTATGGCGGAACTGGCAATGATGTCTTGTCCGGTGAAGGCGGCACCGACGCCATTTGGGCGGGGGATGGCAATGACCGCTTGAACGGCGGTGACGGCAACGACTGGATCAGCGGCGAAAACGGCAACGATACTCTTTTGGGGGGTGTCGGCAATGATACCCTGCGCGGCGGCACGGGCACCGATCGGTATTGGGGCGGCAGCGGGGCCGACGTGTTCGAATTCTTCGGCAGTCACGATACTGGCTGGATCATGGATTATAACCCCACCGAGGGCGATATCCTGCGCCTTGACGTCGCAATGTGGACCGCCTTGGGCGACCTGACGCCGCAGGACGTGGTGACCCGTTTTGGGGCCATGGATGCCGCCGGAAACGTGGTTCTGGATTTCTCGGATCTGGGGGGGGCGGTGATCATCTTCAACGGCTACGCCGGGCTGGCCGATCTGCATCAGAGCATTGAGTTTATGTAAACCCTCTTCTGAAAGACTGGCATCTGACGCCCTGGCCCATGACACCGATCACCTGCGCCTTTTTTTTTCACCTTTGGCGGGGGTCCTGGCCTGTCTGGCGTCGATTGCACCTTGGGGGGTGATCCATTACTATCCGCCCAAGGAAACGCCCTGTTGTCGGAGTAATCTTTTTGAGCCAACACATTCGCAAGGCGGTCTTCCCGGTTGCTGGTTTGGGAACACGTTTCCTGCCCGCAACCAAAGCCATGCCCAAAGAACTGCTGCCCATCATCGACAAGCCCATCGTGCAATACGCGGTGGAGGAGGCGGTGGCCGCGGGCATCACCGATCTGGTCTTTGTGACCGGCCGTGCCAAGCGCGCCATTGGAGATCATTTCGACGCCAATCTGGAATTGGAAATGCAACTGGCCGCCAAGGGCAAACACGATATGCGTGACATGGTCCGCAACATTGTGCCGCCCGGTGTGAACTGCATTTTCATCCGCCAGCCAGAACCCAAGGGGCTGGGTGACGCCGTCCTGTGCGCCGAACCCGTTGTGGGCGGTGGTCCATTTGTCGTGCTTCTGGCTGACGATCTGATGAAAGGGCCGTCGCTGCCCACGAAGGAGTTGGTTGCAGCACACCGTCGTATGAACGGAACCTACTTGTGCGTCACCGACGTCGCGCGTGATGAGGTCAGCAAATACGGCATCGTGCGCCCGGGTCCTGCCGCCGCTGACGGCACGCAGCTGGTGCGCGGGCTGGTGGAAAAGCCGTCAATTGAAGATGCCCCGTCAACGCTGGCGTCGATGGGGCGCTATGTGTTCGAGGCCGATATCTTCCAGGTGCTGCGCGGCCTTGGCCCCGGCGCAGGAGGAGAGATTCAACTGGCCGACGCGATCGACAAGTTGGCCATCTCTGGCCGGGTGCGCGCGGTGCCCATGACTGCACGGCGCTATGATTGCGGGTCGAAATTCGGATATCTGACGGCAATCGTGGATTACGCGCTGGACCATGACGACTACCGCGATCAATTCACCGCTCTGATGCGCGATCGACTGGGCCTCGATGCCCTGACGGCTGGGCAACATGCAGCCTCGCTCACCACCCACGCCCCGGCGCTTCGCAAGGTCGTCGGTGGTGAGCACTGAGGGGGCTGTCAACATGCAGCATGTTCTGGTCGCGGGCGGTGCCGGGTATATCGGTTCGCATGCGTGCAAGGTGCTGGCGGATCGGGGCTATGTGCCCGTCACGGTGGACAACCTGTCCACCGGTTGGGCGCAGGCCGTCCAATACGGCCCCTTGGTGCAGGCCGATTTGCTGGACCGCGCCGCGATGGACGCGGTGTTTGCCCAATACGCCCCCATCGCCGTGTTGCATTTCGCGGCCTTCAGCCTTGTCGGTGAGGCGATGGACGATCCCGGAAAATACTGGCGCAACAACGTGGTGGGATCGCTGACGTTGATCGAGGCCGCAGTGGCCGCCGGGTGTTTGGATTTCGTCTTTTCATCCACCTGCGCCACTTATGGTGAACAGGATGGCGTGGTTCTGAACGAAGACAGCGTACAGGCGCCCCTGAACGCCTATGGCGCCAGCAAACGTACCGTCGAAGACATGCTGCATAATTTTGGCGCCTCGGCCGGGCTGCGCAGCGTTATCTTTCGCTATTTCAACGTGGCCGGCGCTGATCCCGGCGGCGAAATCGGGGAATGCCACCGCCCGGAAACGCACCTGATCCCCGTGATGCTGGAAGCGATCGACGGCCAGCGCGCTGAACTGGTGATCCACGGCGACGACTATCCCACGCATGACGGCACCTGCGTGCGCGATTATGTGCATGTCATGGATCTGGCAGAGGCCCATGTACTGGGCGTTGAATGGTTGCTGCAGGGCAAGGGAAGCCGGGTGTTCAATTTGGGCACCGGTGTTGGTTTTTCGGTGGCCGAGGTGGTGTCGCACGCGCGCGCCGCGACCGGCAAAAGGGTGCCACATCGGTATGGCCCCCGCCGTCCGGGCGATGCCGCCAGCCTGGTTTCAGGCAGCCAGCGCGCATTGGAGGAGCTGGGCTGGAACCCCACGCGTTCATCTTTGAAAATCATGATCCGCGACGCCTGGACCTGGCACAAGACCGGCGGCTACCCCGGCTGACGGTGTCAGACCCCGGGGTGCGAACCTTATAGCGGCGAGATGGTGAACGCTGGCATGTCCGCAGGCCGCGTGTTGGTGCGAATAAACTGGCGCGCAGTATCCATGGCCTCGCGAATAGAGGCATCCATGTCCAGGTACCGGTACGTGCCCAGCCGTCCCAGAAACGTTACGCGTTTCTCGTTGCGGGCACGGTCCACGTAGCGGGCCAGCAGCGCCTTGTCGGCCACTTGGCGCACCGGGTAAAACGGGATGTCACCGGGCTGATACGCGCGCGCATATTCGCGGTAGAGAACACTGTCGGCGTGGTCCTCCCAGGGGGCAAAATGCTTGTGTTCGGTGATCCGGGTATACGGCACATCCGCGTCACAATAGTTCATCACGGCACAGCCCTGCCAATCCCCGCGATGTGTGAAGCGTTCAAACGTCAGGCTGCGATAGCCCAGATGCCCCAGATCATGCCCAAACCAGTCATCCAGTGAGCCGGTCCAGAACACATGGCGCGCGTCGGCGGCCATTGAGGAGTTGAACGCGGTGTTCAGCGAAAGTGAAATACCCCGATGGTCCAGAATACGATTGACCATGGAGGTATATCCGCCTTCAGGCATACCCTGAAACCGATGGGCGTAATAATTGTCGTTGTAGTCAAAGCGCAATGGCAGCCGCTTGAGGATAGAGGCCGGCAACTCGTGCGGCTCACACCCCCATTGTTTTTGCGTGTAGCCTTTGAAAAACGCCTCATAAAGCGCCGGACCGACGAACCGTAATGCCTGGTCTTCCAACGTGATGGGATCGGAAACGGAATGGTCCGCCTGCGAATCGATAAAGGCGCGGGCTTCGTCCGGGCGCATGGCTTTGCCGAAGAACTGGTTTATTGTCAGCAGGTTAACCGGCAATGAATACACCCGGTCGCCAACGCGGGCCTTCACTTGGTTCTTGAACGGGCGAAACCGCTCAAACCGATTCACGTAATCCCAGACTTCGGCATTGTCGGTGTGAAAGATGTGCGGGCCGTAGATATGCACCAGGACACCGGTTTCGCGGTCACGTTCGGTATGGCAATTGCCGGCGGCATGATCGCGCTGATCAATGATGCGAATTCGATGCCCAGCCTCAGCCAGTTCACGTGCGACAACCGCACCGGATAAACCGGCGCCAACAATCAGGATATCGCCTTTTTCAGTCATGATATGGGCATGTGTTTTGGCAGTCCGTGGGCGAAATTGGCGGGGCCGTGGGCGAAATTGGCGGGGCCGTGGGCGAAATTGGCGGGGCGCGGAGGGGAATCAACGTTGCCCCGGGCCCACAACCCTTAGGGGAAAAGGGTTACTTATTCCATACCGAGGCGCTTCAAATAGCTTTCGATCAGCGGGACGTCGGACGGGTTGTTGAGTTCCCAGAACGCAGCGCCGGGCGCGGACACTTCGACGGCGGCAATCGGATCGCCGTGCTCCAAAAAGCGCAGTTGCTCCAACCCCTCGATTTTTTCCAGCGTGCCCGGCGTCATCTGCGCATACCGGGTCAGGGCAGCAGGCGTGTAGGCGTACAGCCCGACATGGTGGAACACCGGAATGGCATCATCGGGTTTCAGGCCATCGGCGTAGGGGATGACTTCCTTGGAGAAGTAGATCGCATTGCCCAAAGTGTCGCGCACGACGGTGGTGCCGCCGACCCGCCCGTTCTTGCGGTCATTGCGGAAGTTGTCCAGGGCCTCTCGGTCACAGCGCAGAACAGGCGTGGCCACCTGGCGGCGTTCATCAGCGCGCATCGCGTCGATCAAGGCCGTGACAAAATGGGGCGGGGTCAGCGGCGCATCGCCTTGCAGATTGACCACGATTGGTTGGGTCAGACCTGCCCGTGCATAGGCCTGCGCCACGCGCTCGGTTCCGTTGGCACAAGCCGGGTCGGTCATGATCACATCTGCACCGATGCGCTGGGCTTCCTCTGCAATCCGCTCATCGTCGGTGGCCACATAAACACCGGTCACGCCGGGCGTTGCCTGTGCCGCCGCACGGGCCGCCATGGTGGAGCGCTCCAGCAGCGTGCGTTCAACCCCGCTGGCCCCCTTCAGCGTGGCCAGCGGTTTGGCTGGGTAGCGGGTCGAGGCATAGCGCGCCGGAATGATGATGACGGCCTCACGCATGGGCGGGTCCCTTGGTCAGCGCGTCGTAGGCATGAAGCTGGTTGATCAGCGCGGTCATCTGATCCAACGGCACCATGTTCGGCCCGTCGGATGGCGCGGTGTCGGGGTCCTGATGGGTTTCGATGAACAACGCCGACACCCCCACGGCGACGGCGGCGCGCGCCAACACGGGCACGAATTCCCGCTGCCCGCCAGAACTGCCGCCGCGCCCGCCGGGTTGTTGCACCGAATGGGTGGCGTCAAAGACCACCGGGAACCCGGTTTCTGCCATCACTGGCAGGCCCCGGAAATCGCTGACCAACGTATTGTACCCAAACGAGGTGCCGCGGTCACACAGCATGATGCGCCGGTTGCCTGTGCTTTCGATCTTGGCGGCAACGTGCTGCATGTCCCAAGGGGCCAGAAATTGCCCCTTTTTCACGTTGATCGCCAGCCCGGTTTCGCCAGCCGCCAACAGCAGGTCGGTCTGGCGGCACAGGAAGGCAGGGATCTGCAAGACGTCCACAGCCTGCGCGGCGATGGCGCAATGGCCCGGCTCATGCACATCGGTCAGAACCGGCACGCCGAATTCCTCGCGGATGCGCGACAGAATTTCCAACCCCGCATCCATACCCAACCCGCGCTGCGTACCGATAGAGGACCGGTTCGCCTTGTCATAGCTGCCCTTGAAGATCAGCTTCGTGCCGCTGGGCGCGCAGGCCTCCAGAATGCCGGCGCACATGGCGCGGGCATGGTCCAGGCTTTCCAATTGGCACGGCCCGGCGATCAGCGCAAAATGGTTGGCCCCGCCGATTGCGGCATCGCCGATGTTTACGATGGTTTGGGGCATGGGTCCCTCCGGTTCAGGCGAAATGGATTTCAGACAACACCGGCGCGCAGGCAATCATGCAGCCTGAGGACGCCAGCGGGCCGTTGGTCAGCCGCCACAACAAACAACGCGTAGACCTTGCGCTTGTTCATCAGCGCGACGGCCTCGGCGGCAGCGGTTTCAGGCGCCACGGTCACAGGCGACAGGGTGGCGACATCGCCCGCCTTGCGGTCCAACAGGCCGACCATGTTGCGCCGAAGGTCGCCATCAGAAATCACCCCGATCAGCGCGCCCTGTGCGTCTGTCACGCCGGTGATGCCAAAGCCGCTTTCGGTCATTTGCAGGATGGCGTCGGCCATCGGCGCATCGGCGCCAACCAGCGGCAAACGATCGCCTGAGTGCATCAATTGCGTGACCTTGGCCAGTTGCGCGCCCAGTCGCCCGCCCGGGTGGAAGCTGCGAAAATTCTCAGGCCGGAATTCGCGCTGTTCCATCACGGCGATGGCCAGCGCATCGCCAAGTCCCAGCGTCAGCGTGGTTGACGTGGTCGGCGCCATGCCAAGCGCGCAGGCTTCTTCCAGGTCCGGCAGTGTCAGGCGCAGGGCGGCCGCGCGCATCAAAGTCGAATCGTTGCGCTTGGAAATGCCGATGATCGGGATTTCAAACCGCAGACAATAGGCCAGAAGGTCGCCCAGTTCCGTCGTTTCGCCTGAGTTGGAGATCACCAGGCAGATATCCTGTGGCGTGATCATGCCAAGATCGCCGTGGCTGGCCTCGGCGGGGTGGACGTAGATGGATGGCGTGCCGGTAGAGGCCAGCGTGGCCGCAATCTTGCGCGCGATATGGCCAGACTTGCCCATGCCAGACAGAACCACCCGGCCCCGGGCGTTCAGGATCAGCCGAACCGCGGCGTCAAAGTCAGGCGGCAAGGCCTGCGCCAGTGACAGCAGCGCGTTGCCTTCGTTTTTCAGAACACGCTCTGCCGATTGTGTCGGTGTCGCGGTTTGATGGCCGTCAGCCTGTGCAGAGGGGGTGGGCATCCATGTTCACCGGATCGCGGCGGCTGGGATTGGGCCGTCAGCGGGGTGCATAGGGTTTTGGGCGCTCAAGGTCAACTGAGCGCCCGTCCACAACAGTCTCAGTCGATCAATTGGAAGGTCCGGGTGTCCGGATCATAGTCCTCAAGCGCGCCCTTGCCGATATCATGCCAAAGTCCGTGAACCGTCAGTTTCTCGGCTTCCACGGCCTCGCGCACAAACGGGAAGGTCATCAGGTTTTGCAATGAGATCTTCACCGCTTCCTTTTCCATCAGCTTTACGCGTTCGTCCACGTCAGCGACATCGGCAGTGGCATCATATCCCGGGCGCAGAATGTCCAGCCAGCGCCCGACAAAGCTGGACCCTTCCTTAAGCTCTGGGGCATCGCCTGCGCACATGTCATGGCATCCGCGCACGCCGCCGCAATTGGAGTGCCCAACAACGATCAAATGCGCCACGTTCAGCGATGTAACGGCGTATTCGACGGCCGCCGATGTGCCGTGATGGTCGCCGTCCGGCTCGTATGGGGGGACCAGATTGGCGATGTTTCGGTGAATAAAAAACTCACCCTGATCGGCGCCGAAGATCGCTGTGACGTGGATTCGGCTGTCGCAGCAGGCAATGACCATCGACCGTGGGTGCTGCCCCTGATCCGCTAAGTGTTTGAACCAGCTTTTATTTTCCGTATACGACGTGGCGCGCCAGCCCAGAAAGCGCTTGACCAGATACCGCGGAAGTTTGTGGGCAAAACTCATCGTCAATTCCCCTTAAGTCAGTCGACCAGGAGTGGTAGTCTCAATTTGCATGAAAATCGAGCAATAACCCGCACCCGGGGCAACTCTTTGTTAGCTCGGATCAAACATCCTGCAGACGGGTGCAAGGGAAATCTTTGGGGTAGAAGGGGTGACATCGTGACACTCGTCTTTGAATTTCGTCCCAGTGAGCGGATCATAATCGATACCGCGAAGCTGGAAGAGCTGTTTCGACGGTTAGGTGATCACGGGGCAGAGACCCATGTGATCGAAGCTGTCGAAGCCATATCCGATCTGCTGGCAGAGGTGGACGGCTTTGTGCGCCGTGACGCCCTGTCCGAGATTGCGCCACGCGCGCAACAGGTCAGCCGGTTAAGCGCGGATATCGGCCTGACCTCGCTTGCGCGGGTGGCGCGCGATATGGGCATCGCCGCGAACCGCAAGGACGTGGTGGCGTTTCGCGCGGTGTGGGAACGTCTGGTTCGCATCGGTGACCGGTCGTTGGCGCAGGTCTGGGAATTGCCGGGGCTGTCGCTGTAGCGCAGGGAAATCGTCCCGGTGCTCGGGCCCTGCGCGGCCACGCGGATCAAGTGACGTGGCAAGCCTGCGACAGGCGCGGTTTTGCGGCGGCACCGGGTGGACTTGCGATGTGACGCGGCGAAATCTTTGTGGTGCCTCTTTCAATTCCGGGGCGTAGGGCTTTAGGTTGGGGCAATCAGACTTGAGAGGTCTCATGCGCCCAAGCCCAACCGCCTTCGCCTCGCCCGACAGCACCTCGACCCCGCTGCATTGCGTATCGTCAGACGATTTGTCGGCGTGGCTGGAAAGCCAACCGGCCCGCGTTCGGGCATGGATCGAAAGCATCGGCTTTCGCGCCAACGCCGGTGACGTCATTTGCGTGCCTGATACCGAAGGCGCAGTGGCGATGGCCGTGTTCGGGCTGGGCGATGCCCGCGCCCGCGCCCGCAGCCGGTTCTTGCTGGGGGCCGCGCGCGCGCGCCTGCCTGCGGGGACCTACCATCTGGCTGGCGGGTTGACCGATGCAGACCTGCCTGAGCAAACGCTGGGCTGGCTGTTGGCAGGCTATCGTTTTGAGCGGTTCCGCCGCGCGCAGGGCGCTGAACTGGCAGCGTTGAAGGCACCGGCCGGGGTGGATGCGCGCCGCGTGGAAATCATGGCCGCCGCCGAATGCCTGACGCGTGATCTGATCAACACCCCGGCGTCTCAAATGGGCCCGGAAGAGCTGGAAACCACGCTGCTGGCGCTGGCCGAGGAATTCGACGCGCAGGTTTCGGTCACCTATGGCGATGATCTGCTGCATGAAAACTTCCCGCTGATCCATGCCGTGGGGCGGGCGTCGGACCGGATCCCACGGTTGCTGGACATGCGCTGGGGGCAAGAGGGGCCGCGCCTGACACTGGTTGGCAAAGGCGTGTGCTTTGATACTGGCGGCTTGGACATCAAGCCAGCGGCGTCAATGGGCCTGATGAAAAAGGACATGGGCGGCGCGGCCACGGTGCTGGGCCTGGCCATGATGATCATGGCGCTGGGCTGGCCGGTGCGCCTGCGTGTGCTGATCCCGGCAGTTGAAAACGCCATTTCAGGTGATTCAATGCGTCCCGGCGATGTGCTGACCGCCCGCAACGGGCTGACGGTCGAAGTGAACAACACCGATGCGGAAGGGCGGCTGGTTCTGGCCGACGCCCTGAGCCTGGCAGCTGAGGACACGCCGGATGCCCTGATCTGCATGGCCACGCTGACCGGTGCCGCGCGCGTGGCGTTGGGCCCGGATTTGCCGCCATTCTACACCGACAGCGATGCGCTGGCCGATGCCCTGACGGCCAGTAGCCGGGCTGAATCCGATCCGCTGTGGCGCATGCCGTTCCATGACCCCTATGAGGGGATGATCGAACCGGGGATCGCTGATCTGGACAACGCGCCCGCAGGGGGCATGGCCGGATCCATCACCGCCGCGCTGTTCCTGCGCCGGTTCGTTGGTCAGGCCGCCCATTTCGCCCATTTCGATATTTTCGGCTGGCAGCCCAAAGATGCGCCCGGGCGCCCGAAGGGCGGGCAAGGGCAGGGCGCACGCGCGCTGCTGGGCGCCTTGCCGGGCGTTCTGGGATTGGCGCTGCCCGACGACGCATGACGCCGCAGCGGGTAGACATCACCGACCGTCGGTATTGCCCCTCGGCGATGGGCGTTGCCCATGACAGCCTGCGTGGCCTGCTGGATGCGCAACGGTTCACTGTTGGCAAATGGCACCGGGTTCAGGCCCCGCTGGCTGATCTGCTTGCCAGTCCCGGTGGCGCACGTGACAGGCAGCTTCTGGCCGGCACCCGGTTCAACGTGCTGGTCCGGCATCAGGGTCACGTCTTTGGTTTTGACGAAGATGAAGGGCTGTGCGGTTGGCTGGCGGAGACGTCACTGGACGCGGATCATCTGGTCACGCATCGCGTGGAAAGCCCGGGCACCCATGCGTACACAAAGGCCGATATCAAATCCCCGGAGGTCGCCGTTCTGACCTGCGGTGCGCGGGTGCGGGTTACGGGCGATGACGGGGTGTTTGCCGAAACGCCTTTCGGCCACATCCCCAGTGCCCACCTGCGTCCAGTGGCAATGCCCTCGCCCGATCCCGTCGCCATCGCCCGTGGGTTTCTGGGCACGCCGTATTTATGGGGCGGCAACAGCCGGGCCGGGATCGATTGCTCAGGTCTGGTGCAGGTGTCCCGCCGCGCTTGCGGTTTGGCTTGCCCCGCCGACAGCGATGTGCAGGCCTTGATGCCGGGCCAACACCTTGCCGTAACCGAGACGCAGCCGGGCGACTTGCTGTTCTGGCGCGGGCATGTGGCGATGGTGACCGCGAAGGGGCAGATGATCCACGCCAATGCGCACCATATGGCGGTGGTTGAAGAACCCATTGCGCCAGCAATGGCGCGCATTTTGGCGGCGGGTTCCACGTTCCTGCACGCGCTGCGCACCTGTTCCCCAAAAGGCCCCGCCGGGCACAAGGCGCGGCAGGGCAGTCAAGCCTGCGGGAACGGGAAGCAACCGTAGGCCATCCCCTACAGCACGGCGGGGACGTCACAATCGCCGTGCGGCGGGAATTCCGGGGGACTTGGGGCGATCAGTTGTCGTTCATTTGCATCTGCCCGTGTCCTTGCATCATTTGGCCGGGCTGACGCTCCAAATCCACGGGGATATCAACGCTGAATTCGGTGCCGTCTTCAAAGACCAGCGTGACACCGAAGACGTTGCCTTGTTCGAAAGCCTGATTCAGGCCCATGAACATCACGTGCTCAGCGCCGCGTTGAAGGTGCAATTCACCACCCGCAGGCACGATGAATCCGTCCTCGACATGGCGCATCCGCATGACACCGTTGTCATCCATGATGTGGGTGTGCAATTCCGCGCGGCGCGCCACATCCGAACGCACGTCAACAACGTGGCAATCGGTGTCGCCTGCGTTGACCATCACCATAAAGGCGGCGCCAGAAGTGGACATGCGGGTCGAAGCCCGCGCGTAGGGGTCGTGCACCGAGAAACCTTCGCAGGCAATTGCGGGCGTGACCATCAGGGCCGCCGCGGCAGCCAGAGTAAATGTACGGATCATGGGGATGTCCTGTCTTGAAATGCTGTCTGAGGTGGGAAGGGGGCGTCAGACGCTGACAGGGGGCGCGCGGGACCGGCGGTGTACGCGTGGATGCTGTGGGATCGCGCGCACAGATGAGGCGATGAATTCGAAGGGCACCAGGCGCTGTTCCGCGTCGAAACCCGGCTCGGGAAGGTCAGGCAGGGCAGCCAATGCCGGCGTGCAATCCGGGCAGGGCACCATTGGCCCGGTTGGATTGCCGTTTTCATCAATGGAAACGCTGATTACACCGGTGCCGGTGCACAGAACCATTTCGCCAATCGCACGCGGCTGATGCCGGGCCACGGCCATGGTGACCGAGTTGCTGATCAGGATCAGGACCAGCAGAACCTGGGAAAGGGCGCGGAATGCTCTCATGACCTCAAGTTAATGCCGGAACGCGCAGTGCACTAGTGCGACCAAACGCCCGGGATCATCGCCTTGATGCGCCCGGCATGTCCGGCGGGCGCGGCGCAGGTATCCGCACACAGCGTGCGCGCGTCCTCCATCAGGCTGTCAGGGCTGCACACTTGATCGACCAGACCCCACTGCGCGGCCTCGGCAGCCTGTATCTTTGCACCGCCCATCAGGATCATCCGCGCCCGTCCGGGGCCGATCAGCGCGGTCATGCGCGCAGGGTCCGAGGGTTGCGGCAGGAACCCCAGTTTCATCACCGGGTAGAAGAATTTTGCGCTGGGCACCGCCAGCCGGATGTCACAGGCCAGCGCCATACCGAACGCACCGCCCGCCAGCGTGCCGTTCAGCGCCGCGATGGTCAGGCAGGGCAGGGCGGCGATGGCGCCGGACAGCTCCTCCCATACCGGGCTGGTGGCAAGTCCGGCGCGGGCTTCGTCAAGGTCCGCGCCGGCGCTGAACACCTTGCCTGCGCCGGTCAGGATAATCGCTTTCTGGGTGCGCCCGGCGTCCGACAAATGCCCCATCAGCGTTGTCATCATCGCATGCGTTAATGAGTTGGCCTTGTCGGGGCGGTTCAGCGTCAGGATCGTCAGCGCGCCGTCATTCGTCCGCGTGATCATTCGGTCAGTCCCAATGTCTGGCGAAGGCCGGTGTCTCGCAGGCTGACTTCAGTCCCACGAAATTCATCGGATGCCGAACTGCACATCCACAAAAGCGCCCGCGCTGGCCACGTCACAGGCACATGTGTTGACCAATCCAGCTGGCTGACGGGGTTCATACCGCTTTCGCGGATTGCCGCCTGCATATCGGTGGCCACGGTGCCCGGGGACAACGACAAGACACGCACGCTGCGCCCGGCTTCCAGGTGGGCGGCTTGTGTCAGCATGATCGCCCCGGCCTTCGATGCGCAGTACCCGCTCCACCCTTCAAGGGCGCTGTATGCCGCACCTGACCCAATGGTAATGATCGTGCCGCCGCCAGCCCGCTGCATCACCGGCAGGGCCGCGCGCATTCCGTGAAATACGCCCTTCAGGTTCACGTCAATCTGCCGGCCCCAGTCTTCTGGATCTGCCGAACTGATCAGGGCGATGGGCTCAATCAGGCCCGCGTTGTTGATCAGCACGTCCAGCCCGCCATGGGCCTCGACCATGCTGTTGACGGCCCCTTGAACCTGCCCGAAATCAGCCACGTCGCAGGGGATAACAGTGGCGCCAATGTCCTCGGCCAGTGCGCCGAGGGCCTCTGACGGGCGCCCGGCAAGGCCCAGTTTTGCCCCGTGCTTGGCGAACAACCGTGCCGTTGCCGCACCAATCCCACGGCTGGCGCCAGTGATCATGACGGCCTTGCCCGCAACCGCCGTTTCCCAATCCATGCCTGTGCTCATCGTTCCCTCCGCATCTGGTTGCGACCTAGGTAACGTGCTGTTTTCCGCCTGACCAGAGGCGATAACGGGCTTTTCGCTTGACCCGCTGACTGCCTACGCCACAATCAAATCCAGTTTTTCATTTGGAGTCCGACATTATGCGCAGTCGCTTTTCCGTGCCATTTTCAGGGGCAATTCTATTCATTTTTCTGTTGGTTCTGCCAGCGGCCGCCCAATCCCCGGCCAAAGACGCGTGGCGTGATTTCAGGGGGCAAGCGCGTGAAATGGGTGTGTTGATTGCCTCGCAAGCAGTTACAGATTACGGCACGTCACTGGTCGCGCAAAACGTCCGCATTTTCCCACAAGAGGACCCAAATGGCGTCGTGATCACCATGCCCGAACTCAGGATAGAGCCGCGAGGCGACGCCCTGGCGCTGATCCCGTCGCCGCAGTTTACCATCCGTGTGCAGCCGGCCCGCAATGATGTGATCGTCATCTCCGTCAGCCATTCCGGTGAGATCGTCATGGATCTGGCCGATGATCGGATCGCCATGGACCTGTTGTTTGGCCAGTTGGCCGCCACACTGGCCGACGCCACGCGCAATGGTCAGCGCCAGGATGCGTCGTTCGAATTGACGTTCGACGGGTTCAATGGATCGGCGCAGATCACGCGCGACGGGTCGGTCGATGTGGCGCTGGGCGCCCGGACAACGCGCTACGCTTTTGCCTTCAGGGACAGTTCGGGGGATCAAATCGCGGATGCGCAGATTGACGACCTGAACATAACGCTGACCGGCGCCGAATGGGACATGCTATCGGACCAGGTGGGTAGCCTGCGTGCGGCGTTCGATGCCGGGTTTTTTGCCCATCTGATGATGTCCACCAGCTCCAACAGCGGCACGTCCACGCAATCCTTCGACGGATCGCAAATCAGCGTGAATTCAAGCGGCGGGGCATCGGAATTCGTGATCGACGTGTCGGATGGGGCGGTGTCGCTTGAATCCTCTGCTGCGGCGTTCGAAATTTCGGGCGGGATGGCGCCCTTTGCCGGATCCGGCAACGTGCAGGCAATCGGCCTGTCCCTGGGCGCGCCGCTGCTGGCGACGGCACAGGACGCGCGCATTCATTACGGGCTGAACATCAGCGGGTTGTCGCTGTCGCCGGAAACTCTGGCGCTTCTGGGTGCGGCAGAATTGGGTGCCGATCCCATCACGTTGATCGCCGAGGTCAGCGCAATGGGCCGCCTGACACAGGATCTGGGACCAGAGTTCGGGCAGGGATCCGAGCCGCCATTGGACCTGACGTCGGTCAGTCTGGACCGGCTGGAAACCAGCGTCGGCGGGGCGCAATTGACCGGCAACGGTGCGTTTGCCTTTCTGGGCGGCATGCTGGCCAGTCTTGAAGCGGATGTGCCCAACGGCACAGGCGATTTCGCGTTTGAACTGATCGGCGGCGACAACTTGCTGACGCGGCTGGGTGCGATGGGCCTGATCCCGCAAGACCAGCAATTCGTCGCGCGCATGATGATGAACGGGCTGGGCCGCCCGATTGGGGATGACCACCTGCGGTCCGAGGTTGCGATCCGGCCGGGCGGCGTGGTGACCGTCAACGGCGCGCCTTTGCCGTTTTGACCGATGCGCAGCCGCAAGCTGGTTCATGTCGTCGGCTGTCACGCCGAGGGTGAGGTTGGCGACGTGATCGTGGGGGGCGTCGCCCCGCCGCCCGGTGAAACGCTGTGGCAGCAGGCGCGCTGGATCCACAAAGACGGGGCGCTGCGCGATTTTGTGCTGAACGAGCCGCGCGGCGGGGTGTTTCGGCACGTCAATCTGCTGGTTCCGCCAAAGGATCCGCGCGCGCAGATGGGGTTCATTATCATGGAACCCGCGCATACACCGCCGATGTCGGGCTCGAATTCAATCTGTGTCAGCACCGTGCTGCTGGAAACCGGGATCTTGCCGATGGAAGAGCCGGTCACCGAACTGGTTCTGGAGGCGCCAGGCGGATTGATCAAAGTGCGCGCCGATTGCGCCGATGGGCGGGTGCGACGGGTTCATGTGCAGAACGTGCCCAGCTTTGCAGGTCAGATGAACGCGGTGCTCGAGGTGCCCGGACTGGGCTCGCTGCGGGTGGATACGGCGTATGGCGGGGACAGCTTTGTCGTGGTCGATGCCGCTGATCTGGGCTTTGCCCTGACCCCGGACGAAGCGCGCGATCTGGCGGAGCTGGGTGTGCGGATCACCGGCAACGCGAACACGCAATTGGGGTTTCACCATCCGCGGAACCCGGACTGGAAACACATCTCTTTCTGCCTGTTCGCCGGGCCCATGATGGATGGACCCGAGGGGCCCCAAACCCGCCACGCTGTCGCAATTGAGCCCGGCAAGATCGACCGTTCGCCCACCGGAACGGCGGTGTCAGCGCGCCTCGCGTTGCTGCACGCGCGCGGTCGGATCCAGCCCCGCGTGCCGCTGACGGCATTTTCGCTGATCGGGTCGCAGTTTCAGGGCAAGATCCTGGAAACGGGGATGATGGGCGATTTGGCGACCGTAACCCCAGAGATCAGCGGCCGGGCCTGGCTGACCGGAACGCGGCAGCTGATGCTGGACCCGGATGATCCCTGGCCACGCGGCTACCGGCTGTCGGATACGTGGCCGGGTGCGTGACCCATTGACCGGGGTGCGTGCAAGCACACACCCTACAATGACCGCGTAGGGTGTGTGCTTGCACGCACCTTTGTCCGGCGTTCCACGAAAGGACCGACGATGCCCGCCTATGTGATCTATGATGTCGAAATTAGTGACCCCGAACCTAACGGCAACTTCATGCGGCAGATGAAGCCGATCATCGCGGCGGGGCGCTTGCGCTGATTTTCGGACCATCGGGCTGAACCCGCCATGACGTTGCCCAGGTTACCCCAGAATGCCGGGCCAATTTGCCAGACCAGCGGCGATGTTGCCGGGCACATCACGCAGCCACAACTCGCGCGCGCGCAGATTGGCGTTCAGGTACAGCTTGCCCTCATAAATCGTCCAGGCATCGGGCGAGGTGTTTGCCAGATACCCAAGCGATGCCGCATAGGCGCAGTAGCCGCCGAACACGGGGGCATAGGTTTCCGGGTTGGCCTGGAAAACCGACGCATTCTCGGCGCTGGCGAAATGCCACGTTGCGCCATTCCACGCGACCGCATGGGCGGCACTGCCCGGAACCGGACGACCGTCGGTGAAATAGGCAACCGGGTCATGGGCGTTGATGGCGATGGGGTTTTGAAACACGGGCGGCGAGGCGGCATAGGCGGCGCGCGGCATCATGGCCAGGGTCACAGGGGTCAAGCCAGTAAGGGCCAGAAAATCGCGGCGGGTTGGCATGGGGGTTCCTCCGGTTGGTTGCTTGAGGGGCATTACGGAGGCGAGGCGGGGTTTGTGACGGGGGTAACGGGGGTGTGAATAGTTCTGACGATCAGACGAAGTGGGCGAGGTATCGGTGGCCTGCCCAATCTCTGTGTTGTATTGCTGGCGTGCGCGTCGCTTAGGGCGGATAGTGTTGAAAAACTCGTTGTTTTTGACCGATTGATGCTGGTGATTACGTTGATTTCATTTGGCTGTTCGTAACCAGCCTGCCTTTCACCCTGCGGCTGGTCCCATCGGC
>Ga0316204_10000688_pt1 | contig 115093 bp, 90 predicted proteins | sample 6monrhotite_MG_2_FD_205661 | JGI IMG/M metagenome (GOLD analysis project Ga0316204, IMG submission 205661) | Microbial mat bacterial communities from mineral coupon in-situ incubated in ocean water Damariscotta River, Maine, United States -... | ecosystem: Environmental > Aquatic > Marine >...
ATCGAAGCGTCACCAAAAACAGCCGCCAAGCCGAGCCGAACCCCCCGAACCCGACGAACCCGACGAACCCGACGAACCCGACGAACCCGACGAACCCGACGAACCCGACGAACCCGACGCCCCCAAACCCGAACAGAAAAAATCAACGACGACGCCGAACAACCCCAAGCACCCCAAACAACCAGAGCCAACCGGCCCCAACCGGCCCCCCACAAGACTTATCGACAGTGACGATGCGGGTCTCAACGGTGACGCTCGCGCCGGTCAGCAGGCGGAGGCTGTCATCGACCGTGAGTGAGCGCTCCCCAAGCGCCGCCGATGGGTCCACCACGACTGTCGCGAGCAGGGTGTCCTCGCCGGTCTTCTCCACCGCCTCCACCACCACCCCGTCGCCCAGGCTCAGGCTCAGCGTGTCGCCGATGTCGCCGGCGGTCGTGATGGTCAGCTCCGCTTCTGCCCCCTGCTTGATCGCCTCCGGCGTCACCGAGACCAGGCGGGGCCGCTCCGCGCCGTCGAGCACCTCAAAGGCGTCGGTGACCGTCAGATCGACCTCGCCGCTCGACAGCACGATGTCCCGCAGCCCGACCTCGGCGTCCTCGGCGATCGTCAGCGTCACCACCGCGGCGTCCACATCCCGGACCTCGACCTCATCGGGGGTCACCCCCTGGCCGAAGTCCAAGCCGACCTCGCCGCCGACCAGCAAGAGGTTGTGCCCCGTGATGGACACGCGGGCCTCGTCCCCCTGGTAGGCCATCGCCGGTGAGACGTCCGTGATCTCCGAGAAGGCCACATCCACCGACACGGCCTCGCTGGCGTCCCCTTCCCAGAAGGCGCCGTCGATCTCGAACACCGCGGTGACGACGTAGGTGTTGTCCTCCGGATCCATGGGGATCTCGGCGGCGGTCTCGGAGACCTCGTCGACCAGGGAGTCGCCGCGCCAGATGCGGTAGGCGTCGACGGCGTGGGAGGTGGTCGGGGGCTCCCAGCTCAGGGTGGCGGACTGCCCCACCACGCGGCCGCTGGGGCCGGTCAGGCCGGTCGGCTGGGGCAGGAAGACCCGGAAGGTGTGCAGGGACAGCCGGGGCGCCTCGGCGGTGTTCTCGCCGTCGGAGGCGACCACGCTGTAGCTGATCCGGGTGTCCGGGGGCTGGCCTGGAAGATCCGCTGTGTAGCGGCCGCCGCCGCCGTCCACCATGCTCACGGCGGTGGAGGCGCCGCCGTCGATCTGGTAGATGAGCTGCACCTCAGCGAGCTGCGCGTCGTCCACCGCGGTCACGGACACCGCGTAGGGCCCCGAGATGTCCTGGGTGTCCTCCAGCAGCGTGAGGTCCGAGAGCCCTGGCGGTGCCGCGTCGCCGTCCCAGAGGGTCACCTCGTCGACGTACCAGCCGGGGGCCTGGATGGAGGCGTCCGGGGCGAAGGTGAGCCGCAGCTCGTCGAGGTTCGTGGCGCCGGTGAGGTCCACGAAGACCTCGCGCCACTCCGGGGCATTCTCGAAGCTGCCGGCGACGCCGTAGACGGGAGCGCTGGTCTCCCAGTCCTCGGTCTTGAGGTCCCAGCGCTCCACTCTGGCCTCGTCCCCGTCGTCGACCTCGACCCACTGCCACCAGCTGACCATGGGGCGGTCCATGTCGAGCAGATCGACCGCGGGGAAGCGCAGGGCGTCCGGGATCTCGTTGGAGTAGAGGGTCGTCAGCTTGGTGGCCCAGGCCCCCTCCCCCAGGTAGGCGCCGGCCGGCCCCTGGCCCGAGGGCGCGCCCCACTCCCACTGGAAGCCGTTGGCCGGCGCGAAGCCGCCGTCGTCTTTATCGAGGGACCAGCTGTCCATGACATCCGCCGCGGAGGCGGGGTCGAGCGCCAGCGCCAGCGCCAGGACCATCATGAGGACGACTCCACCCAGGTCAGCTCGTAGCTGACCTCGATGATGGCGCCGGGCGCCGGGGGGGCGTCGAAGACCACGGCGGGCGCGTCCGTGAGCGTCCAGCCTTCGCTCACCCGCGCGCCGTCCACGTCCACCACCACGTCGCCGTCGGTGGGCACTGACTGCAGCGGGAAGGTGTCCGGGTAGGTGATGGACAGCTCGCCCAGCGCGGCCACCACCGCGCCGAGGTCGCCCTCGCAGATGCTGGAGACGACACCGCCGGTCGCGTCGGCGACGTCCATGTAGCGCTCGCCGTAGATGGCGCCGCCCTGGCAGGTGCAGCCGCCGACCTCGTCACAGACCACCGCCGAGAAGAACGCGGGCAGCCCGGTGGCCTCCGCCTCGGCGTCCAGGAAGTCCACCGCGGCGCTCACCGGCTCCGGGGTCGGGTGAACCACCGAGGCGTCGCTGTCGTCGTCGTCGTCCGAAACCACGATGACGTGCAGCGCGGCGTCGTCGCGCCGGAAGCCCCGGTTGCTCGTCGAGCGCAGCGGCTCATCCAGCGCCAACATCATGGCCGCCAGGCCCGCCTCCGCCCCCGCGCCGTCGGTGCCCACGGACACGGCGTCGGCGAAGGCCACGGAGGCATCCTCGCTCTCCGGGGTGATGATCCAGGGGTTGCCGAGCAGCTCACCGGCGCCCACGGCGTCCACCTCGGTGGTGACCACGCCCAGCTGATAGGCGAGGGCCGCCTCATCCATCGCCTCGACGAAGCGCTCGAAGCTGACGGCCAGCGCGGCCTGCTCGGCCGCCATCGAGCCCGTGTTGTCGACGACCCACAGCACGTCCACCTTGGGGTTCGACACCTGCAGGAAGGTCTCGGTGACCTTGACGGACTCCACAACGGGATCGGCATCAGGAGTGAGCCCGGTCTGGACGCACCCCCACGAGAAGCCCGAGATGGCCGCGAAGTAGCAGAGACGCACGTCGAAGTCCTGAGGAGGAAACCGAACCAACCCTCTCTCAGAGTTCCATGCGGCCCCCCTGATGTCAATATGGCGAGCTTACGACGCCTTTACCTTCCGCTCTGCGCCTTTGGATCCCAGCGACGGACCTCCACCCAGCTCACGAACTCGTTGTAGGGCTCGAGCCGCCCCATGCGGATGCGATCGAAGTTCCAGACCCACCGCAGCCGGAACTCCCGGTGGGTGCCGCTCCAGCGGTCCACCTGCGGCGGCAGCCCGACGATGGCCAGGGCCTCGGTCCGCCGCATGGGCTCGTCCAGATCCACGCGGATCTGGTAGATGAGCCCCTCGCTGACGCTGACGATGCCACGCTCCAGCTCGTACTCGAAGCCGTCGGGCAGCGGCAGCGGCCGGCTGGTCACGATGTCGCCCATCTGCCGGCTGACCTCGTCGCGCACCCCCGTCCACGACTTGCCTGTCAGGTACTGGACGTCCGTGAGAACGCCCTCGGGCTTCTGGTAGTCCTCGGACGCGGACGACGGCGTGGGGGCCTCCGTTGTGGCGACCTCGACGCCAGAGAGCACGGGCTCCCTGTCGATGCAGGCGGCGCCGAAGAGCGAAGGGAGGATCAACAGCCCGCAGTAGACACACACTCTCATGCATGCAGGTTATCCCTGTTCCATGCCTACCGTCCGTGTTCGTTACTTCGCGATGCTCCGAGATCGCCGCCTGCCAGAGGGCGAAGAGGACTTCGAGGCCCCCGAGGGCTGGTCTGTCGCCGACATCTACACGGCGATGTTCCCGCCCGGCCCCGAAGGCGCCCTCCCGATCGCCTACGCGGTCAACCAGATCTACGTGCGGAGCAACCACGTGCCCCTCGAAGACGACGAGGTCGCCTTCATTCCGCCCGTGGGAGGCGGCTGATGTTCAAGGTGGTGAGCGGGCCCATCGATCGCGACGCCGTGCGCGCGGCGGTCGAGGATCCGGCCTTCGGCGCCGTCCTGGTGTTCGATGGGGTCGCCAGGAACAACTTCGAGGGGCGGGCTGTGCACGCTCTGGAGTACGAAGCGTTCGCCGATATGGCCGAGGCCGAGATGCGCGCCATCGGCGAGGCGCTCTCGGAGCGCTGGCCCGGCGCGAAGTGCGCCATCGTGCACCGCACCGGCCGGCTGCTCATCGGCGAGCCCAGCGTCGTCATCGCCGTGGGCACCCCACACCGCGCCGCGGCCTACGAGGCCAACCGCTTCGCGATCGATGAGCTGAAGCGCAGGGTGCCGGTGTGGAAGAAAGAGATCTACGACGACGGTGAGACCTGGAAGCCCAACCCCGAGGCGCACCAGGGGGAGACAGACAAGTCGTGAAGCGTTGGAATGAGAAGCCCTTCGACGAATACCCGATGCCGGATCTCAACCCCTACCTCCAGGCACACCTGAGCTATGGCCCGCCGGTGCTCACCGCCGCCCAGGCCCAGGACGCGCACGGAAACTGGGCTGGAGTCTTCGGACGGGAGGCGCCGCTGCATGTCGAGATCGGCGCAGGGAACGGCTTCTTCCTGAGCGGCATGTCCGCCGCCCACCCGGACGTTGACTGGGTCGGGCTCGAGATCCGCTTCAAGCGGGTGATCCAGACCGCCAGAAAGCTCCAGGCCGCGGGGGTCACCAACGCCCGCATCGCCCGCTACGACGTCCGACACCTCGTGGATCTCTTCGAGCCCGCCAGCGTCACCGCGTTCTACCTGAACCACCCGGACCCCTGGCCCAAGGATCGCCACGCCAAGAACCGGCTGCTCCAGGACTGGTGGCTCGATGAGCTCATCGCGCTCTTGCTCCCAGGCGGTGAGCTGCGCTTGAAGACGGATCACCTCATCAACGTGGAGGCGCTGCTGGAGCTGCTGCCGGGGCGGCCCGTGTCACTCCTGGGCCGCAGCGACGACGTCGCCCGTGACGGCGCGCCGTGGGAGGGAGACGTCACCACCAACTACCAGTCCAAGTTCGACCAGAAGGGCGAGCCGGTCTACGCCCTGCGGGTACGCCGGGACTGAACATCCCCCGGACACTCCGGGTGCGTAGCTGTCCGCGATTGAATAGTTGGGTTCTTGAAAACTACAGTGAGGTTTGTATGTTCGCGCACGCCATTGAGCTGATGAATCGCAAGCCGCTGACCTTCTCCCCGGAGGCCCCCATCCGAGACGTGCTGGAGACCCTGCTGGCGAAGAAGCTGGACGGGGTCTGCGTAGTGGAGGGGGAGGCGCTGCTTGGCGTCGTGACGGTGATGGATCTCCTCTTTCAAGAGCGGCACGTGCAAACCTCGGGCTTCATCGCCCGGCTGTTCGACCGCAAGGCGCTGGATCGGGTGACGGCTCAGAAGGTCAGCGACATCATGACCGAGGCTCCGGTGACGGTGGAGCCCGCGACCGAGCTGGAGGAGCTGGCCACCCTGATGGTGGACCGCAGCTTCACCATCCTGCCGGTGGTGCAGGATGGCGTGCTGCTGGGGGTGATCGATAAGTGGAGCGTGCTGGAGGCGGTCTCGGGCGAGGGCGTGTCCGACGAGCCCACCCACGGCTGAGAGGGTGTGAATCACCCCGCGCCGCGCAGGCGGTCGAGGCCCCGACGGGCCACCCCCCAGACCCGGCCCAGCGAGACGCCGCGGGCCCAGAAGAAGTAGAAGGCGCTGCTGGCCTGGACGCCGTAGAGCCACCAGTGGGCGACGAGCGCGAAGGCCAGCGCCGGGCCGTCCAGCCCCTCGCCGCGCACGCCGAACACGGCGAGCCCGGCGCGCACGAAGGCCTCGTAGACGCCGGCCATCCCCGGCGGCGCCGGCACGGTGGACCCCAGCATGGTGATGACCAGCACGCCCATGCTCTCCAGCCAGCCGATGAGCTCGCCGAAGCCCAGCGCGTGGGCCAGCATCACGTAGATCCAGCCGGTCATGCCCCAGATGAGCAGCGTGAGCGGCCCCACCTTCGCCATCAGCGCCGGGCTCCGAAAGGCGACGAGCCCCTCGGAGAAGGACTGGGAGAAGCTCAGGAGGAGGGCCATCACCCGCCGCACCACGGCGAAGGGCAGGAGGCGCTCGGCGGTCGCGGCGCACCAGCGCAGGAGGCGCATCACCGGCTCGCCGAAGAACACCAGCCCCACCACGACCGCCAGCACCGGCGGCAGCACCCCCAGCGCGGCGCCGCGCCCCAGCTCCACCACGTCCCAGCTCATCTCGCCGATGACCACCGGGCCCATGGGCACGTCCGCCAGCAGGAGGATGGCCGAGAGGGTCGCCAGCACGAAGATGAGATCGATGGCCCGCTCGGCAAACACCACCCCGAAGCCGGCGCCGAAGGGCACATCCTCCAGCTCGTTCAGGAGCCAGGGCCGCACCACCTCGCCGATGCGCGCGGGCAGGGTGTTGATGCAGAAGAAGGACATGCAGAGGATGCCGAAGTGGCTCCACCACGTCGAGCCGGGCTTCACCGCATGGACCAGCATCTGCTGGCGCCAGGCCCTCAGGATCTGCTGCAGCATGTAGAGCCCCGCGATGGGCAGCAGCCAGGGCAGCTCCAGAGCGGCGACGGCGGCGCCGAGCTTGTCGAGGGGCACCCCCCAGAAGGCCAGCGCCAGGAAGAGAGCGCCGCTCGCCAGGCCGATGAGAACCTTGCCGCTCATGCCTTGCGGCGACGACGGCGCCGAACCCCCACCAACCCGACCAGGATGAACGCGCTGCCGCCCCCGCAGCCCTTCTCTTCCCGATCCCCGCAGCCGCCGCCGATCCCGTCGCCGTTGTCCGAGGCGTCCATCGGGTTCGTGTCGAGCAGGTACTCGTCCAGGTTCACGTAGCCGTCTCCGTCGGGATCCTCCTGGGAGTCATCCCGGCCGACGTCCAGCCCGTAGGTGTCCTCCCACGCGTCCGCCATGCCGTCCCGCTCGCTGTCCACGGGAGTCTCGAACAGGAGGCCCTCCTGAACCTCCCCCTCGTCCAGGTTGAAGCCCGACGACAGGATGGGGTTCACCACCCCGGGCCAGTACACCCGCACGTAGCCGCCGTCCTGCTCGCAGTAGGGCACATAGAAGATCTCCAGCCCCCACCGCCCCGCGGCCAGCCCGTCGAGGCGGAAGGTGCCGTCCCGCTCGGTGACGACCGCCTCGGCCTCCCCCTCGATGTCCTCGCTCCAGGCGTAGACGTAGGCCCCGTAGACCGGCTCTCCCGCGTCGTCCAGCACCTCCCCGGCCAGCACGGCGGCGGGGGTCGGGGTGATGCGCGCCTCAGCGGTCACCGTGGCGTCCGGCACGGTGAACACCAGCGGGTCGCCGTCGGCGTCCCGCACGAAGTCGTTCAGGTAGCCCTCGTCCTCGGCGTAGACGTAGAGCTGGTAGTCCCCGCCGTGCAGCGCGCCGACCTCGAAGCGGCCGTCCTCATCGGCTTGAGCGCCGATGCCCACGGTGTTGGTGTCGTTGTAGGCGAGCACCGTCACGCCGGACATGTCCTGACTCGAATCCTCGACCCGCCCCACGAGCACCGACTCCTCGGGCAGGTAGAGGTCCACGCCGGTCGCGACCTCGCCCTCTTCGAGCACCGGCAGGGTCTCTCCCGGCCGATCCGCGCTCGGGTAGTAGGTCTGACCGTAGCCGTCGGCGCCGGCCCAGACGAGCAGATCTCCTGGCGGCAGGCCGGTGATGACGTAGTTGCCAGCGTCATCGGCGACCGTGTCCACCACCTGGCTCGTCGCGTAGGCGTGCACCTCGGCGCCGCTGATGGCCCCCTCCCCGCCGGCGCCCAGGATCCGCCCCTCGGCGGTGATCCCCGGCAGCATGCCCTGCGCCCCCGCGCTCTCGCTGTCCCCGGGGCCCACGCCGATGAGATCCGCGTAGCTCTGGTCGTAGCCGCCGCCCGCGTACTGGGCGGGCCACCCCTCGGCCTCGTAGAGCACGGTCCAGGACGATCCGCCCGCGTCGCCGTCCAGGCCCTGCACTCGGAACTGCCCGGCCGCGTCCGTGTACGCCTCCCGACGCAGCCCCGAGACCCGGTCATCGACGCCGATACAGGTGACCTCCACGCCGGCCATGGGCGCGCCGACGTCGTCCAGCACGGAGCCGGAGACGGTCCCGCCGACAGGCAGGTCGAAGTCGATCCCGTCGACCGCGTCCTCCTCCTCGAGCACGAACACCTCGCCCTCGCAGAGGCTCCAGCTGTCGGGCCACACCCGCGCGACCTCCGGCGCGTCGTCGGCCGGCTGCGCGTAGACCCGGTAGCGGCCCGCGGGCACGCCGGTCATGTCCCACTCGCCTGAGTTGCGGGTGGTGGCGTAGGCGTAGGAGAGCCGCTCGTCGACCGCGAACACCGTCACCGCCGAGATCGGCTGGCCCTCGCTGGTGACCACCCCGGAGAGGTCAGCCGCCGCGGCGGGCTGCGCGAGGAGGGCGGAGATGGTGAGGGAGAGGATCAGGGTGCATCGCCCAGGTCAGCGTCGTAGGTCCAGGCTACCTCGGCCAGGAAGGCCGCGCACTTCCTCACGCGGCCGGGCACCACCGGCCCGCCGCGCGGGCCGCCGCCGGTGACGGTCATCGCCCGGTAGCCACGGCGGGTGGGCTGCAGCGCCCCGGTGACGCCCTTGAGCACAGCCCCGCCGACCTCCCGCCAGGGGAGCTGGCGGGTGATGCGCTCGGCGATCCCCGGCAGGGTCGGGCGGTAGGCGACCGTGTCGAGCACCGCCTCCCCCACTCCGTAAATCAGCTCACCGACGCCCACGTCCTCGACGAAGACCAGCGCCGTGTCTGCGGGCAGCAGGCGGGTGCGCTCCTGGCGAAGGAGCGCGCGCACGCCGCCGCCGTGGGCCTCCTGGCACCCCACCGCCGCGAACACCACGTCCAGGTGCTGCAGCGGCCGCTCGCCCAGCGCCAGCGACGCCTCCATCACCGCCGCGATGCCGCTGTCGCCGGGGCCGGTCCCTTCCCGGGCCGGGCGGGTGTGGTGGAAGAGGGCGACGAGCACCCCCACCCCGAGCGCGCCACCGAGCACGAGCCGCAGCCAGGCCAGCCAGAACCAGCCGACGCCCACGCTCTCCAGCGCCAGCGCCAGCGCCAGCGCCGCCGCCGCGCCGAGAGGGATCGCCGCGAGCCGGCGCGTCATGCGCCAGGTGCGGCGCGGGACATCCACGTGGGCGGCCAGCACCAGCGTACCCAGCCGGCGGGCAGCCGCGGGTCGACGCACCACGAGATTGTAGGAGGTGTCCCGGGGCAGCAGGCGGCGCAGCATGGGGCGGCCGCCGCGCAGCTCACGGACCCCCGAGAGGAGCACAGCGATCACCACGGCGAGCCCCACCGGCGCCCAGAGCGTGCCCACCAGAGCGCCGAGCGCCGCGACGAGCAGATGCAGAGCGACGTTGAGCGGTGGGGAGGTCGCCGCGACGAAGCCGTCGTAGCGTACGACCTCACCGCGCTCCTCGAACCAGCGACCCACGGCGTCCACAGCAGCACGCTCAGCCGCGCTGCCGGCCAGACGGGCCTTCAGAGAGGAGAGCTCCAACACCGGACCGAGGGGTTTGGCGGACATCGCGGCTCAGGGTAAACCCCCGGCAACTTCATGCCAAGTCCGAGCCCTCCGCGCCGATGACTGGCAGGGGGACGCGGAGCCGACTTGAACCGCAGTGAGAACGGCCATACGATGAGCGGCCTGGACACCGGCCCGATCGAGAAGAGGCAGCCCCCAGAACCCAACGCGCGCAGGTTGACATGAGATTTCGCGGCAAGGAATACAACGGCGAAGGCATCACCATCGCCGTCATCGACAGCGGCGTGGATGCGTCCGATCCCCGAATGGCGGGGGCGGACATCAGCGGCTGGGCCATCTCACTGAGCGCCACGGGGCACGCGCTGCTGAAGTCCGATCACGCGGACGACAACGGTCACGGCACCGAAGTGGCCGCCGCCATCCGGGCGATCGCCCCCGCGGCGCGGATCGTGGCCATCAAGATCATGGACGCCCGCCTCCGCACCAGCGCGGATCTGATGGCGGCCGGCATCGAGACCGCCTTCCGGCACGGCTGCAAGGTGATCAACCTCTCCATGGGCACGCCCAACATGGGCAAGGCGCTGCTGCTGCGCGACGCCTGCGCCCTGGCCGTCGAGAGCGGCTCCATCGTGCTGGCCGCGGCTCACCCCAAGGGCGAGCGCGCCTACCCGGCGGATCTCCCCGAGACCCTCGGCGTGGCCTCGCACCCGGACTGCCCGATGGAGAAGTACTACTACTTCTCGCCCCACCGCTTCCCGCGGAAGGAGTGGGGCAGCTTCTCCGGCAAGTTCCTGGCCCACGGCTACGGCACCACCAAGGAAGACAACAACCCCGGCCCCTACCGGGGCAGCGGCCTCGCCACCGCGTACCTCGCCGGTCGGGTCGCCTGCCTCTGGGAGGCCATGCCCGATGAGAGTCCGCAAGGCGTCTCGGAAATCGGCCGCCAGCTGGCGCTCACCCCGGTGCCGGAGATCGGATACAGGTAGGGCCTGCTGACCCCAGCTCGCCGGCCCCACCACCACCGAGCCCGACCTTGCCGCTGTTCATCGCCGCTCTGCTCTCCAGCACGGCCGTCGCCAGCCCCGTGGACTTCCACGGCTTCGGCGCGGCCACGATGGGACGGGGCGCGGGCGGCGTCGCGATCGCCGACGACGCGGCCTCGGTGTTCCTGAACCCCGCGGCGCTGACGCGGCTGGAGGGCGGGCAGTTCATCCTGGGCTACACCGTCATCCGCTCTCGCTTCGAGGCCCTCCCGGACGTCTACTGGGACACCAACCGGGACGGACGGCTCACCGACGCGGACGAGCCGCTGGCGCCCGACCTCCCCATGAGCAGCGCCGACGGCATCATGATCGCCCTCGGGCGGCCGCTCGGTGAGCGGGTCGGCGTCGCGCTGGATGTGTTCCTCCCCAAGGATCGCCTCTTCCGTCTGCACACCTTCGAGACCGAGCTGCCGACCTACTTCATGTACGAGAACCGCCCCCACCGCTACGCCCTGACCGGCGGCGCCGCGGTGGACCCCGGCGGCGGGGTGTCGCTGGGCGGGGGCATTCGGATGCTGCCCCAGGTCTTCATCGACACGGCCTTCAGCATCGACATGATCGTGAGCGGCGATCCGAGCGGCGAGGTCGAGTTCGACGGCGCCGAGGACATCCTGGACGTCGAGGTCGACGTCAACGACATCACCGTCGATCTCGTGCCTGGCTTCGCGCCGACGGCCGGCTTCCAGTGGGACATCGGCGAGGTCATCCCCGCCCTCGACGGCTTCCGACTCGGCGGCACCTGGCGCGGCTCCACCGGCATGCCCGTGGACATCTCCCTCGACATGCAGGTCAACGCCTCCGCTCAGGAGCTCGGCGATCTGGAGCCCACCACCGTGGCCGTCATCCTCCAGGGGGGGCTGGAGCTCTTCGACCACTACGTGCCGAGCCAGCTCCAGGGCGGCCTCTCCTACGAGACCTCCGACACCCTGGTCGTCTACGGCGACGTGCAGTACACCCGCTGGGAGGCGTTCAGCCTGAACGTAGCCCGGCTGGTGGACGCCGAGCTGCAGGCCAGCCTGCTGGATCTGACGGAGCTGACCATCACCGACGGCAACGGCGTGAGCGTGCAGTTCCGCGACACCCTCGGCTACCGGGTCGGCGCCGAGATGAGGCTCCCCCAGTGGACGCTCCCCGGCGACGCCGGCACGGGCCGCGTCGTCCTGCGCGGCGGCTTCGGCTACGCCCCGAGCCCGCTGGCCGCTCAGAGCGAGGCCAGCACGCTCCTCGACGCAGACCGACTGATCATCGCGCTGGGCGCGGGCTTCGTACACGGAGAGCCGTTCGGGCTCTCCGGCGGCCCGAGCGTGATTGATCTCTTCGCCCAGTACCAACCCCTGGCCAGCGCCTCGCTGACCCGCGAATCGGAGGAGCCCACCGCGGGCTACCCCGTGGATGGCGCCAGCGTGCCCATCGGCGGCGAGCTGTTTGCGGCCGGGATCCAGTGGAGGCTCGACTACTGATGTCCACAGCGCTGCAGACCCTGGCCCGCTGGGCGATTGACCTGACCCCATCGGAGCTGCCCGCGGACGTGCTTGAGCGCGCCCGCATGCAGCACCTCGCGCTCGCCGGCGCGGCCCGCGCCGGGGTGTCGCTGCCCGCGGGACGCGCCGCCATCAAGGCCGCCAGCTCCCGCGGCGGGGCCCGGCTGCTGCCCTCCAACCGACGCGGCACGCGCCGGGACGCGGTCCGCTTTCACGCGGGCGCGGCCGCCCAGCTCAGCCTGGAGGACGGCCTGCTCGGCGGCTGGACCGGCGCCGGCGCCGCCGCCAGCTGGGGCTGGGCCCGGGGCTCGACCCTGGACGATCTGCTCGCCGCCACCGCGGTCGCCAACGAGGTCGCGGGCAGGCTCGGCTGCGCGCTGCTGCTCTCCGAGGAGCCCGCCGCCCGGCAGGCGGTGATCGCGCTCTCGACCGCCGCCGCCGCCGCGCGCCTCCAGGGCCTCTCCGCGGAGCAGGCAGCCCACGCCTTCGCCCTGGCGCTCCAGTCGCCCCGGACCGTGCCCGGGCGGATCGCGTTCGGCGCGGGCGACAGCCGCGGCCGGGTCGCCGGGGAGTCCGCCTCCGACGGCCTGCTGGCGGTGGACGCCGCCCGCGCCGGCCTGCAGGGGCCGCTGGATCTGCTCGACGATCGGGGCGGCCTGCTGACCCTCTCGCCCCTGCCCCTTCGCCCGGCCTTCACCGGGCTCGGCGCGACCTGGCTCACCCGCACCCTCTCCTTCAAGCGACACCCGGTCCACGATCTCCTCCAGGTGCCCGTCCAGGCCGTGGCTGAGATCCTGACCCGGCACATCAAGGCCGCCGACAAGCGCCTGCGAAAGGATCAGGTCGCGTCCGTGACGATCAAGGTCACCGCCCCCACGCTGGCGCTGGAGACCCGCGCGGCGGCCTGGCCCGGCCTGCACCCCACCGGGATCTCCCGCTCCGTCTCGCGAGCCGTCGGCGCGCTGCTCACCGCCCACGAGCTGACCCCGACCCAGCTCGACGCGGCCTGGCTCGAGGAGAACCGCGACTCCGTGGCCCGCATCGCCTCGGGGGTGACCCTCACCCACGACTGGGCGCTGACCCTCGGGCAGCTCGAGCACCTCTTCACCGCGGCCTCCCCCCTCTTCACCGGCGTGACGGCCTCGGAGCTGCGCGACTGGATGCGCGGCCTGATCCGGAGCTGGGGGGTCGCCCTGGGCGCCCCCGGTGGCCGTCAGGCGCTGGACGCGCTCAAGCTGCTGCCCGGCCGAATTCAGTCCAGGCTCCGGCGGGAGAGCGGCGATCTCTCGACCTTCGACGAGGACGAGTGGCGCTTCAAGAACGCCATCGACATGCGGCTCTACACCATCCGCGGCGGCTGGTGGCCCGAGCGGCGCGAGCTGCCCGAGGGCAGCCCCGGCTGGCCCTGGGAGGACACCCGCGCCATCGTCCAGGAGCGCTCAGGGCTCTCGCCGACGGACTTCGGGGCCGCCATGTCGCTGGCCGGCGACACCGACGCTCAGGCCTGGCTGGAGACCCTCTCCGGATAGGGAGTCAGCTCCAGATCCAGACGGTGCGCCCGCCGCGATCGAGGCCGGCGAAGCCGCCGAGGGTCCAGCGCTCTCCGCGCTCGCCGACCGGGGTGACCCGGTGGTTGAAGCGCCCGCCGTCAAAGAGCAGCAGATCCCCCACGCCGGGGCGCACCCGGGTCTCGCCGAAGGCGGCCAGCAGCGCGTTGGTGGTCTCCGGGGGCTTGCCCTCGATCGCGGGGCGCTCGCCGTCGGGCGGGCGGTGGTAGATCACCAGCTCGCCGCCGTCGTCGCTGGTCGCGAGCGGCACGTAGAAGCTCAGGGTGGTCTCGGGATCCAGCAGCGGCTTCAGGGCCTGCATGGACGGCCAGTCGACGCGCTCCGAGTGGGCCGTCACCTCCTGGCCCGGCCGCAGGATGCGCACGGTCACCGGCGCGTAGCCCCCGGGCACGCTGGTGCTCGCCACGCCGCCGATGCGATCGAAGGCGTCCACGAGCTGACCCACCACGCCGGAGGGCGCGAGGGCCCGCGTCAGCGAGGCGGCCTCCTGGTGGTAGCGCACCCGGTCCGGCGGGCTCACCACCAGCACGGCGCCGTAGGTCACTCCCGGGAAGGGCGCGGCGTCGAGGGCCTGCATGGGTGAGCCCTCGACGTCGGCGCGGACGCGCGCGCAGGTCTCCGGCGAGAGGAAGCCCCGCACGATCACGCCGCTGACCTCGCCCGCGAAGATGGCGGGCAGGAGCCCCACCTCCGCCGCGAGCGTCGCGGGGGTCCGCTCCAGGAGTCGGGGTGCCTCGCCGCTCATCGGGCCTCCGGGCGCAGGTTGTCCGCTTCGTCGCCGAAGCGCTGGGTGTAGCGTTCGTGCAGCCCGTCGCAGCCCCGGCCGAACCAGCGGCAGTCCGCTTCGTGGGCGCAGCCGAAGACGAAGCCGTCGGACAGGCGGGACTGGAACTCGTCGCGGATCAACATCTGCGGTTGATGGTTATCCAGGAGCGCGCCGAAGCGCCCCAGCAGACAGCGCGGGAACCACTTGACCACGGTCTCCGTTCCCACCGCCTCGAACAGCGCCAGCGCCCGCAGCACCTGCGGCATGGCGTCCTCCAGGCGCACGAGCTGCTCGCCCTGGCCCGCCTCGCCGATCTCCAGGAAGCTCCAGAGCTGGCTCTCCCGGATGCCCTCGGCGATGAGGAAGCGGGCGATCGCCGGCAGCTCGGCGGCGTTGTCCACGCTCACCACGGTGTTCGACAGGATGCGCGCGCCCACCGCGCGCAGCGAGGCGAGGCCCGCGCGCAGCTCCAGGAAGCTGCGGCGCGACCGGGTGATGCGGGCGTCCAGCTCGGGGGTGTGGGCGTGGATGGAGACGAAGTACTCGCGGATGCCCGCGTCGTAGAGGGCCCGGGTGTAGGCCGGATCCTTCAGGCGGCGGGCGTTGGTCTGGATGCGGACCACCTCGAAGCCGCCGCGGGTGGTGGCCTCCCGGGCGATGCTCTCCAGCGCGGGGTGGAGGGTCACCTCAGCCCCGGAGAGGGTCAGGCGCTTCCACTGCCGGCGCGGCCCGTTGAAGGCGAAGATCTCCTCGAACACCGAGAGGTCCGTCTCGTCCAGGCGCTCCTGGATCTCCGCCTCGATGATGCAGAAGCGGCAGCGGCTGTTGCAGCGGTAGGTCAGCGCCATGATGAGCGTGTCCTCCCCCTCGACCCGCGCGCGCTCCACCATCTCCAGCGACATGCCCATCCCGGAGTCCGCCGGGAGCGTCAGGCCCTGCATCAGATCACCCCGTAGAGGCCGACCTTGTGGCCGTTGATGGCGGAGAGGTCGCCGCTGGGGGCGGTGACGTCCTGTCCCAGATCCCAGCGCAGGTGCGCCAGCTCGTCCGCGTGCCGCGCCATCAGCCCAGCCAGCTCGCCGGGCCACCACCGCTCCAGGAAGGCGACCGTCGCCGGGGTGCTCAGGCGGGAGAAGTAGAGGGCGTCGGCCCGGGCCTTCTCGGCGAAGCAGAGGGTGAAGCAGTCCGTGAAGGCCGGCGGCAGGAGCCCGGCCACGTCGCCGCCCATGCGCGTCGAGTGCCGCACCCGCTCGCGCACGATCGGCAGCTCGCGGGGCACGTAGTAGAAGCAGTAGCTGTTCTCCCGGATGATCGCGTCGGCGGCCACCAGGTAGGACACCCCGTCCCAGCCGTGCTTGGGCCGGGTGCCCGGCACGTAGACCCGCCAGCCCGGCGAGCGGCCGGTCCGCGCCACCTCGGCGTCCAGCTCCAGGCTGCACATGACGTACTGCTGGGCGGGGTCCAGCCGCGAGGGGATGGCGACCAGCCCCTCCAGCGCGGCGGTCAGCGCGGGCAGGCGCTTCTTCGCGGGGTCGGTGCGGCCCTGATCGCCGTAGAAGTACAGCTCGGCGGCGGCCCGACCGTCGGGCATGCGCTTGATGCCCCAGACCGTCTCGCCGGGGCCCAGGTGGGCCACGATGCGCTCGATGATGGGCCACAGCCCGTCGTAGAGCCCGCGGGTCCGCAGAAACCAGCGCAGGATCGACGCGGGGTGCAGCCGGCCGGTCGGATCGCAGACCGGCTCGTAGTCGCGCAGCACGTAGTCCCGGAAGGGGCCCGCTGGATCCTGGAGCACCCGGTCTTCGGGCGCGAGGGAAGGTGTGTGCATCTCAGCCATCGTATCCGAGGGCCTCCCACCCCTCCCAGGTCCGGCCGGGCTCCCCGGCCTCACTCGCCGCCGCCTCCCGGCGCCAGATGCGCCGAATCAGCGCGATGGGCCCATCCATTCGACCCAGCAGCTCGGCCGGCCGCTCCTCGGGGCGGCCCTGGCCCACCAGCGCGACGTAGTCCTCGACCTCCGTGAGGTTGGGCGCGCCCTTGAGCGCCGCCAGCGTCGTGCGCCCCGAGAGCACCGCCTCCCCCAGCTTCGCCGCCCGGCTGGGCGCGAGGGGGGCGTCCATCGGACCATCCATCCGGTAGCCTGACGCACCGGGCGCGCCGGCCGGGATCAGCGCGATGGTGAAGCTGACGCAGCGGTGGTCGTCGACGGGCACGCGAAACACCAGGTGGTCCCGCCAGCCGATCTGCTCGGAGATCGGCGTCGGGAAGACCAGCGCGTTGGGCATCAGCAGGTGCACCACCGGCAGGCCCTCGGCGCTCACGCGCGCCCCGTAGTCGGTCTCCCGGCCCTCGGGCACGGGCAGGTTCTGGACGATGGCCCCCACCCCGCTGCCCGCGTGGGCGTAGGGCAGGTGGGCGAAGTCGCAGGAGTTCTCCAGGCGCTGAAAGAAGCCGCAGGGCCACACCTCCGGCGGCAGCACCCGCAGCACGCCCGGCGCCTCCCACGCGGGGTACGACGGCGGCGCGGGCGCCTGCCCCTCCCCCAGCCAGGCGAACAGCAGCCCCACCCGCTCGACCAGCGGGTAGCCCCGGAGCGACGCCCCCGCGGTGCTGGCCTCCCCGGGCCGCTCCACGCAGGCGCCGGCGGCGTCGAAGCACCAGCCGTGGTGCATGCAGCGCAGGCGCTCACCCTCCACGGCGCCGAGGTACATGGCCGTGCCCCGGTGGGGGCAGCGGTGAGCGCTCAGGCGGGCCTCGCCGCCCGCCGCGCGCCAGAGGGTGAAGTCCTCTCCCAGCGCCCGCAGCGTCACGGCCTGACCCGGTCGCAGATCGCAGGCGCGGTACACCGGCTGCCAGGCGCGGCGCAGGACTCGGCCCCCCGCTGTATCGGGGCCGACGTGGTTCCAGGGGGCGGTCGGTCGCGTCATAAGGATAAGCTTAGTCCCATGCCTGCCGAAGCGGTCTCCCGGTACCAGATCAGCGTCATCTTCACGGACGAGTGCAACATGCGTTGCACGTACTGCACCACCGCCAAGCGGCCGGTGACGATCACCTCCGATCGCCTGCGCGCGCTGGTGGATCGCCTGGAGGAGACGAGCCCGGTCCCCCTGGATCTGAACTTCCACGGCGGCGAGCCCCTGCTCGCCTGGGATCGGGTGGTGGAGCTGGCTGAGTGGATCGCCCCCCAGGCGAGCGAGCGCCGGCTCTCCCTCTCGCTCTGCACCAACGCCACCTTCCTGACCCCCGAGCGCGCGCGCTTCCTGGCCGAGCGGGACTTCAACATCCGGGTCAGCATCGACGGCCGCTCCAAGAGCCACGCCCGCTTCCGGAAGTCCAGAGACCGCGCCGGCGATCCGGAGGCGCTCTACGCCGACACCCTCGCCGGCCTGCGGCACCTCGCCGCCGCCGACGCCAGGGTCGCCGCCAACATGGTGGTGACGCCCGACACCGTGGGCGACCTGCTCTCCAACGCGGTCTTCCTCATCAAGCAGGGCCTCGTGCACCTCGTGATCTCCCCGGTGGTCGGCATGCCCTGGGAGGACAGGCACCTGCTGGAGCTGGACAAGCAGCTCCGGCAGATGGTGTGGGTCTGGCGAAAGTGGATGCGCGGCGCGCCCCGGCGCCAGCACGAGGATCTGCGGCGCTCCATCCTCTCGGAGATCGATCGGGCGACCTACTGCATCGGCGAGCGCATGAACCAGCCCGACGCCCGGGTGCTGGTCATCGGGCCCGACGGCCGCATCTTCGGCGACGAGCCCGACATCCGCACGGAGAAGGCGCTGGTGGTGGGCCACCTGAACGACGCCACGCCCTTCGGCGAGCTGCCCCGGCTCCCGCGCACGGCCTTCCAGCTGATGTACGACCGGGAGTTCTACGAGCCCAGCGTGCTCAGGGACGTGCGGCGCACCCACCGGCTGCTGCGCAACCGCATGACGGAGCTGTACACCGCCCTCTTCGGCCGCGCCCCCACCCCGGACGCCCGCTTCGAGCAGGCGTGAGTTCCCCCGAGGCCGCGCTCTCCCAGCTCGGCGAGGCGCTGGGGGTCGGCGACGCCCCGCGGCGCTTCTTCGAGGCGGTGCGCTCGCCGACGGAGCCCTACGAGCTGGGGGTGGCGCTGACCCTGGATGGGGAGGCCGCCCTGGTCTCCTACAACCCGCGCGTCCGGGGCGGGCAGGCGCGCGGCCGGATGCTGGCTGCGCTGGACGCCGCCGGGCTGGGCGCAGGCGCGGCGCGGGCGGCCTTTGAGCTGGCGCCGGACGCACGCTGCAGCACGGTGCTCGGGCTGGAGTGGCGCGCTCGCGAGACCGGCGAGATCAGCAAAGACACGGCCACGGCCACGCTCTACCTGGAGGAGATCGCCCGCTTCTTTCAGCCAAAGGAGGCGGCGCGCCGGATGCGGGCGCTGGCCGCCCTCGCCGGGACCGATGTGTCGGCGGAGGCCGGGCGCGCGGGCCCGCTGTACATCTGGGCGCTGGATCTGACCCCGTCCGGCGCCTCGGCCTTCAAGGTGTACCGAACGGCGGGCGCCGAGCACGCGGCGGGGGTTCGCGGGGCGCTCCGGGCGCACGTGGGCGGCGAGAGCCCGTCGGAGGGGGCGCTGTTCGGAGGCGCGCCCACCAGCGGCTACATCGTGCAGAAGCGCTACCGGGGGGCGGAGCCCGCGCCCCTGAAGATCTACAAGTGCTACCCCTACCTGACCGGCGCCGCGCTGGACGCCGGGCAGGCGGAGGTCGCCGCCGCGCTGAGCGCTCGGGGCCGGGCGCTCATGTCCGCGATGGGGGTGTCGCGACCGACCAGTTTGGGCCTCCGGTTCCGGCCTGGAGTCATCGCTCCGGCTGGCGGCACCGCCTACTGGTGCCTCGCGCTGAACAGCGGCGCTACTGCTCCAGCGACCGGGGCGCCTCCCGCCCCCCGCTGAGCGCCGCGTCCACCTCCCGGGCGATCTTTTCCTGCCCGGCAGCCGTCGGATGGCAGCCGTCGATGGTCTCGCCGGTGTAGGTCACCAGCCCGTAGCCCTCCCGCCACGCCAGCTGGGCCATCGCCTCGCTGTACTCCTCCCGCGCGCACACATCCAGCAGGACGATCCGCGCATCCGGCGCCAGCGCCGCCATCCCCCGCAGGTTCTCCACGAAGGCGCCCGCCCCCACCCGCGGCGCCAGATCCGAGCGCGCCCCCACCGCCTTGATCCGCGAGGCGTAGAGCGCGTTCCGCAGCCGGGCCACCAGCTCCAGCCCGGAGACGCGCCAGGCGATCCCCCCGGAGGTGCTCATGCGACCGGCCATCAGCGAGCGATCTGTCCAGGGCGTCAGGTGACCGTCGTTGGCCCCGAAGGCCAGCACCAGCGACTGAACATTGAGCGTTCCCACCGCCAGCCGCGCCGCCGCGAGGCCCTGCTCCGAGCTGTACCCGGGCACCGCGAGGTTGGCCGCGCCCAGCCGGGCGGGCCAGGCCTCATCATCCATCACCCCCCACCCGAAGGTCGACGAGTCCCCCAGCGCCACCACCGGCCCATCGCCGCCGCCGATCCGCCGGCCCCGGGCGTCCGTCTGGATCCACCAGCGCGGCGCCGTCGGGTTGATGGGCGGCGCCTGGGCCTCCTCGTTGATCCCCGGCTTCAGCCGCCACATCAGCGCCCGGTCGCGCTCGAAGAGCCCCCAGGCGCTGTCCACGAACGCCTCCAGATCCACCGCCCGCGAGAGCGCCTCCGCGCCGTCCGCCCCATGGAGCGGGAACAGCTCCATGCGGCTGCCCGGCGCCGGCGCCAGCGCCCCGAGCGCCAGCTCAGCGGCCACGAGGAGGGCGATCCCGGCCGCGGCGGCCCCCAGCCTCAGTCCCCAGCGCGCCACGATCAGCCCAGCGCCAGCCGCGCGATCACGCGGTCGAGGGTGCTCCGCTCCTCGCGAGGCAGCCCCTCGGAGTAGCCAAAGGCCATGCCGCGCACGGCCCGATAGCGCTTCACCTCCGGCTGATCCCGCCCCATCCAGATCGAGAAGCTGCGCTCGCCCGCGCGCACCTCCGCCACCACCCGATCGCCGGCGCGGCTCACCTCACCGGCCGCCCAGCGCCCGCCCGAGCCCGCCGACACCGCCCGGGACACCCGGTCCGTGAGCGCCGCCGACACCGGCTTGCGCGCGGCCGGCTGCCGCCGCCTGGCGCCGAACTTGTCGAAGCTCCACCAGTAGAGCCCCGCCACGGACGACGCCCGCTCCCCGGCCAGCGACTCCAGCCAGCCCGCCGCCTCGGCCAGGGCCTCCGGGCTCCAGCCCCAGGCCCGGGTGAGCTTCAGGGTGCGCTGATCCCACTCCAGCTCGAAGTTCTCCGGGGCGCCCGCCATCAGGGCGTCCGGCAGCGCCAGGCAGGGGTAGACCCGCACGCCGGCGGGCAGGGTGAGCAGGCGCTCGAAGGTGCGGCGGAAGCTGGCTGGGTCGTCGCCGGGCAGGCCCAGGATGATCTCGATCACCACCTCGGCCACCGAGGTCACCTCCCCCACCACCGCCTCGAAGCGATCCGCGTCGAAGGGGCGTCGAAGGCGGGCCAGCACCTCCGAGTCGTAGGACTGCAGCCCCACGCTCACCTGCGGCGTCTTCAGGCCGGCGAGGAAGTCCATGTGCTCGTCTTTGAGCTTGGAGGGGTAGAGCTCGCAGAGCAGCGTGGCGTCCGCGAAGAAGCCCGCCTCGGCCTCGGCGGCCACGAGGTTCTTGAAGGCCGCGGCGTTCAGGTTGAGCGCCGCGTCCACCAGGATGGCCCCCTCCGCCCCGCTGTCCCGGAAGGCCCGCAGCTCGGCCGCCAGCGTCTCCGCCGAGAGCACGTCCTTCGGGTCGCCCATGGCCCCCCAGGCGCAGTAGGCGCAGGTGAGCGGGCAGCCGAAGTAGCTCTGGAGGCAGGCGAAGCCCCCCTCGGGCATCAGCCCCATGCGGTAGGGCGAGGCCGCGGCGTCCAGCGGGGTGAGCCGGGAGGCCGGGGGCGTGCGCCGCCAGACCTCGCCGTCGTGCAGAGCCAGCCCGGGGATCAGCGCCAGGGCGTCCCGGGAGCGATCGGCGGCGCCCACGATCGCCTGAATCGCGGCCTCGCCGCCGCCGATGACCAGCGCGTCCAGGAAGCCGCCGGCGCCGTCGAAGGGCGGCCGGGCGAACATCTCCGGCCGCGCCGACGGGCCGCCGAGCACCACCGCCCGCTCCGGGCGCGCCGCCTTCAGCGCCCGCAGCACCGGGTAGAGGGTCGGCAGGCTCCAGAGGTAGCCCGCGCCGCCCACGACATCCGGCCCGAAGGCCTCGACCTCCGCCAGCAGGGCCTCGACGTCCTTGTCCCGCGACTCGAAGACGGCCACCTCGGCGTCCGCCAGCGCGGGGTCCGACAGCAGCGCGGCCTGGATGCGACGCACCCCGTAGTTGGGCAGGGCGAAGCGCGGGCTGGCCGCGTCCTCCTCCGGGTACACCGCCAGCAGCGCCACCCGCCGCCCGGCGCTCAGCTCCACCGGTAGATCCGCGCGCCGTCGGGCGCGTAGGCGAGGAAGCCCCCCGCCGTCCAGCGGTCGCGGGCGCCGCCCACCGGCTCGACCTGGTGGATGCGCCGCCCGCCGTCGAAGATCAGCAGCTCGCCGGCGCCGGGCGTCAGCCGCACCACCGCCCGATCCTCCAGCAGGTGCGCCACCCGGGTGCGGCCCTTGAACATCACGGCCTCGCTCAGCTCCGCGAAGCTCAGCTCGTGCACCGCCAGCGCGCCGGCGGACTCCGGCGGCGACAGGGTCAGGAAGAAGCTGATCAGCGCCTCACCGTCGATGAGGGTGTTCAGGTGAGCGAAGGGGCTCCGGCCCATCTGCTCGTTCTCGCAGTGCGGCGGGATGAGCCCCCCGGGCGGCAGCCGCCGGATGGTGGTCCCCAGGTAGGGCCGGCCGTCGGGGCTGCGAGGGCGGACGACGGGGGCGGCGGTTCGGGCGGCGATCACCTCGTGGAGGCGGCGGTCGAGCTCGGCGCCGAGGCCGCCGCAGGCCCGCTCCCAGGGGGCGACCCCGTCCAGGTAGCCCCGCAGATCCGACTCGGCGTGATCGAGCCCCAGGCCGAGGGAGTAGGCCTCGAACTGCACCCCCAGCGGGTGCACCGAGAAGTCGTGCCCCGCAGCCAGCCGGGCGGTCATGGACGCGGCCTCCTCCGGGCTGTAGACGCCGCGCAGCAGCAGGCCGCCGAGCTCGCCCGAGCGCATCGCGCCGACCGCGTCCGGCAGGCCCGCGTCGCGCACATCCAGGGTCTCGACCGGGAAGAAGCTCACCGGCGACGCCCCGCGGGCGATCCCGGCATCACGGCCTCACCGAGGGCGCGGCGGCCCCGACGGTGGAAGTCCTCATGCGCCCGGTTGGGGAACATCCAGAGCGGGGTGCCGAGCGGCCGCCCCAGCACCCGGGGGGTCTCCTGGTGCGGCAGCGGCCAGACGGTCGTGTAGAGGCCGCTCCGCTCCGCGATCATCGCCGAGAGCCGATCCGTCTCGGCCCTGAGCGCCGCCTCGGTCCAGCCCAGGCAGCTCCGCATCTCCAGGGTGACCGGGTCGAAGTCCATGGCGTAGCGGGCGGGCGCGCGGGAGAGGAGCGCGTCGGGCAGCACGAGGCAGTGGTAGACCCGCACGCTCACCGGCAGCGCCAGCACGCTCTCCAGCGTGCGGCGGAAGCCCTCGGGGCTGTCCCCGGGCAGGCCCACGATGATCTCGATGGTGGTCTTGGCGACGCTGGCGAGGGCTTCGACGACCTGATCGAAGCGCCCCATCTGGAAGGGGCGCTCGTGGGCGCGCAGGAGCTCGGTGTTGGTCGACTGGAGGCCGAGGCCGACCGTGGCGTCGGTGGACTCCAGGAAGTCCAGGTGCTCCCGCTTGAGCAGCGAGGGGTAGATCTCGCAGACCAGCTCGGTGTCGCGCACGAAGCCCACCTCAGCCTCCGCCTCGGCGAAGTTCCGGAAGGCCCGGCTGTTCAGGTTGAGCCCGGCGTCCACCAGGTACACGCCGGTGGCCTCGGCGGCCTTGAAGGCGCGCAGCTCGGCGGTCAGCGCCTCCAGGGAGAAGACCTGGGCGCGGTTCCCGAGGTCACCCCACTGACAGAAGGTGCAGGACATGGGGCAGCCGCGGAAGGTCTCCAGGTGCGCGGAGACCCCGTGAGGCGCCAGCCCGAGCTGGAAGGGCGAGGCCAGCCCGTCCAGGTCGGTGTTGGGCGCGCGCTCCGCCGTCCGCTCGAAGCGATCCCCCCGCGGCAGCGCCACGCCGGGGATCGTCCCCCAGTCGGCCTGCGGGGTGTTCACCAGCGCGCAGATGGACTCCTCCCCCTCCTTGATCACCAGGGCGTCCACCCACCCCACGGCGCCGGCGTGCGGGGCGAGCGCCATCACCTCCGGGCGCGCCGAGGGGCCTCCGAAGATGATCATGCGGCGCGGGTCGGCCTGCTTCAGGCGCCGGGCCATCTCCACGAAGGTGGGCATGGACCAGAGGTAGGCGCTGAACCCGATCACGTCCGGCGCGAAGTCCTCCACGGCGGCGAGCCAGCCGTCCAGGCTCTGACCGCGCCCCTCGATGACCTGAACTTCGGCCTCCACGTCGGGGTTGGCCGTCAGCGCCGCTTCGATGCGGTGGGCGGCGTAGCTGAACGGCTGGAAGGGGCCGGGGGCCTCCCAGGGGTTCATACAGAGAATCGCGACACGAGGAGCAGTCATCAGGGCACCAGTGTACCGCCCGATCTATATTCAGGCGTCACGAGAGCACTATGAGAGCAGTCTCCGATATTCGATGGATGGATCGCCTGGGCCCCGCGCTGGAGGAAGCGCGGCGCCTCAACAGGGCGCTGGTGGTCAAACCCCTCGGCCAGGGCTCCGGGCCCTGCGACGACTGGTGACCCGCCGCCAGCGCGACCCGTGCGGTCTCCTTCTCTGACTACCGCGTGGCCGATCTCATCGGCCGCGCCTTCGTGCCCGTGCGCTTCTCCCTGACCTTCGAGGGCGCGAGCTGCTTCACGGACGACTCCGGTCGCTCCCTCGTCGAGGACATCGAGCTGGACCGCCGCTCGGGGCACGCCCAGGTCTCCCCGCCCGATCTGCTGGTGCTCTCGCCGGAGCGCGAGGTGCTGGGCCGGCTGCACTTCGCGGCCGACCCCGGCAGCACGCTGGACTTCCTGGAGGGCGTGCTCTCGGCGCACCCGGAGCTCGCGCCGGCCGAGGCCGCCGACAACAGCGAGGCCCCCGGCGCCGCCGCCTTCGCCGCGCTCCAGGCCCGCTGGCACGCCGGCGATCGCGCCGACATGGTCGCGCCGCTGGCGGACTGGATCGCCGCCCACGGTGAGGCCAACCCGCTGGATGACGCGGTGGCGCGCACGCTGCTGGGGGCCGCCCGGTTCCACGCCGGCGACTACGCGGCGGCCGACAGCGAGTGGGCCGAGGTGCTGAGCCGCTATCCGGATCATCCGGTGCGCCACAGGGCGTACTACAACCGCCTGGATCCCCTCGCCTGGCCCACGAGGATCCACGAGGATCTCCGCGGCGCGGTCCTGCCCACCGCCCTGGACTTCCCCCCCGAGGTGCCGGAGCCGGCGCTCCGGGAGGAGAACCTGCGCCGCCTGCGGGCGGATCCGTCGGTGACCTGGCTCGGCGAGCTGCCCTTCGCGACCCTTCCCGCCGGCACCTTCACCATGGGCGGTAGCCCCGCCTACTTCCCCCGGGAGCTGCCGCTGCGGCGCGTGACTCTGTCCCGTCCGCTGCTCATCTCCGCGTGGCCCGTGACCCGCGCCCTCTGGTCGCGGTGGCGCCCCGGAACCTGGCCCGGCGCCCAGTCCGAGGGGCTCGCGGGCGAGCTGCCCGCAGCCGGGATCTCCTACCTGGACGCGGCGGCCTTCGCCGAGTGGCTCTCCGCCGAGACCGGGCGCCGCCTGCGGCTGCCCACCGAGGCCGAGTGGGAGTACGCCGCCCGCGGCGGCCTGGAGGGCGCGAGTCACCCCTGGGGCGACGAGGAGCCCGACCCGAGCCGCTGCAACTACGAGCGGCCCCGGCCCTCCCCCGTGGCCTCCTACCCGCCCAACGGGGCCGGCGTCTTCGACGCCGCGGGCAACACCCAGGAGTGGTGCCAGGATCACTTCCGCAACGAGGCCTACGCCCTGACCCCCGCCGAGGTCACCGACCCCATGGGCCCCGAGGTGGACCCGGTGTTCGTCGAGCGGGTCGTCCGAGGGGGCTTCCTCGCCGCGCCCTTCTGCAGCCAGACCATGCGGAACAGCTGGCGGCTGGGCTACCAGCAGGAGTTCGACGGTGTCGCCGTCGGCTTCCGGCTGGTGATCGCCGGATGAGCGACCGGCGACAGGCTGCCTACGCCGAGACGCTGCTCCAGCGCCGCGATCCGGAGCGGGACTCCCCCTACCTCCACCTCGGCCACTGGGAGGGCCCCCCCGACCGGGATCTGCAGGCGGCCCAGCGCCGGCTGGACTCCACCGTGCTCGCCCTGGCCGCGATGGGCCCTGGCCTCTCCGTGCTCGACGTCGGCTGCGGTATCGGCGGCACCCTCGCCCACGCGACGGGGCGCTGGCCCGACCTGGACGCCACCGGCCTCAACCTGGATCCGGCCCAGCTCGCGGTGGCGCGCTCGGAGAACCCCGGCGTCCGCTTCGTCGAGGGCGACGCCTGCGCCCTGCCCTTCGCCGACGCCAGCTTCGATCGTGTGCTCTCCATCGAGGCCGCCTTCCACTTCGCGGACCGGCGGCGCTTCCTGGCGGAGGCCGCGCGAGTGCTGAAGCCCGGCGGGCGCATCGCCCTCTCGGACATCATCCCCGGGCCCGGCCTCTCGGAGCTCAGCGGCCCGCTGGCCTTCGCGCTCGAGTGCGTCATCGACGCCGGGCTCGGTCCCTGGCCCCACTTCTGGTCCTTCGGCGGGTGGGCGGAGCTCGCCTATCAGCAGGGGCTGGTGGTCACCGGCTACATCGACGCCACGGAAGCCACCGCGCCGAGCTACGCCTGCTTCCAGACCGATCGGGACGCCCCCGAGCGCGGCAACGCGCCGGGGATGGATCCCATGACCCGGGCGGTGAGCCTGCTCGGCTGGCTGCACACCTCCGGCCGGGTCCGCATGGTCTACATGGGGCTGAAGAAGCCCTGAGTTAGGCCGTTCCAGAAAGAGAATCATCCCGTGCGACGCCCAGCGCCTTCGCTCAGCGGACTTTTGAAGGTTCGGAATGACACGTCATGCCTTCACCTTCAAAAGTTCCACTGAACTCGGTGCTGGACGCCGCACGGAACAATTCTTTTCCTGGAACGGCCTTACTCGAAGAACGAGCGCTCTACGTCGCCCTCACCGGCCGCCTGAACCATCGCCAGGTTGATGGGCGTCGAGGAGACCAGCGTGGGGGCGAGCTCATCGTCCGACGGCGCCCTGGGAGGCTGCACCACCACTACGGTGGGCTCCTCGACCTCGTCAGCGGGCGGGGGCTGGCTGGCCTCGGGCGCGACGCGGACGAAGGCGACCGCGGCCGCAGCGGCCGCGCGGGAGGCATGGATCTCCGTCGTCGCCTCCAGCTCGGGCGGATCGTCGTCGATGAGCGCCTCGCTGACGTCGACCGCCTCGGTCATCTCAGGTCGGTACTCAGTGGCGTCGAGCACAACCGCGACCTCATCCCAGGGCTCCCGCGCGCCGTCAGGCGCGGGCGCTGGTTCCGGTTCGGCGTCGTCCCCTTCGGCGGCCTCTTCGCCGGCCTCCACGTTGGGCGTCAGGGTGTAGTGACGCTCCAGGTGCAGCGCCACCTTGAAGGCGTCCACACCGTCGAGGGCCACATCCTCGGTCAGCTCGCGAGCGAGCTGGTAGCCGCTCAGGGTGACCGTGGTGGCGCCGCAGGTCGGGCAGACCCGGTTCCTCACGGCGAACTCGTACTCCGAAGAGACCCGGTGTCCATACAGACAGCGATGGTCCATCATTTGCTCCTACTCGGACGCGGAAAGGGATCCGCCGATAGTCATGTAGCCGTTGTCGTCTCCACCGGGGCCGATGTCGAAGTCGGTCAAGGTGAAGCCTTGCAGCTCGGGGATGGGGATCTCGCCCAGGGCGTCGGTGAGCGTGGGCAGCAAGAGCGGCACCAGCGTCTCCAGCAGCAGCTCCGCGTCCTCAGCGTAGGCGCTGCGATCGTCCGGGTAGGCGAGATCGAAGGTGATGTTCAGCTCGCCCAGGCCCGCGGAGAGCGTGCTGGCCTCGGTGACGTCCAGCTCCAGAGCGGTCTCGATGTTCACGTACATGCGCATCCAGAGGTTGTCCTCGTGGATGTCGCCGTTGTAGAGCGACAGCTCCAGATCGCCGAGCTGCAGGTTGGTGAGCGCGCCGTCCGTACCGGGCAGCAGCACCGGCGGCTGCCAGGCGCGCGTGCCGACCGACAGCGCCGTCAGCTCGGGCAGGAACAGCTCAAAGTCCGCGAGGTCCAGGCCGAGGTCTTCGCTGGCGAGCTCCATCTCCAGCAGGCCGCCGCCCCAGAGGGCGTGGAAGAGCTGGTTCAGGAAGTCCAGGGAGATCCCGAGCTCCATGGCGGTGTCGCTGGCGCCGTAGGTCGGCGGCAGGTAGTCGCCGTAGAGAGAGCCGGGCGCGGAGTCACCGGAGAGCCAGGTCTGGGCGGTGAAGTAGGTCGAGAGACCGAGGGTCATCCCCTCCTCGTCCACGACCGCGCGGGAGAACAGCGCGTCGAGGGTGTAGACGTTGGCGCCCAGCTCCAGCGGCACGGAGATGTCCAGCCCCGCGAGGGCGTCCTGGAGGAGGTCGGTGACCTGCTCCAGCGCCAGATCCTCGATCAGGTCCTCGATGAAGCCGGCCATGAAGGAGTTGATGTCCAACCCGAAGAAGTCCAGGACGTCCTCGATGACATCGTAGAAGTTGTTGTCGAGGTCGAAGCCCTGGAGGTCCACGTAGAGCGAGGGCACGGCCAGCGCGAGGCTGGCGCCGGAGATGTAGGGGTACAGGTCCAGGCCCACCACCACCGCGTCGGCGGAGACGGCGCCGCTGATGGAGTACGGGATCTCCGCGATGACGCCCTCAGCCTGGAGATCGATGAAGAAGTCGTTCACCGTGAGGGTGGTGTCCAGGTTGCCGTCGGAGCGGGGGTCGATGTCCAGCTCGATCTCGCCCAGGCTCAGCTCCTCGATGGTGACCCGGATGGAGTACCAGTCGAAGCACTCCTCCCAGCCCAGGATGTCCCAGCAGGTCTGCTCGCTCTCCTCCAGCAGCGGGTTCGGGATGGCGGTGAGCAGATCGTCGATGGCGATGAGGTCCAGCACGACGCTGCCGATGTCGTCGAAGCCCTGCTCGCTGATGCGGACGGTGATGCCGTCCTCCACCGGGGAGGCGTAGTAGTTGTAGTCGCCGGAGAGCACGGCCCGCAGGTCGCTGGTGACGTTGCCGTCACCGTCGGTGCCCTCGGTGTGCACGAAGTTGGTGCCGAAGCCGTAGTCGACCCAGGCCTCCCAGCTCCCGTCCTCGGAGACGTTCGCGTCGACGCCGTTGACCGTCACGCCGGCGAGGCCGGTGTACTCCTCGGTGGCGGTGCCCTCGACGTACTGGCCGTTCTCGGTGGTCTGGAGGCCGCGCGGGGGGTTCTCGATGCCCAGCTCGGGGCCGGTGGAGTCGATGAGCAGCGGCCCCACCGAGTCGGTGAAGGCGCCGTCGCTGGAGGCGGCCCAGACGGTGTAGCGGCCCTCGGCGCCGAAGGTGACGGCGTTGTAGTTGACGGTGACGTCGAGGCCCGGCTCGACCCACAGGTCCCAGTTGTCATCCACCGGGTTGCCGTAGGCGTCGACCACGGTGATGGTCGCCAGCGCGGTCTCGTCGAGCTCCAGCTGATCCTCGTCCAGCGCCAGCTCGATGCCGGCGGGGGCGCCCGCGTAGATGACGAAGCTCTCCAGATCCGCGAACCCGTCGAAGCTGCCGAGCACATCGTAGAGCCCGGGCACCGTGGAGATGAGGTTGCCTTCGACCTCCCGCACGTCCTCGCTGAAGATCTCCAGCACGGCGCCGGTGGTGTCGACCGCGTTGTCGTAGGCATCCCAGGCGTCCATGTAGAAGCCCAGCGGATCGCCCGCGCTGGCCGCCACGTCGGTCAGCGAGAGGTCGAAGCTCACGGGCACGCCAGGCTCCACATTCAGCGGCAGCTCGGCGGTGTAGGTCGCCCCGTCATGGACGGCCACGCCGGTGATGACGTGCTCGTCGGCCAGCGTCACGAGGAAGCTCTCGGCCCCCACGTGCTGAAGCTCCTCCACATCGGAGCTGGGCACCACGTCCACGACGATGGGATCGAGCCCCCCGTCGAGGTAGGCCATGTAGCGGACCTCCTCGCCGGCGGAGGCTTCGGAGTCCTCCATGGTGAAGACGAGGTTGTAGATGTAGCCATCCCCGACCTCACCGGACTCGGAGTCCTTGTCCTTACAGGCGGTGGCGAGCAGCAGGGGGGCCAGAAACAGGAGCGGGCGCAAGGCAGACCTCTGGCGGGAATTCCGGGGGCGTGGACCTGCACTCTACCACCACTCCTCCGGGATTCACCGTACAACCATGATGTTCGGTGTGGTCGACTAATGTAGTCATCGACTACAATACCCGTGACCCCCTCGAACGGAGCGCCCATGTCCGCCAACTTTCCGCCCTGGACCCCCGAACATCAGATGATCCGCGAGACCGTCCAGAAGTTCACCGAGGAGCGGCTCACCCCCCACCGCAACGAGTGGGACAAGGCCGGAGAGTTCCCCGCCCGTGAGCTCCTGAAGGAGATGGCGGAGCTCGGCCTGCTGGGCATCCGGTACCCCGAGGAGTACGGCGGCCTCGGGCTGGACTGGTGGTCGAGCGCCGCCTACGTCGAGGCCATCTGTCACGCCCGCAACGGCGGCGTGGTGATGTCGCTCCTGGTACACACCGACATGGCCACCCCGGTGATCGCCGAGATCGGCACGGCCGAGCAGAAGGAGGAGTTCCTCGCCCCCGCCATCCGCGGCGAGAAGATCGCGGCGCTGGGCGTGACGGAGCCCGGAGCGGGCTCCGACGTGGCCAACATCCGCACCACGGCCCGCCGCGACGGCGACGACTACATCATCAACGGCGCCAAGACCTACATCACCAACGGCAGCTTCGCCGACTTCATCGTCCTGGCTGTCCGCACCGGCGAGGACGGTCACGGCGGCATCTCGCTGGTGCTGTTCCCCACGGACACCCCCGGCTTCACCGTGGGCCGCAAGCTGGACAAGCTCGGCACCCGCTCCGTCGACAGCTCGGAGCTCTCCTTCGAGGACTGCCGCATCCCCCGCCGCTACCTGCTGGGCCAGGAGAACGCGGCCTTCTTCCACATCATGCAGAACTTCCAGGGCGAGCGCCTGGTGGCCGCCCTGATGGCCTGTGAGGGCATGAAGATCTGTCTGGACGACGCCATCCGCTACGGCAGGGAGCGCAAGGCCTTCGGCCGGCCCATCGGTCGCTTCCAGGTCTGGCGCCACAAGTTCGCTGAGCACCTGACGGCGCTGCAGGCGGCGAGGATGCTGACCTACAGCGCCGTGGACACCATCAACGGCGATCAGGATCCCACCCTCCAGGTGTCGATGGCGAAGCTGTTCGCGGGCGATCTCGCGCAGAAGGTCGCCTACGACTGCCTGCAGTTCCACGGCGGCTACGGCTTCATTGAGGAGTACGACATCGCCCGACACTACCGGGACGTGCGCCTGCTCCCCATCGGCGGCGGCACCGCCGAGGTGATGAAGGAGATCATCGGCAAGTGGAGCGGCGTCTAGTGGGTCGCGCGGCCCACCGGTACCTCTTCAGCCGCCTGGGAAGAGAAAGATGGCGCCGGCGTCCTCCCCGGCGCTGCTGTCGCCGTGGGTCCCGATCAGGAAATCATCGTAGCCATCGGCGTTCACGTCCTCTCCGCCGACCATCGTCCAGCCAAACCACTGCCACTCCGAGTCGCCATAGAGCGTGGCGGCGGCCGTGGACAGCTCCACCGCGCCGCTGACCGGCCCCAGAAAGAGGTAGACCGCGCCGGCCTGGTTGGCCCCGGAGTCCTCATCGTGGGCGCTGATGAGCACATCCTCCACGCAGTCGCCGTTCACATCCCCGGCGCCCTCCACCGAGGTCCCGAGCTTGTCTGAGTCCGATGTGCCCAGGAAGCTGGCGGCGGCGTCGGAGAGCGAGTGCTCGCCAGGCTCGCCGAGATCCGTCGTCAGATAGGCCGCCCCGCGCGCGACGAGGCCGGTGCCGTAGTACGGCGCGCCAATCAGCAGGTCCGCCCGCCCATCACCGCTGACGTCACCGACGCCTGAGACGATGACCCCCGCGCCGTCCCCGGCGACCTCACCCCGGTACACCGCGTCCGCGTCGCCGCTGGCGATCGTGCCGCCGACGCCCAGCGAGGCGCCGAGGATCAGATAGGCCGCGCCGGCGTCATCAGCGGCGTAGTCGTCCCCCCTGGCGCCGATGACCACGTCGTCCAGGCCGTCGCCGTCAACATCGCCGACGACATCCATGGCCGTCATGCGATCCGCCGCGTCACCGGGCTCGATGTAGGCGTCAGCGTCGTCGATGGTGAGGGAGGCGACCTCGGGGCTCTGCATCAGGTAGACACCGCCCGGGTAGGTGTTCTCCCCCTCCGCCTCCGGGCCGCAGAGCGCGAGCAGCAGATCCGAGCGCCCGTCGCCGTCGATGTCGCCAGCCGAGAGGCCGTATCCGAAGCGCTCGTACGGAGCGGTGCCCTCGATCACGATGTCCGCCGACGAGACCGCCAGTTCTCCCGCCAGCCGCTCGGCGGCGCCCCGCCAGAGATAGACGAAGCCGACCAGCTCGGCCCCCGTGGCGCTGACCGCGAGGTCATCGTAGCCGTCGCCGTCCAGATCGCCGACGCCGGCCACGGCGGATCCAAAGAGCCCCTCTTCGTCGTCCTGGAGGACGGCGTCCGCCGCGTCTATGCCCCGGCCATCCGCGGCGAACGCGCCGCCGTAGAGCAGGTATGCCGTACCGTTCGCGGCCCCCGGGGCACCAGCGATGATGTCAGGGGATCCGTCCCCGTCAAGGTCGCCGATGTAGTCCAGGGCGTAGCCCAGCCTGTTGCCCTCTTCCCCGCGGTACCAGGCCGCGGCGTCCGGGATCCCCGCGGCGCCGCCGTAGCTCTCCGAGGGCACGGCGCCGCCGGTGTCCGAGCAATCCGGCGCGGTCGAGGCGCCGCTGTCAGAGCTCGTGTCCACAGTGTCCACGGTGTCCACAGTGTCCACAGTGTCCACAGTGTCCGCACCGGCGGTGTCCGCGCTGCCGGAGTCGTCGCCGGCGAGCCCGGTATCAGCCCCGGAATCGATGGCGTCCGTGTCCGCGAGCTCGCCGCTGTCATCCGGGCCGCCCGTCGGAGGCGCGGGGAGCTTGGAGGTGCACGCCCCGAGGAGCCCGAGTCCCAGCAGAGTCTTGAAGTTCATCGCGGCACCCTCTCCATCGCCGGGGAGTATACCGCCGCTCAGAACCTCCGGTGGATCATCCAGCAGCTATCTATTCAGATAAACTCTGATACAAACCGCGACCACCAAACAACTCTTCCTACACAATTCAAGATATTTAGCGAGTGGCACGCCATGTGCTTTATGGAGAGGCACAACAACCAACGCCCTTCACACCCGAGGAGCTGTCATGAGCAACCAGCAGCGCAACTACGACGTCCTGAACTACGGCGGCTCCCCCATCAAGGCATGGGTGAACGGCGTGCCCGTCGAGGACGAGGCCAAGAAGCAGCTCCGCAACATCGCCAGCCTGCCCTTCATCCACAAGTGGGTCGCCGTGATGCCTGATGTCCACCTGGGCATGGGAGCTACGATCGGCAGCGTCATCCCCACCGAGGGGGCCATCATCCCGGCCGCCGTGGGTGTGGACCTCGGCTGCGGCATGATGGCCGTCCGGACGAGCATGCGGGCCGACGATCTGCCGGACAACCTCCGCGGTCTGCGCCACGCCATCGAGTCCGTCGTGCCCCACGGCCGCACCGACAACGGCGGCCGGCGCGACCGCGGCGGCTGGTCCAACCCGCCCAAGCGCGTCGACGCCGGCTGGTCGACCCTGGCTGATGAGTTCCAGGTGATCGTGGACAAGCACCCCAAGATCGGGAAGTCCAACAACCGCAGCCACCTCGGCACCCTCGGCACGGGCAACCACTTCATCGAGGTCTGCCTGGACGAGTCCGACCGCGTCTGGTTCATGCTGCACTCCGGCTCCCGGGGCGTCGGCAACCGGATCGGCTCGTACTTCATCCGCCTCGCCAAGGAGGACATGCGGCGCTGGTTCATCAACCTGCCGGACGCCGACCTCGCCTACCTGCCCGAGGGCACCGAGCACTTCAACGACTACATGCAGGCGCTCAGCTGGGCCCAGCGGTTCGCCGCGCTCAACCGACGCCTCATGATGGACGCCGTGATCGAGGCCGCCCGCGGGCTGGCCGAGCTGCCGTTCTTCGAGGCCGCCGTCGACTCGTCGGACGTCGCCGTGAACTGTCACCACAACTACGTCGCCCAGGAGAAGCACTTCGGAAAGCGCGTCTACGTGACCCGAAAGGGCGCGGTGCGCGCCGGCGAGGGCGAGCTCGGGATCATCCCGGGCAGCATGGGCGCCCGCTCCTACATCGTGCGCGGCAAGGGCAACCGCGAGAGCTTCTGCTCCTGCAGCCACGGCGCCGGACGGGCCATGAGCCGAACCGCGGCCAGGAAGCGGTTCACCGTGGCGGATCATGAGAAGGCGACGGCGGGCATCGAGTGCCGAAAGGACGCCAGCGTCATCGACGAGACGCCGATGGCCTACAAGGACATCGACGCCGTCATGGCGGCCCAGGCCGACCTCGTCGAGGTCGTCCATACGCTGCGCCAGGTCGTCTGCGTAAAGGGCTGACCGGCCCGCGACCCGCTGCGCCTCGGCGCGGCGGGTCGCACTGCATCTACGGGAGCTTCCATGACCACCGACACGATCACCATCGACGGCGCCCGCGGCGAAGGCGGCGGGCAGATCCTCCGCACCTCGCTGGCGCTGAGCCTCGTCACCGGTCGGCCCGTGCGCTTCGTGAACATCCGCGCCGGGCGCCACAAGCCGGGCCTCCTGCGCCAGCACCTGACCGGGCTCCGCGCCGCCGCCGCCATCGGCGCCGCCGAGATCAGCGGCGATCGGTTGGGCAGCCGCGAGGTGAGCTTCGCTCCGACCCGCGCCCCCGCTGGCGGCGACTACCACTTCAAGGTGGGCAGCGCGGGCAGCGCCGGCCTCGTCCTCCAGACCGTGCTGCCGGCGCTGCTGCGAGCGGACGGTCCGTCCGAGCTGGTCATCGAGGGCGGCACCCACAACATGTCCAGCCCGCCCCACGACTTCCTGGAGCGCTGCTATCTGCCGCTGCTGGCGGAGATGGGCGGTCAGGTGACGCTGACCCTGGAGCGGCCCGGCTTCTATCCGGCCGGCGGCGGTCAGTACCGCGCGCTCATCACCCCCTCGAAGCTCTCCCCCATCGAGGTGGTCGAGCGGGGCGCTGTCCGCGGGATGCGGGCGCGCGCGGTGGTGTCGCAGCTCCACGACAACGTGGCCCACCGCGAGCTTCGTACGCTCCAGGACCGGCTCTCCATCGACAAGGGCTCCCTTGAGTTCCGGCGTGAGACCCGCTCGCCGGGGCCGGGCAACGTGGTCACCGTGGACGTGGAGTCCGAGCGCCTCACCGCTGTCTTCACCAGCTTCGGTCGCAAGGGTGTCACCGCCGAGTTGGTGGCCAGGGGGCTGGTGAAGCAGGTCCAGGCATACCTCAGCGGCGGCGCCCCGGTCGGGGCTCACCTCGCAGATCAGCTGCTGCTGTTGTTCGCCCTCGCGGGCGGCGGCCGCCTGGTGACCCAGCGCCCCACCCTCCACACGACCACCAACCTGGAGACCATCCAGCGCTTCCTCGACGTCCCCATCACCATGGCGGAGCGGGCGCGCGAGTGCTCCGAGCTGCGGGTGGGGTGATAGCCTCCCGGCAGACGGCCACGGCCTGAAGCGGGAGTTGATGTGAAGCAGATCTGGATCCCCAGGGCCGGTGCGCCCTCCGTGCTGGAGCTTCGCGAGGCGCCCGATCCCGATCCCGGGCCGGGCGAGGTGCGGATCGCCGTGGAGGCCGCCGGGGTGAACTTCGCGGACCTGATGGCCCGCATGGGCATCTACCCGGACGCGCCCCCCACCCCCTGCGTCGTCGGCTACGAGGTCGCGGGCCGGATCGACGCGGTCGGCGCCGGCGTGCCCGCCGAGCGCGTGGGCGAGGACGTCGTCGTGATGTGCCGCTTCGGGGGCTACTCAAGCGTCGTGGTCGTTCCGTCGGCCCAGGCGGTCACGCGGCCGCCCGGGCTGGACGCGGTGACCGCCGCCGCCATCCCGGTCACCGGGCTGACCGCCTGGATGATGCTGGAGGAGATGGGCCGGGTGCGTGCGGGCGATCGGGTGCTGGTGCACTCGGCGGGCGGCGGCGTGGGGCTGATGGCCCTGGACCTCATCCTGCGGCGCGGGGCGATCGCCGTCGGCACCGCGAGCGCCGGAAAGCACGCCTTCCTGAAGGAGCGCGGCTACCACGAGCTGGTGGACTACCGCACCCAGGACTTCCACGAGGTGCTGAAGGACGGCCCCGGCTTCGACCTCATCCTCGACGCGGTCGGCGGCGCGAGCTGGGCCAAGGGGCTGAAGCTGCTGCGCCCCACCGGGCGCCTGATCTGCTTCGGCTTCTCCTCGGGCACCAGCGGCAACACCCGCAGCCCGCTGGCCCTCTTGAAGTTCGCCTCCACGGTGCCCTGGCTCAAGGTGAACCCCGTGGCGCTGATGAACGAGAACATCGGCGTAATGGGGGTGAACATGGGCAACATGTGGGACGAGACCGAGCGCGTCACCGGCTGGATGCGATCGCTGCTGACGCTCTGGGAGGAGGGCACGCTGCGGCCGGTGGTGCACGCCGCGATCCCCTTTGAGCGCGCCGCCGAGGCGCACCAGCTCATCCACAACCGGGAGAACCTCGGCAAGGTCGTGCTCACGACCTGATCCGGATAAGGGCCCCGGTATTCAGCAACTGCATCGAGGCCAGCATGGACGAGAACAAGACCGACGAAAACAAGACCGACGAGACGAACCCCGAGGCGGCCGCCGCCGAAGAGGACGAGAAGTCCGCCCCCGGCAAGCAGGCGCCGCCCCCGCCCCGCGGCATCTCCAGCAAGAGCCTGGGGCAGACCCAGCGCCCGGGCTTCCGCGACCCCGCGAACCGCGGCAGCAAGGTCATGAAGAAGAAGGGCAAGGGCAAGGGCAAGAAGAAGCGCTGATCCAAAGGATCAATCACAGATGAGCGCTATCCCGGGGGCGACCGCGGGGTAGCGCTCGTAGAGCTCTGGGTCATGGCCCGGCAGCAGCCGATCCGGCCCCAGCCGCTCAGCCAGCGCCCCCATCACCTTCACGTCCTGGCGGGGGGTCTCGGTGGTGGCGGTCGGCAGCCCGCGCTCCAGGTTCTCGAACAGGTAGATGCCGTCTCCCGCGACGGCCACCGGGCCGCCGCGGCAGTCGATCTCGACCACCGCATGATCCAGCTGGTGGCCGCCCGCGCGGATCACCGTCACGTCCCGCAGCGGCTCGGTCCCCGAGGCGGGCAGCGCACGCAGCCGGCCCCACCTCCGGGCCTTGCGGATGCGATCCCAGGTGCCCTGGAAGGTGTGCACCCGCGCGTGCCCCACCTTGCTCAGGTTGTCCGTGTGATCCCAGTGCTCATGGGTCACGATCACATCGGTGACGTCCCGGAGGGACAGGCCGAGCTGCTCAAGCTGATGGGTGAGGGTCTGCGCGCGCCGGATGTCCCACCGCCTCGCCAGCGGCCCATTGGGGAGCTCCGCCGGGGTGTCCGAGCCCGTGTCGACGAGCACCACCGAGTCGTGCCCCACCAGCACAAAGAGGCTCCAGCTCATGGCCACCGACTCACCCGGGCGGGCGCCCTGCACCAGCTCTCGGCGGGGCACGTCGCCCGAGCGCGCGTACTCCACGGCGTAGACCGTCCACCAGGGCGCCCGCTTGCGGAGGGCGGTCTCCCAGCTCGTGCGATCGACGGCGCCGCCGATCAGCGCGGCGAGGGCCGCCGCCGCTCCGAGGGCGGCGACGCCGACGCCCCACCGCAGCTTCGCGGCGCTGACCTCGCGCAGCAGCAGCGCGCCGGCCGCAGCGTAGAGCGCGGCCCCGGCGAGGTAGCAGGCCGCGAAGCCCCAGGTCGTCGCCAGCAGGTGGCTGCTGATGGCCCCGGCGGCGGAGGCGCCGCCGTTGACCGCGAGCAGCAGCGCGGCGTAGCCCTCGCCGTAGCGGCCCCGGGCGCGGTCCACCGCCCGCGGGAAGACGACCCCCATGGCGAGCCCCGGGACCGCCACGAGCCCGAGCCCGATGAGCAGCCTCGCGGGGGCGGGGGCGGCCGCGGCCAGGGCGAGCAGCGGCGACACGCTGACCGCCGCGGTCGCCAGCACAAGCGGCAACGCCATGAGCGCTGGACGCGCCAGGCGGGAGCCGCTCAACCAGCCGCCGAGCCCCGAGCTCAGCAGCAGGCCCACCAGCACCATCGGCACGGTCACGCCAGGCGGGCCGAGCAGCCGCTGGAGCTGCTGGAGCCAGGTGATCTCCAGCAGCATGAAGGCCCAGCCCGAGAGCGCGGCGGCGGCGAGCAGCGAGGCCAGCGCGGGCTCCGGGCGACGACGCAGCGCGCCGGCCGCCGGCAGCAGCGCCGCGAGCCCGCCGAGCAGCAGCACCAGCAGCCCCGAGCGATAGAGCGGCTCCGAGGACATGGAGGAGAACATCAGGAAGGGCCGCGCGTCCGTCACCGGCGACACGTCCGCGGCCGTGTAGCCCGCCGGCGGCGCTCCGGAGCGGAGGAAGTCCGCGACGGGCCCCCGCAGCCGCGGCTTGTCAGGAAACCACAGCGGCTCCCACTGGCCGTCGAAGGGGGTGTCGACGCCCCTGGTCGAGGCCGCGTACCCGGCGAGCCAGGCCCGGACGCCAGCCAGCGACGCCTCATCCCAGGGCGCCTTGCGGACCAGCACCTGATGGAAGGAGTTCATCCAGCTGAACACCACGATGTGCTGCGCGGGATCCTCGGCGCCGTCCTCCTCCAGCGCGGCGCTGATGGTCGCGAGCAGCCGGAGGGTGACCCGCCCCTGGTTGTTCTTGAAGGGCTGCTCCCAGTTGAGCAGCCCCTCCCCGGTCAGACGGCTCAGGTAGAGGCTGACGGCCTCCCTGGTGTGCAGGTAGCTCGGCTCCGCCCCACGATCCGCGAGCCTGCCCAGCTCCCGGTGGGTGTTGAGCAGGGTGATGAGGTCGTAGCGTTCAGTCCGGGAGGCCAGATCCAGTCGGCCATCCGCCGCGCGCACGCTGACGCCCTGGTAGCAGTCCGCGCAGCGGTCGCGGGCGGGCCCGCCGTCGAAGAGCCGGAGGATGGCGGTGTTGATCTCGCTGCCGGTGACCGCGCCGCCCAGGCGCCGGGTGCTCTTCAGCACCCCCTCGGCCGATGTGCCGATGATGTAGACGTCTGGGGCGTCTCCCTGGAACCCCGAGGGCACCCGCGGATCCCAGACGTAGCCGTCCACCGGCGTCGTCCGCGCGGTGTCCTGCCAGTTCCCGTTGACGAACAGCCGGGCCCCTGTGAAGCGCCCGTCGTCTCCCTCGATCAGGTCCACCCGGGCGGCCAGGGATGACGCGCCGGTGATGACGGCCTTCCCCTCGAGGTCCACAAACTCGAAGACCTTTCGCGGGCCGGACTGGCTCCAGGTGACGGTCGCCCGGGCGAGGTCGTAGGTGCCCGTGAGCGCGTTGCCGCCCGCGGCCAACAGGCACATCAAGGCCGCCCCCACCCCCAGGCGTCGGGCGCGGCCGCCGCCGACAAGCGCCGGCAGCAGGCAGGCCGCCCCGGTGAAGACGAGCTGGGCGCCCTCCTCGCGGCCGGCGATGAGCAGCGGCCCCAGGGCCGCGCTCCCCGCCGCCGCGCCAAGCAGATCGAGGGCGTAGACCCGGCGGGCCTCCCCCTGGGTGAAGCAGATCCCGAGGAGCGCGCCGCCCGCGACAAAGGGCAGCAGGAGCGCCGGCAGGCCCCAGCTCGACAGCGCGACGCCGCAGAGCGGGAAGGCCGCGAAGCCCGCCGCCATCAGCGCGGCGGTCGCGATCGCCGCGCCGAGGGCCAGCGAGGTGCCACCGGAGGAACCGGACCGCGCCCGCAGCAGCCAGGCCCCGGCGGCGCCGACGCCGAGCCCCATGACCGCCAGCGACAGGGCGGTCACCGCCTCGTTGTTGTAGCCCACGAACATGAGCTGGCGATGCGCCAGAGTCTCAAACCCGAACAGACAGAAGGCCGTCAGTCCGGCCGTGAGGCCCGGCCGGTTCAACCGTCGCTCACCGGCAAGCGCCGGTGGGTGAAGCTGCGGCCGCCGCCGCCATAGTCACCGGCGATCTGTCCGCCGCCCCGCAGCAACCAGCGGGTCGTCATCAGGCCCTCCACGCCCACCGGCCCCCTGGCGTGGATGCGGCCGGTGCTGATGCCCACCTCGGCGCCGAGCCCGTAGCGATAGCCGTCGGCGAAGCGGGTGGAGGCGTTGTGGAAGACGCTCGCGGAGTCCACCCGCCGCAGGAAGTCCTCCGCCACCACGGGATCCGGGGTGACGATGGCGTCGGTGTGTCCGCTGCCCCAGTCGTGGATGCAGCGGATGGCGTGGTCCAGGTCCTCGATGAGGTGCAGCGAGAGCACGCGATCGCCGTACTCCGTGCGGGCGTCGTCGGGACCGACCGGCGCGGCGTCGATGCCCGCGCCGGTGAGGACCGGCAGAATCCCGGGCTCGGCGCGGAGCGTCACCCCAGCGGCGACCAGCGCCGCGGCCACGGCGGGCAGCCGCGGCAGGAAGTCGCGGTGGACCAGCAGATCCTCGGTGGCGTTGCAGGCCGCCGGGTAGTCGCACTTGCCGTCCACGGCCAGGGCCGCGGCCATCTCCGGATCGGCGTCGGCGTGCAGGTACAGGCAGCACACCCCCTCCGCATGCCCCAGCACGGGGATGCGGGTGCTGGACTGAATGGCGCGCACCAGCGCCCCGCTGCCTCGGGGGATGACGAGGTCCACGAGCTCGTCGTAGTCCAGCAGCGCCGCAGCGGCCTCGCGGCCCTCGACGCCCTGGATCACGTCGGGGTCCAGGCCCTGTTCGCTCACCGCCTGACGCAGCAGCGCCACCAGCGCGGCGTTGGTCGCGCCGGCCTCCCGGCCGCCCTTCAGCAGCGCGGCGTTTCCGCTGCGGAGGGCGAGCCCGCCGATCTGAATCACGGCGTCGGGCCGGCTCTCGAAGATGATGAGGATGACGCCGATGGGGCTGCGCACCCGGGTGAGCATCAGCCCGTCATCCAGCTCCGTTCGAGACAGCGGCTCGCCGACCGGATCCGGCGAGCGCGCCAGCTCCAGCAGGCCGTCTCGCAGCGTCGCCAGCTTGGCCGCGTCCAGCTTGAGCCGCGCGAGCAGCGGCGGCGCCAGGGACTCGCGCGCCGCCCGCTCCAGATCCGCCGCGTTGGCCGCGAGGATGTCCGCCTCATGCTCCGAGAGCAGCGCCGCCAGACGCTCCAGCGCCCGACGCCGGGTGTCCCCCGAGGCCGAGGCCAGCTCCCGCTGGGCCCGGCGGGCCCCCACGGCGACGTCTCGCATGGCTCCGTGGTTTGCTCCGCTCACCTCCGCTCCGCTCACAGCCCCTCCAGCGCCAGGTGGTCCCGGTGGACCAGGGCGTGATGATTTCGCACGCCCTCGGGCGCCTCGCCGCCCACCCAGCGGCGCGCGCTCTCGGCGTCACAGTAGACGATGCCCCGCCCGACATGCTCACCGCCCGGGCCGCGCAGCTCCACCACGTCGCCGCGCTGGAACTCCCCGTCCACCTGCCGGACGCCAGCCGCCAGCAGGCTCGCGCCTCGCTGCTGGAGGGCCTCCACCGCGCCGTCGTCCAGGTGCAGCACCCCTCGGGGGGCGGTGGCGAAGGCGATCCAGCGCTTCCGCGCGTCGAGTCCTTCGCTCGCGTGAAACCAGGTGCCCTCGTCCGCGCCCGCCAGCACGCGGGCCAGGGCGACAGGATCGCGCCCCGAGGCGACCACCGCGTGGCAGCCGGAGCGGGCGGCGACCACCGCCGCCGCGATCTTGGAGCGCATCCCGCCCCGCCCCGCCCCGGCGTAGGGGCCGTCGCTCGTCTCGACCGCGAGGGTCTCCGGGTCGACGACCTCCGAGAGCAGGACCGCGTCCGGATCGGCGTGGGGGTTCCGGTCGTAGACCCCGCGGACGTCCGTGAGCAGCACCAGGAGGTCGGCGTGCAGCTTGGTGGCCACGAGGGCGGCGAGGCGATCGTTGTCGCCGAACACCGGCCGCACTTCACCCTCGACGAAGGCCAGCTCTTCCGTGGCGACGGCGTCGTTTTCGTTGATGATGGGGACCACCCGCCGCCGCAGCATGGCGCTCAGGGTGCTGCGCAGGTTCAGGTAGCGCTCCCTGTCGTCGAAGTCACCCTGGGTGAGCAGCACCTGGCCGGAGACGACGCCCAGCCTGGCGAAGCCTGCTTCGTAGAGGGCCATCAGGCGGCTCTGGCCGACCGCCGCGCAGGCCTGGCGGTCGGCGAGGGTCAGCGTCTCGCCGCTCAGGTGCAGGGCGTCGCGGCCGAGGCCGACGGCGCCGGAGCTGATGAGCAGGACTTCGCGGCCTTCGCGCAGCAGCGCGGCGGCGACCTCGACGACTCCGAACAGGCGGGAGAGCGCGAGCTCTCCGGAGTCGTGGGTGAGTACGCGGGTTCCCAGCTTGAGGACGACGCGGCGCGCGCTGGAGACCGGCGCGCGCTTGGGGGCAGGCGTTTCCATGCCCCCCCGACTAACGCGGGGGGGGCCCGGCGGGGTAGCAGGAATGCGCCGGGGGTTGGCGGCGGCCCGGCCCCGCCCAAGATGAGGCCCCATCGAGCGTCCTCAACAGGATAAGCCGCTCACATGACCTCGCTGATGTCGCTCCTCATCACGATCCTCTCGCCGGCTGTGGCCGCCCCCGGCTCGCCCTCCGCGCTCGCCCAGGCCCACCTCTCCTCGCTGACCGATGCCCCCTTTGAGACCGCCACGACGACCCTCCATTGGGTCGGCGGCGATCGGGTTCGGCTCGCTCCAAGGGTGGGCGGGCTCCCGGTCTTCGGCGCGACGGTCGTGGTGGCCCTGCCGCCGAGCAGCGCGCCGATCCTCCACGGGCCCCTCCCGAGCTGGTCCCAGCCCGGGCCGCCCCGCTTCAACATCGACGCCGCAGCCGCGGCCCGCGCCGCCGCGGCCCTGGCCGGTGACGCGCCTGCCGCCTGGTCGCCCCGCGCCGAGGCCGGCTGGCGGGTCGAGGGAGACACGCTCGCGGAGAGCTGGATCGTCTCCATCGCCCGCATGGCCCCCTTCATGGAGTGGCGGGTGCTGGTCGACGGGCGCACCGGCGAGGTGCTGGCGGCGGCCCCCGCCTCGCGAAGCGTCGAGGGTCCGGTGGCCGACATCTACCCCACCAACCCCCTGGTCTCCGAGGTCACCCGGGTGACCCTCGCCGAGACTGACGGCGACGCCCTCTCGGGGCGCTACGCCGACATCTGGTCCTGCCACGGCCAGGGCCCGGGCGGCCTGCTGGACCCCGGCTCCTGCGACGGCGTCACGCGCTACGCGCTGCCCGACGGCGCCGGGGACTACCTCTTCGAGCCCGCCCCCGCCGAGATCGAGGATCCCTTCGCCGAGGTCCAGCTCTACCACCACCTGGACTTCATGGCCCGCTGGCTGGAGGGCCGCTGGGGCCTCGTCTGGCCCTGGGCCATCCGGGGCTTCGTCAACTTTGAGATGACCAACGCCTTCTACGGCGACTTCGACGGCGACGGCCAGCCGGACGTCTCCTTCGGCCAGAGCCCCGACGGGATCGACTTCGGCTACGACGCCGACGTCATCTACCACGAGCTGGGACACGGGGTCGTCGACGCCGTGAGCTCGGTGGGCTTCGTGAGCGCGGACGCCTACGGCATGGACTGGGCGCCGGGCTCACTGAACGAGGGCACCGCGGACGTCTTCGCCATGATCCTGACCGGCGATCCGCAGATGGCGGAGTACGCGGGCAGCTTCGACGGCCGCACCGAGCCCATCCGTGATCTGGAGGCTGCCCGCACCTGCCCGGAGTCCCTCTGGGGCGAGGTGCACGCCGACGGTGAGCTGTGGGGCTCGCTGCTCTGGGGCATCCAGACCTGGCTCGGCCCCGACATGACCGCCGAGCTGCTCTGGGGGGCGCTCACCAGCTGGACCGCGCCGCCGACCTGGCCCCAGGCGGGCCAGAGTCTACGGGACAGCGCCAAGGGTCTCTACAGCGTGGGCTACCTCGACGAGGCCGAGCGCGATCGGGTCTATGACGCCATCGACGAGGCCGGCCTCCTGACCTGTACGGAGCGGGTGATTCCCCTGAGCGAGGGCGCTCCGGTGCAGCAGCTCGCCGTCAACCTCGGGCTGACCGGGGACTTCGGCGAGGTGCCCCTGGGCTCCCAGTTCAGCCTGATCGTGCCGGATCGGGGCGAGGCCGTCCGCTTCCGGGTGCTGGGCTTCGAGTCCGAGGCGCCGGGCATGGCGTGGACCGTCTTCGCCCGCCGCGGCGAGCCCGTGGAGCACGAGGTGCTGAGCTACGCCTCCCTCGGTCTGGCCTTCGCGGTCCCGGATCGCTACGACCTCTCGGAGGAGGGCGCCGGTGAGGGCGAGCTCGTCATCACCGACGTCGAGCCCGGCGAGACCTGGTACTTCTCCCTGGCCAGCCGCAACGCCGGCGGCCTGGAGCCCCTGGCCTTCACCACCGCGCTCGTGACCGTCGACGGCGCCATCGACCGCGCGGTCACCGTCCGGGCGGAGCCGAGCTGCTCCTGTACCGCCGCCCCGGAGCCTTCGGGCCTCGGCTGGCTGCTGGGGCTCGTCGGGCTCGTCGGGCTGCGGCGCTACTCCAGCGCGAAGGCGCAGCACTCCGGCTCTTCGATCGCGGGCACCGGCTCTTCGTTGTAGGCGATAGAGCGCCTCCCGATCCCGCCCCTCGAAGTCGCCGAACCACCAGGTCTGGATCCGCCCGTGGACCCAGATCTGGATCGTGGCCTCAGCGCTGTCGCTGCCCCAGTCGACATCGGCCACCGCGTCGAAGGTGTAGTAGCCCTCGCAGTCCCGATTGGCGTCCGGGAAGCTCCACAGCGTGATCGGTCCGGCTCGCTCCACGTCCCAGGTCACCGACTCCGTGAGGCCGGTCTCCGCCCAGGTGACCTCCCCCGTCCACAGCCTGGCGAAGCGCGCCTCGGCCTCAGCCGCCGACAGGTCATTGTGCGGGGCCACGGTGTCCAGCGCGTCCTCACCCAGGTCCACGTCGATACCGGCCCCCCGAGCATCTGGCCCCCTACTTCGTGAGGGTGTTGGCGTGGTCGAGGTTACCGTGCTTGTCGTAGATCTCACCCGTCAGCTCGTTGCCGCGGATCTCGATCCAGACGAAGCCCTCCTCCGTGTCGTCCTCGAAGTCGGTCGGGTTGCCCCGGTCCTCGAGATCGGTGGTCTTGGAGGCCGAGCCCATCACGATGAACTCGGTGCCGCAGGTCGGCACCAGCCACTGCCGGTTGTGGTCGTGGCCGCAGACATAGAGGTCGACCTGGCCGCAGAGGCTGTCGTCCATCACCTCCTTGATCCGGGTGCCGATGGGCACCTCCGCGATCACCCCGAGCCAGTCGAGCCAGTCCAGGCCCTCGTACTCGCCGGCGTTGCCGTGGGCGCCGTTGGAGATGTAGGGGTGGTGACCGTAGGCGATCTTCCAGTCGGCGGTGGAGGCGTTCAGCTCGTCCTGGAGCCAGTCGGGCTGATCCGGGGCGGTGCTGAGCCACGGGTCCCACATGATGGCGTTGGTGTCCAGCGCGAAGAACTGCACATGCTCGGAGACGAAGGTGTAGTACTCCGAGGGCATGGTCCACTTGTCGGAGTAGGCCGTGTAGTCGACGTAGTACTGCGACTTGTCGAAGTCGAAGCCCGCGCCGCACTCCCCGAAGATGCAGCCGCCGTAGTCGTGGTTCCCCAGCGCGATGTAGAAGGGGATGTCCAGGTTGGCGTAGGGGGCCTCGAACTTGGTCACGAACTGCTCATCATCCAGCCCGTCGACCCCCTCGTCATAGAAGTTGTCGCCCAGGTAGAGCACGAACTGGCAGCCGTCCCCGTCGGCGTCCGCCTTGGCGGCGCAGATCGCCTCGACCGCGTCCGAGACCATGTACTGGTCGTCGTTGCCCTCGCCGCCGTCGCCCATGGCGATGAAGCGCACGACCCCGTGCTCCGGCTCGGTCGTCGTGTCCGTGGTGCCGGTGTCCGTGTCGGTGTCGGTGTCCGCGTCGCTGTCCGCGTCGGTGTCCGCGTCGGTGTCCGCGTCCGCGTCGCTGTCCGCATCCGCATCGGCGTCCGAGTCGGTGTCGGTGTCGGTGTCGGTGTCGGCGTCACCGCTCGTCGTGTTGACGTCGGTGTCATCGGTCGCGATGGTGTTGTCCTTCTCGCCAGCGCAGCCGGAGAGGAGGACCGCCAGGGTCAGGGCGGAGCGGAGCATGGGTTCCCTCGTGCGGTTCGGGGCGTCGGGGCCAGGATAACGCAGGCTTCAGCCTCTCGACGAGGAACCGTCGGAGAGCTGCGCGAAGGTGAGGCCCCACTTCGTCAGGTACTTGCGGATACGATCGGCGTCATTGACGGTGGCCCGGCGGGCCCGGCTGGCGGCGAACAGCACCCGCCCGGCGTCTGAGGCCGTGCGAGACGAGCGGCAGACGCGGATCACCTCGGCCAGCTGAACGCGGTCGAAGCGGTCCAGCTCGGCGAGCCTCTCCTCCCCCAGCGCCTCAGCGAGCACGACATCGTCGCCGTTTGTGGGCGCCGCCAGCCGCCAGCGCCGCCGCAGCCGCGCCAGCTCCTCCTCCACGAGGGCCACGGTGATGCGCCCCCCGGCCGCGAGGGTGGACATCCGGGTCACCGCCGCGTTGAGATCCCGGAAGTTGCCCGCCCAGATCCCCTCAGGGCCCTCGGCGAAGGCCAGGAACCGCTCCCGCGCCTCCCGGCTGAAGCCCACCCGCGCGCCGGCGCTGTCGGCGAACTGCTCCAGCTCGAACTCGAGGTTGGGGGCGATGTCCTCGACCCGCTCGCTCAGCCCCGGCAGCCGGAAGGTCCACAGGTCGATGCGGGCCAGCAGATCCTCACGGAACCGGCCCTGGGCCGCGGCGGCCACCAGATCCCGGTTGGTGCCGGCGATGAGCTGAAAGTCGCTCTCCCGCTCCGTGTCCGCGCCCACCGGCATGAAGCGGCCGGTCTCGATGGCTTTGAGCAGCATGGCCTGCTCATCGAGCCCCAGCTCGCCGATCTCGTCCAGGAACAGCGAGCCCTTGTCGGCGGCCTTCATCAGCCCGTCTCTTGCGCTCTCGGCCCCGGTGAAGGCGCCCCGGACGTGGCCGAAGATCGCGGACATGGCGGCGTCGCCCCGGAGCGTGGCGCAGTTGACCTCGACGAACTCCCCGGCCACCAGCCGCCTGGACTTCCGGAGCTGGTAGATGCGGCGGGCGAGCTGGGACTTGCCCGCGCCGGTGGGGCCGGTGAGCAGCAGCGGCGCCCGGCTCGCGAGCGCCACCCGCTCGATCTGCTCGATGAGCCGGTTGAAGGGCTCGTTTCGGGTCTCGATGCCCGCCTTCAAGAAGCTCACCCCCTCCCTGCGCTCCTGGCGGAATCGAGAGGCGAGCTGATCGTAGGCGGAGAGGTCCAGATCGATGATCCGGTAGCTGCCCCAGGCCTTCTCGCGGCGGTGACCGCGGCTGCGGGGCGGCGAGGTCTGCAGCAGACGGGCCGGAAAGTGTCGGGACTCAGTCAGCAGGAACAGGCAGATCTGCGCGACGTGCGTGCCCGTCGTGATGTGGAGCAGGTAGTCCTCCCCCTCATCGAAGGGGTAGGTCCGGGCGAAGTCGTGCAGGTGGGCGAAGACCCCCTCGAAGTCCCAGGGATCCTGCATGGCCATCGGCCGAAGCGACACAGTCGTCTCGGGGGAGACCTGGGCGATGTCATCGGAGACCTGCTGGGCCAGCGTCAGGTTCCGCGGATCGTGGAGCAGCTCCAGCCGATCGACGATCATGTCCTCGTGCTGGCAGACCGCGACCGTGGGCCGCCAGCGCTGCCAGCGGTTGGGGTTGGAGCCGGCGTCCAGGCGGGTGCCGAGCAGACCGATGACGACCAGCGGCCGGGTGGTGTCACGCATTCCCGCCCTGGGGGTACAGGTAGACGTCCCGCTTGGGGTACGGGATCTCGATGTTCTCCCGGCCCAGGCGCTTGTAGATCCGTGTGTTCAGCGCGTCGATGATGTCCTCCCGGTGCGCGGGCTCCAGCGGCCAGACGATCACGACCAGATCCAGCGACGAGGCGCCGAAGTTCATGAACCGCACCAGCGGCTGAAAGCGATCCCCCAGGGCGATCCCCTCCAGGCTCACCGCCTCCTCCATCAGGAAGCGGCGCACGTCGTCGATGTCCACCCCGTAGGCGACGCCGACCCCGACCTCGATCCGCGCGGGCATCTCGGGCCCACCGGACTCATTGGTGATGCGCGCGCTGGCCAGCTCGGCGTTGGGGATGATGATCTCCACCAGGTTGTTGGTGATGATGCGGGTCGATCGCAGCCCGATGGTGGTCACCCGCCCGCGCACGCCGTCGTCGAGCTGGAGGTAGTCCCCCAGCTCGAAGGGGGCGTCGGTCAGGATGAAGAGGCCCGCGAACAGGTTGGAGAGGGTGTCCTGGGCGGCGAGGCCCAGCACGATGCCAGTGACCCCCGCGCCGGCGACCCAGGCCGTCAGGTTGATGCCCCAGGCGTGGAAGAAGAAGTAGGTCGCGAAGCCGACGATCAAGACCTTGCTGGCCATGTCGAACAGGGGCTGGGTCTTGTCCTGGATGAGCCCCTTGGGGTGCGACGCGGCCGCTTCGATCACCAGGTTGGCGATGCGGACGAGCGCGCTGGTCCAGAAGATCACCGCGGCGGAGACACACAGCGACCAGGCGATCTCCTGGATCTCCGCCGTCAGGTCCAGGCTGAGCATCGAGAACCACAGGCCGCCCATCAGGAGGGTCAGCGACGTCGGCCGCCGAACAACAGCCAGGATCTGATCGTCCAGATCGGTCTTGGTGGCGGAGACGAGCCGCTCCAGAAACCGCCGCCCGATGGTGTCCGAGAACAGCGTCAGGAGGATCGAGCTGGCGAAGATCAGCGCCGCTCGCGGCCACGGCTGCGTCAGAAACAGCAGCACATCAGGCAGATTCTCCATGGGGCAAGCTCCGGACCGCGGAGTCTACACTACGGCGACAGCTCGGCGGCCGGAATGCGCCGCTCGTACAGCGAGGCCCCGCTGCTGTCCCGGATGGCGGCCTCCAGCGCCGGACTCTCCGCAAGCCAGCGCAAACAGGAAGTGGGCGTCCATGGTGTCCTCCGAGGCATAATGCAGAGGTGCTGTCTCTCCTGCTCTCGCTGACTCTACAGGGCTGCGCCGACGATCCGTCAGCGACCGCGGCGTCGCTCATCGCCCCCAGCGCCCGGGCGGCGGCGCCGACACCCGGCGCGTCGCTGCTGGCGGCGGGCCAGCTGGCGGGGATGATCCGCGGCCTGGGGCTCGACGACGCCAGCCAGCTCCCCCACTACGACCTCGAGCTCTCCCTCTCCGACGTCAGCGGTCGCTACGAGGGGCGCGGCACCATCCGCTGGACCAACACGACGGGCAAGGCACAGCCGGTGATCCCGCTGCTCCTTCACGCCGCCGCGCCCGCCGAGCTGGGCGCCGCCGCGGCGGGCACGCTGACCCTGACCGGCGCGACAGTCACCAGCGATCCCGGCGCGACGCTGCGGCGGGTGCGCCCCACTCTGGTCGAGGTGGTGCTCACCGAGCCGCTGCCGCCTGGGGAAGCCGTCACCCTCACCGTGGCCTTCGGCGGCAAGCTCCGACAGCTCGCGGGGGATGCCAACGATCTGTTCTCCCAGGCCTTCGGCGGCATGGGACAGGTCGGCGGGCCCGCGGGCGCCTCGGACTACGGGCTGCTCGGACAGGGCGACGGGCTCGTCACCGCGGCCAGCGCCTATCCGCAGGTCGCCCCGTTTGAGGGCGGCGCTCCGATCACCTCGCCGCCCTCGGGCGTCGGCGATCTCGCCTGGAATGAGGTCGGGGTCTACGAGCTGCAGATCGTCACTCCGATCGGGCTCGACGTGGTGAGCAACCTGATGGATCAGCCCCCGGTCGCGATCGACGAGCGCACCCAGGTGACCCGCGCCGAGGGCGCTGGGGTGCGCGATCTGGTGCTCGTCGCCTCCCGCGACTTCGGCGTCGCCCAGCGGGAGGTCGGCGGCGTGACCGTGCGCTCCTGGTTCCTGGAGCAGGATCGGGCCTCGGGTGAGGCCGCGCTGGAGGACGCCGCGGCCAGCCTCGCCTTCCTCTCCCGGACCTACACCCCCTACCCCTACACCGAGCTGGATATCGTGGAGGCCAGCCTGGTGGGCGGCGCCGGCGGCGTGGAGTTCTCGAGCATGGTGCTCATCGCCGGCTTCCTCTACCGGGATCCCGCGAGCCCACAGAGCCCGATGGCCGGCATGATGTCCATGCTCTCGGGGTTCGGCGGCGGCGGCGCGGCGCTGCCGCTCGATCTGGCGGACGTGACGCAGGAGCAGCGGCGCTTCGTGATCGCCCACGAGGTCGCGCACCAGTGGAGCCCGGGGCTCGTGGGCGCCGACGCCCACGCCTCACCGGTGGTCGACGAGCCCCTCGCCCAGTACCTCGCCGGGCGCATCGTCCAGGAGCAGCTCGGCGACGCGCTCGGAGCGGAGACGCGGGACCGGAACGTGCTGGTCAACTTCGCGCTCTACCGGCTGATGGGCGGCTCCGACGGGGCCGCGGACCGCCCGACGGAGACCTTCGGGAGCTCCCTGGAGTACGCGGCTCTCGTCTACGGCAAGGCCCCCTACCTCTACGTGGATCTGGAGCAGCGTCTGGGCAGGTCTCGCCTGGACGCCGCCATCGCCGCGGCCATGAGCGCTCAGGCCTGGCAGGTCGTGGACGGCGAGCAGTGGCTGGCTGCTCTGGAGTCCGCGGGAGCGACCGGCGCCACCGAGCGCGGCCGACGCTGGTGGCGGGAGGGATACGGCGACGAGGATCTGGGGCTTGATGCGGATGGGCGCGTCGCCATGCGGCTCATCTTCGGCGAGGAGATGGCGGCGCAGGTCGAGCAGAGCTTCGCCATGCTCGGCATGTCCCCGGCCCAGCTCTTTCAGATGATGGGCGCCGGGATGCCCACCTCCAAGCCCGACCAGGCCGACGCCCCCTCGGTCGAGGAGATGCTGGAGCTCCTGAATCCGCAGTAGGCAGACAGCGGTGCCGCCGTGGTCCCGCCGTGGTCCCGCCGTTGTCCGCTGCTGACCGCCTGTGCACCACAGCGCATCGCCCTGCACACCCGGTGCACCACACAAGGACCGCTCCCTGTGTAATGGTTTCCCCACCTCGCGCGTAGAGTCCCCAAACCAGCCCCGGAGTCCCCATTGGCCACCTACCAGGAAACCTTCAAGCGCGTGATGGAGGGCGACTACACCGACGCCTCCGATGCCGAGCGTGACGCGGCCGTGCAGGACGTCATCCGCGTGGGCGCCATCGCCGCCGCGGCCACCAGCGTCACCCCCATCCCCCTCGCGGACATCGCGGCCATCTCCGCCGTTCAGATCGCCATGATCCAGGCCATCGGGCGCGTCCGTGGCTTCAACAAGCTGGACAAGACCACCATCCTGGAGATCCTGGCCTCCTTCGGGGCCGGCCTGGTCGCGCAGAATGTGATCATGACCGCCAGCAACCTGCTCTTCTTCCTCGGGCCGCTGGTCAAGGCGCCCATGGCCTACGCCACGACCTGGGCCATCGGCGAGGTCGGCGACTACTACTTCAAGAGCGGACAGGCGGCCTCATCCCACGAGATGCGGGACATGTTCAAGCAGGTCTACAAGCAGAAGAAGGCCGAGAAGGAGGCCGCCAGCAAGCAGGCGGGCACGCTGAAGGAGCGCTTGAACCAGCTCAACGAGGCCTTCGCCGACGGCCTGCTCACCGAGGAGGAGTTCCAGGCCAAGAAGGAGGCCATGCTCTCCGACTTCTAGAGGTCGCGCCGCGCGCCCCACCAGGCTTCTGCATGGGCATGAACGAACAAACCCGGCGGAGCCCTCGTGGGGCCCCGCCGGACAGCTCACTCATCAGACCAGCTCAGGGGTAGAAGCCGGTGTCCTCTTCGTACTCTTCGATGTTGAGAGCGTAGTTGCCGGTGGCGCCGCTGTAGCCGCCGAGCACGATGTAGACGGTCTCACCGGCCTCAAGCTCCATCACCAACAGCGACTGGGTGTCGGTGCCGCCGTCATCGTCGCAGTCGATCTCCTCGTCACCGCAGCCACCAGCGGTCCAGGCGGACAGCACGGTGTCGTAGTCGGAGCCGTCCGAGTCGATCTGGTAGGTGCCGTCGGCCGGAGCCGTCCAGGCGAAGATGATGTCGGCGCCGTCAGAGCCGCAGGACGCGTCGATGGTGGTGTCCGCGCTGGTGTTGCTGCCGGTGTCGACCGGCGTGCCGGTAGCGGAGCCGAGGTCAGAGTCCACCAGGCTGGGGATCTCGGACACAGCCTCTTCGATGTTCAGCTCAACATCACCGCTGCCGGTGCTGTAGGCGTCGATCACGATGACGACGGTGTCACCGGCGCTCAGCTCGATGTTGACCTGGGACTGCAGATCGATCGCGTCGTCATTGCAGTCCAACAGCTCATCACAGTCTTCGCTGTAGACCATGAGCACGGTGTCCGAGAGGCCGGATCCCGCTGTGTCGATGCTGTAGCAGGCGTCGCTCGGCGCGGTCCAGGTCACGGCGACGTCCTCGGCCTCCGAGTAGGAGGTGCAGTCCGCGCTCGCCGGGTCGTAGTCGTCGCCAGCGCCCGTAGTGGTGCCGGTGTAGACCGGCGTGCCAGTGGCGCTGCCAGCGTCATCGTCGATGGCGCACTCCAACGGCTCGCTGGTGTCGCTGGTGTCGTCACCGCCGGGACCTCCGGGACCGCCCGTGGTGCCCGTGTCATCACCGCCGGGGCCGCCGGGGCCGGTCGAGCCGGTGTCACCGGTGTCACCGGTGTCACCGGTGTCATCGCCGCCAGGACCGCCAGGACCACCGGGACCGCCGGGACCGCCGCCGCCTGTATCGCCGGTGTCGGTGTCCGTGTCGGAATCCGTGTCGGAATCCGTGTCGCTGTCGGCGTCGCTGTCGGCGTCGCTGTCGGCGTCGGTGTCCGAGTCGGTATCCGAGTCCGTGTCCGCATCGGTGTCGATGTCCGTATCGGCGTCAGCGTCCGTGTCCGAGTCGGCGTCCGCATCCGCATCCGCATCCGCATCCGCATCCGCATCCGCATCCGCATCCGCGTCGGCGTCCGCGTCGGCGTCCGCATCCGCGTCGGCGTCGGCGTCGGCGTCGGCGTCGGCGTCGGCGTCGGCGTCGGCGTCGGCGTCGGCGTCGGCGTCGGCGTCGGCGTCGGCGTCGGCGTCGGCGTCGGCGTCGGCGTCGGCGTCGGCGTCGGCATCCGCGTCGGCATCCGCGTCGGCATCCGCGTCGGCGTCCGCATCCGCGTCAGTGTCGGCATCCGTGTCCGTGTCCGTGTCTGCTTCGCTCGTTGACCCGGTATCGCCGGTGCCATCGTCCTTGCCGTCGCAGCCTGTGAGGGCCATGCTGGCCGCAAACAACACTGCGCTCAAGGTGATTGTGATTGACTTCATCCGCCTCTCTCTTGTGTGAGTCTCAAGGATATGGTCATCCGTGAATGTGAGGCTGTCAATTCGAGCCCCCTTTCACGGACGCCAGATGACGCCGTAATAGCCATCAATCGCGTAGAGCACGGTGATGGAGGCGTCGTAGTAGTCGGGGTAGGAGTAGGTGCTGAAGGTCGTGGAGTCGTACCACGAGTAGTAGGGGTAGCCTGTGTACACGGCGAGGTAGCCATAGTCGTAGTCAAAGCTGCCGTAGGATGAGCTCCCGACCTTCTCGAAGCCGATGCTGGTCTCCACCTCAAAGACCTCCGCGCCGGTGTAGCCGTACGGTCCCAGGCCGTCGTCCAAGGCGTCGCAAGATGCGCCGTCCTCAATCGGTGTATCGAAGTGGATGTCGAAGGAGTACTCGCAGCTCGTGCAGTCGCTCGGGGTTCCAGCGCTGGAGTTTGTGGCGTACCAGGAGCACAGCTGGTCATCGAAGTTGACGTAGAGGCTATCGACCCCGTAGGCGATGACGCCGTAGGCGCCAGTGAAGGTCTGTGCGGCTCCCGATCCCTCCACCAGCCCGTTGACGTAGAAGGCGATCGCCGCGACGGCGGTATCTTCGCCGCCGCCCGGTCCCGCTGGCCCATCCCCCGGGCCGCCTGTGCCTGCGGATCCCGTGTCCTCATCATCCGTCCCTGGACCACCGGAGCCCGCGCTGGTGTCGCCAGCGTTGTCTGTGTCACCCCCGGGCTCTCCGTCGGTGCCGGATCCGGAAGGACCGCCCGGCCCCCCAGCGCCGGTGTCCGCATCATCGGAGTCCCCCGGCCCGACTGGGGCCCCGGTGTCGTCACCGACTGTCCCGCTCGTATCGTCGGTCCCTGGCCCTCCGGTCGTGTCGCTCGCGTCGGTATCATCCGTGCCCTCATCTCCGACACCAACGTCGGCCTCACCGGGGTCGGTCCCGGGGTCGCCCGACTTGTCACTGATTGCACAGCCGGTGAGGGCGAAGCTGCCTGCGACGAGCACCGCGCTGAAACTCACTGCGATTGACTTCATTCCCGCTCCGAGATGACGCGAGTTCAGAATGCGTATTCCGGACTGGACGGTTGCCGGGATTCCTCCCTCTGTCAAACCCACGACGACGAAGCGCGCCCCCGGATCCGCTCTCGGACCCGGGGGCGCGCCAACTCAACCGCGCGCTTCTGCCTGCACCCTACGGGGTGAAGTTGACCGCGAAGTAGCCGTTGTAGGCGTAGAAATCGGTCAGGGACGCGTCGTAGTAGTTCTCGTAGGAGAACGCGGTGTAGTAGGTGCTGGTGTACCAGTAGTAGTACGGGTACCCGATGTAGAACGCCGCCGCGCCGTAGTCGTAGTCGAAGCCGGTGCTGGTGGTGCTGCTGCCCGACTTGACGAAGCCCAGCCCGAGGTTCGCCTCGAAGTCCTCAGGGCCCGTGTAGCCGTAGGGGCTCAGTCCCTCGTCCAGATAGTCGCAGTAGTCGCCTTCCTCCGTGGGGTCGTCGAAGTCCATGTCGAAGGAGAACTCGCAGCTCGGACAGTCAGCCTCCGAGCCCGCTGTGGAGGTGGCGGCGTACCAAACACAGTAGAGCGTGTCGAAGTCGACGTAGCCGCCGGCGACGCCGTAGCTGATGATGCCGTAGGAGCCGTCCATGGAGTCACCGCCGAACGAGCCCGGGGTGATGGTGCCGCTCATGTAGAAGGCCACCGCCTGGATCGCGGTGTCGCTGCCGCCGGGACCGCCGGGGCCGCCGGGGCCGCCGGGCTCACCGGTGGTGCCCGTGTCGTCACCGCCAGGGCCGCCGGGCTCACCGGTGGTGCCCGTGTCGTCACCGCCAGGGCCGCCGGGCTCGCCGCCGGGCTCGCCGCCGGGGCCGCCGGTGGTGCCGGTGTCGTCGGTGCCGCCAGGGCCACCGGTGGTGCCGGTGTCGTCGGTGCCGCCGGGGCCGCCCGTGGTGCCGGTATCATCCGTGCCGCCGGGGCCGCCGCCAGGGCCGCCGCCGGTGTCATCCGTGCCGCCGGGGCCGCCGCCGCCAGGGCCGCCGCCGCCGGGGGTGCCGGTCGTGTTGGTGGCGCCGCCGCCGCTGCCCGTGTCGCCATCCTTAGCGTCGTCGCAGCCCGCCAGGGCCAGCGTCGCGGCAATCAGTGCGACACCAAAGCTCATCGAAATCGTCTTCATCCCCTCTCCATTTGGTGATGGTGAGAGGTGAATCTCTCCTTGGAAAGCCACCTTGTCAAACGGGTTGTGCGTAAGTCTTCCACGGCGGGCTCCAGCCGATCGGCGTGATCAGCGGCAGCCGCCGGGGGATGACCTCGATCCGGAAGCGATCGCCCAGGAGCCACTCCTCCCCGTCGATCTGAGAGGCCACCAGCTGCCGCTCCGGCCGAGAGAGGCGGATCTCGAACCGGCTCCCAGCGAAGCCCTCGCAGTGAGTGATGCCGATCTCATCCAGGTCCGCCCGGGAGATGGGCACCACCGCCAGATCGCGGATGGCCTTGGAGAACCAGTCCCGCCGCCCCTGGACCGGGACCGCCTCGAAGCGGCCGTCGTCCGGCTCACACTCCGGCACGAACACCCACCGCCCGCCGTAGATCGGGGTGCCGCTGATCACCAGATCGGTCAGGTCGCCGTAGGCGTAGGCGGTGACCTCGTCGCCGTCATGGCAGAGGATCTCGGCGTCGAACTTGGTGGGCTCCACCCAGCTCGCCAGGTACTTCTTGAGGGTGGCCCCCGCGTAGACCAGCTCGTCCCTGTAGAGATCCCGCAGGAGCGGTATCTGTGACACGGCCTCCCGATCCCGGTTCCGCATGGCCAGGATGTCCGGGTTCATGCCGAAGCCCGCTGAGTCGAAGAACAGATCCTGATCCATCACCCGGCTGTCGTCGTCGAGTCGGCTGATGCAGCCAACGTCGAGGTTGGTGATGTTGCCCTCGTCGATGATGTCGAGGTTGCGCTCCAGCGCGGACTCCGAGGCGCTGACGCCGAAGGACTTGCCCTGGTCGTTGGCGGTGCCGGAGGGGATCATGCCCATGGGAATGGAGCGGCTGGAGGCGATGAGGCCCTTGGCGACCTCGGCGAAGGTGCCGTCGCCGCCGAGGTAGATGACCGCGTCAAAGGGCTCGGCGTCGACACGCTCCTGGAGCATTCCCACCGTGGCGCCGCCGGGGGCGGTCGCGAGGAAGTGGGCGTCGACGCCGCGCGCACGCATCCGCGTCAGCGCGCGGTCGATTCGCCCCCGCGCCTTGCCTGTCCGTGCGGTGGGGTTTCCGACCAGTAGATATTTGCGCGACATGACGTTCCTGTTTGCGATTCCTATCCCACGCCCTATCCCACGCGGACGATGGCGACGTCAGGCGGCGCGAAGGTTCGGATCGGCACCTCGACGTTGCCCAGACCGCGGGAGACATAGATCCAGGTGTCGCCGTCCCGGTGCAGGCCGAAGGGATAGCGCCGCCCGACCTCCGAGGGCATCACCACCCAGCGGTTGCCTGGCAGCGCCACCTGGCCGCCGTGGGTGTGACCACAGAGGATGAGGGAGACGTCCGCGCCAGCGAAGTGCGGGACCCCGTCCGGCGAGTGCGCCACCGCCAACGTGACGCCGTCATGACCCGGCCCGAGGGCGGCGCCGATGTCCGGGGCGCCGGTCCACGGCTCGTCCAGCCCGACCAGCCGGACGTCGTCGTGCGGTGGCGGCAGCGTGACCGCGCGATTGACCAGCACCTCCACGCCGGAGCGCTCAAGGGCCGCCTCGATGCGATCGTGTCGGGTCCACAGATCGTGGTTACCCATCACCGCCGCCCGCACCCCGCCCGGCGCCATGGGGATGCCCGAGACCCAGGCGCTGAGCGCATCGGCGCGGGCCTGGGTGGCGTCCAGAAAGACAAAGTCGCCGCCGAGCACCAGCAGATCGGGGCGCGCATCCGCCAGCGCCGCCCGGGCCCGCTCGAGGGTGGACGGCGCGGTGGTGGGCCCGAAGTGCAGGTCCGACGCGAAGGCCAGCGTCAGCGGCGGGCGACCGCCGCGATCAGCGGCCACCGAGAAGCGCTCAACCCGGACGTCGGCGGCGCCGGGAACCCGCCCCCACGCCCGCCCCGGCCAGTCGCCGATGTAGGCGGCCCGCAGGAGGCTCTCGACCATCCCGCGGACCCTGGAGTAGTGCCGCCCTCTGCCTTCGGCAGCGAGCCGCAGCCAGCGCGCGTCGCCAGACAAGGGCTGACTACGGAGTGAAGGCGATCGCGTAGTAGCCGTCGTAGGCGTAGAAGTCGGTCAGGTTGGCGTCGTAGTAGTTCTCGTAGGAGAACGCGTTGTAGTAGTAGCTGGTGTACCAGTAGTAGTACGGGTACCCGATGTAGAACGCCGCCGCGCCGTAGTCGTACTCGAAGCCGGTGCTGGTGGTGCCGCTGCCCGACTTGATGAAGCCCACGGCGATGTCAGAGACGAAGACCTCCGGACCCGTGTAGCCGTAGGGGCTCAGGACCGCTTCGACGTCGTCGCAGCTGTCGCCCGCCTCAACCGGGGTGTCGAAGCTCACGTCGAAGGCGAACTCACAGGTCGGGCAGTCCAAGGGCATGCCGGGCGTGGAGGTCTCGGCCGCCCACACACAGTAGTTGTTCTCGAAGTCGACGTAGCCCCCGGCGACGCCGTAGCTGACGATGCCGCGAGAGCCGAGGAAGCCACCGGTGGGGGGCGCCATCCCAGCCGGACCGCCGGGACCGCCGGGGCCGGGGCCCGCGCCGCCGGTGTCACCGGTGTCGCCGCCCGGGCCGCCGGGCTCGCCGCCGCCGGGCTCGCCGCCGGGCTCGCCGCCGGGGCCGCCGGGGCCCTCGCTGGCCTCGAAGGAGCCGCTTATGTAGAACGCGACGGCCATCAGCGCGGTGTCGCTGCTGGTGCCGGGGGTTCCGGTGACGCCTGTGTCATCGGTGGTGCCGGGGGTGCCGGTGACGCCTGTGTCGTCGGTGCCGGGGGTGCCGCCGCCGGGGGTGCCGGTGACGCCGGTGTCATCCGTGCCGCCGGGGGTGCCGCCGCCAGGGACGCCGGTGCCGTCGTCGTTGCCGGCGCCGGTCGCGCCGGTGTCATCCGTCTTGCCATCGTCGCCGTCACAGCCGGTGAAGATGAGGGTGGCGGTCAAAAGGACGCTACCGAAGGTCCAGGCGATGCTCTTCATATTTGTGTCTCCTCGAAGTGAACGACCCCACCGGTAACACATCAGCGGCGGGGCCTTGCAACTATCACGGGGTCCAGGTGATCCCGTAGTAGCCGTTGACGGCGTAGTAGACCTCATCAGACGGGTCGTCATAGGCCGCGTAGATAAAGGTCTGGTAGTCGGTCGATGTGTACCAGGTGTACTCGGGGTGCGCGAAGTAGAAGGCTGTGTAACCGTAGTCGTAGATGACCCCATCGTAGAAACCGGTGCCGGTCTTTACGAAGCCGAACGCGAAGCTGTTCTCGAAGAACTCCGGGCCGGTGAAGCCATACGGCCCCAGGCCCTCATCCAGCGCGTCACACTCATCCCCGTCCTCAACAGGCGTGTCGAAGTCCACTGAGAAGGAGAGGTCACAGCTGGGGCAGGTGTTGGCGGTGCCGGGGCTGGAGTTGGCGGCGTACCAGAGGCAGTGGACAGCGTCGAAGTCGACGTAGCCGCCGTCGGTGCTGTAGGCGATGACGCCGTAGGCGCCGGTGAACGTCTGGGAGAGGCCGTCGCCCTCGATGAGGCCGTTGATGTAGAAGGCTATCGCGGCGTTCGCGTCGCCCGAGGTGCCCCCGGGGCCGGAGGTGACCCCGGTGTCATCCGAGGGGCCCGGACCGGATGGACCGCCGCCAGGTCCAGCCGGGCCTCCCGGGCCAGCCTCGCCCGTGTCGTCCGAGGCGCCAGGGCCCGTGGACCCGCCGGTGTCGTCACCGACGCCGGTGTCGTCACCGACGCCGGTGTCGTCGCCCGTGGAGGCGCTCGTGTCGTCGCTGCCGTCGTCGCTGCTGCCGTCGTCGCTGCCGCCGCCGCCGGGGTTGCCCGGTCCGCCGCCGGGGCCCGTCACGCCGTCGGTCGCGGTCTCGCTGGCGCCGGTGTCGCCGCCGCTGTCGGAGGGCCACTTGGTGGCGCAGCCGACCGCGAGGCCCAGCGCGAGGAGGGGGAGCGGGAGCGCGAGCTTCGCCAACATCATCAGGCCATCCCCTCAGGGGTCGCAGACATAGGGCAGCTCCTCGGCGCAGTTGTTCGCCTGCCAGAGCCCCTCTCCCGCGCCGTTCAGCATGGCGCAGTTCCGATCCGTGCCGCTGCGGGGCTCCCCGGACGCCCAGCCGTTCCACCCCGACGCCTCCGCGCCGTCGTCGAGCCACGACCAGGTGCCCTCGCTGGCAGCATCCGACAGGCCGATCCACCAGCGCCCGCGCGTGGTCCCGGGCAGCGAGCGGTTGATCGCGCCGGCGCCCGCCGCGTCGTTGCCCTTGGACACCTCGAGTCGGGCGAGATCCCCGCCCAGCCGGCGGCAGTGATCCCGGGCGTCGTCCCAGGTCTTCGCCGTCCGACAGAACAGGAAGCCCCCGGCGCTGTCGCAGTCCGGCTCCCAGTACTCGACCTCTCCGTACCCGGGCCGGAAGACGTAGAGCGCGCCCGCGGTGCTGGCCGCGACGCCGCTGCGGTAGGCGCTGGAGAGGATCTCCAGCTCGCCGTCGCCGTCCGTGTCCGCGGGGACCGCCCAGCGCCCGAACTGGTCGCCGCTGGCCTCCGCCTCCAGGGCAATCGAGGCGTCCGAGGGACCGAAGCTCCCGCCGGCGGAGAGCACATCGCCCTCCCACACATAGAGCATGCCGCTGCCGCTCGCGCCCACGACGAGCTCGGCGGCGCCGTCGCCGCCGAGGTCGACCAGGGTCGGGCCGCCGCCGTAGAGCCCGAGGAAGGCGTTGCTGGTGTCCTCCTCCACCACCGCGAAGGCCGAGGCCAGGCTGAAGGTTCCGCCAGCGCTCAGGTCCGAGCCGCGCAGGATGGAGATGGTGCCCGGGCTCGTCAGCCCGCTGACGTCGTCCTCGCTGCCCACCGCGATCTCGGCGAGGCCGTCGCCGTCGATGTCAGCGGAGCCCACGTCCTCCCGGCCCGCGTAGTCGCCGTTGTCGTCCCCAAACAGCGTGAGGTCCGCGTCGTCAACCGCCGCGTCGACGAGCCCGCTGCCGCCAAACCAGATGGCCACGCGGCCGCCCTCGCTGGCCCCTGAGTCGTCGCCGGGAGCCCCGACGGCGAGCTCGCGGTAGCCGTCGCCGTTGACGTCCTCCAGCATCGTGATCGCGCTGCCGAACAGCGCCTCCCGGTTGGTGCCCTCCAGCCGCGCGTCCGCGGTGTTCAGGGAGTCCACGCCCGCGGGCGCCAGGTACACATAGGCGGCGCCCGCCTCGCGAGACGGCGCGTCCTCCGAGGGCTCACCCACCACGGCGTCCGCGAGTCCGTCGCCGTCCAGATCGCCGAAGGCGACCGCTTGGCCCAGCGCCAGCGCCGAGTCGTCGCCCTCGACCCGCCAGGAGTCGAGGGTGTCCATGTCCGCGCTGGTGATGGCCGTTCCAGGCAGCAGGAAGGCGCCGCCGCCGTTGGTGGCGCCGCCGTCGTAGCCGGTGGCGCCGATGAGCAGATCCGCGACGCCGTCGCCGTCCGCGTCCGAGGAGGCCAGATCCAGCACGCTCGGCGCGTCGTCAATGAGGATGTCCTCGCTGTACAGGCGGGGGGACTCCGGATCCATGGAGGCGCCGCTGAAGATGAGCAGATCCCCCTCCCCGACCCGGTACGCCAGCAGATCGTCCAGCCCGTCGCCGTCGACGTCGCCGGCGCCGAGCACGCTGCCCATCTGGGCGCCGCTCTCGCCCTCCCAGTAGAGGCTGTTCGCCTGCCAGGCCCCGGTGAGCCACTCGTCCACCTGGCCGTCGCAGTCCTGATCCAGGCCGTCGCCGAGCGACTCGCCGCCGCCCCGGGCCCGGAAGTCGATCACCGCCGAGGCGCCGGGGTCGGCGCCGTCGCTGGGGGTGACGATCACCGTGTAGTCCTGGCCGTCCTCGAAGGTGAACTCCGGGTAGGTCTCGCCGACGTGCCACACGCCGCCGCCGGCGTCCAGCCAGGTGACCTCGTAGGTGACGGCGTCGCCGTCGAGGTCGAAGGAACCCCCGGTGACCCGGACCTCGCCCTCAGTGCAGGGGCTCGCCGGATCCGGGTTCAGCGCGATGGTGGGCGCCTCGGGGGGCGTGTTCCGGATGACCGTGTCGGCGGATCGCACCGGGGCGGAGTCGGAGCTGGCATCCGACACGAACACCTCGCACACGATCACGTCGTCCCGGACGTAGGCCCCGCTGATGGTGTCCGAGCGGGTGTCCTCGAGCGACCCGTTGATGTACCACTGGTAGTGAGGGCGGGTCGGGTCGTCGTCGGCGTCGCTGGCCTCGTAGGCGCAGGACAGCGTGTCCGCGGCGGTGGGCGCGCTGGGGGAGATCGTGACCGAGCTCACCTCGGGCGCTGAGTTCTCCAGGTACGCGGTCGCCCGCATGGGCTCGCCAAAGGCGTAGCCGTCCGCCAACGTCAGCTCCACGGTGACGGTCTGGCCGCCGAGGGCCGTGCCGGGGGGCAAGGTGTCGCCCTCGCTGTAGATCACCTCGCCGTCGGCGCTCCACTCGAACCAGACGTCGACGATGTCCTCGTCGACGTCGAGCACATCGTAGATCGCCACCAGCTCATCGTCGGCGCGCGCGACGTCGGGCTCCACGCGGAGGGAGACCACCGCGGGTGGGACATTGGAACGGGGCAGCGTGTCGTCGTCGGTCGTACCGGACTTGTCGCTGCAGGCCATCAATAGTAGGGAAATCAACATCGGGGGCAATCTACCACCACCAAAACAAAAACCGGGTAGAATGACGCGTCTGCGGATCTCCAACAAATACGCAGGCAGGCGGAAACAGACGTGAAGAACTCCTGGATGCTGTTCGCGTTCCTGCCGCTCATCGCGGCTGGATGCAACGATCAGAAGCTGTCTACCTACACCCCGCCGCCGGCGGTAACCATCCTCGAGCCCACGGGCGGCTCAGTCTTCTTTGAAGATCAGGATGTGGTTTTCCGGGCGCTGATTGACTCCGAAGACGACGTAGCGAATGTGAAGCACGAGTGGATGTCGGGCACGCTGTCGCTCTGCCCCGCGGCGGCCGTCGAGGAGATCGACGGTTCCTTCTACGGAACCTGCATCGTCGCCTTCGACGACGGCGGGGACTACGCCGTCCAGGTCACGGCCAGCGACACCTTCGGCCGCATCAGCGCCGTGGTCGACGTCGAGATCGCCTACAACAACCCGCCGACCGTCACCTTCACCGCCCCCGCCGACGGGGAGAGCGTGCGCGCCAACCAGCCGGTGATCATTGAAGCGCTGGTGGATGACAGCGAGGACGAGTCCAGCGAGCTCGCCGTCACCGTCGAGAGCTCCATCGACGGCGACCTCGGCGCGATGAGCATCCCCACCACGGGCGGCGACTACTCCGAGAGCTTCGACCTCTCCAGCGGCACCCACCTGCTGAAGATCACCGTCACCGACACCTCCGGCAAGACCGGTCAGGACTCCCTGACCATCGCCATCAACAACACGCCGACCGCCCCCGTGGTCTCCGTGACCCCCGATCCCGCGGTGTCGGACGAAGGGCTCCAGGCCAACATCGACCTGCCCGCCACCGACGACGACGGCGACACCCTCACCTACACCTACACCTGGTACAAGGACGGCGGCGAGTACGCCGTCGGAGTCCCGAGCGTCTCCCCCAACGTGGTCAAGCGGGACGAGTACTGGGAGGTCCACGTCATGGCCAACGACGGCACCCAGGACGGCGCCGCCGGCGTCGCCGGGCTGACCATCGGCAACCGCGCCCCCGAGGTCGAGAGCGTGTCCCTGTCGCCGTCGAGCCCCGGCGAGCTGGACGACGTCACCGCCACCCCTCAGAACTGGTACGACGCCGAGGGTGACCCCGAGCGCTTCCGGTACCAGTGGAACCACAACGGCGCGGTCGACAGCTCCGAGACCACCGCGGTCTTCCCCGCCGACAAGACCACCCGCGGCGACACCATCCAGGTGACGCTCACCCCCTACGACGCCTACGACGACGGGCTGCCGGTCTCCTCCAGCGAGATCAGCATCCAGAACAGCCCGCCCACCGCCCCCACGGTGGTGATCAGCCCCGGATCACCCGAGCGGGACGAGAACCTCACCTGTGAGATCGTCTCGCCCTCCTCCGACTCGGACGGCGACCCCATCGACTACCGGTACAACTGGTACAAGAACGGCGTGGTGACCTCCGACACCAGCAACGTCATCACCTCCGACCTCACCGGCGACGGCGAGACCTGGGAGTGCCGGGTCACGCCTAACGACGGCATCGACGACGGCGACTACGGCACCGACACGGTCAACATCACCGACAACACGGCCCCCGACTCCCCCATCCTCGATGACCTCTCCCCGTACCGCAACGACGACTACGCCACCCTGACCGGCACCTGCGAGGCCAGCTGCGCGCTGGTCTTCTACCTGGCGGACGACACGGGCTCCTGGACCGAGACCGGCACCTGCACCTCCGGCGGCGCGGTGTCTCACACCCTCTACCTCACCCGGGGCGTCACCACCGACGCCTACGCGACCTGTGAGGACGCGGCGGGCAACGTCTCGGGCGACTCCAACACGGTCTCCACCGAGTCCTGCGATCCCTACGACGAGTACGAGAACAGCTCGGGCTACGGGGACACCTCCAGCAGCCCCATCGACGAGTGGGGCACGCTGGACGACGGCGGCACCACCACCATCACCATCGAGGCCAACGCCCTCGACTCCTCGGACGAGGACTGGTACGTCATCTCCACCACGGACCTCGACTCCTACGACAGCACCTACTGGGACGAGGACTACCTCTTCGAGGTGGTGATGACCGAGGGCGAGAGCGTCTACAGCGTGGAGATCTTCGACGCTGCCATCTCACTCACCACCCCGGTCTGTGAGACCGGCACCACCGAGATGGACTGGTACTTCGACGACCCGTCATGGGGCCGCGGCACGAGCTGCTCCCCGACCGCCGCGTACCCCGACTACACCGACTGCCCCGACTTCAGCACCGACTGGTACATCAAGGTCACCCGCCGCGACACGGCCGAGGATTCTTGTGAGCCTTATGAGCTGACCATCACCAACGGCATGTGGTAGCGTCCTACCCTGCCCTGTACCCCTCCCAGGAGCGCTGAATGCCCCGCCCCAACAACACTCGTCGTGACGTGCTCAAGGGCCTCGCTGTAGGTGCCGGCCTCGCCGCCACCGGCGCGATCCCTGAGGTCGCGAACGCCGGGTCGCTGTCGCCTGAGCTGAACACAGGGGACAAGAACAACCCCTGGTCGCTGCTGGCCCCTGTCGCTCCGGGGGATCACCTCGGCTTCGGCTGGCACGCCGCGCGCCTGAGCACCGGCGACGGCGCCTGGACGCTGACCCTCGCGCACGCCGAGCTCGGCCTCGCCCGCGTAGCCATCTGCTACCGCCGCGACGAGTCCCAGGGCCTCATCTCCACCGAGCTGCTCGACATCGTCCTGATGGACGGCGGCGCGGGCGACAACCCCACCGAGGAGTCGGTGGGGCGGGTGGTCATGGCGCTCTCCAAGCTCATCCGCAAGAACGAGCTGGCGGTCGCTCAGCGCTTCCCCCACCTCATGACCCACGCCGAGCGCGTGGAGCGGTTCGGTCCGGAGTCCCTGTGATGGAGAATGTGCCAGGGGGTGAGCCCGCGAGCGCCAGCGGTCAGGTCGAGCTGACCTACCAACTGGACGAGCGCCGGGTGACCTTCGTCATTGATGAGGATCTCTACGCGCGCGACGCCATCTACGGCGCCGCGTACCTGTTCGTGGATCGGGCCTGGATCTTCCTGGATCGCCCCTCCGACAAGCACGTCTCGATCATGCTCCGTTCAAAGAGCGAGGCGGACGAAGAGGCCCTCACCGCCCTCGCCGGCGAGTTCGCCAACGAGCTGCTCAACCAGGTGCTGCGCACCCGCATCGGCGCCTCGACCACCCGAATCCGGGAGTACTACTTCGCCAAGGCCTTCTTCACCGAGCCCGACCGCTCGGGCATCGACGCCCTGCTCGCCGAGCTGGACGCCGAGGAGATGGAGGAGGATCCCCTGGAGATCGAGGTTCCCTGGGAGACCGCGCCCGCCGCTGCCGCTGCGACCGACGATCCCGCGGATGGCGCCGAGTGAGCCAGGACAACTCTGAGAGCCTGCGCTTCTCACGCTCCCTCTATCGCCTCGACGCCGTGGAACAGGCCGCCGCCGCCTTCGCGGCCTGCGGTAACTTTGACGTCCGCTCGGACGGCGAGGACATCGTGGTCGAGCTCTCCAACCTGCACCCGAAGCTCGCCGACAAGGTCGTGGACGAGTTCCGCAACCACGCGCTCTACGCCACCATCCTCGCCGATCGCGGCGCCGGCGCGACGCCCAGCGGGGGGACCTGATGTCCGAACGCACCCTCACGCTGAACCAGCCCGCGCTGGCCGAAGAGTCACTCGGATACTTCCGCTTCGGCGACTTCGGCGACAAGATCCTCCTCACCAACGACGCCGGCGAGTGGCATCTCCTCGCCCGACCGGACTGGGAGCGCTTCCTCCAGGGAGACATCCCCGAGGACGATCCACTGCATGAGCCGCTGCACGAGAAGGGCTTCCTCCGCTCCGGCATCGATCTCGATCAGCTCGCGGCGCGGGTCCGGCGCAAGAAGGCCTTCCTCTCCAACGGTCCGCACCTGCACGTGGTCATCGCGACCCTGCGCTGCAACCAGGGCTGCCGCTACTGCCACGCCTCCCGCACCAGCATGGATCGCGTCGACACCGACATGAGCCTGGAGACCGCGCGCAAGGTCGTGGACTTCGCCATGAAGACCACCTCCCCCTACGTCGCCTTCGAGTTCCAGGGCGGCGAGGCCACCGTCAACATGCCGGTGGTCAAGTTCATCACCGAGTACGCCCGGGAGAAGAACAAGCAGGAGAACAAGATCCTCGATCTCTCCCTGGTCACCAACATGACCTGGATGGACGAGGAGAAGGCCGACTGGCTCATCGAGAACGATGTGCTGGTCTGCACCAGCCTCGACGGACCGGAGGCGCTGCACAACTGGAACCGCACCTGGGTCGGCGGCTCCGAGAAGGGCGGCGCCTACGCGCAGGTCATCCAGTGGATGGACTACTTCAACCAGGGCTACATCAAGAAGGGCCGCGACCCCGAGCTCTGGCACGTCGACGCCCTGACGACCAGCACCCGCAAGACCCTGGAGCAGTGGAAGGAGGTCGTCGACCTCTACGTCGAGCGCGGCATCCGCAACGTGCACCTGCGGCCGCTGAACCCCTTCGGCTTCGCCACCGGCACCTGGAAGCGCATCGGCTACTCCGCCGACGAGTTCCTGAAGTTCTACGAGACCGCGCTCGACTACATCATCGAGCTGAATCGCCAGGGCGTCGAGATCTGTGAGGGCACCGCCTCCACGCTGCTGAAGAAGATCCTGACCCCCGACGATCCGAACTTCGTCGACATCCGCTCGCCCGTCGGCAGCGGCACCGGTCAGCTCGCCTACAACTACGACGGCACCATCTTCCCCTCCGACGAGGGGCGCATGGTCTCGGCCATGGGCAACGACATCTTCGCCATCGGGCACGTCGCGAGCTCTGAGTACCGCGAGATCGTGAACCACCCCACGGTTCGCTCGCTCGCCGCCGCCAGCCTGCTGGACGCGCTCCCCATGTGCTCCTCCTGCTGGAACGCGCCGTACTGCGGCGTGAGGCCGCTCCACAACTACATGCACACCGGCGATCTGTTCGGTCAGCGACCCAATACGCCCAAGTGCACTGAGCACATGAGCATCGCCCGGATGCTTTTTGAGCGGCTGGATCGTGACAAAGACGGTAGCCTGATGAAGATCTTCCAGCGCTGGACGATAAACCGCCCCCGTGAAGCCAGCGACGACACCTGACACCTCGCGGTGCCCGAGAGGACAACCATGGCCAAGAAGCCCCACGACGACACAAACGAGACCCAGGGTATCGACGAGGCCGTGCCCGAGATCCCGTCCCTGGACAAGAAGCCCCTGGACTTCCTCCAGGCTGACGAGCGCCGTCAGGCGAGCGACGCCGCCGGCGCGCCGGGGCTCCTGCTGCTGCAGGCCGCGGACGACCTGGAGCTCGATCCGACGGTGATCGATCGCCGCAGCGGCGGCCTGCCCGGCCTGCTGGCGACCCACTGCTCCCACGGCTCCCACGGCTCCCACGGCTCCCATGGCTCCCATGGCTCCCACGGATCCCACGGCTCCCATGGCTCCCACGCCTCCCACGCCTCCCACGGCTCCCACGGCTCCCACGGCTCCCACGGCTCCCACGGTCAGTGGTAAGACGCGATCCGCGTCGACTGAAGGGGTGCTGTGAGTCAGCTGATCCTCACGGTCACCCGCGCCTGCAATCTGCGGTGTAGTTACTGCCCCACCGTCAAAGATGGCTGGCCCTCCCTGGATGAGGAGGACGCCGCTCGGGCGCTGGGGCTGTTCGTGGATCGCTTCGGCGGCGGCGACATCAAGCTCTTCGGGGGTGAGCCCCTGCTGGCCCCCGACGTCGTCGCCAGCGTGCTGGAGCGCGCGGAGGGCCTGAGCGGCATCCGCCGGGTCTACCTCTCCACCAACGGCCTGGGCCTGGACAGCGCCTGGATTGAGCGCCTGCGCGCCAACCCCAAGGTGATCCTCACCCTCTCCATGGACGGCGCGCCGAAGGATCACCGCAGGCTGCGCCGCGCGCTGCCGGGGGTCACCGACGCCTACGACCACGTGGTGTCGCTGCTGCCGGAGCTGCTCACCCTGCCCCGCATGGTGGTCACCCAGACCGTCGCGCCGGCGACCGCCAGGCGCGCCGCCGAGAACTTCGATCACCTGCTCGGGCTCGGCTTCCGCCGCTTCAACCTGCTGCCCGGCTACTACATCCCCTGGAAGGCCGAGCAGCTCGCCTCGCTGAAGACCGGCTTCCACGCCATCGGCGATCGCTTCGAGTCCGCCTGGGCGAGCGGGCGGCGGCTGTACCTTCGCAACCTCTTCACCCGGGCGCCGACCCCCTTCTTCAACACCGGCATGGTGGTCGACGCGGATCGCAGCATCCACCCCTCCAATGTGGGCCTCTCCGGGAGCCTGGACGAGACCCTCGGCCGCACGAAGGTGGGCGATCTCGATCACCCCCCCAGCGCAGCGGCGCTCGCGGCGGCGGCGGCTCGGATGCCGGCGCTGCTCAAGGAGGCGGTGGACCCGGCGGTCTGGGACGCCACGCTCGCGGTGGACGCGGAGCTGACCGCGCTCTGTGAGCGGCTCCTGCCCGCCTGGCTCGCCACGCGCCGCCAGCGGAGGAGCGCGTGAGCGCCCCAAAAGACACGGAGCGCACGGAGCGCACGGAGCGGGACGAGCCCTGGCTGGACGCCAACGGCAGGCCCATGCGGCGGCTGGAGCTGCACGTCACCTACACCTGCCCCGAGCGCTGCCTCTTCTGCTCCGAAGAGCACCGCATGCAGGCCTACCGCCGCTTCCCCGTCACCTGGGGCCGGGTGGCGCGGGTGCTGCGGGAGCAGGCCTCCCGCGGCGTCACCAACGTGCACTTCACCGGCGGCGAGCCCACCATCCACAAGCGCTTCGTGCAGATCCTCGCGCTCTCCAAGAAGCTCGGGATGCGGACCAGCGTGGGCACCATCGGCACCATGCTCTCCCGCCCGGAGTTCTCCCAGCAGGCGCTGCCGCTCCTGGACGAGGCCCTCTACAGCCTGCACGGCCCGGACGCCGAGACCCACGACGCCATGGCCGGCCGCGCCGGCAGCTTCGCGCAGGTCACCCGAGCCATCGCCATGGGCGCGGCCTACGCCCGCGCGAACACGCCGCCCGGCCGGCGGGACGTGCACGGGGTCTTCGTCAACACGGTGATCACGCGGCGAAACGTCGAGAAGCTGCCCCAGACCGCGGCCCTGGCGGACTCGCTGGGCGCGAAGCTCATCGTGGTCTCCAACCTGACCCCCGAGGGCTCGGGGCTGGACACCTACGCGGACCTCGCGGTCTCGCTGGAGGATCTGGCCCGCATCCTCCCCACCGTGCCCGCGGCGGCGCCCAACGCGACCCTGCGCTTCTTCGGCACCCCCATGTGCTCGCTGGGTGATCAGTGGGCGCTCTCCAACGATCTGCACTGGGATCCGCGGGTCACCGTGGAGTGGCAGACCCGCCCCGGCGTGGTCGCCTTCGACGGCATCTACTCCTGGGCACCCAACCGTAAGCGAGTACACGCGGATGCGTGTCAGCGCTGCTCCAGGCGGACGCTGTGTGCCGGCGTGTTCTACCGTTACCCCGAGCTCTGGCCCGTCGATGCGCTGAAGCCGTTCGATGAAGGAGAGTCAGCTTGAACTCAGCCAGCCATCCGCTGCGCGACCCCCGCCGCAACGTCGAGATCAACGTCGGCAAGGCGTGCAACAACCGCTGCGTCTTCTGCATCGACGGGCTGCCCAAGGCCGAAGATCGCTCCTACATGGACATCGATCACATGAAGGGAGAGATCGCCCGCTTCTACGAGCTGGGCAACCGGAGCCTGGGCTTCCTGGGCGGCGAGCCCACCACCTACCCCAAGCTCCCCGAGGCCATCCGCTACGCCAGCGACATGGGCTACACCCGCATCGCCATCGCCACCAACGCGACCAAGCTGCGCCTCACCCACTACACCGACCGGCTGATCGACGCCGGGCTGACGCGGGTGACCGTCTCCATGCACGGGCACACCTCGGATCTCGAGGACCGCCTGACCCGCGTGCCGGGCAACTTCCGCAAGAAGGTCGTGGCCCTCCGCTACCTCGTCAAGCTCCGGGACGAAGGCAAGCTGCGGGACAACGTGTCCGTGAACATCGTCGTCAACGGCTGGAACTACAAGTACATGCCCCAGATGATGCGGTTCTTCTACCGCCTGGGGCTCGATGACATCCGCGCCAACTTCGTGCGCACGGAGGGCTACGCCCTCGACGACGCTTCAGTGACGCCGCGCTTCACCGATGTGGTCCCGTACATCATGAAGGCCGTGATGCTCAATGAATTTCACTACCGGAAATCCTTCACGCTGAGCGGCTTCCCCCTCTGCACCCTGCCCTGGGAGTTCCTCGCCAACAGCAAGCTCGCCCAGAAGGTTCTGGGGGAGTTCCGCGACCTGGACACGGACTGCTCGGTGCGCTCGGAGTCGGATACTCCCTTTGGAATCGAGGAGTTGGGCGAGGGCCGGGCGCGCTTCAACTGGCAGGATCGCAAGCGCGCGGACCTGAAGATCAAGCCCGATCAGTGCCTGCAATGCAGGTACGACAATGTCTGTGAGGGTGTGTGGAATGCCTACCCGGATTTTCATGGGCTGGGTGAGATCACCCCCATCCCATAGCGATTTTTTGATAGTCTGAGAGCCCTCACCTCTCCGCTGGAGATTGGTCTATGACCAGGCGCGCCTACACCACCGCCCTCTTCGGGTTCATCACCCCCTTCGCCATCATCGGATGTGACGGCGGAAAGGACGGTACCCTCAACGTGCGCACCGAGCCGCCCACGGTGACGATCGCCAACCCGCTCGACGGGACCGCGGTCGACGAGGGCGTCAACGTCCAGATGGTCGGCAAGGTCAAGGACGACAAGTACGGCGACGTTCTCGACGAGCTCACCGTCTACTGGTCCATCGACGGCGCCTCGGTCTGCGAGGACGCGTACGTCGAGGCCAACGGCGACACCATCTGCGACGCGGTGTTCAACTCCTCCGGCACCTCCAAGGTGACCCTGAGCGTGACCAACCCGGACAGCGAGACGGCGTCGGCTGAGTCCAACGTCACGGTCAACCCGAACAGCGCGCCGACGATCGCCATCAGCAGCCCGGACACGGTCAGCACCTACTACGCGGATCAGATCATCTCCTTCGAGGCCTCGGCTTCGGACGGCGAGGATCCGCCCGACTCCCTGACGGTCACCTGGGAGTCCTCCCAGGACGGCGTGCTCACCGAGCTCCCCGGCTCCCCCACCTCCGACGGCAACGTCAACGGCGCCACCAACCTCACCGCCGGTGAGCACTACCTGACCGCGGTCGTCGCCGACAGCACGGGCCGCACCGGCTCGGACTCGGTCACCATCGTGGTCGGCGGGCCCAACAGCCTGCCCGCCTGCGACATCGTGCTGCCGACGACCGGCACCGCCTACTCCTCGGGCGACTCCGTGGACTTCGAGGCGACCGCCAGCGACGCCGACGTCGCCAACTCCGAGCTGATCGTGCTCTGGGAGTCCGACAAGGACGGCGAGCTGGGCTCGTCCAACGTCCCCAACGACGGCAACATCACCTACTCCACCTCGACGCTCACCAGCGGCACCCACACCGTCACCCTCTTCGTCACGGACGAGGTCGGCGGTGAGTGCAGCGACACCGTGCGCATCCAGGTCGGCGACGAGCCCATCGTCGAGCTCATCACCCCCGCGACCAGCGACGTCTACAACCAGGGCGACTCCGTCGTGTTCCTGGCCAACGTCTCCGACGCCAACGACGACGCCACCGACCTCACCCTCGAGTGGTCCTCCGACATCAACGGCGTCTTCTCGACCCAGGGCGCCGGCTCCTCCGGCGAGGCCTCCTTCGCCTACGACAGCCTGGACCCGGGCGTTCACACGGTCTCCGTCACCGTCACCGACCCGCTGGGCTTCACCGGCTACGACTCGGCGACCTTCTCCATCAACGGCCTGCCCAACGCGCCGGGGGTCAGCATCACCCCCGATCCCGCGCAGACCGGCGACGGCCTGCAGGCCGTGGTGAGCACGGACGCCGTCGACCCCGAGGGCGACGACGTCACCTACAGCTACGAGTGGTCCAAGAACGGCGTCTCGACCAGCATCACCTCCTCCCTGGTGGCCGCCACCGAGACCACCCGCGACGACACCTGGGAGGTCACGATCACCTCCAGCGACCCCTACGGCGAGGGAGACAACGCGAGCACCTCCGTCACCATCATCAACACGCCCCCGGCGCTGGCCTCGGTGGACCTGACCCCCGATCCCGCCTCGCTCGATGACGTGATGAGCTGCACCCCGGGCACGACGTCCGACGCCGACGGCGACACCGTCACCTACAGCTACGCCTGGGAGATCAACGGCGCCAGCGTGCTCGGCGCCACCACCACCACCCTCTCCTCGGGCTACGGCAGCGGCGACATCATCACCTGCATCGTCACCCCCAACGACGGCTACGAGGACGGCGCCGCCGTCACCTCCAACCCCGTGGGCATCGACAACACCGCCCCGGAGCTCTCCAGCGCGACCCTGAACCCCGGCACGGCCTACGAGGACACCACCCTCTCCTGCTCCGCGGGCAGCGCCTCGGACGGCGACGGCGACACCGTCAGCTTCCTCTACGCCTGGTACGTCGAGGGTCTCCTGGTCTCGGGCGCCACCGACACCACGCTGACCGGCGACTGGTTCAACCGCGATGAGGAGGTCTACTGCGAGATCACCCCCTTCGACGGCTCCAACTACGGCGCCCCGGTGGACTCCAACACGGTCACCATCCGCAACACCCACCCCGAGCTGGACTCGGCGGCCCTGACGCCTGACCCGTCCTACACCTCGAACTCCATGACCTGCTCCGCGGGCACGACCTACGACCTCGACGGCGACGTGATCAACGTCACCTACGGCTGGCAGGTCGACGGGGTGGACGTCGCGGGCGTCACCGGCGCCATCCTGAACAGCACGTACACCGCGCGGGACAACATCGTCACCTGCCTGGTCACCCCCTCCGACGGCACCGACGACGGCAGCACGGTCGCCTCCAACACGGTCACCGTCCTCAACACGGCGCCCAGCATCTCCGGCGTCTCCCTGAGCCCGTCGAGCCCCACCAGCAGCGACACCATCACGGCGACCCCGACCGGCTGGAGCGACTCCGACGGCGACGACCAGGGCTACGTCTGGACCTGGTACGTCAACAGCTCCGAGATCGTCGGCGTCACCACCTCGACGCTGGAGTCCTCCAACTTCGGCGTGGGTGACACCATCTACGCCATCGTCACCCCCAACGACGGCTACGAGGACGGCGCCCCGGTGACCTCCTCCACCATCACGGTCGGCAACTCCGCCCCCGTGGTGGCCTCCGTCAGCGTGTCCCCCACCACCGCCTACGAGACCAGCACCCTGAGCTGCGTCGTCGAGAGCGCTGACGACACCGACGGCGACTCCATCTCCTACACCTACGCCTGGTCCGTCTCCGGCGGCGCGCTCACGGTCACCTCCTCCACCCTGGACGGCAGCTACTTCGACAAGGGCGACGCCGTGAGCTGCTCGGTCATCCCCTACGATGGCACCGACTACGGCGACGAGGTCGAGTCCGAGGGCGTCAACATCCGCAACTCGGCGCCGTCGGTCTCCTCCGTCAGCGTGAGCCCGGACCCGGCCTACACGGACAACACTCTGAGCTGCTCGTACTCCGGCACCTCGGATGACGACCCGGGCGACAGCGTCACCGTCACCTACAAGTGGGAAGCCTCCGGCGTCGAGGTCGGCACCGCCTCCTCGACCCTGGCGAGCTCCAACTTCTTCAAGAGCGACGTGGTCGTCTGCACGGTGACCCCCACCGACAGCGAGGACGCCGGCACCCCGGTCTCCAGCGCCGGCCTCACCATCAGCAACACCGCGCCGGCGGGCAGCAGCGTCAGCATCACCCCCGCGACCGCGTACACCACGGACGACCTGACGGCGGACGCGAGCGGCTGGTCCGACATCGACCCCAGCGACACCGAGTCCTGGACCTACGAGTGGTTCGTCAACTCCGCCAGCGTCGGCTCCTCCGAGCTGCTCTCCAGCTCGGTCATCGAGAAGACTGACAGCGTCTATGTGGTCGCGACGCCCTACGACGGCAGCGACTACGGCAGCCCGGTCACCAGCGGCGCCATCACCATCCAGAACTCCGCGCCCACGGCCCCCGGCATCAGCATCAGCCCGGCGAGCCCGGAGCCCGGCGAGACCCTGAGCTGCAACATCTCCAGCGCCAGCACGGACGCCGACAGCGACTCGGTCTCCTATGTCTACGCCTGGACCCTGGACGGCTCCGCCACCAGCTACACCTCGAGCAGCATCAGCGGCTCCCTGACCGAGCACAACCAGACCTGGGGCTGCGAGGTCTACGCCTCCGACGGCTCGGCGACCTCCTCCACGGTCACCGACAGCGTCAACGTCAACGACGGCACGGCCCCTGACGCCCCCGTCATCGGCACCCCGGCGGCCTACACCAACGAGGAGGACGTCACCCTCAGCGGCACCTGCGAAGCCAGCTGCGACATGACGTTCTACATCTCTGACGACTCGGGCTCCTGGACCGAGACGGACACCTGCTCCTCAGGCGGCTCCTTCTCGCACACCATCTACCCGACCCGCGGCTACATCACCGATGTCTACGCGACCTGCGAGGACGTCGGCGGCAACGTCTCGGGCCTCTCCAACACGGTCAACTGGGAGGTCTGCTCCCCCGCGGATGAGTTCGACTACTCCGACGGCGGCTACGCCGCGGGCTACGGCGACAGCGAAGGCGACATGATCGACGAGTGGTCCGGCCGGCTGCTCGACGAGGACGTCGACACCCTCTCCTTCGTCGGAAACATCCTCGATGGCGTCGACGAGGACTGGTACGTCTTCTACGTCCAGGACGGCGGCAACGCCGGCTACACCGACGAGGACTGGTACTACGAGAACTTCAACTTCACCGTCGACGTCGTCGCCGGCGCCTCGGACTACAACTTCTTCATCTACCACTTCGACGGCGCCTCCACGCTCGACGAGGTGACGACGACGGACAAGGTCACCGGCGGAACCTGCGACTACACCGGCGAGGGCTTCGACGAGTTCGACTGGTACAGCTACGACAGCGTCTGGAGTGACACCCGGGCCTGCCGCACCAACTACGTCTACGGCGTCTGCCCGGACTACAGCGGCTACTGGGCCATCCAGGTCGTCCGCGAGTCCAGCTCGACGGATAGCTGCCAGCACTACGAGCTGGAGCTCTCCAACGGCCTCTGGTAGCCGGCCGAGCCCGAACGACTGAACGCGCCGAGGGCTTCCCCCTCGGCGCGTTTTCGTTTGTGTAGGCGCCCCCTGCGAGCGCTAAGAGGTGCTGGTCTCGCGCAGGGCCGACTTCAGGGAGCGGGTGCTGTCCAGCGGCTTCGTGCGCGCGATCGCCCGCGCCTCCTCGGTGGGCTGCTCGGTGTGCGAGCGCTTGCCCCGGTGGGCCATCAGCCGCTCCACCAGCTCGGGCTCCGGCTCCCGCCGCAGCACCGCCCGGATGACCGGCAGCGGATCCTCGAAGACCGGCGAGAGCTCCCGCTCATCGTAGGACCGGGCCATGGAGAACATCCCCGGACAGATGGCGTCCCAGCGGCAGGAGTTGCAGGCGTCGGCCTTGCCGTGCAGGAACTCGTGCTGATGGACGAAGCCCTTCTTGTCCAGGAAGCGGATGCAGCGCTCCTCCTCCTTGATGATCTTGCGCGCCTCCGTGCTGGCCCAGGCGAAGCGGCGCATGAAGCAGAGCGGCACCCGCTCGGCCCGGAAGCTGCGCCCGGTGCGGTGCAGGTAGTCCATGGCCAGCTCGAGGGAGACCTGGGCCTCGTAGTAGTAGGGCACGCAGTCGGGGAAGTCCTCGGTGCGGTTGCCGTCCGGGTCCATCCCGTTCCAGACAAAGTGCCGAATGAACGGGAAGCGGTCACAGATCCACATCACGTTTTCGTGCAGGTGGTCCGCGTTGTAGGCGTTGATGACGCAGTTGATGTCGGCGGTGATGCCCATCTCGGGCACCAGCGCCAGGCAGCGCGCCAGCACCTCCCAGGCGCCGGTGTAGCGGGTGATGAAGTCGTGCACCTCCGGCCGGTAGGAGTGCAGCGAGACGTGGATGTGCTTCAGCCCCGCCTCGACGACCTCGCGGAAGTACACCGGCTCGGCGATGAGCTGACCGTTGGTGATCATGCGGCTGTGCAGCCCCAGCTCCTCGGCGTAGCGCAGCGCCGGGATGAGCAGCGGGGACATGCTGGGCTCGCCGCCGGTCAGGATGACGCCGTCGTAGCCCATCTCCACCAGCTCCTCGAGCATCCCGCGCATCTCGATCTCGGTGAGGTCGACGCCGGTGGGCGGGTTGGAGCAGAAGCGGCAGCGCTGGAGGCAGTTTCTGGTGAGCTGGAGGTAGCCGAGGTTGGCCATGACTTACTGTCCTTCCACGGTGCCGTTCAGGAAGTCCGAGCGGCGCCAGTGGCGCTCGGCGTCCGCCATGGGATCCACCGGCGGCGCCCCCGGCGGCCCAAAGCCCGGCAGGCTGCCGGCGACGGCCTGCGGCGGCCGGTTGGTCTCCAGGATGGGCTCAGGCTCAGGCCACAGGGCCTTCAGCTGCGCGTCCGCGTCGTCGGCCCAGCGGCCGACAGTGAGCGGACGCAGCGCGCCGAGCCCGATGGCGCGAACCGCGTTGATGTGCAGCCCCTCGCAGCGCGCGTTCAGCCGGCAGTCGCGGCAGCGCACCGACTTGCCCTTGTAGCGGTCCCTCACGTGGAAGCGGGCCAGCGCGTTGGTGTCGACGCGGCCGGTCTCCGGATCGAACAGCCCGGCCTCCAGGATCTGCAGCCCGGGGTCCAGCTCGCTGCCCGTCGCCAGGCAGGCAGGCAGGCCCGCGACGCGGAGCCTGACGCCGAGGCTCTCGAAGAAGTCCCGGGGATCCTGGAGGTCATCATCCAAGGCGGCCTCCATCCGCTCATGGGTCGGCTGACGCACCCGCACACGGTCCGCGACCTCGATGAGCCGCTCCCGGTTGGCCAGCATCCAGGCGGCGGTCGTCTGGTTCAGGCGTATCTCCACCTCGGCGACGCCCGAGGCCCCCGCGGGCGGCGTCCCGGCGACCCAGGCGTCCATGTGCGCCGCGCTCTCGGCGACCAGCACCGACGGCCCCCCGCTCAGCTCCGCCGGGGTGAGCCCTTCGGGATCGTCGAGCTGGAGATAGAGCCCCGCGTCGTCGGGTGACGCCACGCGGGACCGGACAGCGCGGAGCCCCGCGACGTCCGGCGCGGAGAGGCCGAGCATGCGGGCCCCGTAGGGCAGCTCGGCGGCGGCGGCCTCAACAACGGGCGCCGCGATCTCGTCCTCACCGCCGATCCACCAGACATCCCAGGATGCCTCGTTCTGTGCCTGCACCACCCGGTCGGTCGTGTTGCAGAAGGGCTGGATGAAGCAGTGGACGCAGCGCTCGGGCTGGCGGCACTCCAGCGGCTCGCCCGCGTCCAGGTAGCGGCGGACCTGGTAGCGGCGGCCGTTGACCTCATCCAGCATCTTGTGCGGATCCTGGATGAGCTCCTCCAGCCCCTCCAGGTAGGACACCGGGAAGCGGTTGGTCCAGATGTGAAAGCCCCGCCCGTTCAGGCGGAAGACCTTCTGCAGCTTGGGAAGGTGCTCCCGCACGTCGTAGAACATCAGCTCCCGCTGTCGGAAGGCCTCGGCCTGGGGGATGACGTGCAGCAGGTCGAACTCGCGCACGCCCAGGCTGGCGCAGAGCTCCACGATCTTGTCGATGTGGCCGACGTTCTGCTTGTTGATGACGACGTCTACGTTGACGATGGGTCGACCGTCGCGGAGCGACCGGATCATGCCCTTCACCAGCCGCTTGTAGGCCCCCGGGGTCTGCACCAGGTAGTCGTGCAGCTCCGCGGTGTGCCCGTGCAGGCTGAAGGTGATCTCCTCCAGCCCGGCGTCCAGCGCGCGGCCGAGGAAGGCCTTGTCGTGGAACATCATTCCGTTGGTGACGGTCTGAACGCGGCCGTAGCCGATGGACTTCGCGTAGGCGATGAGCTCGGCGAAGCGCGGGTGCACGCTGGCCTCACCGCCGGAGAGGATCACCTTCCAGGCGTCCAGCTCCTCGCGGCCGCGACGCAGCTCGGCCTTGATGTCCTCGTCGGACAGGTAGACGTTGCGGGGCGTGTCCATGTCCAGGCAGAACAAGCACTTGTTGTTGCAGGCCGTGACGAGCCGAACCCAGTGTTTGGAGCGGTTGGCGATCGTCTCACGCTCGAGCATCGCCTGGCGGTCGGAGGACGCAGACACAGAAGACAAGGGCGGACCTTCCAGGTTCAGGTTCGGTCAGTCTACGCGGAGTCAGGGGTGAACGCCCACCCCATGGCTGCGCCGGGGCAGTGAGCCGCTTCACAGGTCGCGCAGGGTGTGTACTCCCCGAGCGGATCCGAGCCGCGGCTCGCACCTCCGGTCGGGTCGCTCCAGTCCTTCGCGGCGGCGGCGGCCGGGACCGCGGACGCCTCGCGAGGGAGCAGACAGGCCGGCAGCACCGCCGCCAGCGCGTCCCTCGTCGGGCCCTGGAGGTCCCGCGCGGCGGCGGCCAGCGCCCGGAGATCTCCGCCCTCGTGGGACAGGCGGAAGCGGGGGGCGCCGGGCAGCGCGCCGGACGCCCAGGCCGCGGCGTAGTCCGCCACGTCCTCGTGGTGGTGGAGCACGGCGTAGACGCCCACGGGCGCGCGCGCGGCCTCCAGCCCCGCGACCCCGGCGAGGGTCCGCTCAAAGGAGCCCGGCCGGCCGGTGTGCCCGTCGTGTCGCGCGGCGTCCGGGCCGTAGAGCGCGACGTCGATGCGCTCAGCCGCCTTGCGGAGGTGCCGCCGCTGGGCCTCGGTCAGCTCCGCGAGGCCGGCCCCCTCCCCCGCCAGCTGGATGCGCATCCTCAAGCGCCGGGTGTCCCGCGCCAGCTCGATGAGCTCCGGGTGGCTCAGCGAGCCCGCGCCGGTCGCCAGCAGCAGCGGCGCCCCCTCCTGGGCGGCGCGCACGAGGGCGAGGCGGAGCGTCCGGCCGGTGGAGAGCTGGCTCGCCCCGGAGGCACAGGCCGGGCAATCCACCGGCGCGGGCGCGCGGAAGGGCAGCGTCAGCGCCGCGGGGATGGCGAGCGGCCTCACCCCCGCCATGGGATCGCCGGCGAGGTGCTTGCGGGCGCTCTGTCGGCGCATGATCCGGAGGCGGGTGGCGGCGTCCCGGCCGGCGCGGGGCGGCGGCGGGGCGATGGGATCCGCCGGCGGCGCGGCGACCGGCGCGGTCTCCCAGCGCCCCTCACTGCGGAGCTCGCTGTCGCCAAACTGGACGACGTAGTCCGAGGGAGCGCCAGCGCAGCTCGGCGCGCCGGGGCAGTCGGGGCAGGCGCCACCCCAGGCCGGGTCATCGAAGAGCCCAGCCAGCGACTCCGGCGCCAGCACCGGCTCAGGCGACGCCAGCGCGTCCCGGGCCCGCCCCAGCGCGCAGGCGGGGAAGCCGTGGAAGCTGAGCGCCACGCGCTCCTCGCGGGCGACCTCCGCCGCGGCCTCCAGGTAGGGCTCGGCCAGCCCGAAGCGCGGGCTCACCGCCGCAAAGGACGCCGCGGCCGGGCCCCGCAGCACGAGCCGACGGATGCGCACCGAGCGCACCCCGAGCCCGGCGATCACCCGCACCGTCTCGGCGAGCAGCGGCGTCCCCGGTCGGGTCAGCGCCACCTCGGCCTCCACCTCCAGCCCCGCCGCCAGCGCCACCTGCGCCGCGCGGCTCACGCGCTTGAGGCCGCCGGGGGTGTCGGTGAGCCAGTCGTGCGCGTCCCGACGACCGGCGTGGATCTCCAGGCGCAGCCGCTTCAAGCCCGCGCCGGACAGCGCGGACAGCACGCGGGGGTTGGTGAGGGCCTGCCCGTCCGTGTGGAGCCCCAGGCGGGGCGCGTCCGCCAGCGCCGCGATGAGCGCGGGCAGATCGGGCCGAAGCGTGGGCTCACCGCCGCTCAGCGTCAGCGACTGGCAGCCGCCCTCCCGACCGCGCCAGGCGGCCAGCACGGACGCCAGCGGCGGATCCGGCGGGGGGGTGTGGGGCTGCCTGTCCATCCGCCCGGGGCGGCGGGCGCGGGCGCAGACGATCAATCGGAGGTCGGCGTTATTCACGCCCCGAACGTACCGCGCTCAGGCGCTGAGCGGCAGTGAGCGCGGCGGCGGGGCCGCGATCAGGCCCGCGGCGGACAGCACCGCGACCGGATCCAGGTCCAGGGTCTCCAGGATCGCGGACGCGGAGGTCAGGTGGTGTTCGCCGCCGCCAGCCCGCGCGATCTCCGCGTGAAGGATCGCGAGCTCCCGGCGCATCCCCAGCGCCTCAGCCTCCGCCATACCGCGAGTCCAGCGCCGCAAGGCGAGCCGCTGGAAGCCGTCCCGGGCCAGGCAGCGCCCCACCCAGCGCGCGGCGGCGGGGCGGTTCGCGGGCATGATGGCGGCGATCCCCTCCAGCATGCGCGCGGCGCGGCGGGCGCGGCGGCGCAGCTGCGGCACATCCATCTCCGGCAGCTCCTGGCTGCGCACCCAGAGCCGCACGCTCAGCTCGGTCATCAGCTCAGCCAGCCGGCTGCCAGCCTCCGCGGCGCAGGGCAGCAGCTTGGGGTCCAGATCCAGCGCCGCCGCCACCGCGGACGCCGCGCCGAGGTTCCCCGCGTCGGCCAGCGCCAATCCCAGGCCAACCTGGGCGAGCAGCTCAGTCCCGACGTCGACGTCGCCTCTCACGCGCGCCAGCTCGGCGGCCTCCCGGAGGAGGCGCAGCCCGATGTCCAGGTCGCCGCGCTGACGGCGGAGGCTCGCCGTGAGCACGCGCCCCTGAACCTGGATGAGCGTGCAGCGGCGGCGGTCGCCCCGCTGGAACACCGCCTCTCCGCGCCCGAGGGCGCTGTCCAGCTCACCGGTGAGCCCCTGGATCGTGCAGCGGAGCAGCTCGCAGCGGTCGCGCTCGCTCTGGAGGCCCGCCCGCTCGAGCGAGGCCTCGGCCCGCCGCAGCAGCGACCGGGCCTCCACCCAGCGCCCGCGCGCCATCTCGCCCTCGCCGAAGTACCGGAGGGCGACCCCCTCCACCGCGGGATCGGACAACGACGTCAGCCAGCCCTCGCAGCGCCGTCGAAGCCCCGCGGCGACCCGCCAGCGCCCGGCGAGGCTCGCATCGCAGGACAGGGCGGCGATCGCCACCGCCCGCTCCGGCGAGCCCTTCGCCGCCGTGTTGGCGGCCCTGAGCATCGCGTAGCGAACCGCGCCGCGCTCGAACGAGCGCCGCTGCACCCGGGCCAGCGCCAGCCAGGTCCTGGCCGCCGCGCCGTCGGCTCCATCACCCGCTCGGGCGCCCCCCGACAGGTCGCCGCCGCCGACACACTCCGCGACGAGCCGCGCGAGCTCGAGCCCGATGCCGAGCCCCAGCAGCGAGCGCGGCGGCGACCGCTGCCCCAGCAGCTTCAGGGAGCCGGTCAGGTGCTGGACCGCGCGCTCCGCCTGCCCGCGCCTGTCGAACGCCCGCCCCAGCCGAAGCCGCCACTGAAGCCTGAGGGCCAGCGAGGCCCCGTCGCCGACCTCCAGCGCCTCGGTGTAGAGGCGCACCCCCTCATCGAGGGCGTCCTGCCTGCTGGCCGCCGCCCCGGCCGCGTCCAGCGCGTTCACGGCCTTGTGCAGCACGCCCGACCGACGCCAGTGGTGGGCCAGCACCGCGGGGGGCACCCGACGCCCCTCACGCCCGGCGGCCTCCAGGTGATCGGCGATGGTCGCGTGGAGCTTGTCCCGCTCCTCGCCGGACAACATGCCGTACAGCACCTCGCGCACCTCATCGTGCACGAAGTCCCAGCGCCCGCGCCCGTCGCCGCCCACGAAGCGGATCAGCACGCCCGCGCGCTCCAGATCCAGCAGCAGCGCCGACAGCGCGACGGGCGCGCCGCCGGCCGCGAGCGCAGCGGCGATCTCGTCCTCCGCGAAGGAGGTGCCGAAGGCGCTGGCGGCGAGCGCGACGGCCAGGATGGGCACCGACAGCCGCTTCAGCCGGCTCTCCAGCACCGCCGCGAGCGAGTCCAGCCCGAACCGCTCGCCCTCGTGAAGCACCACCCCGTCCAGGGCGCAGCGACGCCCCTCAACGGTCACGGCGCCGCGCTCCCTCAGCTCCCGGACCATCTCGCAGAGGTAGAGCGGGTTGCCGCCGGTCTGGTCCATGAGGAGGCGGGTGAGCGGTGTCGGGATGGCGTCCACGCCGAGCACCCGGGCCGCGACTCTGGCGGCCGCCCGCTCGGGCAGCGGGTCCACGGAGATGTAGCGCGCGCCTGGCCGATCGTAGATGCGCTCGAAGATCGGCGTGGTACGCCCCCCCACAGGCTGGACACCGAGGGCGATGAACAGCTCCGGAGCGGAGTCCGCCAGCGCCTCCAGCAGCGCCACCGACGCGGAGTCCATCCAGTGAACGTCATCGAGGAGGATCACGACCGGAGCCCCGGCCGCGGCGTACCGGCGCAGCAGGAGGATCAGCAGAGACCGGGTGTGCTCGGCCCGGCCCTCGCCCTCCATGCGCTCGGTCCACGAGCTCTCGGGCAGCGCGCCGGGGATGATGGCGTTGATGAAGGGCGCCAGGCGCGCCGCGTCCCCCTCGCCGAGCGCGACGGAGAGGCGCTCGGCGACCCGGAGCTCGTCCCGGCTGGAGGACACCCCCAGGATCTCCCGGAAGATCGACCGCCACGCGTGCAGCGGCGTGAGCTGCTCGACCGGGTCGGCTGTGCCGACCAGCGCTCTGAAGCCGCGTCGACGCGCCTCGTTGAGCGCCTCCAGCAGGAGCCGCGACTTGCCCATGCCGGCTGGCCCGACCAGCGCGACGACCTGACAGTCCCCCGCCCCCGGGCTCTGGTGGGCGTCCAGGCCCTCCATCAGGGAGCGCCGCTCGCTCTCCCGACCCTGGATCGGCAGCTCGCCGGCTCGGATGCGCACGCCGGCGTCCACGACGCCGACCGGAATGAAGACCTGCACCTCGCTGGTGACGCCCTGGAGGCGCATGCTCCCGAGCGCACGGAAGTCCACCCGCTCGGCGGAGCCGCGGGTGGCCGCGTCGCAGAGAATGACCCCGGCGGTGGCCCGACTCATCAGCCGACTCGAGAGCTCCACCGCGTCGCCGATGAGGACGAAGCCGCGGCGCTCGTCGCAGCCGACGATGCCGCAGAACGCCCGCCCCGTGGACACCCCCGCCGCCGAGGGCGCGTTCAGCGATCGCATCCCCTCCCGAATGCTCATGGCCACCTTGGCGCCCCTGGAGGGGTCATCCTCGTGGACGTGGGGCGCGCCCAGCGCGCAGAGCACCGTCACCCCACCCTCACAGGCCTGCACGCGGACGAGCTCGCCTTCGTGGCGGTACAGCACCTCCTGCACGACCCTGGCCGCCGCCTGCAGCCGCTCCAGTCCCCCCGGAGCGTTCAGCGACAGCCCCGGCAGCTTGATGGACACCGTGGTGACGCAGTGCTGCTCAGCGCTCCAGTCGCTCAGTCCGGCCGCCAGCCGATCCCGCACCGCGCGGGGCAGGAAGCCGCGGATGCTCCTCACCGACGCGCCCGGAGCAGCCGATTCAGCCGATTCAGCCGAAGTCTCCAGCGCCGGCGCCTCCTGCCCCAGGACCGCGGCTCTGGCCGCGTCACCGAGCAAGCCCCAGGCCGACTGGGAGCACGCCACCCTGCCGACCGCGGCCGTGCGCTGCGCGGCCGACGCCTCCTCCGAGCCGACGCCGGAGATCACCAGCCGCCACTGGCCCAGGACGCCGCCCACCCGGGAGAGCTGGACCTGCCCCACGCCGAGGCCGATCGCCAGCCCCAGCTCCCGCGGCGACGACGAGGCCGCCAGCGCCGCCGCGACCCGAGCGGCCCGATCCACGTTCGCGGCGCTGTCCGCGCCCGAGGACCAGCCGATCAGCAGCCCATCCCCCGTGATCTCGAGGACGTCGCCGCCGGACGCCAGCGCGCCCCCGATCACGGACGCCAGGCAGCGATTGAGCGCCTCGCTGAAGGCCGCGGTCCCCGCCGGACCGAGCCGGCCGGTGCTGTCCATGAGCCTGGAGAGCCCCCTCACGCCGACGCTCAGGACCGCCGACTGGAGCACCTCCTGGCCGACCTCACAGGGTGGGCGCGCCTCGCGAGCGAGGATGGTGAGCAGCGCTCCTGGCACATAGCTCGCCGCAGTTTGCAGAGGAGTGGTCATCCGGCTCTCTCAACGGCACTCCGGGCTGAGTTTTGAAACACTCGCCGTGATACATCGCCAGATGTCACTGCCTCGCGCGCCGCTCCTCCTCCCCGAGGAGGCTGACACTACCCTCCGAACCCTGAAGCGTCGGGTGCGCGTTCGAGCCCTGCGCTGGCTGATGTCCGGCCCCCTCGATGGCCTCTCCACGCCGCTGGCCCGCCGCCTGCTCACCCTCCGGGAGGCGATCGCCCCCACGGTGAAGCGCTCACCGGCCGCCGCCCTGGCCGCCGTGGGCTCACCGGATGTGCTCGCCCCCCTGCTGGCGCTCTCCGCGGGCCTCGCGGATCCGCAGCGGCTGTACCCGGCGCTGATCCCGAACCTGCTCGCGGGGCTCGCGCGTTTCCCGAGCCGCAGCCGCATGATCCTCTGGGACTGGCCGGTGGAGCGGGTGGTGGATCTCGCCAGCGGGCGCGTGGTGGAGGCCTCGGCGAGCGCGGCCCTCCTCACCGCCGACAGCCTCGAGCTTCGGGTCGATGGCGCCGCCGTGCCGCTGGCGGAGCTGGACGGCGACCGGCGCTTTCACCCCATCGGCGCCGGCCTCTACCTCTCGACCTGGGACTCCAACCCCCTCGCCGATATGGAGGCCCACCCGGAGAAGTCCGGCAACGCCCTCGACCTCGGTGATCACACGCTCACGGCCTGGACCGCGGCCCTCGCCGAGGCGGTCGCGCTGATCCAGGAGATCCTCCCGGGCCTCGCGGGGGAGCTGGCGGCCGCCGCCGCGCGCATGCTGCCGGTCGGCTACGAGCCGGAGCGACACTTCTCGGCCTCCTACCGGGAGGCCCCGGGGCTCGCCTACCTGACGCTACACCCCGATCCGGTGACGCTGGCGGAGGCGATCATCCACGAGACCCAGCACAACAAGATCAACCGGCTGATGCTGCTCGCGCCGCCCCTCACCAACGGCCAGACCACCTGGACCCCCTCCCCGGTCCGCCCCGATCTCAGGCCGCTGGACGGCGTGCTGCTCGCGGTCCACGCCTTCATCCCCGTCGCCGCCCTCCACGATCGCATGGCCGCCGCCGATCACCCCCTCTCCAAGACCGGGCGCTTCCCCGTCCGTCGTCACGAGGTGCTCTCCAGCAACGCCAGGGGCATGGCCGTGCTCGCGGACAAGGCCGAGCCCACCGAGGCGGGCGCCCGCCTGCTGCGCGATCTGAAGGCCCTGCACGAGGTGCTCCAGGAGCGCGCCCCGGAGCCCCCGGACCTCTCGCTCGAGGGCCCCTCGGTCGGCTGACAGGGTCGCGCCCGGCTCCTCAGAACATGTCGAGGATCAGCTCCAGAGCGCGGTCATCGTCGTGCTTGACCCGCCCCTCCAGCGCGAGCTCCGAGACCATATCGTAGGGCCAGATGGCCTCCGCGCTGCTCTCGTAGAGCGCCGAGTCGTCCGGCGTCAGGCCGTTCAGATCCACCGGCTCCGGAGACTCACGGCTGGCGACCTCCAGCATGACCCGCGCCGCCCCCATGTACTGCCCGAGCTGGTGATCGCTCTTGGCCTGGACGCGCCGGTAGTGCCCCGAGAAGCTCTCCAGGTGCTGAGCCGGGGAGCGCTCCTCCCACCACTCGTCACCGTCGGCGATCTCGTACAGGTGGTCCCGGGAGAACTGGGCGGCGTAGTCCAGGTCCTCCGGGAGCAGCCCCGGCCCCTCGATGTCCACCAGCCCGAAGGGCGCGAGCTCGGGGTGTCGCTCCAGGGCGCCCGCGGCGTGCACCACGCCGAAGGACCGGCTCCGGATGAGCACCCGCTCCGGGTCCACGTCGTCCCGGCTCGCGAGCCAGGAGGTGATGGCCGCGAGATCGTCCTGCTGCCTCGCCCCGCCGTAGTCCTCCTCGCCGCCCGACGCCCCCCGGCCGCGCGGGTCGTACACGGCGATCACCACCCCGGCCCCGGCGATCACGGCGCTGGAGGCCTCGTCCCACTCCACGAGCCCCGGCTCGAAGCCCGGCGGCACATACACGACGCCGGGCCAGCAGCCCCCGCCCACCGGGCGGAGGATCCCCGCCTCCAGCTCGACCCCGTCGTCCGCGACCAGCCGGTGTGACTCCGCCGCCACCAGGCCGTAGCCCCGGTGGGGTCGGTGATCGGACGTGCAGCCTTCGGTGGGCCACGCCACCTCGATGGGGGTGGGCTCCTGGCAGGCCATCATCATCAGCAGCAGCATCGGCCCAAGGTACTCCGGTCCAGCTGACCTGCCAGCAAATCGGCTATCCAGGGAGCATGAACGCACTCGCGCTGGCGCTGCTGATCGGGACGGGCTGCGGCAAGGACGCCGCGGATGACGGCGCGTTCAGCGTCCTGGAGCACTTCGACACACGCGGCGGCGAGTACACCTGGGCGGGGTACGGCTTCACCACGATGCTGCTCGGGGAGGCGTTCGGCCTCGTCACCCCCGACAACGAGCGGCCCCGCTTTCAGGTGCTGGCCCCGTCCGAGGCCGGCGACGCCCCCCGCCCCGTCCTGCTGTTCCTCCACGGCGGCAGCTCGGACGATGACTCCGTCACCCCCGGCGGCGAGCAGGGCTTCTGCGGGGTGGGCTACGCCTCCGAGGCGGTGACCGGCCAGCTCCGCAACTCGGCGCTGGCCCACCACGCCGCGGAGCTCGGTTGGATCATCGTGGCCCCGGAGAACGCCTTCTGTGACGGCTGGGCGGGCCTCGGCGACGAGGATCCGGCGGACGGGAGCCACGGCGGCTATCGGCTCGCCGAGATCGCCCTGCAGTGGGCCCTGGACGGCGACGCCGGGCCGGTGGACCTGGCGCGGGTGCATGTGGTGGGCTCATCGATGGGAGCGATGGGCGCGGCCTTCTTCGTCAACAACTGGGAGGGGCCCGTCCGGAGCGCCGGGTTCTCACACGGCTCCATCAACAGCACCCGGCTCTACTACGAGGACGACTACAACCCGGCCCCGCTGAGCGAGTGGGTGGGCCGGCTCTCCCACAACCTCGGCGGCGCCCCCTTCGAGGACGGGCCCGACAGCTCCCAGACCGGCTGGTACCCGCGCTACCGGGACACGAGCCTTGAGCTCAGCGTCATCGAGGGCACGCTGGAGCTGCCCCTCTTCCACCTCTGGTCGGATCGGGATCCGGTGTCGATCGCGGCGGCCCACCGGGACATGCTCGCGGCCTTCGAGCAGGCCCACCAGCCGAGCGGGCTCCCCTGGGGGGACTACAACTCGGGCGTCGAGGGGCACAGCGTGGTGCACAACCTGGACTACCCCTACGCCACCCTGGCCATGGTGCGGTTCCTCGATGGGCTCTCCGTGACGGTGCTGGAGGGAGAAGACGGCGACGGCGACGTGGGCGTCCCCCTCACGGACGAGGACGCGCTGCCCACGGCCAGCGGCAACGGCGCGCGAATCAGCGATCGGGCGGGCGTCCTGTATCGACAGCCCGTCGCCGCCACCCCGGGCCAGGAGCTGCGGGCCACCTTCTTCCTCATCGGCGACGACTCAGTGACCGCGACCCTGCGAGTGCTGGCGGGGGACGGGACCGTGCTGGCGCGGGCGTCGGTCAGCGGGGACGCGCTGGACCGCGGGGACCGGGACTACCCCGCGCTGCGGGAGGTGATGGGCCGGACGACCCTCGCGGCCACCAGCGACGAAGCGGAGGTCTGGCTGGAGGTCGAGGGCGACGGCCAGGGCGCGCTGGCCCTCGACGTCGTGATCGTGGACTGATGTAGTGCTGTAGTCACGCAGTGACACAGTGACGCGACCGGCACCTCGCGGCAGGCTCAGCGGTGATACTGCTCAGGCAATGCTGACGCTCCTCCCCCTCCTCCCGCTGCTCCTCCCCGCCGCCGGCGCCGCCGAGCCCCCGGCTCAGGAGCGCTTCACGCTGGACAACGGTCTCACCGTCGTGGTGGAGCCCCGCCCATCGAGCGGCTCCGTCGCCGTCGTGGCCAGCGTCAAGGTCGGCGCCCGCAACGAGACCCCCGAGACCTCCGGCTGCGCCCACATGCTGGAGCACATGCTCTTCACCGGCACCGAGAAGTGGAGCGAGGCCGAGCTGAAGGACGCCATCACCCGCCGCGGCGGCGAGTGGAACGGCTACACCAACTTCGAGCGCACCCTCTACTTCGCCCGGCTCTCCGCCGATGAGCTGCCGCTGGCCGTGGAGTGGGTCTCCCAGGTCGTCTTCCATCCGCGACTCGACGGGGATCAGCTGGAGAAGGAGCGCAAGGTCGTCTTCCAGGAGCGGGGCGGCGACTACGGCTGGCTCGTCAACACCGCTGATCGCCTCGGCTTCGGCTACGAGCTCTCGCGGGCGGTCCGCAGCACCCTCTTCCCCGCCACGGGGCTCGACGGCCGCATCGTCGGCGAGGACGAGAGTCTCTCCACCATGGACCTCGCGACTCTGACGGAGTTCTACGATCGGCACTACGTCCCCTCCAACACCGTGCTGGTGGTGGTCGGCGGGGTGGAGGTCGACGAGGTGCGCGCGCTCGTGGAGCAGCGCTTCGGGGATCTGCCCGCCGTGGACGCGCCGCCCACTCCGGCGCGTCCCGAGGAGCGCCCGGGCCCCCACGAGGTCACCATCCGCGGCCCCACGCCCACCGATCAGGTCAGCATCCAGGTCGGCGCCCGGACCGTCGGCCGGGATCACCCCGACTACTGGCCCCTCCAGGTGCTCGCCGAGCTGGTGCGCGTGGAGCTGACCGACATCATCCGCTACGATCGCGGCTGGGTCTACGGCCTCCAGACCCTGAACCAGACCTGGCGGGACGCGGGCTACTTCGTGGTGAAGACCCGGGCCGAGTCCGAGCTGGTGGAGCCCATCCTCACGGAGATCGACGCCGTCCTCGATCGGCTCGTCGCCGGCACCATCGACCCGGAGCGCGTCGCCGACGCGGCCGCCGCCTCGGCGGGTCGCTACGTCATCGAGGTGGAGAACAACCAGGCCCGGGCGGAGTCCCTCGCCCGGTGGCTCATCACCCTGCCTCCAGGCGCCGCGATCCCCGACTACGCCGCGGGGGTGTCCGCGGTGACCCCCGAGGATCTGGCGCGGGTCGCGCGGACCTACCTCTCGCAGGAGCGGCGCTTCACCGCCCTCCATCGACCCGCGCTCACGAGCCGGACGGCCCTCTGGTTCTCCCCCCTGATCGCCTTCCTCGTGGGCGCGGGAACCTATCGGGGGATCCTGAAGCGCCGCGCGCTTCGACGGCTGCTGGAGCAGCGGGCTACCTGAGCAGACGCTTCGATCGTCTTCGGGCTCAACCCGGTACAAAAAAGTCCGATCGTTCGCCGACAGTCTCGACACTGCTCGGTGGATCCCGATCTCGTCTGTTCGAGGTTAATCTACGATCTCGCGGAGGAGGCCCCACGATGACCCGCAAGTCCATTTCACTGAAATCACTCACGCTGATATCGATAGCCGCCCTCATCGCCTGTACCGACAAGGCGGATGACTCGGGCGAGATCGCAGACGACACCGCCGCGACCGACAGCGGCACCACCGAGCCGGCCCCGGCCTACGCCTGGGAGACCGCCTTCGACACGACCGGCTCCGGCGCAATCTCGGGCGTCTGGGGCTCGGGCCCGTCGGACGTGTTCGCCGTGGGCGGCACCCCCGACGCCTCCACCATCTACCACTACGACGGCGCGGCCTGGTCGCCGATGGACGCCCCCGACGTGCCGCTGCTGGTGTGGGTGTTCGGCTTCGGGCCCGACGACGTCTACGCCGTGGGCGTGGACGGCGGCTTCGTCCACTACGACGGCGCCGCCTGGACCACCATCGACAGCGGCACCACCGAGGATCTCTGGGGCATCTGGGGAGCGAGCGCCGACGACATCTGGATCGTCGGCGGCGAGATCGACGACGGCGACCCCATCATCCTCCACTACGACGGCGCGACCGTCGCGCCCTACACCCTGAACCCCGACGAGAACACCCGCGGCGCCGAGAGCCTCTTCAAGGTCTGGGGCATCGGCGACACCCTGTTCATCGTCGGCCAGCGCGGGCTCATCCTCACCTGGGACGGCTCGGACTGGGTGAACTCTCCGGCCGGCGGCGAGGCGGACGACGACTTCGTCTCCCTCTGGGGCACCAGCGAGGACAACATCGTCGCCGTGGGCGGCCGCTCCAACGGCCGCCTCGCCACCTGGGACGGCAGCGCCTGGACCACCCAGCAGCTGAGCGGCGTGCCCGGGCTGAACGCCGTCAACATGCAGACCGACGACGAGGCCGTCATCGGCGGCATCTACGGCTTCACCGGCAGCTTCACGCCCAGCACCAACGTCATCGCAAACGACTCGGTGCTCACCTCCCTCGACGTACACGCCATCTGGGGTGACGGCCAGGGCACCTTCTACGCAGTCGGCGGCCGCTTCTACGACCCCTACGAGGGCGTCGCCCTCGTGCGCACAGCCACGGAGTAAGACCGCATGTTCTCATCCATCCTGCCCGCGCTCCTTCTGTTAGCGCCGGGCTGCAAGGACAAAGACACCGTCGACACCGAGGGGGAGACCGGCGTCGAGGCCGTGGTGGGGCACGGCCCCATGGCGGAGAACGTCTACGGCCAGATGGGCGATCCCTGGCCCTTCGCCACCGCCGAGCAGCTCGAAGCCTTCGAGCTGGGCCTCGAGGTCGCCAACCGCAGGTTCGATCTGGAGGACGGCCTCGGGCCCGCCTTCAACCTCACCTTCTGCGGCGGCTGCCACGAGCGGCCGGTGATCGGCGGCAGCGCCGGGCTCTACCGCAGCTTCTTCCTCTCGGGCGTGAAGCTGGACGACGGCTCCTTCTTCGCCGGCGAGTCGGCGGGTGAGGCCGGCGGCGTCATCCGCCTCTACTACTACGGCGACGAGTACACCGAGCGGCCGGAGGTCCCCCAGGAGACCAACATCATCGCCCAGCGCAACGCCATCCCCTTCTTCGGGGTGGGCCTGATAGCCGAGCTGGAGGATGAGGAGCTGCTCAAGCGGGAGGACATCGACGACGCCGACGGCGACGGCATCTCCGGCCGCGCCAACTACGACCAGGGCTTCGTGGGCCGCTTCGGCCGCAAGTCGCAGACGGTCTCCATCGAGGGCTTCATCCGGGGGCCCCTCTTCAACCACCTGGGCATCACCACCGATCCGCTCACCGAGGAGCAGAAGGCCGCGCTCCCGGTGGACAGCAGCGCCGCCGGCGCCGCCGAAGGCGACACGGCGCTGGGCGCCCTCCAGCGCACCTTCCAGGACATGCACGGCCTCGGCCAGGCCGCCGCCGCCGCCGGCCCGCTGACCGACGAGGACGCCGCCGCCGACCCGGAGCTGTCGACGGAGGATCTCTTCAACCTGGTCAGCTTCTCCATGCTCACCGCGGCCCCCGCCGTCGAGGAGCCCGGTGAGCAGGAGCTGCGCGGCATCGCGCTGTTCGACGACGCCATGTGCGACCGCTGCCACACCCCCCGCGTGGAGAGCCCCCGCGGCCCCCTGCCCATCTACTCGGACCTGCTGCTGCACGACATGGGCGAGGAGATGGCGGACGGGCTGGAGCAGGGCAACGCCGACGGAGACGAGTACCGCACCCAGCCCCTCTGGGGGCTCGCGGCGGTCGGCCCGTACCTGCACGACGGCCGCGCCACCACCATCGAGGACGCCATCCTCTGGCACGGCGGCGAGGCCGAGCGCTCCCGCAACCTCTACGTCGCCTACTCCGACGACGAGAAGGAGGACGTGCTCGCCTTCCTGATGAGCCTGGGAGGCCGGGATCAGTACAGCCCCGGCCTGCTGCCGCCGAACAGCCCGGTGCCCGCCGCCGGCGAGTACGGCGGCCCCTACACCGCCCTGAGCGGCGACGACCTGACCCGCTTCGAGGAGGGCCGGGCGGTCTTCGACCACGAGTTCGGCTTCGCCGACGGCATCGGCGCCCCCCGCTTCAACGGCGACTCCTGCCGCGCCTGCCACTTCGACCCGGTCATCGGCGGCTCCGGGCCCCGCGGCGTCAACGTGATGCGCCACGGCATCCTCGGCGGCGACGGCGAGTTCACCCTGCCGGCGGTCGGCAGCATCCTGCACCGCATGACCGCCATCCACGATGAGCACGCCAACGCGGGTCAGGAGGCGGCCAGCATCTACGAGCACCGCCAGACCCCGCACCTCTTCGGGCTGGGCCTCATCGAGGGCATCCCCGAGGCGGACATCCTCGCGGGCGCCGACCCTTACGATCTCGACGGCGACGGCATCTCCGGCAAGCCCTCCTACTCGGACGGCGGCGCGCTGGGCCGCTTCGGCTGGAAGTCCCAGATCGCCAGCGTCGAGGAGTTCGTGCGCGACGCGGTCAGCGCCGAGCTGGGCATGACCCTCTCCTACCGGGAGGGCCTGACCTTCGGCATGATCTACGACGTGGACGATGTGCCTGACCCGGAGTTCGCCGACGAGGACGCCGATCTGCTGACCTACTACCTGCAGACCCTGGCCCCGCCGCCGCGGCAGGCCGGCGCCGCCGACACCACCGACGGCGAGCAGGTCTTCGAGGACGTGGGCTGCGCCCTCTGCCACACCCCCAGCTTCGAGGGCAGCCTCGGCAGCGTGCCGCTCTACTCGGACCTGCTGCTCCACGAGACCATGCCCGAGGGCTACCTCGGCATCGAGGACGCCAGCGCCGGCATGCGCGAGTTCCGCACCGCCCCGCTCTGGGGCCTGAGCGAGACGCCGCCCTACCTCCACGACGGCTCCGCCGACACCATCGAGCAGGCCATCGCGGGCCACTCGGGCGAGGCGACCGACGTCGTCGCCGCCTGGGAGGCCCTCTCCGACGGCGACCGCGCCGCGCTGCTCACCTTCCTCGAGACGCTGTAATGACCACGACCCTCCTCACCGGGCTGCTGGCGGCGCTGCTCGCGGGCTGCGACGACAAGTCCCCCGACGACAGCACGCCTCCGGATGACAGCGCGACCACCGACACCACCGACACCACGCCTGACAGCGGCACCACCGCGCCCGACACCGGCGACGAGTTCCACGATCCCCTCTCCACGCCGGAGTTCGCGACCCACGACATCGCGGACTTCAACAGCGCCGAGGACTGCGCCACCTGCCACCAGACCCACTACGAGCAGTGGAGCACCTCCATCCACTCCTACGCCATGATCGATCCGGTCTTCAAGGCCCTGGTCGCGCTGCGTCAGGCGGACTTCAACGGCGAGCAGGACCAGTTCTGCACCCAGTGCCACACCCCCATCGGCACCCGCGGCGGCGAGATCACCGACGGCTTCGACTTCGATCAGCTCGCCCCCATCAGCGGCGAGGGCGTCACCTGCGAGACCTGCCACAAGATCGCCAGCATCGAGCGGCCCTACAACGCGGGCCACGTCCTCGACCCCACCGGCCCCCTGCGAGGGCCCCTCACCGATCCGGTGGACAACGCCTACCACGCCTCGGAGTACTCCGAGATCTTCGACTCCGCGGAGTTCTGCGGTAGCTGCCACGACGTCGTCGAGGTCGACGGGCTCAACCTGGAGCGCCCCTACGAGGAGTGGCTGGAGTCCCCCGCTGGCGAGGAGGGCCGCAACTGCCAGAGCTGCCACATGGACAGCTGGGATGGCCAGGCCGCCGACGGCGGTCCCGAGCGGACGGGCCTGCACGACCACAGCTTCCGCGGCGTCGACGTCCCGCTGAGTGAGGACTTCATCGCCGATCCGGAGGTGCTGATCGAGCTGGAGGAGAAGGTCGCCGATCTGCTGGATCAGGCCGGCTCGGTCTACCTGGAGGTGCCCGCCGGCGCCGCCGCTCCGGGCCAGCAGATGGATCTGCTCGTCACCCTCCAGAACAACATCGACGGGCACAACCTGCCCACTGGCACCACCTTCATCCGCCAGCTCTGGGTCGAGGTCATCGCCACCGACGCCGAGGGCACGGTGCTCTACCAGACCGGTCACCTCGACACCAACGGCGACCTGATGGACTACTGGAGCGAGGAGGATCCCTACGGGGACGACGACCTCCTGGTGCTGCACTCCAGCCTCATCGACGACCGCGGCACGCCCACGGTGTTCACCTGGCACGCCAGCGAGATGCGCTCCAACGCGCTCTCCCCGCTCTACCAGCGCACCTTCACCCTCTTCGTGCCCGTCCCCGAGGACGCCGTCGGCCCCATCCAGCTCCAGGCGCGCATGCGGTTCCGCAGCCACCCGCCCTACCTGCTGCGGCTCGTCGGGTTGGATGAGCTCGTCGAGCGCCTCACCATCCACGACATCGACGTCGACGTGCTGGAGGTGGAGCTGCTGGGCGCTGGGGAGTGACGGGGCTCCTGCTCGGGGCGCTGCTCGCCTGCGACCGGGCGGACTGCGGCGACCGCGAGCAGCTCCGGCTGGTGGCGGCCGACGACAGCGAGCGCGCGATCTGCGCGGCGGTGGCCAGCAGCGCCCGGGAGCGGCGGGCGGGGCTGACCGCCTGGCCGCCGCTGGAGGCTGACCAGGGGCTCCTCCTGGACTTCCCGGTGACCGACCAGCTCTGCATCACGACGGCTCCCATGCCCTATGCCATCGACGTGCTCTTCCTGAGCGAGGCGGGGGAGGTCACCTCGGTCGCCTGCGATCGGGGGCCGACCGATCCGGTGGTCTGCGCGGATCCCGCCCGGCAGGTGCTGGAGCTGCCGGCGTCTCAGGGCTGCCGCCGCTGGCTGGGCGCGCGGCTCCACCGGGCCGACGCGCCCCCCCGCCCCGACGCCGCTGAGCCGCCCTCGGCGAGCCCGTCCCCCGCCGAGGCGACCCCGGCGCCCGCCGACTGGTTTCGCGATCCCATCCCGCCGGAGAAGGCGCCCTGCGAGGCGATCGCGCCTGTCCGCGCGGATCGCTCCGTGCCGCTGCGGCTGCTGCTGGACGAGGGGGCGTCCCAGGAGGCCCTCCTGAACCAGACCCGCCGCCTCCAGGGCTTCTACGAACCCTACGGCCTCCGCTTCGAGCTCGACGGGCCGGTCGAGCGAGTGTCTGTCGGCCCGCTGATGTCCGGGGCGCCGGACTCCCCCGAAGACCTGCTGGCGCCGCTGGGGGACTTCATCGAGCAGCACGCCCGGGCCGGGGTGATCACGGTGGCGCTGCTGCCCGCGCTGGCGGCGCCGGGCTCCGCGGCCGATCGCTACTTCTCGGAGCTGGACGGCCTCACCCTGACCCCCGCGCTGGTAGCCGATCGGGAGGGCCTCGCCCCGCTCGCGGCCCTCGGGGCGTTCGGGCCGGTGATCCTGCTGTCCCAAGCGGATCTGGCCCACCGCCACCCGGGCCACCTCGATCTCACCCTGGCTCACGAGCTGGGGCACGCGCTGGGCCTGCCGCACGGCGGGGGCTCCAGGAACCTGATGTACGACGGCCCGCTGCGCTGCGCCCCCCGCCTCACCGCGGACCAGCTCGCGGCCGCGAGCTGGCCCTGAGCGCTGGCGACTCGACGTATGCGGGACTACTTTTCAATCCGACGCTCTGGAGACGCTGAATGAGACTCGCGCTGACCCTTCTGTTCGCGGCGCCAGCCTGTACTGGCGGCGACGACAAGCAGGACGACACCTCGGAGACCACGACCGAGTCGACCTCCATCTGCGTCATCACCCCCGGCGCCGGCGTGGACGCCGAGTCGCTGGACTGCAAGCTGGGCACCGGCGATCAGTCCTTCGTCCTCGTCGAGGAGGGCGCGCAGGTTCCGTACTACCCCGGCCCTCAGGGCGGCTGGCATGTCTTCGGCAGCCTGATGGCCAGGGGCATGGTCCCCGGCGTCGTGGACGACCTGACCGCGCCCGACACCCCGCTGCTCAAGTACCGGGTGACGAAGGACGGCGAGACCTTCGCGGGGGTGGACTACCAGCAGCCGCGCTGGCTCACCGACGCCGGCGACGGGTGGCATCAGCACATCGGCGAGCAGCTCGTGCTGGCGATCCTCGACACCTACGACGCCGACGGGGCCGAGGTGGTCATGGAGTTCGAGCTGACCGACGCCAACGGCTCGGTCCTGAGCGCCACGCTGCCGGTCACCCTCTACTACCAGCACATCGACATCGATGACACCGGGCTCACCGACACAGGCTCGACCTCGGACACCGGCGACACCGGCGGTGGCGAGACCGGGACTGGATCGGGTAAGGATACCGATAAGACGGGAGGCAGCCAGTGAGTTGCCTTGGAGGAACCTTGAGAACGTTCATCTTCATCACCGCGGCCGCGCTGGTCGGGTGCGCAGGCGAAGAGCCGACGCCGGTGACCGATGACACCGACGTCACCCTCACGGATGACACCGGCGTCACGACGATCCCCGAGGACGTGACCTTCGCTGATCTGCAGGAGGAGATCTTCCTCCCCTCCTGCGGCGGCGCGGGCTGCCACGACGCGGCCACCAACGCGGGCGGGCTCGACCTTGAGAGCGAGGGCGCCTTCGACCGGCTGATGAACGATCCTTGTGAGAACGAGATCGCCGTCGCCGAGGGGCTGGTTCGGGTCGCGCCCGGCGATCCCAGCGAGAGCTTCCTCTTCCTGAAGCTCACCGACCCCCGCGGCATGGGCGACATCATGCCGCCCTGGGGCGCGCTGGATGACGACGTGCTGCTCGTGGTCGAGGACTGGATTCAGCGAGGCGCGGAGCCTTAGGCCGTGTGGCTGATCGTGCTCACCGCCTGCTCGGTGGACAAGCAGGACTCAACCCTGGACACCGAGCTGCTCACCCCCTGTGAGCAGACCGCGCGCGACGCTCTCACCTACGAGATCGGCACCGGCGAGGCCACCTTCGAGCCCCTCGTCGACGGCGCCCCCCTGCCCTTCAACCTCGGGCCTCAGGGCGGCTGGCATGTCTTCGGCAGCTTCAGGGCCACAGGCGTGCTCCCTGGCGACCCCGAAGACTTCGCCAACCCCGACAACCCCACCGTCAGCTTCCAGGTCTCACAAGGCGGCGCCTCACTGGGCGGCTACACGGATCTGCCCCGCCCCATGGATCCCGCCGAGGGCGGCGGCTGGGAGATCGTGGGAGACACGCTGGTGTTGGACATCAGCGAGCCGGAGGAGATCGACGGCACCCCGGCGCTGCTCTGGGTGTCTTTCCTGGACGGCTGCGGCACCCTGCTGGAGGACGCGCGCGAGGTGCTGCTCTACGACGGCGACGCCTGAGCGACCGCGCCGCCGGCGCGGACCATCTCCGCCACCGCCGTCACCCAGCGGGGATCAGCGTTGACGCAGGGGATGAGCTTCAGGGCCTCACCGCCGGCCTCCCGGAAGTCGTCACGGGCTCGGATGCCGATCTCTTCGAGGGTCTCCAGGCAGTCCGACACAAAGGACGGACAGGCGACCGCGAGCCGCTTCACCCCGCGCTTCGCCAGCGCGGGGATCACCTCATCGGTGAAGGGCTGAATCCAGGGGGTGCGGCCGAGGCGGGACTGGAAGCTCACGCTCCAGCCGCCGTCGTCCAGCCCCAGGGAGGCGGCCAGCGCGCGGGCGGTGGCGTAGCTCTGCGCCCGGTAGCAGAGTCGATTGCCTTCGGTGATGGCCGCGCAGCAGTCGTGGCTGAACTGGCAGCGGCCGGAGCCGAGGTCCGTGGCCTTCACCTGACGCTCGGGCAGACCGTGGAAGCTGAACAGGATGTGATCCGGCGGCTCCGAGTCCGCCAGCGCGTCCCGGGTGACCCCGGCGACCGAGGCGATGAAGCCGGGGTCGTCGTAGAAGGCCGGCAGGGTGGTGATGGGCGGCGGCACGGCCATGCTCGCCGCGACGTCGTAGACCTGGGCGAGGGATGATCCGGTGGAGGAGGTCGCGTAGTGCGGGTAGAGCGGCAGCACGCTCACGCTGGTGGCGCCAGCCTCCTGGAGGCGCCGCAGCGCTGGACCGATGGGCGGCTCGCCGTAGCGCATGCCCAGCTCCACCGCCCAGCCGTCCCCGAGCTCCCGGCGCAGCGCCTGTGTGAGGTCCTGGCTGTGGTAGAGGAGCGGCGATCCGCGCGTCGGCGACCAGACCTCCCGGTAGGCCGCCGCCGACTTCTTCGGGCGGAACGGCAGAATGGCAAAGTTCAGCAGCGCCGTGCGCGCCAGCGGGTCGATGTCGATCACGCGGGGATCGGACAGAAACTCACGCAGGTAGCGGCGCACCGCGGGCGCGGTCGGGGCGTCGGGGGTGCCGAGGTTGATCAGCAGCAGCCCGCGCCGTTCAGTGTAGGTGGACATCCAGCATCCTCTTGGCGTCGACCTTAGTAATCTTCCAGGTCGAGGTCCATGGGACCGTCGGTATCAATCCTGGCGCCGCCGAGCTTGATCGCGATGCCGACCTCCACGCCGGTGGAGATGAGCGAGGCCGTCGGAACGGGCTCGGTGTTGTCCAGGATGTCCTGGCCCGTCGCCGCGGTGTCGCTGACCCGACCGCCCACGAGGATGCCGACGGGCAGCGCCGCGTAGAAGTCGAAGAGCGATCCGGCGCTGGCCTCGACGCCGCCGAGCACCTGGGCGTGCAGCAGAGTGCTCCGGTCGAAGCTCGTCACGTCGGTCGGCGGAACCACGGGCAGGGAGGACATCAGGGTGTACACGACCCCGCCGCCCAGGATGGGCCGGACGTTGCTCACCGGGAAGAAGCCGGCGATCAGCCGCGCGCCGAACCAGGTGGTGCCGCCGTTGTACTCCTCACCCTCTCGGGGATCCTCGTCGGTGACCACGTAGGGCGAGGTGATGTCGGAGGGATCCTCCCGGGCCACGATGTCCTGGTAGATCTCCACGGTGAAGCTGCCGCTGTTCAGGCCGACGCCGACGTCGACCTCCAGCATGGGCGTGATGCCGTAGCCCAGCCAGGCGCCGGCCGATCCGCCGTTGCCGGCGACCGCCGACTGCCAGGAGTAGGTCTCCACCGTGGTGAGGCCGGCGCTCTCGAGGGCGTACCGGGCGTAGTAGCGGGAGTCGACCATGCCGCGGGTGAAGCCGCCGCCGCCGCGGATGTAGAACTTGCCCTTCTTACCGAGGGACGCCTGGCGCCACTGGTTGATGGTCATGCCCGCGTTCTTGTAGCGCATGTACTCGGAGGGCGTCATGCGCAGACGCTCCCACGGCTTCGCGCCCTCGCTCTCCAGCTCCTCGCTCAGGTCGTCCATGGTGTACCTGGGCTTGTCGACGTCGCCGCCGCGCAGGCTCTCCACCTCGGAGACGTCGCCCAGCTCACCCTTCAGGTCGTTGAGCTGTCCCGCCAGCTCGGAGTTCATCTCTCGCTGGGCTTCGCGAAGCGCGGCGCTGTTGTCCTCGTCGCGGACATCCTCCGAGATGCCGGTCTCGCCCTCGATGACCGCCACCACGAGGTCGACGACGCCGGTGATGAAGATCTCGTCGTCACCGGTCTCGACGTCCAGGCTGAAGGCCAGGGACTCGCGGGAGTTGGCGATGTCGATCACGGAGATGTCCACCCGGTTCCCCCGGGCGGTCTCGGTCGCGGTCCCGGTCAGGGCGTACTGAGACTTCATGCGCTGGCCGACGACCAGCGCGCAGCCCACGTAGTCCCCGGGGGGGCAGCTCTGGAGGTACACCAGCGCCGAGTGCTCGCCGAAGTCCGGCGCGTCCTCCACGTAGAACACCTCCACCGACGGATCCTCCGCCAGCGCCTCGGAGAGGTAGGAGCGAAGCAGCGAGGCGAAGGAGGCGCTCGCCTCGTCCATCGCCTCGAACTCCGACACCAGCAGCGTCGTCGCCGGGGCCGCCGCCAGCAGCGGCGCGTCGGGGAGCTCATCCAGCCCCTCGTCGTCGCCCAGCTCGTCGGGATCCTCCGTTCGCTCGCGGGCGCCGGGATCGTCCGCGGAGGGCGGATCCTCCTCGGGCGCATCCTGCGCCTGGGCGGAGGGGAGATGCATAGCCAACAACAGCGGGAGCAGATTCAACACGGCGAGACGATACCACTCGGCGAACACCACGCAAGCACACCACCGCTCAACAACTGCCCCAAACGCGCCGAACAGGTCTGCTGAGTCTTTGGGAGGGAACTGTGATGCGATCGTGGACGGCACCATTGGCGCTGCTGCTGGCAGTTGGGTGCGGCGACAAGGATGAGGACACGGGCGCTCAGGTGTCTGTCGAGGACGACGCGACCGCGGCGCGGGTCGCCGAGCTCGAGGCCGCGATGGCCGAGCTGGAGGCCGCGCTGTCCGCCAATGAGGCCGCGGTGACGCAAGCGACCACGGCGCTGGCGAGCCAGAACGATCTCGTCGCGGCGCTGGAGGCGGAGCTCGCCGCGCTGGGCATCGACGTGGACGCCGATCTGGAGGCCATGGCGCTAGCGCTCGATGGCACCGCCTCGGCGTCCAACCTGCTGAGCCTGGCCACCCGGGTCGAGGAGCACGAGGTGCGCGTCCTGGCGGTGGAGACCGCCGAGTACGTCACCGAGGCCTGGGTCACCGACCTGGGCTACCTCACGGGCGAAGACGTCGCCTCGCTGGCGGAGGCGGTGAAGTCGCTGAGCGACGAGACCACCACCAACGCCAGCGCGATCGCCGCCAACAGCGAAAAGCTCGGCACGGCCCAGGGCACCGCGGACGCGGCGTCCGCGGCGGTCGCGGCCCAGTCCGAGGTCATCGCGGCGCTGGGGCTGACCGTCGAGACGCTCGGCGCGGGCGTGGACCTCATCGAGGTCGACCTCGACGCGCTGGCCAGCTCCTTCGAGACCGTCACCTCAGACGTGGACGATCTGATCGCCGAGAGCGGCGGCGCGCAGACGCGGCTCACGGAGCTCGAAGACTCCTTCGCCTCCATGGACAGCGAGATCCTGGACCTCGGCAACGAGCTGGTCACGCTCTACGGCGACGTCGAGTCCCTGCAGGTCGCGTCGGCGAGCCACGACGCCAGCGCCGCCGCTGGCGCCGAGGCGCTGGGCGCCATGGAGCTGCGCCTGATCGAGACCGAGGGCTCGGTCGCCTTCAACAGCGAAGCCATCGCGCAGCTGCAGCTCGACACCGAGTCGTCCGCGCAGGTCGTCGCGAGCCTGGAGGTCACCGTCGCGGAGTCCGGGGACGCCCTGCTCGCGCTGGACGATGCGGTGCGCGCGCTGGATGAGATCACGCTCGGAACCTCTGAGGAGGTCTCCGCCGTTGAGGCCGAGCTCGCGGTCCTGAGCGAGACCGTCTCGACCGTGTCCGCGGAAGCCTCGGCGGCAGCATCGGCGGCCGCGGAGGCAGCATCGGCGGCCGCGGAGGCGGCCGTCATCGCCGCGGAGGCGTCCACCATCGCCGCCGACGCGGACGGCCAGGTCGCCGACCTGAGCGACACCCTCACCGGCGTGCAAGAGGATGTGCGCGACTTTGGCGAAGCGCTGGCCTTCATGGACGACGACATCGACAGCCTGAGCGACGCCGTCGTCGCCGTCGAGGTCGAGCTGCTCGCCCTCGGTGACGCCGTCTCGCTCGTCGAGTCGGACGCCGCCGACGCCCTCGCCGGGGTCGGCGCGCTCAGCTTCGAGGTCGGCGCCCTCGGTGACGAAGTGGCCACCATCGGCGACGATCTGGTGACGCTGGGCGACGAGGTCGACAGCCTGAGCGGCGGCGGCAGCGGCGGCGACTCGGACGCGGTCACCGCGCTGCTGACCGTGATGAGCCTGAGCGACGACGGTGATGTCCTCATCGAGGGCGCCAACCTCATCGTCCAGTCCGGCAGCGGCGCCACCGACGGCGCGGTCAACGGCAAGGGCAACGTCATCATCGGCTACAACGAGAGCGACGATCTGGACGATGTCAGCGGCTCCCACAACCTCGTGATCGGGATGCAGCACACCTACGTGGGCTACGGCGGCGTCGTCGCCGGATTGAACAACGCGCTCGTGGGCAACCACGCCTCGGCCCTGGGCGGAGAAGGCAGCAGCGCCAGCGAGCTGAGCGTCGTCGTCGGCGGACTCGACAACCAGAGCACGGCGACGTACGGGGTAGCCCTCGGGGGCTCGAACAACCTGGCCAGCGCCAACCAGGCGGTCACGGTCGGCGGCCAGAACAACGAGGCGCGCCACAACGCCGCGGTCGTCATTGGCGGCAACAACAACGGCAGCAGCACCTTCTTCGACATCTCGCCCTGAGCGCCGCCGGGCGACCTCCTCGAACGTGACTCTAAACCGGGTTACTACGTGTTCGAGGAGGTCATATGTCCCGGAAAGCACTCGAGTCAAAGACCGTCGCGGCCCTGAAGAAGCAGGCCACCGAGCTCTCCATCGCCGGGCGCTCCAAGATGAAGAAGGCCGCGCTGGTGGATGCCATCCTGGCGGCCAGCACCTCGGAGACCGCTGAAGCAGCGACCGCCGCGGTGGAGCTGTCGGTCGCCGAAGTGGATGACACAGCCGCCGAGGCGCCGCTGACGAGCGAGCCCATCGAGGCGGCCGCCGTGGTCGAAGCGGTCGAAGCGGTCGAGACCATCGAGGCTGTCGCCAGCGTCGAAGCCGTCGAAGCCGTCGAAGCCGTCGAAGCCGCAACGGTCGGCGAGACCGGCGAGACCAATAAAACCGCCTCCCCGGAAGCTGTGGCGCCGACGGTCGAGCCCAGCGCCGACGATGTCTTCATCGATCGGGGCGAGCCCATCCCCGAGAGCTACCCCGGCGAGCGCATGCGCGTGCTGGTCCGCGATCCCGGCAGCCTCTACGTCTACTGGGAGACCGAGGACGGCGATCCCGCGGGCTGGGAGGTCAGCGCCGAGCGCGACGGGCAGGTGCTGCACGGCTTCCACGCCGACGACCCCACCTCGGGCGGCTACCTGCGAGCCCCCGCGGCGGACGTCCAGCGCGTCACCGTGCGCTCCCCCCGCCGCCCGCCGCGCTTCGTGGCCGAGCTGCCCCGAGCCGCCCAGCAAGCACCGACCGCCCCCGTGCTGCCCGAGGAGCGCTGGACGAGCTTCCAGCCCCCCGAAGAGCGCCCGGCGCCCACCGCGTCCTTCCCGGTGAGCAGCCCCGTGCCGCCGAGCATCAAGCTCCCGCTGCCGGCCGAGCCGCCGAGCAGCACGAGCAGCACGAGCAGCACGAGCCCGAGCCCGAGCCCGAGCCCGAGCCCGAGCCTCCCCGGCAGCCACACGCCGCAGAGCCGGGGCTGACATGGCCATCCAGGGCTACCTCTCGCTCGTCCTCCACGCCCACCTCCCCTTCGTCCGGCACCCCGAGTACCCGGACTTCCTGGAGGAGGACTGGCTCTACGAGGCCATGACCGAGACCTACATCCCGCTCCTGCAGATGATGGAGCGCCTGTGGGTCGACGGGGTCGACTTCCGCATCACCATGTCGCTCACCCCGCCGCTCTGCGAGATGCTGGCCGATCCGCTGCTCCAGGAGCGCTACATCGCGCGGCTCGACAGCCTGCTGGAGCTGGCCCTCGCCCAGGCGGAGGCCCGCGCCGGCACGGACTTCGAGGAGGTCGCGACCTACACGGTGCACGAGCTCACGGAGGTCCGTCGGCTGTTCGTGGAGGTCTGGGGCCGCGAGCTGCTCCCGGTGTTCAGATCCTTCCAGGACCGTGGTCGGCTTCAGATCGTCACCTGCGGCGCCACCCACGGCATCCTCCCCCTGATGGCCACCGACGAGGCCCGGCACGCGCAGATCGAGATCGCCTGCCGGTCCTACGAGCGGCACTTCGGCCGGCGGCCCGAGGGCATCTGGCTCGGCGAGTGCGCCTACGCGCCTGGCCTGGAGCGGCTGCTGGACGCCGCGGGCATCAAGTTCTTCTTCCTGGAGACCCACGGCCTCACCCGCGGCGAGCCGCCGGCCCGCCTGGGCACGGCGCGGCCGGTGCTGACCCCGTCGGGGGTCGCCGCCTTCGGGCGGGATCAGGAGTGCTCCCAGCAGGTGTGGAGCGCCGACGCGGGCTACCCCGGCGATCCGGCCTACCGGGAGTTCTACCGGGATCTCGGCTACGACCTCCCCTACGACGAGGTCCGGCCCTACCTCCACGGCGACGGCGTGCGGCGCAACATCGGGGTGAAGTTCCACCGCATCACCGGCCGGGTCGGCCTCCACGAGAAGAAGCCCTACTCCCCGTCGGCCGCCCGGGAGCGGGCCGCCCAGCACGCGGAGCACTTCCTCTCCTGCCGCCGGGCTCAGGTGAGCTACCTGAAGCGCACCACCGGCGTCACCCCGCACCTGACCGCCCCCTACGACGCCGAGCTCTACGGCCACTGGTGGTACGAGGGCCCCATCTTCCTGGAGATGCTGCTGCGCAAGATCGCCTGTGATCAGGACGAGGTCGCGCTCATCACCCCCGGCGAATACCTGCGGACCGAGCGCGATCACCAGGAGATCACCCCGTCTCTCTCGACCTGGGGCGCCAACGGCTACTTCAAGGTCTGGCTCAATGACCAGAACGACTGGATCTACCGCCACCTCCACCGGGCCGAGGAGCGCATGATCGAGCTGACCGGGCGCTTCCCCCTGCCCTCCCCGCTCGAGCGACGGGCCCTGAATCAGGCGGCCCGCGAGCTCCTGCTGGCTCAGTCCAGCGACTGGGCGTTCATCGTCACCATGGACACCGCGGTCGAGTACGCCGAGAAGCGCACCCGGGATCACATCGCCCGCTTCACGCGCCTCTACGATCAGCTCCTGGTCGGCGTCATCGATGAGCCCTGGCTCAGCGAGATGGAAGCCAGGGACAACTGCTTCGCGGAGATCGATCACCGCGTCTACCGGCCGGATGCGCTGCCCGCGCGCGGCGGTGGGGCCGTGTTCACCATCACGCCGAGCTGATTCTCCGGGTACTCTGGGGGTATGCAGAGCGGCTCCCCCCGAGCGGGCGCCGCCGGCATCCTGTCGGCGGTCCTGCTGTACATCGGCGTCATCTCAGGCCTCCGGGCCGTGGACGCCCACCTGGCTCAGCCGGACGCCCCCGGGCTGACGTCGTCAGTGCCGCCGTCAGTGCCGCCGTCGGCGGTTCCGCCGACCGCCGCCGCGCCGGACGCCACCAGCGGCGGCGCGACCCGCGGCGCGCCGGCGGACAGCGCCCGCCGCCAGCTCACCCTCACCGTGACGCTGGAGGCGTCCGCCCGCGCGCCGTACGACGCGGCCCGCCCCACCACCATGAACGTCTCCCGCTTCTGGCCGGGGCTCGACGACGCGCCGCTCCCGGAGCGGGAGATCAGCGCGGTGCTGGAGGAGGTGCTGGCGCTGGAGCAGACGCAGGAGACCGCGCTGCTGCCAGCGGCCGCTGACGAGCTGCTGGGCATGGCGGCGGCGGAGGGCCTGAGCGCGCGGGGCGGCGCGACCGGCGAGCCCTGGGAGTCCATGCTCATCCTGGAGGTCGAGCGCCGCCGCGCCGAGGCCGCCTGGCTGACGAGGCGAGCGGACTCGAGCTGGCGCAAGCAGACCGCGGACGCCCTGGCCCTGGCGGACGCCGTCGCCGCCGCGAACGAGGGCACGCTCGAGGGGGACGTGGCCGAGCTGTACGCGCTGCACGCCCTGGCCGATCGGGGGGCGGAGACCTACGACGCCGAGCGCGCCGTGGACGCCGCGCTGAACCTGCTGCACTTCACCGAAGACTTCGACGTGATGGAGGCGGCGGCTGATCTGCTGTCGGGCGTCGGCGATGTGCCGGCGCTCAAGGGGAAGGATCTCGCGCTGATCAAGGGCGTCTATCGGGAGGTCGAGGACCGTCGGGTCCGGGACGGGCTGGGGCACATGCTGCTGGATCAGGCCGTGCTGAGCGATGACGGGGAGCTGGGCGCGGCCATGGTCGACGATCTGGAGGCCCTGGGCGCGGCCACCTGCCCCGAGGCCGACGACTCGCACCTCTGCGCGCGGCGGCGATCGTCGCTGGCCGCCGCCGAGGGCCTGCTGGCCGCGCGAGCGTCCGCCACCCCCGCGCGCTGGCGGGCCGCCATGGCCGCCGCCGCGTGGCGCTGCCACCTCGACGGCGCGCTCCTCGGCGCGCCGCTGACCGGCGAGGCGCAGTGGGACGAGGCCGCCGGCTGGACATGGAGCGCCTGGACCGATGACGGCCCCTTCCGGGCCTGCCTTACCAAAGCGACATCGAGCACCCCCGGACCGGAAGAACCCGCTACCCTGACCTTCACCATCCTGCCCCCCACCCACGAGTGATCCATGCGCCCGCTCCTCCTCCTGACCGCCCTCGGGCTGCCGCTGCTCACCCTCGGCTGCGACAAGGCCCCCGCTGAAGACTCCGCCGACGACGCGGGCGGCGACGGAACCACCACCCCCGACGGCACGGACACGGGCCCCACCACGGAGACCGACGACACGGGCCCCGCCGGACCGGGCCCCGGACCGGGCACCACCGACGACACGGACACCGGCGGGACCGCGGGCCCCGGTCCCGGCACGACGGACGACACGGGCACCACACACACCGGCGAGACAGGCGACACCGGCGGCCCCGCCGCGGATCTCTGTGACGACGGCGTCGAGGTGCTGCTCTTCGACGAGACCGCGAGCTGGTCCGACATGGGCGAGCGGGTCGGCGACTTCACGGTGGAGACCATCGACGGGCCCTGGACGCTCTCGGACCAGTGGACCGGCTGCGACGTCTACATCTTCCTGAACCTCTACAACGCCGGCGGCAACACCTACTCCGACGCCTGGCTCGACAGCAGCGTGCGGGAGTGGCTCGACAGCAGCCCAGCCAACGTCCACTACTTCTTCCAGTCCTACGAGTCCTCGACCGCCGCCATCAACGACGACGTCGACGCCGCCAGGACCAAGGTGGAGGACGCGCTGGGCTTCATGGACAAGAAGGACGCGGCGTTCTGGGGCGACCGCATCCACTACGTCACCGAGAGCGCCCGGGTCATCGAGGGCCTGGGCCCGATCCTGGAGACATACGGCCTCTGGCACGTCGGCATCGACCGCGGCCAGACCCTGCGCGAGGTGGGCTACCTGGGCGATCCGGCGACCAGCTGGACCACGGCCCCCCTGGCCTTCACCAGCTACGAGGTGGAGCACTACAACTTCGAGGCGACCCGCCAGGCGGCGCTGGACGCCGAGGCTGACGTGACCAGCATCCGGGTCTTCGAGGAGGAGTACGCCTCCGATGGCGGCTGGACCGGCGCCCGCTCCTCAGCCACGGTCACCTTCCCCGACGCGGCCACCATGGCGACCTTCGACACCATGGAGCTCGACCTTCTCATGGACTGCGGCTACCCGCAGACCAGCGCCTGCGGCGAGTGGGACTACCTCGTCTACGCCTACCTCTGCGACGCCGACGACCCGCTCACCACGGACACCGACGAGTCCACCAGCTGCGGCACCGAGCTGGGCCGCTTCATCACCGCCTACGCCCGGCCGGGGCGCTGGCTGCTGGACGTCACCCCCTTCCTGGCGATGCTCCAGGACGGCGGGGATCGCACCATCCAGTTCTGGACCGTCCAGGGCTACGACCTGACGATGGACGTGCGGCTCTCCAACCAGGGCAAGGGCTACCGCCCGGTCGCCATGGAGCCCCTCTGGAGCGGCGGCACGCTGAACGCCGACTACAACAGCAACCACACGGCGATCACCATCACCCCGCCGGCCGACGCGGCCCGGGTCGACGTGATGGCGGTCATCAGCGGCCACGGCTACAGCTCCGACCCCGAGTACTGCGGCGAGTTCTGCAACCACGAGAGCCACTTCACGGTCAACAGCGCCGCCACCTACACCAAGGACCACCCGGAGGCGTCCACCGCCTACGGCTGCGCCGAGACCATCGCCGACGGCACGGTGCCCAACCAGTGGGGCACCTGGGTGTACGGGCGCGGCGGCTGGTGCCCCGGCCTCCAGGTCGATCAGTGGATCGCCGACATCACCGCCGACCTGACGCTGGGCGCCGAGAACACCCTGGAGCACCACGTCACCATCAACGGCGTTGAGCCCTACGCGACCAGCACGGACGGCCGCATCGAGCTGACCTCCTACGCCGTCTACTACGAGTAGAATGAACCGGCTCGGCGCCCAGACAAGCCCCTACCTGCTGCAGCACGCCCACAACCCGGTGGACTGGTGGCCGTGGTGCGACGCGGCCTTCGAGGAGGCCCGCCGCCGGGGGGTGCCGGTCTTCCTCTCCATCGGCTACGCCGCGTGCCACTGGTGCCACGTGATGGAGCGGGAGAGCTTCGAGGACGCCTCGGTCGCCGCGTACATGAACGAGCGCTTCGTCTGCGTGAAGGTGGACCGGGAGGAGCACCCGGCGGTCGACGCCTTCTACATCGACGCGCTGCTCGCCATGGGTCAGCCCGCGGGCTGGCCGGCGAGCCTCTGGCTCGATCACGATCGCATGCCCTTCTACGGCGGCACCTACTTCCCGCCCTTCTACCGCTACGGCACCCCGGCCTTCATCCAGATCCTCCAGTCCATGTCCGAGAGCTGGCGCGACGGCCGCGGCGGCTACGCGCTGACCGTGGAGAAGGTCCGCGCCTCGCTCACGACCGGGCCCATCGACGCCGGCGAGCTCGGCCCCGAGCAGGTCGCGGCGACGCTCGCGGGGCTGGACGACGCCTGGGATCCAGACAACGCGGGCTGGGGTCAGGGCGCCAAGTTCCCCATGCCTCCCAACCAGGAGCTGCTGCTGGATCAGGGGCTGGCCCGGGGTGACGCCGGGAGCCTGGAGAAGGTCGCCGCGCTGCTCGACGCCATGGACCGGGGCGGGCTCCACGACCACCTCGGCGGCGGCTTCCACCGCTACGCCGTGGATCCCGACTGGGACGTCCCGCACTTCGAGAAGATGCTCTACGACAACGCCCAGCTCCTGCGCCTCTACGCCAGGGGCGCGGTCGCGATGGCGCGGCCCCGCTGGGCGGCGGTCGCCAAGGGGATCGTGGGCTGGCTGATGCGGGAGATGCGCCACCCCTCCGGGGTCTTCTACGCGAGCCAGGACGCGGACAGCGAGGACGAGCGCGGCCGGGTCGAGGAGGGCGCGTTCTACACCTGGACGCTCGCCGAGCTGCGGCGCCTGCTGCCGGCCGCCCAGGCGGATCGCTTCGCCCGCGCCTACAGCGTCGAGGCGATCGGCAACTTCGAGGGCCGCAGCGTGCTGCGCTGGCGCGAGGACGAGCCGGCCTCTCCGGCGCTGGCCGGCGCGCGGGCGGCGCTGCTGCGGGCGCGGCGGCAGCGACCGGCGCCGCCGACCGACACCAAGCGGGTCGTCGGCTGGAACGGCCTCGCGGTGAGCGGGCTCGCGGTGAGCGGCCGGCTGCTGGGCCGCCGGGCCTGGGTGATGGCCGCCGAGGAGGTCGCGGACGCGCTGCTGGCCGCTCGCGACGACGACGGCGCGCTGCCCCGCACCCTGGCCGAGGGCGCCCCGGCGGGCACCTGCCAGGACCACGCCTTCGTGGCGGAGGGGCTGCTCGATCTCCACGAGGCCACCCTGGACGGGCGCTGGCTGCTGGAGGCGGCGGCGGTGGCCGAGGTGATGGTCCGCCGCTTCTTCGACCCGAAGACCGGGCTCTTCTACCGCTCCGCGGGCGACGACCTGCCCCTGCGCCGCCCGGATCTACGCGACGGCGCGGAGCCCTCGGGCACGGGCCGCGCCCTGGAGGTGCTGCGGCGGCTCGGACTCTACGGCGCAAACATCGGCGCGGCGACGGGCCTGGATCTGCGCGCCGCGCTGGCGGCCGCCCTGGCGCTGTCGACCGAGGCCGCCGCCGACGCGGGGCTGGCGCTGACCCTGGACCGCCTGCTGGCTCCAGGCCCGGAGCTGATCCTGAGCACCCCCTCGCTGTCTCACCCGGCGCTGGCGCCGCTCGCGGCCGCCTACAACGAGGCCTGGCGCCCCCGCGCGATCCTGGGCGTCATCACGCCGGCCTCCCCGGCCCTCTCCGGCTGGTCGGCCTTCTCGGGTCGCGAGCCCCGTCCGGGTGGGCCGCGGGCCTACGTCTGCCGCGATCACGCCTGCTCCCTGCCCACCTCCGATCCCGCCGCTCTGCGAGCGCTGCTGGACACCGAGCCGTGAGCCAGGCTACAAAACAGACCTCGTGAGTCAGCCCCGCCCCATCTACCAGCACATCGGCGCCGTCATGGTGTTCCTCATGTACGGCTTCATGGGCATCATGGGTACGCCGGGCATGGACTACATGAACAGCGGCCACTACGACGAGCCGGAGGAGAAGGCGGATCTCCTCGAAGCGCACCCGCTCACGGGCTACCCGGTGATCGCCCTCTACGCGGTGAACCGCGAGGTGCGGCGGCCGATGATGGAGTACATCAAGTACCTGGAGCGCCCCTTCCGGCTCGCCCAGGACTGGAACCTCTACCGGGACGGTCCCAGCCGTGTGCGGCGGCTGAACATCTACGTCGACGGCGATCTGAAGCATCGCAGCGCTGACAACGAGCACGGCTGGCTGGATCCTCAGCTTCGGAACCGACACATCCGGCCCGCCCTGGAGAACGCCGCCCGCAAGTCCAGCATCCCCAACTGGCCCGGCATCATGCGCTACCTCTCCGATCGGGCGCAGGAGGACTTCCCCGGCTGCACGGAGCTGCGGGTGGAGTCCACCTGGAGCCGCTTCCCAGGCACGGACCCGTCCTTCAAGCACGGCTACGTCGCCTCGGCCCCCGACTGGGAGCCCCTGGCGCTGACGGAGAACAGAGACGGCGAGATCGTCCCTGTGTCCGATGGCGCCGAGGACAAGAAGAAGAAGAAGAAGTCCGGCTGGCCCTCACACCTCTTCAAGGACATGCCCAAGCCCGAGGGGGACAAGTGAACCCCTGGCGCTGGTGGATGGATCGCTGCTATCGGCAGGTGGACAGCCGCCCGGTGGCGCTCGTGCGCATCCTGCTGCCCACCACCATCCTGCTGGATCTGCTGCGGGTCGCGCAGATAGGCATGATCCCCCACTACTACCGCCCCTACGACGCCGGCGGCATCAACCGGGGACAGGACGACATGTTCTGGCTCGGCGACGTGCTCGGCGACATGTGGGCGGGGCCGGTCGCCTGGGGGACGGCGGTGCTGTGCATGGCGCTCACGGCGGCCGGCGTGGCCGTGCGGCCGGCGATCCTGCTGGGCGTGGTCGCCTACTCGCAGCTCGGGCACTGCTACCCCATCGGCGATCGGGGTATCGACCGCTTCGTGCGGACCATGCTGCTCATCCTGCTCTTCAGCGGCGCGCACAAGAAGTTCGTGCCGTGGGCAAAGGAGCAGGCAGCGACCGTGTCGGCCTGGTCCTCGGATCTCATCAAGTTCGCCATGGTGATGATGTACATGGCGGCGGGCATCTCCAAGCTGATGCAGCAGCCCCGCTGGCTCGCCGCCGACGGAATGCCGGTGGTGTACCGCATCATGACGGACCCGATGGCAGCGCACCTGGACCCGGTGTTCTGGCAGAGCTTCTACACCCCCATGCGGGCCATGGGCTGGATCACCATCATCCTGGAGATCGGCGGGTTCCTGATCCTGACCCGTCTGGCGCCGTTCTGGGCGGTGCTCGGGCTCGCTATGCACCTGGGCATCATCATCAACATGGAGCTCGGCATGTTCGGCTGGTCCATGCTCTCGCTCTACCCGCTGCTGCTCGCCCCCTGGCTCATCAAGCTGATGGACCGGTACAAGATCGGCGTCTCCTGACCCGCTGGCTGAGCGTTAGCCGGCGCCGCTGCGCGGCCCGATGCCTCTCAGATGCCTCTCAGATGCCTCTCAGATGCCTCTCAGCCGCCCAGCAGCTCGCGGAGCAGCGCCAGATCCTCCGCCTCGCGGGGGTCCACCTCGCCGTCGGAGCGGATGAGGTCGGCCGCGGCGGTGAGGAAGAGCTTCTTGTGCGCGATGGGGATCAGCATGGGGTCCACCTCCTCCGGGGGGGGCGGGTGCTTGAGCCAGCCCTCGACCTGCTGCCGCTCGTCCCGGCCGAACTCCATGGCCTTGACGAGGCGGATCACGAAGTCCCGCTCGGCGGCCCGGACCTCGAGGTCCGACCACGCGAAGGCGCAGACAAAGCGGATTAGACGGAGGCGATCTTCAGTGTTCAGCTGGTCAAACATGGCTTCGATGGTAACCCAACTGGGCGCCAGATCCCACACCCCAGTGGAATCCTACGGTCCTGCACGCCCGCGCTCAGATCCGGGCTACGGTTTCTCATCCCGCCGCCGCACAGGCCTCGAGCGGTCAGCTACCTTGAAGAGGACAACCGCACGGGGACGACATGCGCTCACGCTCTCTCTTCCTTGGTCTCGCCACAGCGGCGGCGCTGGCCGGGTCGCTGCTGGGCTGCGATCCCACTGAGAAGTCCGATACGGCCGGCAGCTCGGAGACCGACTCGAGCACCACCGGGGGCGACACCGGGCCCTCGGACTGCGCCAGGATCAACAGCGAGGCGACCTGCGCCGACACCCCCGGCTGTCTGTATACGTACGCCAGGAGGCTCACCGACGGGGCGGCGGGCCCCTGCGTCGATCTCTCGTACAAGTGGGGGCTCGCGTGCGTGGAGGCCGAGAGCTGCGGCGACGCCTATGAGGAGTTCGAGGGGGCCGAGGACACCGACACCTGTCCCAACGGCATCAAGGTGGTCCCCGAGGACTGCATCCCCGAGCGGAACTTCTGGATCTGCACCGACAACGACTACACCCCATGCGAGTGAGTCCGCTGGCTCCGCGCGCTCCGACTGTCTGGATACTGACGAACTCAGGAGGTTCCTGATCATGCGCACGCTCTTCATCGCCGCCCTCGTGAGCGGCCCCGCGCTCCTCACCGGCTGCACCGGCGCCGACGACAAGGAAGACACCGGCGCATCACCGGACGACACCGGCACCACCGGGCTCCCCGTGGACTGCGCGGATGTGCCGCCGGAGAGCTGCGCGGCGTCGGGGTGCGAGACACTGAGCGGGCGCGCGGTGCTGAACCCGGCCACACCGGATGAGTGCATCGATGGAGAGGCGGAGGCGCTCGGTTGTCAGGACACCGGCCTCGGCTGCGGCCAGGCCATTACCTTCGCCGCCAGCCCGGAGGCCCCCACCGAGTGCTGGTACTTCACCAACACCTGCGTCCCCGATGGCTGGACCAAGTGCCCCTACAGCGACGCCGAGTTCTGTGACGTCGATCCCACAGGCGACACCGGCGACACCAGCACCGACTGCGCCGCTGTCGCGCCGGATGTCTGTGACGCGACCTCCGGCTGCGCCGCCATCCGCGGCTACCCCATCCTCGATGACGGCGCGGGCGGGCTGTGTACTGACTGGGACAGCCCCACCGCGCTGGGCTGCATGGACGCGGACTCCGGCTGCGACGACGCGGTCGCCGTCGCCTCGGATCCGAAGGCTCCGGAGACCCTCTGGTTCTTCACCAACCTCTGCCTGCCGACCGGCTGGACCTTTATTGCGTCCAGCGACTACCCCACCTGCAAGTGAGCCTGACCATGTCCCTCATCCCTCTGCGCCTTTTGATGAGTGTGTCTCTCACCGCATGCCTGGCCCTCGTCGGCTGTACTGGCGCTGACGGCGACGACAGCGGCCCGGACAGCGGCCCGGACAGCGGCCTGGACAGCGGGCCTCCAGCCGAGTGCGCGGACGTCGCGCCCGAGAGCTGTGACGCGACCTCGGGCTGCGTCGCCATCAGCGGCTACCCCATCCTCGATGACGGGGCGGGTGGGCTGTGTACCGACTACGACAGCCTCACACCGCTCGGCTGTATGTCGTCGGACGGCGGGTGCGCGGGGGTGCTCACCATCGCGTCTGATCCGGCCGACCCCGAGACGCTCTGGTACCTGACCAGCGGCTGTATGCCCGAGGGGTGGACCTTCGTGGAGTCCACGGAGTACCCGAGCTGCTCCTGAGCGTCTCAGAGGGTCTCTGGGAAGCGCTCCAGCCCCGCCCCCCCCCCCCGAACGAAGCGCGCTCTGGGCACAGCGCCTCAGCTCCGATCGCCCGAGTGGGTGCTCCCACCGGGGTGTTTGAGCGTGTGAGCACAATCCTCCCACCTTCCGTCAACACGCGCCGCACGGCGCGCCAACTGCGAAGGGGTACCAGGATCATGACGTGGTCTCACTGAGCCCTCACCATCCTCTTCCAGAGCGGCTCCAACCGCGCCGCACGGCGCGCGCCAACTGCGAAGAGGCCCCGTTGAGGAACGCGACGTCCCAGCGCCCCACGGTAGAGGGTGTTGCGACGTCAGATGCCGCACCACAAGGCGCGTCCGGTCGACCTTCAGCGCTCCTTCGTCGCTGCTTCTGAAGCCCTCCCCATGTCTTCTGGCGGCGTGCACTGCGAGGGTGCGAGCCCCCTGTGACCCCCCACTGATCCACCAGAACGCGCCGCACGGCGCGCGCCAACTGCGAATGCGTACCTTTGCGGAACGCGACGTCCCAGCGCCACACGCAAGAGGGTGTTGCGACGTCAGATGCCTCGCCGCAAGGCGACATCAGGAGGCAAGACCTTGCGAACACGTGGACGGTTTTCGACGGAGCCCAGGTGTTGCTCTTCTGCCATCCCACGCTGTAAAACCGGCCAGGTTTCGCAATGGATGCAAACCCAGGTGGGCTTGCCAGACGACTCGAGAGTCAGAGCACGGGTCCTCCAGACCGGGGGGTAGGGCGACGACGACGAAGGAGGAGACTTGCCCGGGAGGGGGCCGCAGGGCCCTTCCAGAGACAACGCTGGTTGGCAGCGACGAATCCGTCAAAGTGGCCAAAATCCCGCAGTAACGACCACGATCCATGCGGCAGCCGCGCTCACGCTGACCGACACGATCCCAGCGGCAGCCCAACCCCGCCCGGTCCAATCCCCACCGGGCCCATGCCCACCGGGCCCAGGTCCGCCGGACCGAACGCTCGTGGCTACGGAACCGCTGACGTCTGGGGGCCTGGGGGAACTGGGTTGGGCTGCCGCAGGGATCGTGAAGCTCACTGTGAGATCGGCTGCCGCATGGCTTGTGTGACTTAGTTCAGGTCCTCCAGACCGGCTCTTAGCCACTTTGACGGATTCGCCGCTGCCAACCGGCGTTGTCTCCAGAGGGGAACCTGCGCTTCCCCTCTCGGGCAAGTTCTCCTCCTCGTTCCTCGTCGTCATCGCCCTGCCACCCGGTCTGGAGGACCCCTGTGCAGTGACTCTCGGGTCGTCTGGCAAGCCCACCTGGGTTTGCATCCATTGCGAAACCTGGCCGGTTTTACAGCGTGGGATGGCAGAACAACAACACCTGGG
>Ga0316204_10000689_pt1 | contig 115084 bp, 98 predicted proteins | sample 6monrhotite_MG_2_FD_205661 | JGI IMG/M metagenome (GOLD analysis project Ga0316204, IMG submission 205661) | Microbial mat bacterial communities from mineral coupon in-situ incubated in ocean water Damariscotta River, Maine, United States -... | ecosystem: Environmental > Aquatic > Marine >...
GTCGGGTGGGCGAGCGCCGGAGCAGGAAGCGCGTGGCGCCTCGTCCTTGTCGTGCAGAAGCGTCGGGGCTTCAGCCACGTCTCGCAAAGGGCCGCGCTCTCACCAGATGGGAGCACTCTCCGGGCTCCCGCCCGCCCACGCCCCGCCACATTGAGCCGATCAACAGGATCCTCGCGCATTCTTTTCCAACACCAAAACAAAGGAAAAACCTCTAGTATTCTTCATCGGAAAACATTTTGCGGAAAATCCCTGGCGCACCGAGAGCAACCGAGGCACTATTCAGGTGCGGGGCGAACAACCCTGCAGCCTTCGCGGCCCACGCCGCACCCAACGCAGCAGGAGATTCCCATGATCAAGTTCATCCAGGACGAGCAAGGCGCCACTGCCATCGAGTACGGCCTCATCGCGACCCTCGTGGGCATCGCCATCATCGCGGCCGCCACGGCCTTGGGCACCGCCCTCAGCGGCGCGTTCTCGACCGCCGCGACCTCCATCACTCCCTGAGTCGATGGCATCTTGGCTTCTCTCTGGAGAGGCACATGGGAGGCCGAAGCGCATGGCGCTTCGGCCTCTTCGCGTTGGGGACGAGCTGGAGGTCGAAGCGCGATGCGCTTCGGCCTCATTGCGTGGAGGGCGGGCATGCGAGGCTGGAGCAGGCGCGTGCCCTCCGCGCCGAAGCTCGTCGCCTCCGAGGTGGCACTTGGGCGCTTCGCCGGGGCCCCACATTCCCACCGGCGGTGGTTGTCCCACCCCTCGCTGCCATCCCTCGGAGATCGGCGCGATACTTTTCAGCCGAACAGCCAGCAAAGAACCTTGTTAATCTCCGGGCGAAAAACAATTTTGCAAAATCCCTTGCACGCGCCTGACCAACAGGGCACTATTCAGGTGCGGGGCGAGCCACCCTGCAGCCTCCGCGGCCCACGCCGCACACCACGCAGCAGGAGATTCTCATGATCAAGTTCATCCAGGACGAGCAGGGCGCCACCGCCATCGAGTACGGCCTCATCGCGACCCTCGTGGGCATCGCCATCATCGCGGCCGCCACGGCCCTGGGCACCGCCCTCAGCGGCGCGTTCTCGACCGCCGCGACCTCCATCACTCCCTGAGTCGATGGCATCTTGGCTTCTCTCCGGAGAGGCCCAAGAGAGGCCGAAGCGCACCGCGCTTCGGCCTCTTCTCGTTGGCCGTAGGCATGCGGGCCCAACCATCGCCCCCTGACCAAACGGGATGCCATGCGCTCCGAACGGAACCACGAGAGGTCGAAGCGCACTGCGCCACGGGTCACGGCGCGTCGCGGTCTTCGGCTCGTGCCCCTGCCACCAACCAAATCGGTGTGAGTGGGCTTCGCAGCGTACGCATCGCCCCCCGGCGCGCCACAACCAACTCGGATCGAGCACCCCATTACCTCGCTCCACCCTGCGCCTTCCCCGTCCGCTTCCTGTCCGTGAATCATTGGGGTACAACGGCTCCACCGTTCTGGAGCCGTAGATGTCTCGACGAAACACCGGTGGACGCGCCCGCGCTGTCTTTTTCCTGCTGATCTCCCTGGCCGCCGCAGCGGTCGCCGTGGTGGTGGTTTTCCTAGTGATCTCCTCCTACCAACAGCAGATCGTGGATGCAGAGAAGGAAGACGACACGGTCCTCGTCATGGTCGCAGCCCGAGATCTCTTCCAAGGGGTCACCATCGAAGAGGGCGACCTCGAGATGCGGCACCTCCCCCCCACATTCGTACCCAATTCAGTCCTGCGTCAAAGAGAGCAGGCTGTCGGGCGGGTGCCGCGTGAGCGGATTCTCAAGGATGAGTTCATCCGAGAGGAGCGTCTCGCCGAGAGCGAGGCTGGCCTGGGCCTCAACGCCATCATCCCCCGCGGAATGCGTGCCCTGTCGATCAACATCAGTGATGGGTCGGCGGTCTCGGGCTTCTTGAACCCCGGCAACTATGTCGACATCTTGGTGACCCTCGCGGGCGACGACGACCAGAGCGAGGACGAGACGGTCACCCTCCTTCAAGCCGTGCCCGTGTTGGCGGTCAACGCGCGCGTTGGTGAGCGAAGCTCCGGCGCCGACACCGACAAGCCCTCCATCACCGTCGCAGTCACCCCAGAGCAAGCAGAACGCCTCACGCACGCCGTGGCTCAGGGAGCCGTCACGCTGACGCTCCGCAACGACATCGATGTCACCCACGTCGAGACCCACGGAGCCATCGTGAACGAGATGCTCGGCGGCGACGCCGAGGAGACGCGAATCACCGTCAAAGAGTGGCGCGCGCAGCAGGCGGAGAACAACTCCGGCACCCTCATCATCATCAGCGGCCAGTCCTCGAAGACTGAAAAGCGCTGATTCCCCAGTTCCCCTGGCTTCTTTTCCTGGGGTGAGACCGGACCTCGGTACACCACCCCACTCCTGATCGGGACCCTGTGATAGGTTCCCGACCGATTTCCCACGGCCTGATGGCCGTTCCCTCCTTCCTGGCTCGAGGCTGGAACCCATGCTGAAGACAATGGCCCCCCTGATCGCCCTGTTGGCCTGCTCGATTTCGTTCGCAGAGGATGCTCGCGCTCAGGAAGGCAGCAGCTCCTGGCTCGACATCGAAGTCGGCAAGTCGGTGACCATCACCACCCCCAAGCTGCCGAATGCCATCGCGGTCACCGACCCGAACATCGCGGTGACGCAGACGCTCGGCGCGGCCAACAAGATCCAGGTGCAGGGTGTGAGCATCGGCACGACCGACTTGGTGGTCCAGTTCGGCCCAGGCGTGCCTCCCCTCATCTACGAGGTGACCGTCCACCGGGACCTGTCCGACCTCATCCGTCGCATCGACTCCATCGTCGAAGGCGAGCCTCCCCGGGTCTACCCCTTGGGCGAGCGGATCGTCGTAGAGGGTGCGGTCGACGACCTCGACACCCTCGAGCAGGTGGCTCTGGTCAGCCGCATCTACGACCCCGAGTTCGTCAACCTGATGAGCGTCCGTGGCGACCACCAGGTCCAGCTCGAAGTCATGTTCGCGGAAGTCTCTCGCACGGGCGCTCGCGAGCTCGGCCTCAACGTGCTGTTCGGAGACCGGAACCTCTCTGTGTCGATGTTGCAGCCGGCGCAGGGGTCCACGCTCTTCAGCAACCCCTCCCTGGTGGGGCTCGTCCAGCCCGGCACACAGTCCAACCTCTCCGGCTTCGTCGGCGGGCCTGTGGTCGGTGGCATCACGCTCGGCTCCTACATCCAGGCGCTCGACCTCACCGCCGTTCTGGGCCTCCTCGACGACTACAAGCTCGGCAAGATTCTTGCGCAGCCGACCTTGATCTCATTGTCGGGCCAGCAGTCCGAGTTCCTCGCGGGCGGCGAAGTGCCGATTCCGGTACCGCAGGGCGGCGGTGGTACGACTCAGATCACCATCCAGTACAAGGAATACGGGGTCAACCTCTCCTTTGTGCCGACGGTCCTGGCCAACAACATCATCGATATTCGGATGTACCTCGAGATCAGCGAGCCGGACTACTCGGTGGCCACCCAGGTGGCAGGCATCGCAGTGCCGGGCTTCATCACCCGGAAGGGTTCCAGCCACGTTCGCCTCGAGTCGGGCAAGACTTTCGCCGTCGCAGGGCTCTTGTCGGACAACGTGAACTACGCTCGCGTCGGCATCCCCGGCCTTGGCCGTTTGCCCCTGGTCGGCACGCTCTTCCGCCAGGTCCGCCATGTGCGGGAGGAAACCGAGGTTGTCATCTACGTGACGCCGCGACTGGTTCGTCCCCTCTCTCCTGGAGAGGTTCCCGCCGCACCGGGCACGACCGAGAATAACAACCCGAGTGACTTCGAGTTGTTCCTCATCGGAATGGACCATCGCCCCAGCAGCCGGACGGTCTCGCCCACCGGCGCCGTTGGGCTCCAGCGCTAGCGGCCAGCAGCGTGCTCCAGCGCGGGGCACACTCACTATCAGTATGACCGAGTCCCCGTCTCACACGATGGGGGGCCATTCTCGGAACCTATGACCCCCGGCGCGTGCACCGCGCCTCCGGAGATTCTACGTGCGCAACATCGGCAAGAGCAGCGGCGCCGCGTCCGTCGTCCTCGTAGGGCTCGACGGCGACCAAATGGGAACGGTGCGCGAGACCCTCGCTGCTGAGGCAGTGCTACCCAACTCCTCAGTGCCCTTCGGCGACGCCCTTCCCGTGATCGAGCGGACCCGTCCCGACGTGGTCATCGTCGGGTACATGCGGTCCATCGAGGCATCCCTCGCCTTGGCTGAGGAGCTGTCACGCACGTCACCGACCGTCGTTCTGGTGGCGCTTGCCGATGCTCGTGAAGCCGACCAGATCCTGGCGGCCATGCGTGCCGGCTACAAGGAGTTCGTGGTCCTCCCCGACGACGCATCTCGCCTACGTCAGGTGGTCCATGAGGCGGCATTCGCCCCCGACGACGACGAAGAGAAGGGCCGGGTCATCGCCATCGCCGGCTCCAAAGGCGGTGTGGGCAACACGACGCTGGCCATCCATCTCGCCGCAGAGCTGGCCGCCATCCATCGCGTGATCCTCATGGATCTGGACTTCGGTATGGGCGACGTCGCCCCCATGATGGACATCACGGCACGGGACTCCGTCGCCGACCTTCTTGCGCGCGCAGACCGCCTGGACGAGCGCATGCTCAACGGTTCCGTGGCTGTCCACCGCACGAAGGTGAACGTGCTCACGACCCCGGACGACATGGAGTCGATCGGTGTCGTGCGCGCAGACGATATCTTCAGCATCATCAACGTGGCAGCGAAGGCCTACCAGTGGGTCATCATCGACTGCGGCACGTACTACGACGAAGGGGTCTCAATGGCCCTCAATGTCGCAGACACGGTGGTCCTGTTGACCACGCCAGACGTCACGTCGGTGCGGGATGCTTTCCGTCGCATTCGCAACCTCCAGGTGCTCGGTGTCGACAAAGAGCGCATCGCGCTCGTCGTGAACCGCTGGCACAAGAACGCGTATGTTTCAAACAAAGATATCAGTGCGAACCTGGGTATTCCCATCGCAGCAACGATCGCCGACGACCCCCGCCATGTAGAGCAGGCGGTAAACGAAGGTAAGATCATCCGGGAAGTCAACCGTCGCTGCGATGCGGCCCGCGACATTGCCAATCTCGTTGCGGTCCTCACCGAGGACCCCGAGGACATTGGGCACGTGGAGCCGGAGCAAGAGTCGTCGGGCGGATGGCTGTCTAGTCTCTTCAGCCGAAAGTGAGAGGTTGAGCAATGGGTGGTGGACGTCTCATCGACCGCGTACGCGGAGCACAGGGCCGACTCGGGCGTAGTGGAGCGGGCGGCCCTGGCCAACCGCAGGTCGAGTTTGCACAGGTCAAGCGAGACCTTCACAACGAGCTGATCGAGTCCCTCGACTTCGAGCAGGTTGGCAACACTCCTCGAGAGGAGCTGTCGGCACGTCTGCGCCAGACCCTCGCCGAGCGGGTGGAAGCTCGAGCGCTGCCGCTCAACCGGATGGAGCGCGAGCGGCTCGTCGAAGAGATCATCGACAACATCCTCGGGCTCGGACCGCTGGAGCCCTTGCTCCGTGACCCCGAAGTCTCCGACATCATGATCAATGGTCCAAAGACCGTGTTCGTGGAGCGGAAGGGGCGCTTGGTCAAGACCAACGTGACCTTCAACGACGACAAGCACTTGATGCAGATCATCGAGCGAATCGTCGCAGCAGTCGGTCGACGCGTCGACGAGCAGAACCCGATGGTGGATGCGCGGATGGCGGATGGTTCGCGCTTCAACGCGATCATCCCTCCCCTTGCCCTCGACGGACCTTGCGTCTCGATTCGGCGGTTCGGCACCATTCCGATCACCGCAGAGGACCTCGTCGCGCTGGGCTCTTGTCCTCGTCCGATCCTCGAGGTGATGCGGGGGGCGGTGAAGTCCCGCCTCAACATCATCATCTCCGGCGGCACGGGCTCTGGGAAGACCACCCTGCTCAACGTGCTCTCATCCTTCATCCCGGATGGCGAGCGGATCATCACGATCGAGGACTCCGCCGAGCTGCAGCTCCAGCAGAACCACGTGGTTCGGCTCGAGACCCGCCCCGCGAACCTCGAAGGCAAGGGCATGATCACCCAGCGGGAGCTGGTGAAGAACTGCCTCCGGATGCGTCCCGACCGCATCATCCTGGGAGAGATTCGTGGCGGTGAGGCCATCGACATGCTCACCGCAATGAACACCGGTCACGACGGTTCGCTAGCCACCGTGCATGCCAACAACGCCCGTGACGCCTTGGCTCGCTTCGAGACCATGGTCGGAATCGGCATGCCCAACATGGGCGACAAGGCCATCCGCGAGACCATCGCACGAGCTCTCGACCTCATCGTGCAGCAGGAGCGTCTCTCGGACGGCTCCCGGCGCATCATGTCCCTCACCGAGGTGACAGGGATGGAGGGGACCGTGATCACGTCGCAGGACATCTTCGTCTTCGAACAACGCACGATCGACGAACACGGCAAGGTTCGCGGCGCGTTCCGCGCAACCGGTATCCGTCCCCGCTTCTCCCAGAAGCTCGCAACCAACGGGATTCGTCTCTCTCCAGAGCTGTTCCGTTTCGAGATGGAGGTCTGACATGCCCCCGATGATCATCGTCGGCTTGATGGCGATCGTCTTCACGGCCGTCCTGGCTACTGGCCAGGGGCTGTACTGGGCATGGCTGGCCAAAAAGGACCGCGAGCAAGAGGAGCTGAAGCGACGCCTCGGCGCCGGCGGCGGCTCTAGCGAAGACGACGTCTCACTCTTCCGAAGCATCGAGAAGGACGCCGTGGCCAACGCCATGGGCGAGATCGGCCAGCGCATGCAGGACACCATCCTCGCTGCCGACGTCTCCTACGGTGTCAGCCAGCTGGTCACCCGCATGCTCATCGCGTCGGGAATCGGCATGGTGGCGTTCGGAATCCTGCTGCCGCCGTTTGGCATCGTCTTGGGCATGCCGCTCGGGTACCTGCCTTACATGCTGCTCAGCTGGCAGGGCACAGCGCGGAAGAAGAGGCTCGTCGAGCAGCTCCCCGACTCCCTTGCCCTCATGGCGCGCTCCATGTCCGCTGGTCTGGGCTTGTCCGACGCGTTTCGCCTGGTGGCGGAAGAGATGCCGATGCCCGTCGCCGGCGAGTTCGGTCGGGTCACCGAAGAAGTTCGCTTCGGTCGCGACTACCGCGAGGCCTTCGAGAAGATGCTCGCCCGGAACCCTGGCGTGTTCGACCTCCGCATCATGGTGTCGTCCATCCTTCTCCAGCGGGAGACAGGCGGCAACTTGATCGAGATTCTCGAGAACATCGGCGACACCATCCAGGCTCGCTTCCTCTTCGATGCGAAGGTTCGCGCCATGACGTCCGAGGCCAAGGCCTCGGCGCTCATCCTCGCGGCCCTTCCCTTGGTGCTGTTCTTGGCGTGCATGGTGGTCAACTACGACTACATCTCACTCCTCTGGACCACCACCCCTGGGATGCTCATCTTCATCGGTGGCATGTTCATGTACGCCTTGGGCGGGTTCCTCATGAACGACATGACCAAGGTGGAGGTCTAAATGAACGTCGTAGTTTTCGTGCTCGTCGGCGGACTCGTCATGGCCGCCATCACTGGCTTCCTCTACTCCGCCTTCGTCTTCATGAGCCCCTCCCGTACGGCCAACGACCGTCTGCGCGACCTCGGAGGCGGTGAGGTCCAGGAGTCGTTCGACATCATCAGTGTCGGGAACGAAGGCGAGTCCAAGGGCGTTGCGGGGCGCATCTCCGCCCTGGCTTCCCCCACCAGTGAAGAAGAGAAGAGCCGTCAGCGGCAGCAGCTGATGCAGGCCGGTTTCAAACACCGCCGCGCACTCGAGATCTTCAACAGCGTCCGCGTCACGGGCGCGGTCTGCCTGCCCCTCCTCTTCGCCCCCGCCGCCGCCACCCTCGGCCTCTACCAGATGGCAGGTGGCGTCGTTGTCGCAGTGGCCATCGGGTACTACCTCCCGGCGTTCTACGTCACGAACTTGGTCAACAAGCGAAAGAAGGAGCTCCTGAAGTCCTTCCCGGACTCCCTCGACCTCCTGGTCAGCTGTGTGGAGGCCGGCCTGGGCCTGGACGCAGCATTCCGCCGCGTGGCCATGGAGATGGAGACGGCCGCACCGGATCTTGCGCGCGAATTCCAGCTGGTCACCCACGAAGTGTCTGCGGGCGTGCCTCGGGTCGAGGCCCTGCGCCACCTGGAGACGCGAACAGGCCTGGACGAAGTCCGGAGTCTCGTGAACATGCTGGCGCAGGCCGAGCGCTTCGGTACCTCGATCGCAAGAGGCCTTCGGGTCCACGCGAAGGTGACCCGTCAGAAGCGGATGAGTCGGGCCGAAGAGGTCGCGGCACAGGTGTCGCCGAAGCTCACCGTCGTAATGATTCTCGCGCTCCTTCCAGCGATTTTCATCATCTTGCTGGGCCCGGCTGGCGTCAAGATCTACTACCACATGACGGGCAAGGGAGAGATCTAGGCCCATGCCTACCGCTCCGTCCTTCCTCCGCCGCGCCATCGGCGTGACCGTGTGCGCCGCGGCTCTGGCCTCCGTCGGATGTGCCAGGAGACCCATCGGCTCCAACCCCCACGACGTCATCGCGGACGAGCTGCCGCCATGGATGACCCAGGGGGAGGAAGTGCGCATGGGCGTGGCGACGAAGCTGTTGGAGTCCCACAACACCATCGGCGCGCTCGAGATCATTCGAGCGATGCGGGAGGAAGGGTACGACTCCCCGGAGCTCGACCTGCTGCAGGGGAAGGCCCTTCGCATCGACGGCCTCTACGGGGAATCCGAGCGGCTGCTGCTTCGGGCAGACGACAGGCTCCGCAAGGACTCTCGCCCCTCCTCCGAGCTGTGCGTGCTCTACGCGGACGCAGGGAGGGTCCCCGAGGCTGTCGAGCGGTGCCGCGAGGCCGTAGGCCGCGACGAGCTGAGCGCCCAAGCTTGGAACAACCTCGGCTTCCTACTTCTCGCCGAGGGGGATCCGCAAGGAGCCTTGGACGCCATGGCGCACGCGGTGGAGCTAGATGGCACCAGCGCACGCTTCCGCAACAACCTGGGGCTCGCCCAGGCCACACTCGGCCGCGACGAAGCAGCATTCCGAACCTTCAAGAGCACGCTTCCTAGCGGCCTCGCTGCATTCAACGTAGCGGTCGCTCTCGAGCGGGCCGACGACATCGAGGGCGCCCTCGCGTATTATGAGCGCGCCCTCTCCATCAACCCCCAGCTGGCGGAGGCTTCGGCCGCGCGCGATCGCTTGCGCGCCGACCGGCTACCCGGTGAGGGGGCCCCCGAGAGCCCCGTAGGAGAACTCCAGTGAACCGCATCCTTTCGGCCACCAAGCCCACCCTGCTCCTGGCCATGGCGCTGGGCGCGGGGGCCTGTGCCTCCCCGCTCCACCTCACCTACGACCATGGTCGTGCGTACACCGAGGCCGTGGTTCGCCAGGCGGACCTCACGCGCCCCAGCGTCGCCAACAGCCAGTACGCGCTGTATGGCGTCGAGGCGGAGCAGATCCGCATTCAGGTGCAGAAGCAGTCGACCGACGAAGAAGACGGCAAGTCGACGCTCGATCAGAACTAGGGTCTAGCATCTCGAACGGCCTCTCGGGCTCGTTCGGGAACAGGCCCGGTTTGGTCCTCGCGGATGCAGGTGCTGCGCCGACAGCGAGACAGGAGCAGGGCCGCAACGTGCTGCTGACACCGGGTTCCGAAGCAGTCGAGAAACGGCCTTCGCCGGTCTCGTGAGGGGTCTCTGTGTCACGCCTGAAGGCCCTCCAAGCCACGCTCGGCAGCCCGCCGACCGCTCTGACGTTCGGTTCGTTCGCAGGGCTGATCGCGGCCCTCACGTTCTTGCCTACCGCCGTGCCTCTGGCCTGGGCCATGATCTCTGGCGATGAAGCCATCGCACTGCGGCGTGCAGAGTCGGCGGCACGATCTGCGGCGGTCCTCATCGAAGCAGGCCGCGCGCCGGATGACACGTTCCGACAAGACATCGACGTCGACTTGATCTACGTCATCAGCAGCAACCAACGCTTCGTACGAAGCGGTGAGGCCGAACAGCTGGAGCTCTCGGAGCTCCTCGAGCAATGCACGCCAGAGGCGATGGTGTTGCCTCTGGAGCACGCTTCGTGGGCGGTTGCCTGCCAAGGAGACGTGCTCGCGGCAAGCCGCCTGGAGCCCGCGCGGCAAGCGCAGTTGGTCCTGGTCATCGTGTTGGTCCTCGCCGCGGTGGTCGGGATCCTGACAGCCCTCGGTGTGCTCCGAATGCTGCGCCCGCTGTCGGAGGTGAGCCTTGCCTTGGACCGCGTCGGAGCTGGGGAACGTGGCGTCCGAATGCGAGGCACCGGGCTGGCAGAGCTCGACGATCTGGTGGACCGCCTCAACGCCGCTGCGCGGGACATGGAAGATCGCGAAGACACCATTCTTGGCCGCATCGCAGTCGTGCAAGAGATGGCCCGCATGGTGGCCCACGAAGTGCGGAACCCACTGCAGTCCCTGGAGCTACTCACCAGCCTCATCGCGTCCGAAGAGGACGACACCGAACGAATGGAGCTCGCCAACTCCATCCACGAGGAGATCCGCACCCTGGAGACCGTGGTGACCCGCCTGCTTCGCGAGTCGGCCACAAAGGGCGCGTTGCGCCTGCAGCGGCAGGAGGCATCCGTTGCCCCCCTGGTGCAGAAGGTCGTCGCGCTGCGGCGTCCACAGGCCAACGGGCGCGGCACTCGGCTCATGACGGGCGCCTTGTCAGAACGCATCGTGTCGATCGATAGCGCCCTCATGAAGCGTTCGATCGAGAACCTGGTGATCAACGCGATGCAGGCGGTGCCCGATCGCGGGGGCGAGGTGCGCGTGTCGGTCCAGGAAGAGGCCACCGACCTGCTCTTGAGCGTCGACGACAACGGGCCCGGCGTCGACCCAGAGCTCGCAGATCAAATCTTTGAGGCCGACGTCACCAGCAAGAGTAAGGGCACGGGGCTGGGCCTTGCATTGGTGAAGGGCGTCATCGAAGCGCACGATGGTACGATCACGTGCGTTACATCGCCCATGGGCGGCGCCCGATTCGAGATCCGCATCCCCCTCGAACCCGAGGACACGAGTGAGCAAGCTCCCACTTCGCATCCTGGTGGTGGATGACAACAGAAGCTCGGCCACCGCGTTGGCCAAGCTTCTGAGCCGCGGCGGCGACGACGTCTCGGCTCTGTACGATGGCGCCTCCGCCATCGAGCGCATCCACGCCAATCCCCCAGACGTCGTGCTGACGGACCTCAAGATGGAGCCCGTCGATGGCATGGCCGTGCTGTCGAAGGCACGAAGCATGACGCCACCCGTCGAGGTGATCGTCTTCACCGCGTTCGGCGCCGTGGATGTGGCCGTGCGCGCCATGCACCTCGGCGCCCGGGACTTCCTGACCAAGCCCGTCACTGTGGATCAGGTCTCGTCGCGCCTCGATGCGGTTCGGTCCGAACGCGCCGGCACCCCCGCCCCCGACGACGGGGAGCACGAGGAGTTCGTGGCCGAGGCCCCGGCGACCCAGCAGATGCTCTCCACCCTTCAGCGCGCCGCGGACGTCCCGAGCGCGGTGTGGTTGGGCGGGGAGTTGGGGAGCGGCCGCACCTTCGCTGCCCGCACGCTCCATCGCATGGGCGACCCCGACGGAAGCCGCCCATTCACGATTGCGAACCCGCGACATCCGATCCAGTGGCCAGAGTCCGGCACGGTCGTGTTGCCCAACGTCGACGCCCTCGACGCCGATCAGCAGCTCGTGCTCGGCCGAGCGCTTTCCAACGCGCCCGAAGGCATTCGCGTGGTCGCCACGGCCAGCGACGATGGGCGCCAACAGGTGGCATCCGGGCAGCTCCGACCGGAGCTGTTCTACCAGTTGGCGGTGGTCGTGGTCGACGTCCCGCCCTTGAGGCAACGCAAGGAGGACATTCGCCCCTTGTTCGATGTCGCTCTGGCCCACTACAGCCAACGGTACGGCCGGCCACGACCGGACATCCCCGAGCGCACGTACCGCGACCTCCAGCTGCACTACTGGCCCGGGAACATCCGAGAGCTCCGCAACGCGGCCGAGCGGGCGGTCGTGCTGGGGGCCCAAGGGCTCGACGTGGGCGTGATCCCCAACACAGCCTCCCTCCATCCAACCACGCCACAGCTGGAGCCGGGGTTCAGCCTGGCACGCTACCTAGAGGACGTGGAGCGCACCATCCTGGAGGAGGCGCTGCGCCAGACGGGCGGCGATCGGAATGCTGCGGGTCGGCTCCTCGGCGTCGAGCGCAACACCCTCCGCTACAAGCTCAACAAGTACGACCTGCTGGAGCGTACGAACCACTGAGCCTGCCGAGGCCCTTGGCCTCGGTGGCGTCTACAAGCGGCGATGGTTCGCGACGGGCATGCCTCGCCGAACCTCTGCCACCTTGGCGAGGTCGATCTCCGCGAGGGCCAGGCCAGGCCCATCCCCCGCTTCGGCCACCACCGCGCCCCACGGGTCGATGATGCAGCTGTGGCCGTGGCTCTCCCGCAGGCCACCATCGCCATGCGCCCCCACCTGGCCCGGCGCCAGTACCCAGCACTGCGTCTCGATGGCCCGCGCCCGGAGGAGGGGCATCCAGTGCGCCTTGCCGGTGGTGGCTGTGAAGGCAGAAGGCACCGCGAGCATCTCCGCACCTTGGTCCACCAGCGCCCGGTACAGCTCGGGAAACCGAAGGTCGTAGCAGATGCTCAGCCCAAGGGCCCCGAGGCGGGTCTTCGCCACCACCGGGTTCGTGCCTGGCACCGCGGTGTCCGTCTCCCGAAAGCGCACCGACGACGACACGTCGACGTCGAACAGGTGGATCTTTCGGTACGACGCCGTCACCACGCCCTCTGGATCGAAGAGAACGCTGGTGTTGGCGCACCGCTGGGGGTCACCGGCCGCCTCATTGAACGAGCCCATCAACAAATGGATGCCCAGCTCTCGAGCAAGGGCTCCCATGCGCTGGGTGAGCGGTCCGCCGACCGGTTCCGCTCTGCGCACCTTCTCGCCATGGGGCCCGAGGTAGTTGGTGTTCTCAGGCGTCGCGACCAGCTGGGCGCCGTAGCCCGCGGCTCGACGCACCAGGGCCTCGGCCTGGCCAAGGTTCGCCTCTTCATCGGCGGTGCAGTTGAGCTGCACCACGGCCGCTAGAAAGCTCATGACTCCTCCACAGCGCGCACGGCGTCGGCTTCGGCTTGGGCCAGGTCCAACACGGACTCCAGGCGGAGCAGCGCAAAGGCCCCCAGGATGACTCCGAACCACAACGTGGCCACCCGAATGATCAGGCTCCCGGCGACCGCCTGGGGCGCGGTGAGTCCATCGACCAACGCCACGGCCCCCTCGGCGAGGGCGGCATCGGCCATGCCCATGCCCCCCGGTGACGGCGCACCGAACACTGTCGCAAACGCGTACAGGAAGGTGGCTGCGTCGAGTCCGGCCACGACGCCGAGTCCGTACAGCACGATCCAGTACCCGAGGCATTCGGCGAACCAGGCCACCAGGGACGCCACGACGGTCACCACCAACGGCACCGGCGCCAGGCAGGTGCGCATGGCGAGGTAGGACTCCTCGAGCCGGTCCGCGAACCGCTCGAGCGGAGGCACCATCCGAACGACCGCCACCACACCCATGGCGAGGGGCTTCACCGCCAACACCACCAGCACCAACACGATCCCGAAGATGGTGCCCCAGATCAGCGACGCCGCTTCCTCGTAGAAGGTGGACACGCCGAGGGCAGCGAGGGCCACCACGGCGATCCCATCGGTGCCGCGCTCCGCCACCAACGCAGGAATCGTCTTCGCCATCGGAGCGCCCGTCACCTCGCGCACCAGGTAGGGCTTCACGACCTCCCCCGCCTTGGCCGGCGAGATCACCATCGCGAGACCCGTCGCGAAGATCCAGAGGTTGATGCGGTGGGGCACATGGATGCCCAGCCGCCCGAGCAGGTAGTGCCACTTGAAGTAGCGCAGTCCGTAGTTGACCAGCGTGAGCAGGAGCACGGGCACCATCAGCACCCATTGGAACGCCAGCAACTCGGCAGCCGTCTCCGACAGGCCCTTCCATAGGGCGTACGCGAGGTAGCCAAGCACGGCGAGGGCGACGGCCCACGCAGCCCAACGCCGGAAGCGATGCATCGCCAAAGGCGCCGCGACTTCCTCTTCTTGTACCTCCGCCACGCCTCCTCCCGCGGGCCCGTTGGCGGGCCGCCGTCCCTGTACTCCACCGCCTTCAGACGGCAACCACGGTCCGGCGCATCCACGCCGAGACACCGGGGAAACCACCCGCCGCCGGCAGACCGGGCGACACCCGCCGAAACCGGCTACATCGGCTCCATGCGCAGGTTCACTGTGACGGCCCGAGGGCTGTCCAGCGTCGAGGTTGAAGGACGGAACTGGGTGGTGGCCCTCGGCCACGGCTTGGCTGAACTCGGCCGCGAAGAGCTGTCCCGACTCGCCTGCGAGGTGCTTCCCAACGGCACCGTCATCGCTCGCGACATCGCATCTGGCACTGGGTACGTCGTCCAAGCCCACGACGCCGAAGAGAGCGTGGATGACGAGCCATCCACAGCCGATGGCGGGGTGTTCGTCGTCTCCGACAACGACGACGACGACGAACTCGACGAGACGGTCGAGGACCCGCTGCGCGGCATGGAAGAAGGCCCCGACGACGACAGCGAGGAACTCACCGAGCTTCCGGTCGAGGCGTTGCAGCCGCTCGACGACACCGACGACCTGCGGCACCGCGTCGGGGAGGCAGAGACCGTCCTGATGGCTTGCCACCTCACGCTCGAGGCCGCCGTGGCCGCCATCCCAAGCGAGAGCGGCGCGGTGCTTCTCGAGGAGCGTGGCCACATGCGGTTCACCGCGGTGTACGGCCCATCGAGCCGCAAACTCATGGGCGTTCGCTTGCCGATGGGCACGGGCGTCGCGGGCTTCGCGCTGGAGCATGGCCGCACCATCGTGCTCTCGAACGCCAACGACGACCCGCGCCACTGCGGGGAAGTGGACGCCCTCACCGGGTACACCACCGAAGCCATCGCCGTGGTTCCCATCATGTCCGGCGACCAGGTGTTCGGCGTGCTCGAGCTGCTCAACCCCCCGGAGCGGTTCACCGAAGAAGGGCTCGGCAAGCTGAAGACCATCGCCAACTGTCTGGCAGAACGTCTCGACGAAGACGCCACGCGGGGCACGCCGTCCATCACCGACCGCCTCTGAAGGCGATGGTCTGGGGTGTCAGCGCCGCAGGCGGCGAGCGAGGACCTCCACGCCGCGCAGCACCACCTCGGGCGCGGCGGCGGTGAAGCACAAGCGCACGTGGGTCGGGAAGGGGCCGAACGATGGACCCGGAGCGCAGAACAACCCCTCGTCGACGACGTCCTCGAGAAGCCCGCCAAGGCCACGCTCGTCCAAGGCGTCGGCCACATCCACGAACAGGAACGTGCTCCCCTCCGGGGCAGCGACGCCCAGCCGCTGGGCCGCCCGTCGTCCCACGTCCGCGTAGGAGGCACACGCTCGTGCAACCCAGGCATCGCCCACCCCCTCGAGGGCACGCTGGGCCACCAGCTGGGAAGGCGTCGGGGTGCTGTAGTAGGTGTGGGTCGACACCTTCTTCGCCTCGGCGAGGACCTCAGCCGGCCCAGCGAGGAACCCCGCCCGGTAGCCAGCCATCCCGAAGGCCTTGGAGAACGAGTACGCAGACACCGTTCGCTCGGGCGCCAGCGGTCGCGTGTACACATGGGAGCCGTCGAAGACGTAGCGGTCGTAGACTTCGTCGGCGAGAATCCACAGGTCGTGGGCGCGAGCAAAGGCCACCAGAGCCTCGAGCCAAGGCCGAGGGAACACCACCCCGGTGGGGTTGCTCGGAGTGTTCAAGTACACGGCCACCGTGCGGTCCGACAAGGCCGCTCGCAGGCGGGCGATCATCTCCGCTGGGTCGTGGGTCCCCGGGCGCAGGGCGGGCCCGGCCTCCGACGCAGCCGTGATGGGCACTGGCACGACCGTGCCACCGAACGTGCGGACCATCCCGCCGATCAGCGGCCAGAACGGCGCCAGGATCAACACCTCGTCCCCCGGGGCCACCATCGCCCCCACCACGGCACACAGGCCCCCCGTGGCGCCAGCGCTCACCAATACGTTGGACCGCTCCTCGGCGTGCTCCGTGCGGGAGCGTAGGGTCTCGACGCACGCACCGATGAGGCCTGGGGTGCCATGGACCGACGCGTAACGGTGCACCGACGGGTGCTCGGCCTGCAGTACGTCCTGCATGCGAAGCCCCTCCGCCGGGTCCATCCATGTGTCGCCGACATGGAGCGGGTAGACCTCGCCCTCGTGGGCCGCCAGGCGGTGCGCCAGTGCCGAGTACACCGACCCACCAAGACCCGTGATGGATGGGTTGAGCCGCTTCATCCAAAGACCAGGGGAGTGATCACGTACAGGAGGTAGGCGATGGACAGCACGGCGCCTTCGATCCGCGACATCGAGCCTTTGAGCACGAACGGAACGAGCCCGAGGGTGATGAACACCGCCGCTCCCATGTCCTGGAACGCACCCACATCGAGAATGCGGATGGGAGAGATCAACGACGTGAGCCCCAGCACCATGGAGATGTTGAGCAAGTTCGAGCCGATGGAGTTGCCCACCGCGAGGTCGGTGTCGCCTCTCCGAGCACTCGCGATGGCGGTGGCGATCTCGGGGGCGGAGGTTCCGAGGGCCACGACGGTCAATCCGATCACGCGGTCCGAGAGCCCGATGTACTGCGCCATGACCACCGCGCCGCCCACGAAAAACTGGGCCCCAACCACCAGGATCACCATCCCCGCCACCAGCATGAACAGGTTCCGGGCCACCCCGGAGTCGTCGTCCATCTCGAGGTCGTCGTCGAGCGCCGGCGCGCGGCCTCGGAGCGCTTCCACCAACAGCCAGACGTTGTAGGCCACACCACCACCGAGGAGCACCATGCCGTCGAATCGGGACAGCAGACCGTCCCAAGCGAGGATGGGCACGATGATCTGCAGGGCCAAGAGGCTCGGTACGTCGCGGCGCATCAGCGTGCGCTCGACCACGAGCGGTCGCACCATCGCCGCGAGCCCAAGCACCAGAGCAATGTTGGCCAGGTTGGACCCGTTGACGTTGGCCAGGGCCATCTCGGTCGACGCCTCGAGCGCCGCCGTGAGGCTCACCATGAGCTCGGGGGTGCTCGTGCCGAAGGCCACGATCGTGAGCCCCACCACGAGGGCAGGAACACGCAGCGCCAGAGCCAGCTGGCCGCCTCCGCGGACCAAGAGCTCGGCGCCTGCGACCAACATGGCCAGGCCGATCAGCAGGGTGACGACAAACAAGGGGGGACCGTTCTCCCGACAGACGGCGGCCTGTAACCCGCCGCTTGCGGGAGACGCATCACCGCGCCCTACGCGTCGGTCGGGGCCACTTCGTCACGCCACGCCCGAGACAAACCGACCTCCGCTTCGTAGCCGGCCACCTCGGCGGCCGTGCGCTCGGCGTCCCACCCCAACAGCTTCGCCATCCGTGCCGCCACCACGGGCACCGCACCGAGCCCCTGGTCGTGGTCCCGGTAGAACAGCTGGGTACGGCGCACCATCACGTCGATGAGCCGCGCGGCGAGCTCCTCCTCCACGGCCCAATCCACCTGGACCAAGATCTCCGGCCGCCCCTCGACCAGCCGGGCCATGAGGGTGTCGTCACCCGCCACCCGACGGGCAATCTCGAGCCCACGCATCCCGTAGGTGTTGGAGAGGTAGAGAGCCACGTCGTCGTCGAGGCGTCCACCGCTCGCCTCCACGATCTGGCGGCCCACAGCCGCGTGGTCATCGTCCTCTGGCCAGCCCACCGCCCCGGGGAGCGGCTCTTCGGCCGTGTCGGAGGCCTTGAGGTTGGCGGGCCGGTGGTTGCCGAGCATGAGGAGCTTGAGCGCGTTGTCCACCACCTCTGCAGCCATGCGCCGGTAGGTGGTGAGCTTGCCTCCGGCGATCGTGATGAGGCCGTCCTGCCCCACGATGATCTGGTGCTCCCGGCTCACCGCGGACTCGTCGATGTCGCCGCCCTGCCCCACCGGGGCCATCAGCGGTCGCAGCCCCGCCCACGTGGCAATCACGTCGCCGCGGCTGAGACGGTGTTCGGGGAAGTACGCCGCCGACGCCTCGATGAGGTAGTCGACGTCCTCCAGCGTGGCCGCCACGTCGGCCGGGTCCCCGTCGTAGTCGGTGTCGGTGGTGCCGATGTAGGTGCGGTCCCCCCACGGGATGCCGAACAACACGCGCTTGTCTTTCGGGTGCTGGGCCACCACCGCGTTGCTGAGCGGTAGCTTCTCGCGGTCCACCACGATGTGCACGCCCTTGGTGGGGCGCAGGAGCGGCGGCAGGGCCTTGCTCATGGCCACGGTGCGGTCCGTCCACGGCCCAGTGCAATTGACCACCGCACGGGCCCGCACCTCCTTGATGGAGCCAGACACCTGGTCCTCGACCATGGCCCCCACCACCCGGGCCTGCTCGTCCTTGACGAAGCTCTTCACCTTGGCCCAGGACGCCACGACCGCACCCGCGCGGGCGGCGTCCATGGCGTTCTCCAGCGTGAGCCGTGCGTCGTCGGTGGAGCAGTCGTAGTACAGCGGCGCCCCCGAGAGGTTCTCGCAGTTGAGGGCGGGCTCCTGCTCACGGACCTCGGACGGCTTCAGCGTCTTGTGAAGCTTCGGCGACCGAAACAGCGACAGCCCGTCGTACAGCCACATCCCAGCGTTGATGAACCACAGCTTCCGGGCCGAGTCGTTGTAGACAGGGAACAGGAAGCCCAGGGGGTTGACCAGGTGAGGCGCGATGTCGAGCAAGATGCGCCGCTCGCTCACGGCCTCGAACACCAGGCTGAACTCGTAGTGCTCGAGGTAGCGCAGCCCACCGTGGACCAGCTTGCTCGAGCGAGAGCTCGTGCCGAAGGCGAAGTCGTTCATCTCGCACAACACGACGGAAATGCCACGCCGGGCCGCATCCCGCGCCACGCCGCACCCCGTGATGCCGCCCCCAATCACCAGGAGGTCGACCTCATCGCCGAGGCGCTCCCACATCTGCTCGCGCTTCAGGCTCATCCCTCACCTCCTTGTCGGGCGGCCCAGGGTGGGACCTCCCCCTTGCGAATCTGGGCGAAATGGGCGCGCCCGATGGCCGCCTCCCCCGCATCCACGCAGCGCTCGTAGGCGCTGGCTTCGTTCTCGGTGCGAACCGCCTCCCCGCCGCCGACGCTGTCGAGCACCGCCCGCTTGAAGGCCGCCAGGGCCGTGGGGCTCTTGCGGGCCACCAACGCCGCGAGGGCCAGGGCCCGCTCCATTCCCGCCTCGCCCGACGACGCGAGCTCCTGGATCAGACCGATGCGGACCGCCTCGTCGGCGCCGATGCGCTCCCCGGTCATGCCGAGGCGGAGCGCTTGGGGAACCCCGACCTGCGCCCAGAGTTCGCCCGTCCCACCGGCCCCCGGGAGGATGCCGAGCCCCGTCTCGGGCAGCGCGAAAGACGCCGCCGACGTGGCCAGGCGGTAGTCGCCGACGAGCAAGTACTCGGTGCCCCAGCCCAGACAGACCCCCTCGACCAGCACGACGTGGAACACGGGGGCGCGCCGGAGAAGCTGCAGCGTGGACCGCTGGTAGCGGACATGGGCTTTGACCTCGTCGTCCGACCAGCCAACCCGTTCGGTCACATTGGCGCCCGCCACGAAGATCGGCGTGCCCTTCCTGGACTGTTTCGTGCTGCGGGTGATCAAGCAGACGACCCCATGGGCCTCGAGCCAGGCGGGGAGCGCTTCGAGCTCCCGCAGCTGCGCCGTGCCCATCTCGTTGGCCTTGCCGTGGTCGAAGGTCAACACCGCCACGCCGGGCACGGGGGTGTCGAGATGCAGGTGCTCGAACCGATGGGTCATACAGCCTCCCGTGGTCGATGTACCCGTTCCCGCAGCAGGGCGCGATGCCCCCCTCCAAGCGGCTGCACCCCAGCACCGCCAGCGTTCCTGCGCCGGAAGGTCCGAACGTGCTATCCTTCCCTCCTCATCGGCCATTCGGCCACCCCTCCCCCGGGCTCCCGCCCACCCCTCCCCCGCCGCCCCAACCTCCCAGGTGCCGACATGACCACCCTCGCGTCCTCGCGGAGCGTCAGCTCTCGCCGTCTCGTCCGTCTCGCCTTTGCCATGGCCGCCGTGGTCGCCGCCCTCGCCACCACGGGCTGTGGCCCCGACAGCGACCCCGCGCCGCTCGGCACCCTGGAGATCAGCTGGACCTTCGGGCCCAACAGCTGCGCCGAAGGGGGCGTCGACCGCATCGCCATCGAGCTCGACGACGCCATCGTCCGCGAGACCTCGTGCGACGACGGCGAGGTGACCATCGAGGACCTGGAGCCCGGAAACCGCCAGCTCGCGCTCACGGGACTCGACGTCGACGGCGTGGAGCGCTTCGCTGCCGTGCCGGAGACCGTGGCCATCGTGGCCGACGGGGTGGCCACCGCCGATGACGTGCTCCTCTCCGCGCTCCCCGCCCGCGTCGACGTCACCTGGTACTTCACCAACGGTCGCTTGTGCAGCACCAACGCGGTCGACAGCGTCGAGATGTCCGTGTGGCGCGACGGCTTCCTCGAGGGAAGCACCGACGCAGCGTGCGACGAGGGCACCGCAGCGATCGCCGGACTCTCCAGCGGCACCTTTGTCGTGGAGCTGAGGGCCCTCGACGACAAGGGCGACCTGGTCACCACCTCTGAGACCGAGGTGGAGCTGGACAAGGGAGACCGCGCCGAGCTGGAGGTCCCCCTCGCCGTCGACGAAGGCTGAAGGACGGGTTTCGCCGGAACGACCCGGTTAGCGGACCCCATGCGTGCCACCGTCGTCTCCTGCTTCCTCCTCGTCCTCGCCTGCAAGGGGGACGACGCGCCCCCCACCGACGCGGGCACGGACACCGACACCGACACCACCTTCGTGGGCGAGGGCGGCTTGGTCGGCACCGGGGTCGCCAACCCGTTCCCCAGCTCGCTGCTGCTCGACGCAGAGGGCCGGCTCGACCTGTCCGTCGACGACCTACCCAGCGGCGGCGACACCCCCCTACCCGTCGGCCGAATGTCCTGGCGGAGCGGGTTCTCTGCGGCCCAGACGTCGGTGCTGACCGGCATCGTCGTCGATCCGTCGGATCTGCCCGACCCATCCACCCCTCCCGGCACGGGCTCGGTGCGCCTCCTCGACCGCACGACGATGTCGTGGCTGCCGTGCCTTGCCGAGCTCGACGCCCACCCTCAGGTAGAGGAGGAGGACCTCGTCCCCACCTTGGTGGTTCGCCCCCTCGTGGCCCTCCAAGACGGCCACGACATCGTCGTCGCCATCACCACCCAGGCCATGGAGCGCCCGGAGCCCTTCGCGGCGCTGATGGACGCCGTGGAGCCCTCAGATCTGCCTGGCTACCTCGCCCATCATCAGGTGCTCCTCTCCGACCTCGACACGATGGGACTCCCCGGAGCCGACGTCGCCTTGGCGTGGGACTTCCCCGTACAGCACGGCACGCGGCCCCTGGCCACGGCCCTCGACGTCGGCCCCGAGGTGTTCGACGTCGATCTCGTCATCGACCCCGAGCCTCGGGTCCCCCAAGCTTGGGCGACCGCGGCGGGCACCGCCTCGGTCACGGGCTTCCTCGACGACGACCGCGACCTGCGCATCGACGGCAGCGGGGCCGCCGTGGTGGGCCCGCCCGCCGAGGCCCACATCTACGTGCACATCCCGGCCTCGGTGGCGGATGCCCCGGCGGGGAGCGTGCCTGTGCTGTTCTTTGGGCACGGCATCTTCGCCAGCCCCGAGTACTACCTCGACGACGCCACCGACGACAACGGGGTGCTCGCCCTCGCCGACGAGCTCGGAGCCATCGTCGTGGGCACGAACTGGCGGGGGCTCACCACCCCGGACCTGCTCGACACCACCCTCGCAGCCGGCGACTTCGGACAGCTCGCCAGCGTCACCGACCGCTTGCTCCAAGCCCAGGTCAACCTTCGTGCCCTCATGCTGGCGGTCGCCGATGGCGAGGTCCTCGACGCCCCGGGCCTCACCGGCAACAGCGGCCAGGTGCTCTTCGACCCAGACCAGCTCTACTACTACGGTATATCCCTCGGCGGCATCGAAGGAGCGGTGCTGTGGGCCGAGGGCGGGGCCCCGGTGGAGCGAGCCGCGCTCCATGTGGGGGGCGCCATGTGGTCCACCATGCTCGAGCGCTCCAGCAACTGGTCCCTGTTCGAGGTCCCGCTGCAGGCCGCCGTGCCGAACCCGTCCAACCGCCAGGTCTTGTTCGCCTTCTCCCAGCTGTTGTGGGACCCGGTCGACCCCATCTCCTGGGTGGTCCCCCTCGCCGAGCGCGACCTGCTCCTCCAGGTGTCCGTCCACGACGAGCAGGTCCCCAACTTCGCGTCCGAGGCGCTGGCCCGCTCGGTCGATCTGCCTCTGCTCGTCCCCGAGGTCGACGTCCCTCAAGGCCTCGTCTCCACGGAGGGCCCACAGGCTCGGGCCTACGTGCAGTTCGACCCGGGGAAGGCAGCACCTCCCGACAGCAACCGGCCCGCGCCCATCACCGATGCCCACACCACCCCGCGGGACTGGCCGGGACAGCGGCACCAGGTCGTGCACTTCCTCCAGACCGGCGACATCGAGCACTTCTGCGGCAGCGCGCCGTGCACGTCATCGAACCCCGGAACCCCTTGAGATGACCGCCTCCGACCCCGCCGAGATCCTGGAAGGACCAGCCGACGCCCGCTGGGCCATCACTTGCGAGCACGCCAGTGAGGCGCTCCCTCCGGGGTGGTCTTGGCCCGACGCCGACCAGCACTTGCTCGGCACCCACTGGGCCATCGACTTGGGCATCGCCGACCTCACGCGCTCCTTGGCCGCTCGACTCGAGGCGCCCGCCGTTCTGGCGCAGTTCAGCCGACTGCTCATCGACCCCAACCGCCACCTCTCGGCCGGCACCTTGTTCCGACGCCACTGCGACGGCGGCGAGGTCGAGCTGAACCAACAGCTCTCCTTCGACGAGCGCCAGCGACGCATCCGGACCTGCTACGAGCCATTCCACGCCGCAGTCGACGCCATGATCGGGTCCCACCCCACCGCCGACGTTCTCTCCATGCACAGCTTCACCCCCGTCTACGAGGGAGGGGAGCCCCGCTGGATGGAGGTGGGGGTGCTCTACGACCACGACGAAGCCCTCGCCCTCGCCCTCGCTGCCTGCCTGGAGGCCACCGGGCTGCGGGTGGCCATCAACGAGCCGTACACCGGCAAGGGTGGGCTGATGCACAGCGCGAGCACCCACGCCCTACGCCACGGCCGACTGGCGGTGGAGCTGGAGGTGCGCCAGGACCTCGCGACCGATCCAAGCCAGCACGACCGCCTCGTGTCCGCCATCGGTGCCGCCCTCAGCGACCCCACCCTCCCCACGGGGCGAGCCTCGGCGTGACCCCTCGCGCGGGTGCGATACAGCCAGACCATGTCGCTCCTGCTCTCCCTCCTCGCCTGCACGCCCCCGGCCGACCTCCCTGAGGGAGAGGTGCTCGTGGCCGATGCCGAGCGCTCGGAGGTGGTGGGCAAGGGTCTCCTGCTCACCCTCACCGAGGCGAACGGCGAGCCGACCTACGGCGCCTTGCTCGACAGCGACGGCACGGTCCGCTGGCGCCGGAGCCTCGGCGGCCGCGTGCTGCGGGTGCGCACCCCTCGCACCGGGGAGGGCGTGCTCGTCCTCCTCGACCGGCAGGACGACGACCCGGGCCGCATCCAGCGCGAGACCTTCGACGGCCGACTGCTCTCCGTGACCGAGGCCCCAGAGGCCCACCACGACGTGCTCGAGCTCGCAGACGGGCGGCTGGCCTGGCTCGAGCACGTCGAGGGCGTGTCGCCGCTGCCGGCCAACCCCGAGGCACCGATCAGCACCGACATCGTGATGGTGGGCCCCGAGGGAGGTCGAGGGGAGCCCGCGTTCTCGTTCTTCGAGGACTACAGCGTCGACCCCTACTGGGTCTGCGACCACATGGAGAAGGGCCAGCGCATCCCTGGCCACCACCAGTGGACCCACAGCAACAGCATCGTGCAGGCCCCAGGCCGCGACGACGAGCTCGGCGTGCTCTCCCGAAACCTCGACGGCTTGGTGTGGTTCGACCTGGACTCCGGGGCCATCCACGACCAGCTCGGCGGCGAGCAGGGCACCGTCGATCTCGGAGGCGAAGCCTTCGACCACCCCCACATGTCCCACGCCCCCGACGCCGACACGGTCCTGCTCTTCGACAACCGGCTCCACACCAAGGAGGACAGCCGGGTGGTGGAGGTGGCCGTCGACCGCGAAGCCGGAACGGCCGAGGTGGTGTGGAGCTACGACCATCCCGACATCGGCAACGTCGGCTTCCTCGGCGATGCCCGCCGGCTGCCCGGGGGCAACACCCTCATCGCCTGGACCGACGAGCGACGCCTGACCGAGGTGACCCCCGAGGGCGACATCGTGTGGGAGCTCCGCATCGACGGCATCAAGTACATCGGCCGGGTCGAGCTGTGGGACGGCCCGCTTCCCTAGCCAGCTAGGCCGCGCGCTCCACCGCCTCACAGCGGGCTCGAATCCCCCGCATCGCCTCGCTCTCCAGGCCCACTCGATCGGCGGTCGCGATCCAGCCATCCAACGACATCCGCGTCTGGACGCCCATCTTGGTGAAGTGGAAGCGCAGGTAGGTCTCGAGATCGATGGGGATGGTACGCCGGGCGACCCAGGCCAGCACCCGCAGCTGCCAGGGACGCATCGCGCGAATCCACCACGGCACGGGCACGCCCAAGGGATGCGCAGACGCAGCACTGGCCTCCTGCACCGACCGGCCAGCGAGCCGGAGCAGCTCGGGGTCGGCGAGGAGCGTGTCGATGGACCAGCCGGCCGCCTCGAGGGCGACCATGTGCAGGTTGAGGGCTGGGGCACCAACCGCCGTGAGGGCGATCACGTCGCGGACCTCCCTCGAGCGAAGTCCACCGGCTCGGAAGGCATCGACCAGGGGGATCACTCGCTCGGACGGGCCCGAGAAGGGGAACATCAACCAGGACGGGATCCAGAAGGCCACCCCCTCGGGGTCAGCGGCACCCGGCAGCGGAGACTGGTACGCGATGAGCTCGATCACGCCCCAGCACACACGCTCCACCCCAGCGGCTGCCCGCACGCGGTCCCAGTCCCCCGGGCCGGCCTGCAGCCCCACGATGGTGGCGTCTGGGGCAGCTTCGGCCAGCTCCTCCAGCCAGCTGCCCGCAGCGAGGGCGTCGGAGGAGACCGTGATCAACACGACGTCGTACGGGTGCTTTCGCACGTCGTCGGCATCGGTACACACGCCGTCGGGACGAAACGACAGGGGCGACGCCACGCCACCTCGGCGCAGGTCGAACAGGGTGTAGCCACTGCGGGCCTCAGCCCCGTACGCGGGCTTCACCAGCACGTGCACCTCGGCACCCCCTCGCTGCAGGTGATGCCCGAACGTTTGCCCCACCGCGCCAGCACCCACGACCAACACCCTCATGACGTCCTCCTTGGTGCGTCTTCGTCCGACGCCTCGCTGTAGTCACGCGACTACAATGGTGTAGTCGCTTGACTACAGGTGGTCAAGCGCGCCAGGATCGTACCCATGGCCACCTCCGACGAGACACGCGACGCGCTGATCGCCGCCCTGATTCGCCTCACCCGCACCAAGGCGCTGTCCGAGATCAGCGTGCGCGAGGTCGCCCGCGAGGCCGGCGTGAACCACGGCCTGGTCCACCGACACTTCGGCTCCAAGGCCAACCTCGTGCGGGCAGCTACCCAGCGCATCACCGCCGAGGTGCACGCGCCCGGTTCCCTGGGCCAGGCCGCGGCCACGTTCCGCTACCTCTCCGAGCGCCCGGAGCTGGTGCGGGTGCTCGCTCAGGCCTGCCTCGACGGGCGCCGCGACCTCCTGGAGGCCGCGTCCCCTACCCCCGAGCACGTGTGCGCGGTGGTGGAGCGAATCCAAGAAGGCCTCGATGGGCTGGGACTCGCCGAGACGCCGAACCCTCGTGTTCTGAACGCAGCCGGCATCTCCGCGATCCTCGGCTGGATCCTGTTCAAGCCGATGCTCGAGGTCGGCTACGGCATTGGCGAAACCGCCGATGACGACGTGCTCGGGCTGCTGGAGCTGCTCGACCTCGCGACCGCATGAAGGCCGCGGATCACACCCGCAGCCGCTCCCTCTCCCGGTAGGGCCGCACCATCTCGCGCACCTGCCGCATGAGGTCACGTGGACCGAACGCCCCCTTGAGCAGCACGTTGTCGACCCGCCCACGAAGCCGCGCCAGGTCGTGGCTGGTCAAGTCCATTGCCGTCAGGACCACGACCGGAATGTCGGCCAGCGCGGGATCCTCGCGCATATGCTCGGCCACTTGGAAGCCGTCCACCTCCGGCATCATGAGATCGAGCAACACGGCATGAACCGGCTGGGCACGCATCACGTCCAGAGCCTCTTGCCCCGTCCCGGCCTCCAGCACGGCCCAGCCCTGCTTGCGCAGGGCCTTGCAGACCATCTCCCGGGTCGTCTCGTCGTCCTCAGCCACCAAAACGGTGTGCTCCTCGTCGATGAGCAGCCGCTCCACCGTGCCGATCAGGCGCTCCCGCTCCACCGGCTTCACCAGGTAGTCGCTGGCACCCAGCCGCTGGGCTCGCACCCGCTCGTCGATCATGGACATCAGCAGCACCGGCGTGTCGGCCAAGATGGCGTCGGCTCGGAGCGCCTCGAGCACCGTCAGGCCATCCACGCCCGGTAGGCGGACGTCGAGGATGACGATGTGGGGCTGCAAGGAGTGCGCGAGCCGCAGCCCCTCCTCGCCCGTGCTCGCTACCCGAACCACGAAGCCCAGCGGGTCCAGCGTGCGGCGCACGAGGTCGTGCACCGCGGGGTCGTCGTCGACCACCAGCACCAGCTCCCCCTCGTGGTACGGAGGCAGCTCCCGTGCTGGGTTGCCTGGAATGCTGAGCACCCCACGGGGAGCCGGATCTGCTGGGAGCGTCACCCGGAACGTGCTCCCCTCCCCTAGGGTGGAGCTGGCCTCGATGTGCCCGCCCATCAGCTCGGCGAACGCGCGGGACAAGGCCAGCCCCACGCCGAGGCCACCGTACCGGCGGGTGGTCGAATCGTCCCCTTGTACGAACGCGTCGAAGAGGTGCTCGACCCGGCCGGGGTCGATGCCGATTCCTTCGTCCTGCACCTCCACGACCAAGTCCTCGCCCACCATGGCCGCTCGGACCCATACCCGACCGCCGTGGGTGAACTTGACCGCGTTGTCCACGAGGTTCTGAACGATCTGGGCGAGCTTGTCGCCGTCGGTGATCAACAGCGGAAGCTCGTCGACCTCCACCACCACCTCGGTGCTGTGGTTGCGCGCCACCCGCTCGGTGTACCGGGCGGCATCGCGGATCATCTGCGCCGCGTCGACGCCCTCGAGCTGGACGGCCACCCGGCCAGCCTCGATGCGGGACAGGTCCAACACGTCTGAGATCAAGCTCAACAGCCGCTGCGCGGCCCCATGGATTCGGGAGACGTCGTCGTGGAGTTCCTCCCCTTCGATCTCTTCCAGGACCAGCTCGGAGTACCCGATGATGGCGTTGAGCGGGGTGCGCAGCTCGTGGCTCATGTTGGCGAGGAAGCTGGAGCGAGCCTGACAACTGTCCATCAGCTGCTGCTGCGAGCGTGCCAGCTGACGCCGCAGGTCTTCGACCTGCTGAGCGAGGACCACCACGTCGTGCGGGTCGCCCTCCAGACTCACTTGGCCACCACGGCGAGCACTTCACGGGCCTCGGAGGCCCAGTTCAGCGCCTCCATGTAGGCCTCCTGAAGCTGACGCTCATCGAGGGCCTCGAAGCTCACCCCCTCCCAGTTGCCGTGCTCGTGGGAGAGCACACAGGCAAGGGCTTCGCCAATGGGCCCTCCCTGCCCGAGCAAGGCATCGTGGACCTCACGGGTGAGGGGCAGGTCGGTGACCACGTCGTTCAGCGGGCGCTGCACGATGGCGTCGAGCATGCTGAACAGCCCGGAGAGGTAGTAGGGGTCGGTGTCCTGCCGTCCCGTGATCTCTGCGATGCGCTGACACATCCGAGCCCGGATGCAGGCCCCGGTGATGATCTCGGCAGGGGCGTCCCCGAGGTCGGCGAGCGCGATGAGGGAGACCCACATTCGTGTGAACCGCAGGCCCAGCAGGCCGATGGCTTGCCGGATGGACGTGACCTCCCGAGGCATGTGGTAGTACGCCGAGTTGATGATGCGAAGGACCCGGAACGACAGCCCCACGTCGGAGGCAATGATGCGCTCGATCTCGGGAAGCCCCACGTCGGGATCGAAGACCCGTGCCACCAGCTTCAGGATGCTCTGCCGGCTGGCGGGCATCGATGAGCCGTCCATGATCTCGGGTCGCTGCAGGTAGTAGCCCTGAAACAGATGGCAGCCGAGGGCCGCGCAGGCCTCCTGCTCTTCCTTGGTCTCGACCTTCTCGGCGACCACGGTCCCCCGGTAGCCGTTCAGCTTCACGAGCTGATCCCGGACCCCGTCGATCCCCAACGCCATGACGTCCAGCTTCACGTAGTCGATGTAGGGAAGGACCCGAGCAGCGTTGGGACGGTCTTCGAAGTCGTCCAGCGCGAGGCGATAGCCAAGCTGCCTTAGGCGCTTCACGTGGTGGACCACCTCGTCGTCGAGCTCCACGTCCTCCAGGATCTCCAGCACGACCCGCGCGGGGGGCAAGGTGCAGAGCACGTCGGAGGTCAGCAGGCTTCGCGTGCAGTTGATGAAGGCGGGCTGATCGCCCACCACCCGATCCAAGCCCACGTCGACAAAGGCTCCCACGACGACTCGGGCCGTCGCGTGGTCCCCATCCAGGAAGTTCGCCGAGGTCGAATTCGGGCTGCGAAACAACAGCTCGTAGGCTTCCACGCGCTTTCGCGCGTCGAAGATGGGCTGACGGGCGAACACGACCGCATCCATGGGCGCTCCTTGGGGTTGGGCACCCCCTCCCTTCGGCCCCATGGGTGGTCGGCTTGACCGATTCCGCGACCGGCTACAGCCCGAAGGCCTTCAGGATCACATCGGTGGCATCGATGTCCTCGGTCTTGTCCGCCTTCGGAGCCCCCACCCCTGGCCAAGCATGGCCCCCCCCTTCGATCTCGTAGTCGTCGAAGGTGACGCCGCCCGCGCAGGTGAAGCGCTCGTGCCGCACCACGAGCTTGTCTCCCTTGTCCGGAAGGGTGCGGCGGCTCACGGGCTGGTCGGGGCACTCCAACTGAGTGCGTATGAAGGCGCGCGTGTCGTCGAGGGAGAGCTGGTACTCGTTCACCAGACCGTCGTCGGCGGTGCCGAGCATGAGCACGAAGGGACGCGGCTCTGCCACGTCACACGTCTCCGCCATGAGCTTGGGCATCGCACGAGACACGACCCCGAAGCCGGCGAAGGTGTCGCTCATCTCGCACCACAGCAGGTTCGTCATGTAGCCGCCACCCGACATGCCGGTGACGTACATCCGGTCGCGCTGGATGGGGTACGACTTTCCGAGCGTGTGAATCAACGCTCGGAAGTAGCGAACGTCGCGGTCGGCGGTGGTGCCGTCGTGCTTGTCGGGGCCCACCCAGCCGCGCCCCTTTCCGGTCACGCCGCCGTTCGGGTAGACCAGGATGACGCCGCGCTTCTGGGCCGCGTGGAGCTTCGGAACCATGTCGCGCCCGTCGCGCCGCTTGCCTCCGTGCACCGCGAAGACCACCGGGAAGGGCCCCTTCCCTTCCGGGACCCACACGTACGCCGACCGGTTGTCGCCGATCCCTTCGCCCTCCACCGTGATCTCGTGCAGCTTCTCTCGCTGCACATCGGGCGACGGCGCCTCGCTCCCGCGCGCTTGGGCATCCGGCATCACGCGGGACGGAAGCTCCCCGATGGATGAGCCAGCAAGCGCGGTTCCGGTCAGTGAGCACAGCAAGGCGAACAGGGGAAGCATCGACACTCCGAACGGCACGCCCCGGGGGCGGCACGGCGGAGTGTACCGCGTCGCACCAGGAGCCCCACCACAACCCGCGGGGGCCACCGCCCATGCCCGAGCGCGCCCCGCCCCCCATGGGCGACCTCCCCTGGTACCCTCCGGCCCCGCGAAGGAGGGCCCGTGGACTTGGGCATCGACCGCTTCCTGCACGAAGACGCACTGCGTCGACGGCTGCAGGGCCGCCGCGTGGCCGTGCTCGGCCACCCCGCATCCGTCACGTCGGAGTTGCGCCACACGCTCGACGCCCTCTCAGCCCTGCCGGATGTGGCGCTCACCGCCGCCTTCGGTCCCCAGCACGGGATGCGTGGCGACGTTCAGGACAACATGGTCGAGACCACCGATGCGGTGGATCCCAAGCTCGGCATCCCCGTGTTCAGCCTGTATGGCGAGGTACGGCGCCCGACCGACGCGATGCTGGAGCACTTCGACGTCCTGCTCATCGACCTGCAGGATGTCGGGACACGGATCTACACGTACCTCACCACCCTGCTTTACGTGCTGGAGGCCGCCGCGCGCACGGGCAAAGAAGTGTGGGTCCTGGACCGACCGAACCCCGCTGGACGCCCCGTGGAGGGCAGCCTGCTCCTCCCCGGGCACGAGAGCTTCGTCGGCGCGGGGGCGCTCCCCATGCGTCACGGCCTGACCCTCGGCGAGGCCGCGCGCTGGTTCGTGAAGCACCACGGCATCGACGTCGAGCTCCACGTTGTCACGATGCGGGGCTACGACCCTACCCAGGGCCCAGGATTCGGCTGGCCCGCACTGGCGTGGGTCAACCCGAGCCCCAACGCGGCGAGCCTGAACATGGCCCGATGTTTCCCCGGCACCGTGGTGCTCGAGGGCACCACCCTGTCGGAAGGCCGAGGCACCACGGTCCCACTCGAGGTCGTCGGGGCCCCGGACATCGACCGCGACGCCGTCCTCGTCCGGATGGAAGCCCTCGCGCCAGAGTGGATCGCCGGGTGCGACCTCCGCCCCATGGCCTTCCTTCCCACGTTCCACAAACACGTGGGCGAGCTGTGCCTCGGCATCCAGATCCACACCGACGGCCCCAACTACGACCACCGGGCCTTCCGACCGTACCGGTTGATCCAGTTGTTCCTGCGTGCCGTGCGGGAGATCCACCCGGACTACACGATCTGGCGGGATCACCCCTACGAATACACGTCGGGCCGCCTACCCGTCGACGTCATCGACGGCAGCCCAGGGCTGCGGGAATGGGTCGACGACCCCGCGGCGAGCGTCGCCGACCGCGAGGTGGCCCTCCGCACCGACGAGCAGCTCTGGGAAGCGCAGCGGCGGGAGATCCTGCTGTACCCCGCATGAAGGGCGAAGCGAAGGTTGCATCGGGGTGATGCCAGGACCGCCAGCGCTGGACTCCAGGCATCGCGGACCCTACGGTACGGATGCCATTCAAGGAGGCTCCTATGTTTCGTGTCGATCTGTCCAACATCAAGGCTCTCAACGATTCCACCGTGCTCACCGCAGACTCGTCTGACGGCCTGCAGGACAAGGTCTTGGCCCACCTGAAGACCGCGAACCCCGCGAAGTACGGCAGCCTGTCCGGCGACGAGAAGCTCAAGCTGAAGAAGCGGATCGGCGAGCACGTCCAGAGCCGCTGATCACGACATGAGCGGATCCGTCACCCACTTCATCCTGTACGTGGCGGATCAAGCCCGCAGCAGGCAGCTGTACGCTGCCCTGCTGGGCATCCCGCCCCGGCTCGACGTGCCTGGCATGACCGAGTTCGTCCTGCCGGGTGGCGCGGTGCTGGGACTGATGCCCGAGGCAGGAATCCAGCGCCTCCTCCCAGCGCTTCACGTTGGCCCGTCCGAAGGCGCCCGGGCCGAGCTCTACCTGGTCGTTCCGGACGCCGACGGCATGGTGCTTCGGGCCCAGCAAGCGGGCGCTGAGCTGCTGTCCGCCATGGCTCCACGGAGCTGGGGGGCGGCGGTGGCGTACCTGCGTGACCCTGACGGCCACGTGGTCGCCGTGGCTCGCCGGGCATCACAGCCCCACCGCACCTCGTAGGTCCTCGATGGCTCCCGTCCAGCTCACCCGCTCCTGAGCGGACTGCTGCATCCACGAGGCCATCGCCGGGAAGCGCTCGAGGGCTTCGTCGATCTGCGCGTCGGTGCCCCGCCGATAGGCGCCCAGCTTCACCAGCTCCTCGTTCTCCGCGTAGACGCTGAGGAGCTGCCGGAACCGAAGGGCGGCCTGCCGATGGTCGTCGTCCCACACCCGGTCTGCCACCCGGGACAGGGACGCGAGCAAGTCGATGGCCGGGTAGTGCCCTCGCGCTCCCAGCTTCCGGGACAACACGATGTGCCCGTCGACGATGCCTCGCACGGCGTCCGCGATGGGGTCGTTGGGATCGTCCCCTTCCACCAACACCGTGTAGAACGCACTGATGCTGCCTCCTCCCGTGCCCGGCCCGGCCCGCTCGAGGAGGGGGGCCAGGTTGGCGAACACCGACGGCGTGAACCCCTTGGTCGTCGGCGGCTCCCCCGCGGCAAGACCGATCTGCCGCTGGGCCAGGGCCAGACGCGTGAGGGAGTCGACCAGCAGCAACACCTGCTTCCCTTCGTCTCGGAAGGCTTCGGCGATGGCCGTGGCGGTCAGCGGCGCCTTCACCTGCAGGGCGGGCGACTGGTCGGACGTGGCCACGACCACGACGGCTCGCGGCATGCCCTCGGTCCCGAGGTTGTGCTCCACGAACTCTCGGACCTCGCGGCCACGCTCCCCGACCAGGCATGCCACCACCACGTCGCACTCGACGTAGCGGGCCAGCATCCCGAGCAGGGTCGATTTGCCGACCCCCGACCCGGCCGCGATCATCACCCGCTGCCCTCGGGCGAGAGGCATCGCACCGTCGATGAGGCGCACGCCTGTGGGCAGGGGGTGCTGGATCACCGCGCGCTTCATGGGCGCCTCGGCGTCCGCGTGCAGCTCCCTGCGGTGGGCGGCCACGAGAGGGCGTCCATCGATCGGCTGACCGAGAGCGTCCACCACCCGGCCCAGCAGCTCCGGCCCCACCGGGGTGGAGAGCTGCCGATCGGTGACGGACACCCGGTCCCCATGGCCAACGCCGGTCAGGCTCCCCAGGGGGGACAGCAGGGCCCGCTCCCCCTTGAACCCCACCACCTCACAGGGGCGATCCGCCCCGACGACGCAGAGCGAACCGAGCTTGGCACCCGGCAGCTCGGCTTCGAGCACCGGGCCGACCACCTGGGTCACGCGCCCGTGCACGTGGTTGAGCGGGACCCGCTCCAGGGCCGCATGCAGTCGCGCGAGGTCGAGCAGTCCCATCAGCCGAACTCCCCGTCGCCGACGGCCCACCACTGCTCGGAGAGCCAGCTCCGCACCGCGTGATCGAGGCCCTCGGTGGCATGGGCCAGGGTCGCCTCGAAGGAGACGTACTGGGTGGACACGACGGCGCCATTGTCCACATCTGCGTCGGCCACCACGCGGTCGCGCAGCTCGCCAGGCAGGCTGCGAGCGAGGCGCTCGGCGAGGTGAGGCGCGACCGCGATGGACACCTTCTCTCGGTTGGGGAGGTGACCCACGGCCTCCATCACCAACGCAGGAAGGGCCTCGGGATGCAGCGCGAGGGACCGATCGACGACGCGCCGAGCGAACAGCAGCACGAGCTCCGCCACGTCATCCGCGGCTTGGGCCAGCGCTTCGTGGCGCAGGCCTTCCACCTGACGGAGCGCGTCTTGAATGACCTCTCGCTCGGCCTCCAGGGCCGAGCGAGCTTCGGCCATCTCGGCGTCCGCCTCGGCCCGTCCGGCCTCTCGCCCGCGGTCCTCGGCTTCGGCGACGAGGGCCTCTACGTCCACGACCTCCGGCTCGAGCTCCGGCCCTGCCGCCACGGGCTCGGGCTCCGGCACGTCCGGCGCACCCATGCGACGGAAGGGGGTGGGCTCGGCAGCCCCGCCCGGGAGCACAATCGGGCGGAACGGCGAGGGTTCCTGGTCGCTACGGTCGTGGAACACAGTCTCCCCCTCACATCATGTCGCCGCCGCCACCGAGGGCGAGGGTGACGACACCCTCCTCCTTCAGCTGCAGCACGACCGCAAGAATCTCTTCGCGAGCCGCCTCGACCACCGGCTTGGGCTTGGGTCCGAGCACGTCGATCTCGTCGGCGAGGTCGGCTGCGGCACGGCTCGACATGTTGCGGAGCACCAGGTCCAGCAGCTCGGCCTGCGCGCCGCGCAGGGCCACGACCAGCTTGTCCCGCTCGATGCTCTTGAGGACCGCCTGCATCGACCGGTCGTCCATGGACGAGAGGTCGTCGAAGACCACCATGCGCTTGCGCAGGGTCTCGGACAGCTCCGGCTCCTCCATCGCGATCTCCTCGAGGAGGACCGCTTGGTCGTCGGCAGACAGGCGGCCGAGGATCTTGGCCGTCTTGTCGACCCCTGCAATGGACCAGCCCACGGACTCCTGGCTCTCCAGGGCCTGCAGCATCATGTCTTCCACCTCGTCCACCAGGTCGGACGGCAGGCGCTCGATGCGGGCCATGCGCATGGCGAGGTCGTTGCGGGTCTCGTCATCGAACTCCCCGAGCACCAACGCCGCCTGGTCCTCGTCCATCAGCAACACCGCGACCGCGCGCGTCTGAGGATGCTCGTCATGCAGGATGGCGGCCACCGTGCGCGCGGGGTGCCGCTTGACCTCGTCGGCCAGACGGGTGGAGAGCTTCCGGCGCAAGCCACTCACGAGCTTCGGGCGTCGCCGTGCGTCCACGAGATCGGGCAGCACGTCCATGGCGAACTCGGAGCCGGTCGCGGGCACCAGGCAGGCCTCGTGCAGCTCCCGGACGAAGTTCGTGACCACACCCTCGACGAGGTCGGCCGGCACCCGCTCGATGGTGGCCATGGCCTCCCCGACCAGCTGCAGTTCGTCGTCACCAAAGTGCTGAAGCACGGCGCGGGCGGTGGGGCGCTCCAGGTACATGACCAGGATGGCCGTGCGCTGGGCACCTGAGAGCTCTTCGAGCCTTGGGACCTCGATGGCTGCGAGCGACATGGGGGCTCCTGGGGTGTGGGTCTGAGATGGAAGATGGGGAGTGCGGAAGGGCCCGCGTCTCGAGAATCAGGAATTGGACTCGGCCGGGCGGGACCACAGGCGAAGCACCTTCGCCGCGGCCTCCGGCTGTTCGCCCACCAGGGACGAGAGCTGCGTGGCGTCGATGGCGTCGGGGGCCTCCATGAGGTCCTCCAGCCGGGCCGCCAGGGAGCGCTGTTCGTCGAGAGAGACGATGTTGCCGTCCTCGTCCACGTCCGACGGGTCGCCGTCGGCAACCGCTAGCTCGACGGGTGCCGTCGCTTGCTGCACGAGGGGGCGGACCACCACGAGGAAGAGCATCACGATGGCCAACGCCGCCACGGCGTAGGGCACCACAGAGAGGAGTTCGGCAGGCAGGACCGACGGTGCGACCGTGCCTTCCACCCACTCCCGCTCCACGAAGGGCATGACGTGAACGGCCACCAGGTCGCCTCGCTGGGCATCGAAGCCCACCGCGGCCTGCACAGCCTGCTCGATGCGCTGCTGCAGCTCTTCGCTGGTGGTGCCCCCCGCCTCGGCCAGAGAGGCGACACGGGCGGTGTCGACCTGCACGGCGACGCTGACCCGCTCGACGTTGCCGGCGGGGCGGCGCACCACCTCGTCGATGGTCGGGTAGGTGTAGTTGGTCGTGGCGGCCGAGCGCTCTTCCTGGTTGGTGGTGCCCGTGTTGCCCGCGGGACGCTCAGGGAGGTTGGCATCCACCCCAGGAACCCCGTTGGGCTGCTGCGACGTGGAGTTGGACTCCTCGAGCTGCTCGCTCACCATGGCCTGAGCCTCGGCGTCGAGACGCTTGGACACCGTCTCGGACGAGGTGGCGTCGACCTCCACGTTGGTGGTCACCGAGAAGCCGCCGTCCCAGCCGAGCACCGGCAGCAAGGCACGGGTGACGGCGTTGGTGTACCGCTCTTCGACCTTGGCCCGATAGGAGAGCAGCGCCTCCTGAGCTGCGTCGGCAGCGGTGAGTCCCTGCCCCCCTTCGGCCAGCAGGTTCCCGCGGTCATCCACGACCGTGACCCCCTCGGAGGCGAGGCCCTCGACCGCGTTGCCCACGAGGTTGGTGACGGCGCGAACCTGGGCGTCGGACAGGCTGCCACCGGGCCGCAGCTTCACGAAGACCGAGGCTGTGGCCGGGCTCTGCTCACCGATGAACAGGGCCTCCTTCTGAGGAACGATGTTCACGCGGCTCGCGGACACCCCCTCGATGCCGTTGATCATGCGAGCGAGGTCTCCCTCGCGGGCCCTGAGGAAGGCCCAGGACTGAGCCTGCGGGGTGAGCCCCAGCTGAAGCTCGGACACGTCGGCGAGGCCGGGCAGCGCCTCTGAATCGGCCAGCGCCGCGCGGGCCTTGCCGAGCTGGCTGGCGGGGACCGTCAGACGGCCCTCAGCCAGGGAGTACGGCACTTCGGCTTCGTCGAGGGCCGCCGCTGCATCCAGCAGCTCGTCCCAGGAGCGATGCTCGAGCAGCGTGGCCTGGGGCGTGGACGCCGACCAGGCACCGACTGCGAGGACCGCCACCAACGCCAGGACGGTGGCCACCACCAAGTTGCGGCGGCGATCGGGGGTGAGCCCATCCCAGAAGGACTTGAGTTGGTCGAATCGGTTCACGCTACACCGACATGTTCATCACGTGCTCGTAGGCAGCGATGACTTTGTCTCGGACCGAGACCATGGTTCGAAGTGCGATGTCGGCTTTCTCGAGCTCGATCATCGTGCCGTGCAGGTCGACTTGCTCGCCACTGGCGAGGAGCGAGAGCGCGGATTCCGATGCCGCCACCTGGCCCTCCACCTGCTCGAGGCCGGACGAGAGGGTGTCGGCGAAGCTGGTGCCCGCCGGCCCTTCGACCCGAGCCCCTGCCGCCGCACCGGCCGCACCGACCGAGCGGGTGGCCTGGGCCGCCTGGGCCCCGTAGGCCGCCATTCCTGATACGCCGCGGACCATCAGCCGCGCCCGATGTCGAGGGCGCGCTGCGCCATGTCACGGGTGACCTCGACCGCATTGGCGTTGGCCTCGTAGGCCCGACTCGCGGTCATCAGGTCCACCATCTCGGCGAGCACGTCGATGTCCGGGTAGGCCACCATGCCTTGCTCGTCGGCGTCAGGGTGGTTTGGGTCGTGTACCCAGCGCACGTCGGTGTCGGTGTGGATGCGCTCCACTTCGACGCTGGCCAGCTCCCGGTCGAGCGCCGCCCCGAAGGTCGACAGAGACTCGGCCCGGAAGACCGGCGCCTTGCGCTGGTAGGGCCCGCCTTCCGCAGTGCGGGTGGTCTGGGCATTCGCCAGGTTCGACGACACGGTCTGCATCCGCACCCGCTGAGCCGCGAGGCCCGAGCCGGCGATGTTGAGCGTGTCGAGCAGGTCAGCCATCAGCCCCTCCCATCGCTGGCGGCGAACTTGAGCATCGCCAGCTTTTTGGACAGTCCCGTGCTGACAGCCCGGTACATCAGTGCGTTCTCTTGCAGCCGCGCGGTCTCTCGCTCAGCGAGCACAGAGTTGCCGTCGGCAGACCACGGGGTCGGCTCTAGCTCCACCACGTTGGGGTCGAAGGCCCCGCCGGGCTCGAGGTGCATGGCCTCCGTGCGCTGGAGCGTGAGCCGGTCGCCCCGGTCCATCGCGTCGGAGAGCGCGTGCTCGAAGTCGAGGTGCTTGGCCTTGAAGCCGGGGGTGTCGGCATTGGCGATGTTCGACGCAGTGAGCGCATGCTGCTCGCTGCGCAGGTCGAGGACCTGATGCATGCCGCCAATCGCGCTGTCGAACAAACCGGCCATTCCAGACCTCCACGCATCCATCGGTCACCCCCCCTCGGAGTTGAGCCGGATCGGCGAGAAGAGACCGGCATGCGACCGGTTGCCTGGGTTGCCCCTCCGGATCAGCGAAGGATCCACGCCGCGGCGGCATGGGGGCCTTCCTCATCACGACGAGCTGTGGCCCGATGTGGCGTGGTGGTGCACGGTGGCCCGTTCCGCGGGCCAACGACGCGGACACGCGAAACCTCGGCCGTCAGTCGGTGACGGCCTCGAGCTCGTCGGTCACATCGGGCGCGTCGTCGAGGTCGGACAGCTCTTCGGGGAGCAGGCCGACGTCGTCGGCTCCGCGGCTCTGATGGGCAACCCCCGGGCAGCGCGGATTCGCACAGTGGCGAATGCTCCGCTCAGCGTGGCGGTAGGTGCGGCACAGGGCATCGAGGTCGACAGACATCCGGCCCAGTAACGCGAGATTGGCCGAATGGCTGGGTCATCCCGGGGCCCAAAAACAGAGACCCCCGAGGTGCAGTGCACCTCGGGGGTCAACGGTCAAGAGGACGGCGTAGGCCGCCGACCGCTCAGTAGCAGTAGTAGAAGTCGAGCTGGCAGTCGGCGTAGACGCCACCGCTCTGCACGCAGCTGATGAAGTCGTCGACACAGGGGTCGGCGACGATGCCGCTGCACGTGTAGTACGCGTCGATGCACTGCAGCGCCGGCGTGCCAGCGTTCAGGCAGTCGTTGTAGTCGTTGAAGCAGACCGGATCGTAGCCGTAGCAGACCAGCAGGTCGTCGTAGCAGATCGCGGGGTCCGTGCCGTAGCCGATGCAACCGAAGTAGTCCGCGTTGCAGTCTTGGCCGTAGCAGTCGTAGTACGCCTCGTAGCACTCGTAGATGTCGGTGCCAGAGGTGTAGCAGGCCAGCAGGTCGTCGTAGCACTCACCGGTGTAGGTCGTGGTGGTGTACGTGGTCGTCGTGCCGAAGCACTCGTTCAGCACGTCGATGCAGTCGTAGTAGTCACCACCGGCATCGATGCAGGTCTCGTACTCGTCGAAGCACGGGTCGGACACGATGCCCGAGCAGTAGTAGTATTCGAGGACGCAGTCGAGGTACTGGCCGCCGGCCGCAACGCAGTCGTTGAGCTCGTCGTAGCAGACCGGGTCGATGCCGTAGCACTCGAGGTACTCGTCGTAGCAGACGTCGATGTCGCCGCCGCCGGTGATGCAGGCGTACAGGTCGTCGTAGCACTCGCCGTAGGTGTAGGTCGGGGTGGTCGTCGTGCCGAAGCACTCGTTCAGCACGTCGATGCAGTCGTAGTAGTCACCACCGGCATCGATGCAGGTCTCGTACTCGTCGAAGCACGGGTCGGACACGATGCCCGAGCAGTCGTAGTATTCGAGGACGCAGTCGAGGTACTGGCCGCCGGCCGCAACGCAGTCGTTGAGCTCGTCGTAGCAGACCGGGTCGATGCCGTAGCACTCAAGGTACTCGTCGTAGCAGACGTCGATGTCGCCGCCGCCGGTGATGCAGGCGTACAGGTCGTCGTAGCACTCACCGTAGGTGTAGCCGGTGTCCGTATCGGTGTCGGTGTCCGTGTCCGTGTCCGTGTCCGTGTCCGTGTCCGCATCGGCGTCGGCGTCGGCGTCGGCGTCGGCATCCGCGTCGGCGTCGGCATCCGCGTCGGCGTCGGCGTCTGCGTCCGTGTCCGAGTCGGTGTCGGTGTCGGTGTCGGTGTCCGAATCGTCCGGGATGTCGGTGGTGGTGTCTTCCTTCCCGCCATCGCCGCTACAAGCCACGCCCAAGAACAGGGCCATCGCCAAGCCATACCACTTCATAAGTTTGCCTCCTGGCCCCGTGGGGCTCGCGCCGCTAACGTTCCCGACGAATTGCGCAACCGTCAAGGGGAATCTCGGATTTCGGGGAATGCCCCCGCCTCCCCGGTTGGGAAGCGGGAAATGCCATCCCGCGGCTACTTGGCGGCCACGAGCTCGTCGACCATCCAAGCGTTCACCCGATCGCGCCACGCAGGGCTGGTGCGGGCCAGGAAGAACTGCTGGAACAGCTGCTTGACGGTGGTGTGCACCAGATCGAGGAGCATCATCCGCTCGAAGACCTTCTCATCGGTGCCCTTCTTGACCTCGAAGGGAAGCTTCAGCCCCTTGATGGCCAGGCCGTCCGGCGTGGCCGACAGGGTCATGCGGCACTCCAGCTCATCGAGCTTCAGCCCCAGGGTGATGTCGACGGGGCGCTTCCCCATCTGCAGATCGTGGCGGGCCGCATGACTCGTGGTCGGGGCCTCCCCCACCACCACCGTGGTCTCGGGTACCTCGGCGTCGAGCGACACCAGCTTGAGCTGGCCCTCGAGCCACAAAGTCAGGTCCGCGTGGCGCAGCGTCTCGGTGATGTCGTTCCACTCGTCGTCGTCGTCGACCGCCTCGAACTTGTCGATGGAGGCATGGTGCCCCTGGCTGTCCAGGACGCGGAAGTGCCCATCGCTGCTCTCGCTCTGGAGCCACAGCCAGGTGAGGAAGTCCGACGCCAAGGGCTGCAGCGCCCCCTCCAGCGGGTCGTCCTCGTGCCATCCGTCGAGGGACATGCCGGTGCCGGCGGCCCCCCGCGCGTCCGGCAGGAAGCCCTCCACCCGGTCCACGATCTCGCGGCGGCCGAACTTGTCGGACAGCCAGTCGCAGAGGCGCTCGGGCCGAAGGTCGAGCTCGAAGGTCTCGCCGAAGAGCGCGCGCACGAGCTCGAGGTTGTTCTCCGACGTGGTGAAGAGGATGAGCTCGCCGGTGACGGTGTCCCACGCCACATCGACCGTGCCCACGCTGGGCAGCGCGCGGCGGTGGAGTTCGGCCGTGAGCGCCTCCTTGATCATCTCAGTGTCGGACTTGGCGAGCTTCTCGACGCCCCGCTCGGCCTTCACCTCCGCCACTCGCTGGGCCACGGCGATCTTGGCATACGCACCGTTGACCGCCTTCTTGTCGATGCGCATCGTCAGCACGACGAAGCGATCGAAGAGGAAGTCGTTGAGCTCGAACGCCGCTAGGGCCGGGTCGAAGGCATGCACCCAGCCCACGCGAGGCTCGGCGTCGCTGGCCTCGAGGTCCGCGACGAAGGCGTGCTCGCGCACCGCCGCCATGAAGGTGTCACGGAAGCCGCCGGGCAGCTGGGTAGACAAGCGAAAGCGGCGGCCGTTCAGGCCACCGGACAACAGTCCCATGGGAACACTCGGGATCTAGAGGTGGAGGGGAGCAGGACGCTCGGGGGGCCCCGGACGGGGCAAGACAAAGCGCGACGGGCGTCGCGATGGGTCAGGGTGCCACGGCACGGCCTCGCCGTAAAGGGCGAGGGGGGTGCTCAGCCTGCAGCCGCCTCGATGAAGCGTGCGTAGAACGCCGCGGCACGCTCGAGGTTGTCGATGGAGATCCGCTCGTCGGACCCGTGCAGCCGCTTCAGATCCACCCCGTCGAGGGCCATGGGTGCGAAGCGCCACACCCGCTCGCAGTAGGGGGCGAAGAAGCGAGAGTCGCTGGCGCCGATGAACAGGAAGGGACTCACCACCGCCTCGGGCCACGTCTGTCGGACGGCGGCGTTGAGGGCATCCCAGGCAGGCCCATCCGTGCGCGACACCGGCGACGGATCCGATGCGATGGTTCCGGGCATCACCGCCACCTCCACGCCCGACCCCACCACCCCTCGAACGTGGGCCATCACCGACTCGGTCGTGTCTCCCGGCACGATGCGGAAGTTGACGACCGCCGACGCGGACTGTGGAAGCACGTTGTCCTTGGCGCTCCCTCTGGCCATGGTGACCGCCTGCGTGGTGCGCAAGGTGGCATTGGCCGAGGGCTTCTTGGACATCTGCGACGCCACCACGCCACCGAGCAGCCAGCGGTTCGCCATCACGAGGCGCAAAGGCCAGTCCATCTCGGGGCCCAACGTGTCGAACATGCGCCCGGTAGGGCCGTCGAAGCGCGGCGGCAGCGGGTTCGCCTCGAGGGCCACGATGGCCTCGGCGAGCCGGCCCACGGCGGTATGGGGAGGGGGCATGGAGCTGTGGCCGCCGTCGCCGCGTACGGTGAGCTCCACCGACGCGTAGCCCTTCTCGGAGACCCCGATGAGGGCCGCGGGCGGCTCGAGCCCGTCGAGGACGCCGAGGCTCACCAACCCTCCCTCGTCCAGGACGAAGTCCAGGGGCTGCTTCCCCAAGATCTCCGCCGCCCGCTTCGCGCCGGCGCCCCCCATCTCCTCGTCGTGCCCGAACACCAAGTACAGGGTTCGCCGGGGCCGGAACCCCTCGGCGACCAGCGCCTCCACCGCGGCCAGCTGCGCCACGATGTTCTGCTTGTCGTCGATGGTTCCACGCCCCCACACGAAGCCATCGGCCACGACGCCGGCGAACGGTGGGTGGGTCCAAGCATCGGGCTCGGTGACTGGGACGACGTCCTGATGCGCCAGCAGCACGCCCGCGGGGAGCGAAGGGTCGGTGCCCGCCCACGTGTAGATCATCGTGTCGCCGAGCATCCGCCGGTCCAAGGTGCTGTGGGCCACGGGGAAGTCGAGCTCGAGCTGGGCCCGCAGTGCCGCCAAGGCATCGCGGTCGATGCGGCCTTGGCCCTCGGAGACGGTGCGGAGCCGGACCAGGGCGGCCAGCTTCCCGGCGAGCACCTCGCCTCCCAGCGAAGGGTGGCTGACGGGACGGGGCTCCACCTGCACCTGCAAGGAGCCCTTGCGTACCGTGTTGAGCACAAGGCCCCCGACGAACAGGGCCAAGGCGGCCCCGACCGCAGCGAGCCCCTTTGCGAGACCCATCGGCATCCTCCTGGACCATCCTCGGACAAGCCGCGCGAGGACGCACCCGAGGCCGAATCAGCCGCCGCTGTCCCCCGTGTCTCCACCGCCGATCCCCGTGTCCACAACTCCGGAATCGCTGGGCTCCCCGCTGTCGTCGGGGGGGGCACCCGTGTCGGTGGTTCCCGTGTCTTGCGGCGCGCCGCTGTCCCCGGACGTGTCGTCGCCGGGGTCCACGGCGCTGTCGAACGTGCCGGTGTCCCCCACCCCGGTGTCCACGGCACCGCTCTCGGGCGCGCCGCTGTCCGACACGCCGGTGGCACCCGTCTCGCCGTCGGAGCCGCTATCCGGCGGGGTGCCGCTGTCGGCGGGGGTTCCCGTGTCCACGACGCCGCTGTCGGCCGAGCCGCTATCGGTCGGGCCGGGATCCGGCGGGAACGTGGGCCAGCCGGGCATGACCAGCTGATCGTCACCGCAGCTGTCGTGGGCCAGGAGGGCCTGGACGGCCGTGTCCCCCAGGTCGGCAGGGACCGGGGACGAGGACATGGCAAGCACCGCCACCTCGCGAACCTGGAAGCCGGCGTAGGGGCCCGCAGGCACGATCTGGTCCCCCAGGGAGGTGCGCGTCCCGAACAATCCGAGGTCATCGGCGTCGACCGACAAGGCCAAGGCGATGGCCGCCCGGTTGTTCACGTTGGCTTGGGTGAGCCCGGCGCGGGTCTGCTCGACGGTGATGGAGGCGCCGAAGGCCGGCATCCCGGACGGGTACATCGTGTCGAACCAGCCGGTCAGGAAACAGCCCATGGGGCCCGTCTCACACGCCACGGTCCAGTCGAGAGGGTCGTACGCACAGCTCGCCGGCGACGCAGCGGTGGTCTGCTCCATCTCCGACACACCGCAGTCCTGGGTGACCGCCTGCCACGCGTGGTTGGTGGGATCGAGCCCAGCGGGCACGGTGACCTGGAACGTGGCCGTTCCGGACCCATCGGCGGTCATGCTCCCCACGAAGCTGGACCCATCCAGATCCAAGCAGATCGGCGCGATCTGGGGTGGACACACGGCGTCTTCGCCATCACGGAAGAGCAGCACGGTGGAGCCTGGGGTGGCGCCGAGAACAGAAAAGGGCTGGGCCAGGCCCTGGGTCTGCGGCGCAGCGGGCACGAGATCCAGGTCCGTGCACGGGGCGGCCTGGGCCATCGTAGTCGCGAAGAACATCCACACGGGTTCACCTCTCGAGCCCCTTCTCGGATCGAGCGCCTCCCCGTTCAACGCTTCGTGCGCTTTTCCTCGAAAGCCCGCGCACGCGCTTCCTCCTCCGCCAAAGCGGCCCAGATCGCGTCGACGTCACGACCGGGTTCCCCCCCTTCGTCCACGGTGGGGTCCGGAGGCCCCTCGCCGGCGGCAAACCCGCCGACACCTGACAACCAGGAGGCGTCCTCCCGAACCGCCGGCGCCACCTCCGTGTCGTCCGCCAGCTCCGCCACCGCCTCTCGGGCCTCAGCCGGGCGACCGAGGGCCAACAAACAGCGGGCGCGGGCGAGCCGGGACTCCGTGCGGTCGTCGAGCAGCGGGAGCGCCTCGTCGCAGCGACCCAACCCAGCCAGCAGCCACCCCCGACGCACGGCGAGCTCTCCCGCGCCAGGCAGCGTGGACGCGGGGCGCGCCCAGGCTCTCAGGGCCTTCTCAGGACGCTCCAGGTCGAGATGCGCCTGCCCCTCGCTGAGGGCAAGCTGCACCTCCAGGCGCTGGCTCTCCTCGGTGCCCGCCCGACGCCCTTCCTCGTAGGTGTCGAGCTCGCGCACGTAGGCAACGGTCTCCAGCGCGTCCTCCGGTCGGCCCGTTCGCAGGTGGAGTTCGCCGAGCCACGCCAGAGCGGCCGGGTCGTCCTCTCCGCCACGGGTGCGGAGCGTGGTGGCCCTCAGCTGAAGGGTCAGGGCGTCGTCGGGCAAGCCTAGGGCCGCCATGGACCGACTCGCGACCTCCAGCGACTCCGGATCGGTGACCAGGCCGTCCAGCTCAGATCGCCAACACCGAGCAAAGAAGTCGAGCGCATCGACCGGACGGTCTCGGAGGTACCGCATGCGGGTGGCACAGGTGGACACGAGCCGCTCGGGCACATCCGACGCCAAGGCACGCTCGGGCGACTCGTCCCACAGCTGGTTCAGCTGCTCGGAGACCAGGTCCGGGTCGATGTGGATCGCTCCAATCTGCGCCAACAGGTAGTGGGCTTCGTCTCCGACCGCCCCGCCCCGATCGGACCGCTCCAGGAGCATGGGCACCGCGGAGGGAAAGCTGCCGGGTCCCTCCGCGAGCATCTCTGCCATCCGCACCCGCAGGACGGCCAGATTCCGGTAGCGCCGGCTCCGTGCGGCCCCCTCCCACGCCTCCACCGCCCCGCGCAGGTCGCCGGTGGCGAACCGAGCGTCCCCCAGGCTCGCCGCGACGGCCGGAGACCCCTGCTCGGCCAGGCGCTCCAGGATGGGCAGCGCCTCGTCGTGACGGTGGTCCGACTGAAGGAGCTGCGCCGCCAACAGACGGCGGTGCCCGTCGGCCGTGCTCGCCAAGAGTGCTCGGCCGACATGGGAGGGCGATGGGTGGCCGTCGAGGAGCGCGGCTCCGCCGAGGCATGCCAGCACGTCGTCGTCGTCGGCGCCGCGACGGGCGGCATACCGGCAAGACGACCTCGCCTCCCCAGCACGTCCCATGGCGACCTGGGTCTTGGCCATGGCAAGGGCCAGCTCAGGGTCGTCGCGGCCCATGTCGAGGGCCCGATGGAAGTAGTGCAGAGCCTCTCGATCCAAGTCCAGGTTGGCGTAGGCCACGGCCATCCGAGACAGGGCTGCCCCCCGAACATCGACGGCATCGGTGGTGGCCCACATCTCCCGGTAGGCATCGATGGCCGCCATGGAACTGCTGTAAGTGGCCACCTCCACAGTGCGGACCCGCGGCATGCCGCGGAAGGCCTGCTCGGGCGTCATCCGCATCGTCGACGCATCGCCGAGGAAGGGGTGGAGGGTGAGCGGCGGCGTCGCGGCTGGACGCCGCGGGGGGGGATCATCGAGGAGCAGCGCGGGTTCCACGAGGGATGGGTAGGGCGCCTGAAGGGCAGGCTCCCCCGGCGCGAGGGTCAGCCGGAGGCGCCCCTCCTCGAGGGACCAGCCGAGGTCCACCTGCGGGTCATCGACGTGCAGGGTGACGAACCACGTGCCGCCCCCCACGGTGCTGGCCCAGGCCTGCCGCAGGTGGAATGTGGACCGCCCCTCGAGCTGGCGATCGAGCTCCACCCGATTGCCGTACAGCGCCAGGTCGATCCGAGCGGGTTCCACCCTGGGGAACCGCACCACCTCCGTCTCCGGGCTCACCGTGAGCTCGACGATGCCTGGAGGGGACTCTGCGAAGGCAACGGAGCCCCCACCGAGCAAGACCAGCAGCGCCACCAGCAGGGCAGCCACGTTCGGCACCTCACGGCTCATAGACGGACGCCCACGCCAAGCCCGCCGCGCCATGCGTCCAGATCGAAGCCCTTGCCCCCCGGTAGCTGCAGCCTACGTGCGCCATACAGCTCCACGTCGACCCCTCGAACCGGGGACGTGGGCCCCATGCGCTCCTGAATCAGGCCCGTGTCGATGCGGAGGCCGGCCCGGGCCTCCAAGCTGAACTTCGCGCCCCGCGTCACCCCTACGCCCTCAGCGTTGGCGGGCGCGTGCTCCCGGAAGCCGGCGAAGCTCGGCCCCAAGCCGACGAACCCATCCAGAGGGCGCTCTCGGCCCACGAAGGTGAATTCCGGCAGAATGGAGATCGGCACCACCTCGAAGCGGTAGGTGTCATCGGGCTCTTCGGCACCGTCGTCCTGGTACATGCGGCGGTAGCCGACCTCGACGTCGAGCCGGAGCCTCGTGGAGAGCGGCACCACCACCGCCACGGCGCCGAGCAGGCCCCCAGTGGCGTAGAGGGTTCCAATGGCCGGGTCGGACCAGGTCTCGGCGATCGCCCGGACCGACACGAGGGTGTCGGCAGGGGGAAGTGGCTCCTTCTCTTCCTTCTCCACCGCTGGGGGCGTGGAAGGATCGGCAGGGGCGGGGTCCTGGGCGAAGGCGAGGGCAGCGGCGAGCAGCAACATGGCGTCTCCTCGACCTGCCAATCGGTCGGGACGCCAAAGACTTGAGTCAGCCGCCGGCCCGCTGACGCCGACGCTCTCGCGCCTGCTGCTGGAAGGTGAAGGCCACCAGCAGATCGCGAATGTCCTGAGGGGGATCCACGAACACGAGTTCCATGCCGTCCACCTCCCCCTGGAGCAGCAACAGTTGCTGGGCATCGCGCACCTCGAGGGACAGCACGACCCAGCCCGTCTCCCCCTGGGGGCGGCCGACCGGTCGCTGCAGGACCACGCCGTCGGCCCCGATGTGGGCAAGCTCTCGACGCAGCTCGATCCCCTGGTCCGCCAAGGCCATCACGCCCTGCAGCCGCCGGAGTTCGCGCTCCAGTCCACCGATCACGTCGGCCATGGACGACAGTGCCTCGCGCACCTCGTAGGACGCCCGGCCGACACGGGACGCGGCGGCCCGCGCCCGGTCCCCGAGCGGGTTGTGGGCGGAGGGGCCGAGCATCGGCTCCCCCTGCCCCGACGGGACCCAGGCCAACTCGACCACTGCAGGGATGCGAAACGCACTCATCGATGGCCGTCCGGCCCATGGTGCGGGCAGCAAGGGGTGGGGCGCTGGTTCCGACGTCGAAGCACCGCGGTGAGGCCGATCAACACGACGAGTCGTGTGGGGCCATGCCCGGCGCTCTGGCACCCGAGGCCGCCGGTCTCCCCCGTCAGCGCAGCGGCCGTCACCGGGGCCGCGTCCCCCGTCGCCGTGTCCCCCACGGTCGCGGTGTCGCCAGCGCTCGCCGTGTCGGAGGCCGCCGAGGTGTCTTCGGTGCCGGTGTCCGCCTCGGCGCTGGTGTCAGTGGCGGCCGTGGTCGGCACCTCGCCGGTGTCGCCCGTGTCGCCAGTGTTGCCCGTCGAAGCGAGAGCCAACGCGAGAAAGAGGGAGTTCATGACTGCCTCATCGGCTACTCGGCGCCTCAGCTTGAGTCTAGATCCGCTTCGATGCCCGCTGGCACATCCGCGCCGAGCGCAGCGAGCCGTAGCCCTTGAGGGCGCGGCGTCCGCTGCCCGCGTGGGCCAGCTGGTCGCGCACCCGGTCTCGCTCGACCTTGATCCGCTCCTGCACCCGCTGGAAAGCCTGCATCAGCGCAAACAGCTCGTCTTGCGACAGCTGAGCACCCATGGTGCGAGCTTGCTGCTCGAACGCGTGCAGCTCCGGGGCCTCGAGCTCGTCCAGGCCACAGAGGCGCTCAGCTTCGTCGAGCAGCTCGGCGAATGGCGAGCTCAGCTCGCCCACTTCAGCCCTTCCTGAGGCCGCTTCACCACGGCCTCCCAGCCATCGTGGAGGTCACGAACCACCTTCTTCACCGGCTCGATGCGCGCCGGGTCTCGCTCGGAGCCGGCGGTGACCAGCTCGCTCATGCAGAAGGCATACAGCGCACCGAGTTGCTTGCACAGCTCTGGCGCTTCCTTGGGGTCGAGCGCGTCGGAGAGCTCGAGGAGGATGGCGCGTACGTGGTGGGTGTCCTTGATCCACCGCGGGTCGTCGGCCGGCGCGTCGGCCAGACCTTCGAGGCGACGAAGCGCCTCCCGGTACAGCAGCAACACGAGCTGCTCGGGCGATGCCTTCTTTCGTGCCGCTCGGTAGGCCCCAATTCCCTTCATCTGCTCCCTCCCTCCGCCATTCCTGGCGGCTCGCAACTCAGCTGTCGTTGTTCGACGAGAACATCGACGTAAGGTACGCCGCTGTGCCTTCGAACTGGCTCATCGCCACTTCCATCGCAGTGAACTTCTCCCGCAGGAACGACGTGTAGTCCTCGAGTCGGACTTGCTGCCGGTCGATGCGGACTTCGAGGTCTTCGATGGAGTCGTTGATGGAGTCTGTGCGGCTCGCGAGCGTCCCATTGTCCGGGTCGACGAAGACCTCGTCGATGGTGGTCTTGAGTGCGCCCAACGCACCCGTCTCAGCCGTGAACAGGTCCTGCACGTTCGACAAGTCGCTCGACAGCACCTCCGCGAGGCGCTCCTCGTCGAGCTCGAGACTGCCATCCCGGTTCGTGGAGATGCCGATCTGGGACAGCGCCTGGAACGGGTTGTCGTCGCCGGCATCGACCGCCGTGGAGAGCTGCCGACCCAAGGTCTCCATGACCCGTCGGGCCGTGGAGTCGCCGACCAGGGCCCCGGCGATGCCGGCCTCGCTGTCGAAGGCCGTGTTGGTGTCGTAGAAGGTCTGGATCTCGTTGTAGGCGTCCACGAAGGCCTGCACGTTGGCCTTCATCGTCTCCTGATCCAGGCCGACGTCGAGACGGGTCGGACCTTCCCCAGCCGCCTTGAGGTCCAAGGTCACACCGGGGATGCTGTCGAAGGTGTTCGACGCCGTATACACGCTGACGTTGTTGACGAGCACCAGCCCATCTTCGGCCGACACCTCTTCGGTGAACGCCGGGTTCGTACCCCCTGTGAGCCCCGAGGCGTCGAGCTCGATGGTGTTGTCGCCACCGGTGTCGTTTCCCTGGACCACCAGCTTGAAGGGCGAGGCCCCGTCGCGGGTATCGATCACGTAGGCGGAGAGTCCGTCGACGTCGTTGAGGGCATCGGCGAGCCCTTGCAGCGTGTTGTTGGTACCGTCCAGGGTGATGTCGGTAGCCACGCCACCGTAGGTCACGGAGAAGGTCCCTTCTCCGACGGTGTCGGATGGATCCACGAAGCCCTGGGAGACCTCCGTCTCGTTCGTCGCCAGGCTCTGCACATCGATGGTGTAGGACCCCGAGGCTGCACCTGTGCTCGCGGTTGCGCTGAAGGCATCCTCGTTGCTGGACGTGGCGGTGAAGGCCACCAGGCCATCGTCCCCTTGCAGCTTCTCGATGGCTTCCGACAGGTCTTCGAGGCGGTTGGAGAGGCCAGCCACCTTCTCGAGGGTCGCCTTCTCGTCTGCGAGGTCCCCCTCCATGTACTGGAGCGGCACCGAGTAGGCGGTGGCAAGGCCCTCGATGAGCGCCGTGGTGTCGAAGCCACTCACGATTCCGTCGACGGAGGGCATGGTTGGCTCCGGGGTGTGGGGCTCCGAGACGGAGCAGGGTCAAAAGAGAATCAGAACGGTGCGAAAGAGCCCGCCCCAGAAGGGAGCGGGCGGAAGCGACTCACTGGATGAGCTGTGCCGCCTGCATGTTGATGGACTTGGCCTGACCCAGGGCGGCGACGCCGGCCTGCTGCATGACCTGGTACTTGGCCATCTCCGCCGACTCCTTCGCGAAGTCCGTGTCACGAATCTGGCTCTCGGCCGAGGTCAGGGACTGGTCGTAGTTCTCGAGGTTCCGCAGGGAGGACTCGAGGCGGTTCTGAGCCGCACCGTAGTCACTGCGGTAGCCGTTGACCGTGTCCAGGGCGGTGTCGATGGCCGCGAGGGCCGTGCCGGCCCCGGCCGACGTGGCCAGGCTCATCGTGCCGGTGTCCACGCCGAGAGTGGCGGCAGACAGGTCGCCGAGGGTGATGTCGATGGAGTCATCGGCGGTGTTGTTGATGCCGACCTGCACACCGATGGTGGCGTTGGTGCCGTCGGTGAGGGCCACACCGTTGAACTCCGTGACGTTGGCGATGCGGTCGACCTCGCTCGACATGGCCACGAACTCGTCCTGGATGTAGGCGCGCTCGCCGTCGTCCAAGGTCTCCGAGGCGGACTGGACGGCCAGTTCGCGCATCCGCTTGAGGATGTTGCCGACCTCGGAGGTGGAGCCCTCCGCCGTCTGCACCAGGGAGATGCCGTCGTTGGTGTTGCGCTGGGCCACGCGGACCGACCGGGAGGCCGCGCTCAGGTTCTCGGCCACACCGAGGCCTGCTGCGTCGTCGGCAGCGGAGTTGATGCGCATGCCGCTGGAGATGCGCCCCAGGCTCGCCGACAGGCCGCTGTTGGAGCGGCTCAGGTTCTTGGTGGCGGACATCGCGGTGATGTTGGTGTTGACGGTCAGTGCCATGGTTTCGGCCCCTAAGTTGGCTACGTGAGCTGGTTTCTCGCTTGGCTTGCGAGGTCTCGGGGGAATCTCTCCCGGCCTCGATCCGCCTCTCGGATCAGCTCCCGGAATCGTTGAAGGGGGGAGGGTCTCTTCCTGCAGGCAAGGTGTGGGGGTCGGTCTCGAACAATACGGTTTGGCCCATGACTTCTTCGCTCATCGCAAGAAGTCGAACAGGCTGGAACTTCCTGACTGCGCCGTCACCTGGAGCGCCGCCTGGTAGGTGCTCTGGAGCTCGGCGAGGCGGGTGTAGGTCTCGATCGGGTCCGCTGCGATGCGCGCGTCGAGGGCGCTCTGCAGGGTCAACTCGAGGTTCTCCGCGATGAAGAACGCGTCTTCGGCGTCGTTGTACTCGAAGCCAGCCACGGTGCGGGCTGAGATGATGGTCTGCTGGCCGACATCGAGGTCGGGCAGTGTCGCCTGGGTGGCGGCAGCGGAGCCCACCCCGGACCTGAGGGCCGTGGCGAGGTCGTCGAGGGCCGCCAGCGCATCATCGAACAGCGCGGAGCCGTCGTACCCGGTCTGCAGGGCCAGATCCCGACCCGCGACCGTCTCTGGGACGTTGTTGCTACCGGTATAGACCCCGGCGACGTCGAAGGGCGGCTGGTCGTAGGCCGTTCCGGCGAACAGGTAGCGGTCGCCAAAGGTGGTGTTGCCCAGCTCGATCAGCTGGCTCCGAAGCGCGTCGACCTCCACCGCCGCCAAGGCCCGGTCGCCGTCGTTGTAGGTCTCGGACGCCATCTGCACCGCGATCTCGCGGGCCCGGTCCATGCCATCGGTCGCTTCGCCCAGGGCAGTGTCGACGGTGGCCAGCATGGACATCGCCGTCGTGGCGTTCTCCTGGTACAGCGGCTGGTCGTCCACGCCGGCCTGGAGATCCAAGAGGCCGTGCCACTGGCCGGGTGCGTCCGAAGGGCTTCTGACCTCGATCCCGGTCACCGCCGCCTCGGAGACCTGGGCGATCTCCGACTTCAGCTGCGCGAGGTGCCGCTGGGTGGTGGTGGCCCGGTTCAGAGGGCTCATGTGGTTGGGGACGCGCATGCAGGTCCATCGGTCGGTCGGTCCTCCGTTTGAGTCGACCGCGCGATTTTTCTGGATCAGAGGCTCAAGTCCCGGCACCCAACACGACGAGGAACACGTCCTGGCCGAACTCCTCACGCCACCCCAGCTCGAGACGAGGCCGGAGATCGCCGCGGATTTCCGGAGCGATCGCCAGCGTGCCCTCCGCTCCCCACGGTCCCCAGCGTCCATCGTGGGGCCGCGCCGCGACCCCCAGCCAGGGCTTCGCCCGCAGCTGCACGTGCAGCGGACCATGCCAGTCCAACACCAGCTCCGCTGGCACATGAAGGTCCCAGCGTGCCCACGGCCCGAACAGCCCACGCTCCACCAGCCCGATCCCGGAGAGCAACGACACCCCTACGTGCTCGGAGCGGCTCCCCACCCCGACCAGCGCCGTCTTCCGGGAGGCGAGGATACGGGTGGTGCGCTCATCGAGCTCGCCCCCCACGCGAAGCAGCCCGGGCGCTGCGATGGCCCGCGCTCGCAGCGCGCCGTGCACCCCCCCTCGAATGGGGACGTCGGACCCTTCGGCCGGGGTGTACAGCGCACCGGCGCCAACGATGAGGTCGACGTCCGGAGAGGCGTGGGCGAGGGCGAGCAGGAGAAGCATCATGGGATCCTACGGCTCGGACCGCCGACCGGCTCAGCCCTCGTCTACACTCGGCGCCATGACGGACCTCCCTCACCTCACCGCCCTCGTCCTCTCGGGGGGCGGAGCCCGCGGCGCCTACGAGGCCGGGGTGCTCGCCGGCCTCGTCGACGTGCTCGAAGACGTTCGCTTCGATTTGTTCGCCGGCACGTCGGTGGGCGCCATCAACGCCACCTTCTTGGCGTCCCACGCCCACCAGCCCGACCTCGGCGTGTCTCAGCTGACCCAGCTGTGGGCCAAGCTGTCGCCCCGAACCCACCTCCGTCCCGAGCGACGGCCCTTCCGGCGGCGGGCCTTCCTCGACGTCCGTCCCTTCGAGGACGTCGTGCGCCAAGGGGTCGCGTGGACTCACCTGTCGGACAACCTCGACCAGGGACGAATCGAGGGCCTCTTCGTGGCAGCCCTCGACGTCGCGTCCGGACGCACCGCCGTGTTCGCGGACATGGCGCCCACCACCAACTTCCACCCCTCGCGAGATCCTCGCCGGGAGACCGTGCCCTGCCGCATCACCCCCGACCACGTGCTCGCGAGTGCTGCCATCCCTGGGGTGTTCCCCCCTCGCCCCGTGGGCGATTCCGTCTACTACGACGGCGGCCTGCGCTTCAACACCCCCATGGCCCCCGTGATCCGAGCAGGTGCCGACCGCCTGGTGGTCGTCTCCCCACTCCACACCAGCGAAGCCGACGACCCTGCCGTCGCCCCCGACCAGCTCGACGCCCTCTTTCTGGCCGGCAAGATGCTGAACGCGGTGCTCCTCGACCCCTTCGCCTACGATCTGCAAGTCCTGGAGCGCTTCAACGCGCTGCTCCACGTGCTCGACCAGACGATGGAGCCCCACGAGCGGGCCCACTTCGACGAACGCTGCATCGAGCTGCGCGGCAGCCCCTACCGGACCGTCGACGCCTTGGTGCTCTCCCCCTCGGAGGACCTGGGACGGCTGGGGATCGAGCACCTGCTGCAGCACCGACGGCGCTACCTGCGCCAGGGCCTCGGAGGCTTCCTGATGGCCCTGCTCGGGGGACGGCTGGCCAAGAGCGGCACCGATCTCGCCAGCTACTTGCTCTTCGACGGCGTGTTCACCGCGAAGCTCATGGCCTTGGGTCGGGCCGACGTCGCCGCACGGGCCGAGGAAGTTCGCGCCTTCTTCGCCCGCGGCGACGCCGCCGCCGGCTAGACCAGCTCGAGGAGGGTGCCGATGGCTTCGTCTGCGCTGGCGATGACCCTGGCAGCCGCCTGGTAGGCCGTCTGGTAGAGCACCAGGTTGGTCGCCTCTACGTCCATGTCGACGCCGAACCTCTGAGACGCCACATCGTCGAGGTCCTTGAGGGAGAGCTGTTGGTTCTCCGCTTCGATGCCGGCCGCCGACACATCCCCCGCTACCAGGTCGGTGAGGCCCGAGAGGAAGTCGCCGGGTGTGCCGCCACCCACCACGCTGGCCTCGGCGAGCTGCCGCAAGGCCTCCAAGTTGCCGCTGTCCCCGGCCTCCGCGGTGGCGTCCGCCGCAAAGGCCAGCTCATCCGGCCCTCCGGTGAACGTGAGGCTGCCCCGCGGGTCGGTGGGGTCGACCGTGAACAGGTCTCCGCCGGCCGCACCACCAGGCACGAAGCCCGCCGCGTTCTGGCCGTTGACCGCGCTGGCGAAGTCCAGGGCGAAGGTATCGAGCTCGCCGAGCCAGCTGTCGACGGTGTCGCTGGCCTCGATGAGCCCGCCCAAGCGTCCGCCCGGGTCCACCGAGACCACGCCGTCGTCCACCGACAGCTTCACGGACGTGCCGCCCCCCGACAGCAGCGGTCGCGCCTCCTCTCCCCGCACGACGGCGTGGCCATCCAGCATCATCGTCGCCGAGCCGTTGGTCTCGATGCGGGCCGTGAAGCCCGCGCTCTCCGACACATCCCGCATGAGCGACTCGCGCTGCTCCACGAGGTCTGCGGCCGCGGACTCGCCCCCTGCCGCCACGATGCGTTGGTTGAGTGCGGCGATCATCTGGAGCTTCTCGTTCAGGGGCGGAAGCTCGAACTCCACCTGCTCCTGCATGGCCTCTTGCCGCGTCTCCAGCTCGGTGGAGGTGCGGGTGATGGTGTCCGCGACCTGCTCACCCGCCCGCGCGACCTCCATCCTCAACCCCGGGTCGGAGGGATCCGACGAGGCGGCCGTGAGGGCATCGAAGAACGCATCCACAGCCGACCTGGGCCCATCGGAGCTCACCTCGTCGAAGACCGACTCCACGCTGCGGAGTTCGTCGTGAAGCGTGGCCGCATGGCTGGCCTCGCCCGACTGGGCCAGCTGGGCCGCGCCAAGGAGGGCATCCGCCTGGCGGACGATCCCGTCGACCTGCACACCCTGGCCAAATGCGACCCCGCCGCGGAACAACGGATCGGCCGTGGACTGCTCGACGGTCCGTCGCTGGTAGCCAACGGTGGACGCGTTTGCGACATTCTGTGCCGTCGCGTCGATCCCCGCAGAGGCAGCCTTCATGCCGCTGGCTCCGGTGAACAATGTGTCGAGGAGCCCCATGGGTCACCTTCCTCTCAGTGCTCCCCGCCGGCCATACGTACTGACGCGCTCCGGGGGAGGTTGCAGGGCGCGGGCCACATTGCCCACGACCTTGGCGAGTCGGTCCTCGGCCCGCCGGTAGGAGGGCAAGAGCGCTCGCACGCGCTCCTTCTCCTCGCCCTCGAGCCCCCTTCCGAGTCGCACCCGCAGCTCGAAGAGCAGGTCCGCACGGGCACGGGTGGTCGCATCGACCTCGACGAGATCGAACGCGACAGCGGCTCGTCGCTGGCGCTCGGCCAGCTCCATCAGGCGCTCCAACAGCGTGGAAGGGCCCATGGCCTACAGCCCGGCCATCAGACCACCGACGACGCGGTCCATGTTCACGGATGCCTCGAAGGTGCCGTCGGCGAGCTGGGCCTTGACCTGGTCGACGAGGTCCTGTCGGAACGGCGCCGGGCTGGCTTTGTCCCGCATCTGGTCGACGAATCCTGCGTCCGACGACAGCGACACCTTCGTGGCGGGCGAGTCGGCCCCAGCTCCTTGGCTGGATGGACCTCCCGACGAAGTCGTGGGCGTCTCGACAGGGGCGATAGGCGGAGTGGATTGGATCTTCATGGTGTCCTCGGGACTTGGTTCCCGATCCGTCCATCGGATCCCTAGCCGCCGAGTTGAGGAAAAAGATCGGCGTAAGGGCCCTTCGACGGATCCACAGCTTGGTCCTCGATTCGCACCTCGAAGTGCAGGTGAGGCCCTGTGGAACGGCCTGTGCTCCCCACCGTACCCACCACCTGGCCCGCCTCGAGCTGCTGGCCGGGCACCACATCGAGCCGGTCGCAGTGGGCGTAGCGGGTCTGGACGCCGTCGCCGTGATCCACCACCACCAGGTTTCCATAGCCGCCGGCCTTCTCGGCACGCACGACCACACCGGCCCGTCCGACGGGAATCGCCGTGCCCCGTGGTGCCGCGACGTCCACCCCATCGTGGTGCGTGAGGCGGCCCGTCATCGGGTGCATCCGCTTCCCGAAGCCAGACGTGACCTGGATGTCTCCTCCATGGTCGTGACCGCCGGAGGCGCTCCGGCGCCACTGGGCTGGACCTGGTGCCCAGGCGGGGGCCGCCGTGGGTCGGGATGGCCCGTTCCCTCGAAGACCGCCGGGAAGCGACGCACGGAGGTCGTCGACGAGCTGCTCTGCGAGGACCTCGTCGAGGAGGGGCCCGAATGCATCCGCCCACTCGCCGCCCATCGCCTCCTCGGGCATCGACTTGCGGACCTCTGTCGCCAGCACCCGAGCGAAGAGCTCCGCTGCATCGGGTGCGTCGTCCGCACCGCTCGCGGGGGCTGGGAGTTGACCGGGCAGCAGCGACAAGGCGTCGATCACTGGACCACCACGTCGGCCTGGAGTGCTCCGGCAGCGGAGATGGCCTGCAAGATCACGATGAGGTCACGGGGCGGCACACCGAGGGCGTCGAGCGCCGAGACGAGGTCACCGATGGATGCGCCCTCGACGAGCTGCACCTGCCCTTCCTTCTCACGGACCTCGATGTCGGTGTTGCGGACGGGCATGGTCGTGCCCAGCGACAGCGGGGACGGCTGGCTCACCCCGTTGCGTCGCCGCACCTGCACGGTGAGCCCACCGTGGGCAACCGCCACCGGCGAGATGCGGACGTCTGCCCCCACCACCACGGTGCCTGTTCGCTCGTTGACCACCACCCGGCTGGGCAGGTCGATCTCGAGCTGCACTTCTTCGACGCGGGCGGCAAAACGGGGGAACTGCCCGAGGAGTTCCTCGGGAATCACCAGACGAACGGTCGACGCGGACACCGGGGTCGACAGCTCGGAGCCAAAGGCAGCATCGACCGCCTCCGCGAGGCGCGTGGCCGTGGTGAAGTCGGGTTCACGCAGGACGAACTCCACCTCGGTGAGGCTGGCGTAGTCGATGGCGTCGGGGTCGTCGCGGACCACCAGCGCCGCTCGGTCGGCACGTCCCGACGTCGGTGTGTTCTTGCGGGCCGAGTTCCCTGCCGCGGCCACGGCGTAGCCTCCGACCACGAGAGGGCCCTCGGCGATGGCCACGATCTCGCCGCGCTTGTCGTACAGGGGCGTGCTCATCAGAACCGCTCCCTCCAGAGAGCTGGCATCCCCAGCGGCGGAGACGAGGACGTCCAGCCGCTGCCCTGTGCGGGCGTCGGGGGTGATCTCGGCGTGCACGTACACCAGGGCGATGTTCCGGCTCGCCAGCTCATCGACGTCGATCCGCATGCCCATGGCCTGCATCCGGGTCGCGAGGGCCTGCACGGCGGCCTCGTTGCGGGGGCTGTCCCCGGTGCGGCGCAGCCCCACCACGAGTCCGGTCCCCTCGAGGGCCTGGGGCTGGACGCCGAGGAAGTGGCCGACATCCTTTGCCCGCACCGCATGGGCGGGAGCGACGATCGACAACACGAACCACAGGGCAACCCACACGGAGCACCTCCGCCCATCCATCGGACGGGACCCGGTTCACTTGAGCATTCGTGACCAGACAGGCGTGCTCAGCCGGGCGGAAGCGGCGGCCCGCCGCGCTCCACCGCCCGCTGGTACGCCGGTCGCTCCTCGATCTGCGTCACCCATCGGGCGAGCTGAGGCCGGTCTCCGACCCCGCCGCGGGCAAGGGCCGCGAGCAGGCCGTAGGACATCTGCACGTCGGCGGCGGAGAACGCATCGCCCGCGAACCAGGAGTGGGCCGCGAGGTGCCCCTCGAGGAAGGCGAAGTGGGCATCCAACTCCCCCTTGGTGTACTTGTCGTCGATGCCGTCGGCCACCCGGGAGGCCACCGGGCGCACGAAGAACGGCAGCTTCGCCTTGCGCACCTGGGATGTGAGCAAGGCCACCAGCAGGGGCGTCATCAACGAGCCCTCGGCGTAGTGCAGGAAATAGCGGTAGCGGCGATGGGCCTCGGTCCCCGACTTCGGCCGCAGGGTCCCTTCGATGTCGAAGGCGTCGACGAGCTCCTCGACGATGGCCCCGGACTCAGCGAGCACGATGCCATCGAGCTCCACCAGCGGTGACTTGCCGAGGGGGTGGAGCGCGCGGAGCTCCGGACCGGCACGCATCGTCTTCGGGTCTCGAGCGTACTCGACGATGTCGTAGGCCTGCCCGAGCTCCTCCAGCAGCCACAGGATGCGGTGGGAGCGGGACTGCTTGAGGTGATGGACGACGATCTGCATCGGGGGCGTCAGTTGCACTCCGCAGCGGGGTGGTAGGTGACCTCCACGACGTCGCCTTCGCCCACGGGCGGGCTGTTGATGGTCACCGTGTTGCCCGCACCCGAGTAGTTGAAGTCCGTCGTCTCGGTGCCGTTGACCGTCACGGTCACCGTGGACTCCTCAGTGGGGTTCGAGAGGTTGTACGACCGGATGCCGGCCAGGACCTCGGAGGCGATGTCGGTCATCTGCTGGCCCCAGTCGGGGCTACAGATGTCGAGCACCACGCCCCCAGTGGCCTGCGCCGCGTCGAGGTACTCCCCGGGGCCGGTGTTGTCGCCGCAGCTGCGGGTCACGTCGACCACGGCGCTGATCTTCAGCAGGTTGGGGTCGGTGATGTAGTTCTCGTAGCGGCTGATCCAGTGGACGTGGTCCTGGGGCGACTGGTCCTCCTCGTCGCTGGCCACGATGACGTGGAGCAGGGCGCCCGGCCGCAGGAAGCCTTCGTTGCAGTCCCCGGGGCCCGTCTTCCCGAGAGAGACGTCGACCTGCTTGAGGAGCTGCTCGGTGGTGAACTGCTCGAAGATGCCCGCGTTGAACGCGTTGTCGATGAGGAGCTGCTCGGCATTGGCGGTGTTGTTGTCGATCACGCCGCCGTTGGCGCAGCCGGTGTCCTTGGTGACCTGGATGAGGTGGAAGTCGGCCACCGCGGTCAGCTCGGTCAGGAAGCCGGGCACACCGTCACGGATGTCGCGGCGGTTGTCGTCCGCCATCGAGCAAGACTGGTCGATGGTCCACAGCACGTCGACCGGGGGAATGCCGGGCTCGGTGAACACCTCGGTGACCTCCTCGATGTAGGCGCCTTCGCCGTTCTGGTCGGCGGTCACGACGCCGCGAGGGTCGTTGCTGCTGACCTCGATGATGCCCGTGTCGGCCCCCGTAGAGACCGCCTCGAAGAACACGCCCACATCGACGTACTCGCCAGGCTGCAGCGTGAACGGCAGCGTGATGCCGCGGTTGTCGAAGGACAGCAGGCCGCCCGACGTGTAGTCGACCGCGGTGATCTCCAGGGGCTCGTTGCCGATGTTCTTGAACTCCACGTCGAGCTCGGCGCCGCAGGGGATGAAGGCGTCGTCGAACGTGTGGCTCGCGGGGGTGATCTGCAGCTCGGGCACGCCGCCGAGGCCCAAGAGGTCGACGGGGGCCTCGGGGGTGTCGGGGTCGTTGGAGAACACGTGGATGGTGCCGTAGTTCTCCACGCCGAGGGGGCTGAACATCACGTCGATGTCCTGCTCCTCGCCCGGGGCGAGGGTGAAGTCCAGGGGGCTGCTGGGGGAGATAGCGTAGGACAGGCCGGCCACGACGGCGATGTCGGTGACCTCGAGTCCTTCGTCGCCGTCGTTGATGACCGTGAAGCTCCGGGTCTCTTCCTCGCCGGTAGACAGCGTGCCGAACTCGATGGCGGGCGGGTCGATGCGGATGTCCGGCGTCACGTCGGGGACGGGCTCGTTCTTCTCGCTGATGTCGTACTCAGAGCAGCTGGCCAGCAGGATGACGCCGGGCACGAGCAGAACGTGGCGATGGATGGACATTCGACCTCCCCCTGGCGACGAACCCGCCGCCATTTGTTGCGCCGCCTAACCCATCAATCCCCCACAGCCACCTGTGACAAGGTCACAACCCTAGGCGCCACGGCCGTCTTCGCGCGTCCCGGGACGCTGCCCGCGGCGCTGAGTGATAGCCGTCGACATGCCTGCCGACCTTCCCATCGAAGACCACATCGAGCGACTCCTGCTGCTGCCTCGGTCCGAGCAGCTCGCCGCGTCCCGACGACTCCTTGCCGACCGGACCGCTCCCCTGCCGGAAGCCTGGAACACCACCTTCGGCCCTCACTCCCTCTTCGACGCCTGGTGTCGGACCACCGTGGCGCGTCAGGTCCACCAGGGCATCCGGGACGTCGTCCTGCCCCGCCTCACCCCGGGCTTCGTGCTGGTGGAGGTCGGGGGTGGAGATGGTGCCACGTGGAAGGGCCACCTCCATGTGCCGGGCACCCTGGTGGTGGTCGACCCCGTGCCAGAGGTCCACGAACGGGTGCGGGCGGCGGTCCCCCGCTTCGTCGACGTGGTGGCGATCGAGGCCCCGGTGGAGGAGGCCACGCTTCCGGATGCCGACGTGCTGGTGTGCTCCCTGACCCTGCACCACGTGGCCGGCCGAGACGCCGCCGAGCGCGCCATCCACGGACTCGCAGGCCCAGGGAAGCGCGAGGTGCTGGAGTCCTTCGCCCGCTGCCTGGCAGGCCGCGACGGCGTAGGCGTCCTCGTGGAGGCCGACGTGGACTGCGAGGTGGACCTGCCCCCGGGCGACCCCGCCCTCGAGGACCACATCTTCGACTCGTACGTCCGTCGCTGCGCCCGCTCCATCGTGACGGACGTACGGGAGCGCGGGCCAGCCGAAGACGCCGATCTCGTGGGACGGTGGCGCGCCCTGCTTCGCCACTGGTTCCTCGGGCAGCTGGCGGTGGTGGATGTGCCCATCGCCGAGCGCGACGTGTACGAGCTCACCGTGCCCCGATGGCTGGCGCTCCTCGCCGCCGCCGGTCTGCAGGTGGACTCCCACGACTTCGTCGACGGGCTGCCCCTGTTCCATCGCTATGTCTTCCGCGGCACGCACCCGACCTGACACGGACACAATCTGGCCCACCGGCAGCATAGGGTCCGCCATGCGAGCCCCTGACCCATCCAATGCGGCCCCGAGCCCCACGCCCTTGTCCGACGCGTCCGAGGCATGGGTCCGTCGCACCGCAGAAGAGCTGGCTGCGCTCCCCTCCCCGGAGGCCTTGCAGGCTTGGCTCGAGGCCCACGGCGGCCAGCGATTCCTGCGCGCCACCCTGCATCAACTAGGGCAGCTGACCCAGCAGCCCACCTGGTCCGTGCAGCCGGTGTACGCCGCCTTCGCACGCAGCTGGGCACGCCAGGAGGTCGTGGGCCTGCTGTCCCATGCGTTGTTGGAGCTCGAGTTGGCGCGGGCCTGGCAGAAGGAGCGCGAGGGCCTGTGGGCCAAGCCACCCGACGCGCCAGAGCTGATGCCCGCGTGGGAGCTGCTCCAGGAACGTCTGCAGGGCCACACCCCGGTGCTCCTCGCCGCCGAACGGGCCGTGCGCGTCGAACTCGATCCGCCCAGCCTCGAGCACTCGTTCTCCCACAAGGTGCTGGAGCTCGCGCCGCCTCGGTGCGACGCCGCCGACCCCCGAGCCCTCGCCGCCTTCCTCGACGCCCTCACCGGCCCCACCGAGGTCGCCGGGTCGCCCACCCCCAAGGGAGAGCTCCTCGCTGCCCTGCGGGTCCCCCAGAGCCACCGAGACCTCGCTGCGCTGGTCGAGGCCCTCGCCCCCCCGCCGGTTCTCGACAGGGCCCACGAGACCGCCTGGCTGGTCCACATCGACGACCACCTGAGCGTGCGTCCCGCGCGGTGCCGCACTCGCAAGTCCGGAGGTGGGTTCGTGGTCCACCCCCTTCCGGCCTCGCCGGCTGCCGGCGAGCTGCCGCCCCTGTCCGCGGCCGACGCCCTCGCCCTCGCCCACGTCACCCACTCTGCCCGGCTCGACGCCTTGGTGGGGCACCCCCGCGTCTTCGTCGCGCAAGGTGGGGAGCGGGACCGAGAGCCTCGGCAGGTGCGCCGTGGCCAGGTCGGCCTGCACCTGGCACCGGTAGCCCCCAAGGACACCGAGCCCCGTGAGCGCTCCAGCGGGGAGGCCAGGGTCCTCCTTCACCTCGACGGCACCCCCATCGAGCCCACCGCATTGCAGCGCCCCTATCGGGTCGACAACGCATGGGTGGTCGCCGTGCAGAAGGGGGCGGTGGTGCTGGCCCGCCTCCCCCGTGCCGTGTCCCAGGTGGCCGAGCTCCTCAGCGAGCGGGGGGAGCTCGTCGTGCCCTCCGGGGCCCACCTCCTCGGGGCGCTGCCCACCCTGCAAGAACACGTCGCGGTGAGCGCCGAGCCCGGCGTCCTGGGTCCCCCGGTGCCGCCGGACCTTCGCCCGCGCCTGCGCCTGCATGCCACCCCCCACGACGTGTTCGTCGAGGCCCGCGTCCAGCCCCTGCCCGAGGCCCCCTCCCAGATCCCTGGCGCTGGGAGCCCCATCCTCGTCGGCGAGCGAGACGGCGCCTTGGTCCACACCCGGCGCCAGCTGGCCTCCGAGCCATCCACGGTCGAGCAGGCCCTGGCCTCCCTCCCCTTGCCGGCGGCCGGGCGCGACGGCTTCCGCTGGCGCATCCCCGACCTGCAGCAGGCCCTGGAGTTGGTCCATCTCGCCCGCGACCCCGCTCTCGGTGTGCAGGTGAGCTGGCGCGGCGACCGCCTCCACCCCAGGGGCGAGGAGCTCACCCCCGAACGCCTCTCCCTCACGATCGGACGCAACCGAGGCTGGTTCGACGTCGACGGCGAGATCGACGTCGAGGGAGTACGGATCGGGCTCGACGTCCTGCTGCGCGCCGCGCGGGATGCCCACCGCTGGGTTCCCCTCGGCACTCGGCAATGGGCCCGGATGAGCGACGAGCTGATGGCCCGCCTTCGGGTCCTCGCCGCCGCGACCCCGGAGGGCGAACAGCGCCTGTGGAGCGTGCACGCGCCCACCGTGCAGGCCCTCGCCGACGGGGGCGCCACGGTGGAGGCGCCGGTCGACTGGCATGCCATGGCCGCGGCCCAGCTCGAGAGCGTCACGGTGCCCGTGGAGGTGCCCGAGGGCCTGCAGGCGTCGCTTCGTCCCTACCAAGAAGACGGATTCCGGTGGCTGGCTAGACTGGCCCGCTGGGCCCCGGGGGCGTGCCTGGCCGACGACATGGGCCTCGGCAAGACCATCCAGGCCATCGCTCTGCTGCTCCACCGATCCCAGGGGGCCGCGCTCGTGGTGGCGCCGACCTCCCTCCTCACGAACTGGGAGCGGGAGCTCGAGCGCTTCGCTCCGGGGCTCGTCGTGCGCCGCTACCATGGCACCTCGAGGGAACTGGTGGCGGCGCCGGGCTCGGTCTCCCTCACCACCTACGGTGTCCTCACCCAAGACGCCGCGGTGCTCCAAGAGCACCCCTTCGCCACGGTCGTCCTCGACGAAGCCCAGGCCATCAAGAACCCGACGGCCCAGCGAGCGCGCGCCGCCCAAGGCCTGCAAGCAGGTTTCCGACTGGCGCTCACGGGTACCCCAGTGGAGAACCGTACCGAGGAGCTGTGGTCGCTGTTCCGCTTCGTGAGCCCGGGCCTCCTGGGTGCGGCCGTCGACTTCCGCCGCCGGTTCGCACGCCCCATCGAGGCCCACGGCGACCAGGCCCAGCGGGGACTCCTGGCCCAGCTGGTCGGACCCTTCCTGCTGCGGCGCACCAAGGAGGTCGTCGCCGATGAGCTCCCGCCCCGCACCGACATCGAGCACCGTGTGGTGCTCACGGGCGCGGAGCAGAGTTTGTACGAGCGGGCCCGTCTGGAGGCCAAGCAGCGCATCGCGCGGGCCGCCAAGGACGCCCACTCCTTCACCGTGCTGACCGAGCTGCAGCGACTGCGCCAGCTCGCATGCCACCCGCGCCTCGACGACCCTGGGTCGCTGGTCCCCAGCAGCAAGCTCGCCGCGACCCGACGCATCGTCGCCGAGCTGCGGGCGTCCGGCCATCGCGCCCTGCTGTTCTCCTCCTTCGTGCAGCACCTCGCCCTGGTCCGAGAGGCCCTCCAAGCCGACGGCGTGTCCCTCCGCTACCTCGACGGCTCCATGGCCCCCGAAGCGCGCTTGCGTGAAGTCGATGCCTTCCAGGCCGGCGAAGGCGACGTGTTCTTGATCTCGCTGCTGGCCGGAGGCACCGGCCTCAACCTCACGGGCGCCACGTACGTCCTCCATCTCGATCCCTGGTGGAACCCCGCGGTGGAAGACCAGGCCTCCGACCGCGCCCATCGCATCGGCCAGACCGATCCGGTCACCGTCGTGCGTCTGATCGCCGAGGGCACCCTGGAAGAGCGCATCGTGGAGCTCCATGCCGAGAAGCGAGAGCTGGCCCGCGGACTGCTCGCCGGCGCGGGCACGCTGGACCAACGGCTCCCGGTCGATGCCCTGCTGGACTTGCTCGAGCCCTGATCCACTACCTAGCTAGAGGTGGGTCAGCAGGAAGTCCATCTCGTCGGCTGCGGCATGGCCGCTGAACCGATGGGTGGCCCACACCACCCGAAGCTGGCGCGTCACCTTGGCCGGGGCCCGGTACTCGCTGTTGTCCTGGTAGGTGTTGATGACCCGGTTCAAGGAGTCTAGGTCGAAGGCGCGCTGCCCGTCGGCCTCGATGAGGTCGAAGGTCTGGAGCTCCTCGACGATCATCTCGGCGGTCGCCAAGTCCACGTCCTCGATCACCGTGAGTCGCTCGGCGGTCAGCGGGATCTCGTCCCACTCGAACAGCACCGACTCGAGGCCGCGGTCCAGCACGTCCTGGTGGCGGGACCGTATCGAAGGCGGCGAGATCCGCTCGTCGTTCTCGGTCAGGTTGAACGCCGTGGGGAAGTTCGGGATGTAGGCCGCCCCCGTGTTGTGGAGGGTGAGGGCCCGGATGTCCCAGCCCACCTCGGCCATCATGTCGGCGAAGCGAGGCGCGAAGCCTCCCCCATCGGAGAAGCCGGCCACGAACACCGGCAGGTCGGAGGGCAGCCCCTCCGCGGCGTCCACCGCGGCCCACAAGGCCTCGATGCGGGGCACGTCGGGGTTCGCGGCAGCCGGCATGTCGTCGGACCAGTTCTCGCCGAGGGACGAGCCCGCCAAGACGGCGATGCCGTTGCAGTGGGCGCGGTTGAAAAGGCGCCACTGCTCCAGATAGTCGAGGTCGCCCGCCACCCCACCGCCCCCGTGGAAGAACACGATGACGGCCTGGGGGTCTTCGGGGACGTGGTAGATGCCCTGCATCCCGTCCACCTCGATGACGTCCATCTCGCCGAAGCGCAAGGTCACCGGGAAGTCGGGATCGGGACCGCTGCACCGCTCGTCTGCGGTGAGGCTGCCGCCGTCGTCGTCGTCGTCGCCCGTCAGGGGTGCGTCGGTCGTGCCGTCGCCGTCGGTGCCCTTGCCGTCGCTTGCCCCAGTGGAGCACGCCGCGAGGGTGAGGACGACCGCGAGGAATGCGCGCATGAGACCTCCTGAACAGGACCTACCCGATGCGCAGCCGCTCTGCGAGCACCGAGGAGATCTTGCCCGAAGGGTCGTAGCGACGCTTCACCTCGAGGAAGGCTTCGAGGCCCGGGTACATCTGAGCGAAGTGCTCTGCCGACGTGAACGCATCCTTCGCCAGGTAGATCCGTCCGCCATGGCCGACCACCATCCGGTTCAGCTCCTCCACCAAGGCCGGAACCCGTGGCCCCATCGGGATGTCCACCGCCAGTGAGGTGCCCGCCTTCGGGAACGACAACAGCCCCTCTCCCTGCTCCCCGCAGTCCTTGAACACGGTGACGAAGCTGCAGCCGCCGAGCTCCTGGAAGCGAGTGAGCACCGCCCGGTACGCCTCGAGGTCCGAGGGCATCACGCACTGGTACTGGGTGAATCCGCGGGATCCGTAGCCGCGGTTCCACTGGGTCAGCATGTCGAGCTGGTAGTAGAACGCCTCCGGGCCGACGACGTGCTTCACCGTCCCTCGGCCATGCTTGAGGTACCAAGCCGTGTTCATCGCCTTGACGCTGGCCCGGTTCATCACCCCGCTGGGGAAGATGGGCGGGACCTCCGGGGCATTGCGCCAGGGAGGGGGTTCCTTGGGGGCCTCGTCCGGCTCCGCCCAGCGCCCCCGCATGACGATGCCGCGTCCCATCGCGGCCCCGCGAGCCGACGTGTCGATCCACGCCACGGTCATCGGCCAGACCTTCGACTCCTCCTTGAGGACGCCGAAGACCTCTTCGAGGCTGCCGTGCCGGCTGGTCTCTTCGTAGATCCACGGGGACGGCAACCGCTCGAGCTCGAGCTCGACCTCGAGCACGTGCCCGGTGAGCCCCATGCCGCCAATGGTCGCCCAGAACAAGTCTGGCAGCTCGTCCCGGGAACACCGAACCCGACGCAGGGCTCCGTTCTCCCCGTCGGGCACGGCCATGTGGAGCGCCCGCACGAAGTTGCCGATGGTGCCGTGGACGTGGTGGTTCTTGCCGTGGATGTCGGAGGCGACCATGCCACCGAGGGTGACGTACTGCGTGCCGGGGGACACCGGGGTGAACCAGCGGTCGGGCAGGAAGTGCCGCATCAGCTGCGACAGCGACAGGCCGGCCTCGGCGTGAAGCACACCGGTGTCGGGGTCGAAGCCGAGGATGCGGTCGGCGTGGGTCGTGAGGGCGACTGGCCCACCGGACGGCAGCGCCGCATCGCCGTAGGCACGGCCGAGGCCCCGGCTCAGCACCGCGCCCCCGGCGACGCGCATCAGGTCCTCCCCCGAACGCACGGAGGCCTCTACGACAGGCACGCGGCCCCAACCGCTCAGCGACTGAACGGTGGGGTCGGCTGGAACGGCATCCACGTCAGCTCCGCAGCGTGATCAGGTCGGCGAGGACGCGCAGGCCTTCGTCGAGCATGGGCTCAGGGGTGCGGGAGCGCGTTTCTTCCGCGACGGCCTCCTCCTTCTCCTTCTCCTTCTCCTCCTCGGCGTCGTCTTCGGCACGCGCCTCGGCCAACTCCGTGCGGCGGGCCTCCAGCTGCAGCGACACCTCCTGCTGAGCCATCCGCACCTTCCGCTCCGCGTGCTCCTCCTGCATCTCCTGGAAGGCCTCGTCCTTCGAGATCCGCTCGCTGCTCCGCTTGCGCAGCTCGCCGATCACGTCGTCGAAGCCCCCGGCGGTGGGATGAGGAATGGAGGGAATCTCGTCCCACGACAGGGCGTGGTCCAGGTTGCCCTCGAGCACCTCGAGGCCGTCGAACGGGCTCGGAACGGCCACATCGGGGGCCACACCCTTGAGCTGAGTCGATGCCCCGGACACCCGGTAGAACTTCTGCACCGTGAGCTTCAGCGCACCGCCCACGGGCTCTCTCGGGTCGGGGTTGGTGCGCATCATCCGCGAGATGTCCGCCACCTGCTGCACGGTGCCCTTGCCATGGGTCTGCTCGGCGCCGACTACCAGGGCGCGGCCGTAGTCCTGGAGCGCGCCCGCAACGATCTCGCTGGCGGAGGCCGACGCCTGGGTCGTCAGCACGACGAGGGGGCCGTCCCACACCATGCGGGTGTCGCGGTCGTGGAGGGGGGAGACGCGGCCGTCGCGGTCACGGATCTGCACCACGGGCCCGGCGGTGATGAACAAGCCGGCCATGTCGACCGCCTGCTGCAGCGAGCCGCCACCGTTCATCGCGAGGTCGAGCACGATGCCGTCGGCCCCCTCTCGCTTGGATTTGCGGAGCAGGTCGCTCACGTCGTCGGCCACGCCGTTGGCCCCTCGCTCGGCGGGCACGTAGAAGGAGGGCACGTTGATGACCCCGATCTTGCGTCCGTCGACCTCTTCGAAGACCATCGACGCCGCGCTGTTCTCCAGCTTCACCCGGTCCCGCACGATGCGGATCTCCTTCTGGAAGCTCGGGCCCTTGTCGGCGGGGCGCACCTGCAGACGGACTTCCGAGCCCTTGGCTCCCCGGATCAGCTTCACGACCTTGTCGATGCGCCAGTCCACGACATCGACCGGATCCTCGTCGCCTTGGGCCACCGCGACGATCTTGTCGCCGACCTTGAGCTCTCCCTGCTCGAACGCAGGACCGCCCGCGATGACGTCCTCCACCGTGGTGTAGCCCTCGGTGACCCGGAGTCGGGCTCCGATGCCCTCCACCGAGTTGGTGATGTCGATGTCGAAGTTGTCGTTGCGGGCCGGCGCGAACCAGGTGGAGTGCGGGTCGAACACGCCAGCGAGGGCGCCCAGGTACATCTCCAGCACGTCGGTCGACTCGTAGTCGGCGTAGTTCTTCCGCTGACGCTCGTAGCGCTTGCGCAGCCGTTCCTCGACCTCGCCCCGCTTCTCGGTGAAGCAGGCCGGCTCATCGGTCCCACACTCGACCAGCAGTCCGCCGATCAGGTCGCTCTCCACCCGCTGCCGCCACAGCTCGTCGAGCTCCGCCTCGGAGGCAGCCCAGCCCAGCCCTGCGTCGTTGCGGTCAGGAAGCCAGTTTTCGTCGTTGGTGACGTCGAGGGACCCGTCGAGCAGCGCGAGCGCCACGTCGACCCGATGGTCGAGGCGCTCCCGAGAGAGCTGGAACATCTCGGTGGCCAGGCCCAGATCCGGCGGGTCGGCGCGCAGACGGTCGTCGAGCTGGCTGCGCTCGGCCTGAAAGCGCTTCACGTCGGCCTCGAGGAAGATCATCCGCTGGTAGTCGAGCATGTCGAGCCACGCGTCGAACCACGCCTCGGACAGGGCGTCGTCTGCGACCTTGTCCTCGTAGTGGGCCTCCTCCAGCATGCCAGCGACGATCATGGCGATCTCGGGCTCGTAGGGCTGCGGACTGAGGTCGTCGGCGGCGAGGACAGGAGACGTCAGCAGGGCGAGGGACAATGACAGCATCGGGATCCCATTTCGAGTGCGGCGGGCCAAGGGGCCCAAGGGGGCCGCGGGCGGCCAGGGAGCAAGATTAGCGGAAGAAGGGCCGGAGGGCTGAGGTGTCGGGGTCCCACGGCGGGCGGCGGCCCGTGTGCTTCTCCCACGTCATCCACACGAGACGCTCCCGCTCTTGGTGCAGGGCCACCAGCAGGAACACGCCCACGAGGGCCAGGCTCGGCCAGAACTTCACCAAGCCCAGGACCACGAACCCCCACGCGAAGATGCGACCGATACGCACCGACAGCCGACTGGCGGGCAGGAAGCCCATCCGTCGAGCCAACACGGCGCGCAGCACCCGTCCACCGTCCATCGGGAAGGCCGGGATGAGGTTGAACGCGCCCATGCCGCCGTTCATCATGGCCATCAGCGCGAACGGCGCGAAGCCGGTGAGCAGCCACAGCCCGCCGGCCATGGCGGCGAGGACGAAGTTCACTGCGGGGCCCGCGAGGGCGATCACCATCTCTTGGTCGGGCTCCTCGGGCATGCGCTCGATCGCTGCGATCCCACCGAAGGGGTAGAGCGTGATGCTCTCCGTGGCGATGTCGTACCGACGTGCCGCCAGGGCGTGGCCGAGTTCGTGGAGCACGACGCTGACCGCGAGCACGGCCACCGCCACGACCGAGGCCAACACCCCGACCCCGCCGGCCTGGTAGAAGCCCCAGCCGGCAAAGAACACGACCAGCCCGAAGAACGAGCTGTGGACGCGAACGGGGATGCCGAAGGGAGAAGCGAGGTGCATGAAGGCTCCGGGGGGTGCCTCCATCAAGTTGTCACGGTGGGCCCCACCAGCAAGGTCACGTCTCGTCACACGCGATACGCCGCGACGATGCGGAAGCAGACACGGAGCTGGGTGTTTCGCCCTGCAGATCGCGAGGCCATCGAGATCCAGGGCCCTGGACCCGACGAAGCCCGACCGGCTCCCCCGACCGGTCCGCTCCGGGTCGTCGTATGGAACGTGCAGTACGGCGCCGGCCACGGGCAGCTGTTCTTCTACGATGGGGGCAAGGCCGTGTCGGTGCCGCGCACCACCGTCGAGACCACCCTCGAGGGCATCGCCGATACCCTCACCCGTCTCGACGCAGACGTCGTGCTGCTGCAGGAGGTCGACCGGGGCAGTCGCCGAACCCACTTCATCGACCAGCACGCCTGGCTCGCCCGGGCGCTCCCCTACCCATGGCACGCCTCCACGCCCTACCACCAAGCCCGCTTCGTGCCGGCGCCGGCCCACGAGATGCTCGGGCGGGTCGACATGCATCTGTCCGTGTTCAGTCGACTCCCGCTCCTGCCCGGAACCCGGGTGGCGCTGCCCCTCCTCCGCGAGCCCTGGGTGCGTCAGCTGTTCAACCTGCGGCGGGCCCTCATGGTGGTGCCGGTGCGGTGGGAAGGCCTTCCCGTGGCGCTCTGCCACACCCACCTGTCCGCCTTCTCCCACGGAGACGGCACCGTGCCCCGGCAGCTCGCTCGCATCCGCGTGGAGCTGGCCGCCGCCGAGCGGGCCGGCATGCCGTGGTTGCTGGCGGGGGACTTCAACGCCCTCCCCCCCGGCGACGACCCCCGCCGCTTCGGCCCCGACGCAGGCATGTACGGGACGCCCTCCCCGCTCGGGCCGTTCTACGACACCGCCGAGAGCGCCGTCACGCTCGACGCCCATCGCCGCGAGCCCGAGCGCTGGCGCACCTGGGTTCCCTTCCAGAGCCCCGTGCCGCAGCGAGCCCTGGACCACGCCTTCGGCTCTCCGGGCACGCGCTTCTCCGATGCGATGGTGGACCGCCGTGCCCTGGACCTGTCGGACCACCTCCCTCTGGTGTTCACCTGGCGGCCTCCCCGCCCCTAAGAGGCGTCGCGCGAACGCTGCCTTTGCCGTCCCGGGCGGATTCGTCGAATCCTGTTCCAGGCAGGTCGCCGTCGACACGGAAGGATTCGACCCGGCGCCGCTGAGCAGCGTGCGCGCGCGGACGAAGGCGTGGACCGTCCCCGACCCCGGCGAGATCACGGTGGATTGGCCCTTGACGCTGCGGCGAGTACTCTCGGAGCCCACGCCCCGACCCTGAGGCCCCTCTGGACGCCACCCTCCAGCGCTTCCTGCACGACGCCACCTTGGACGCCGAAGCCGCCGCCACGCGGGTCCGACGGGTGGTCATGCCGCTGTTCGCCCTGCGCCTGGTGTTGGCGAAGTACGCCGAGGTGATGGCCTTCGTGCCCAAGCACTGGCTGTCGTTGGGCTGCCTCGCCGGAGGCCTCGCCATCAGTGAAGTCCTGCACCGCAGGCGGCAGCAGAGCCGCCACGTGGGCTGGTCCATCGCGTCGGTGCTCCTCGACGTCCTCGTGGCCTTCGGGGTGTGTCTGTGGGGTGTGCTGTGGCCCGTGGAAGACTACCCGGGCTTCCTGGCCCGCGGGGACTGGGCCGTCTTCCCAGTGCTCGCCATCGCCGGCGGGCTTCGGTTGTCGCGGGTCGTGACCTGGGCCGGTGCAGCCGTCGCGACCCTGGCCGTGGCCGGTTTGGTGGGGCTGGACCTGCAGCTCAACGGCACGACTGCGGTCTACGGAGGCGGCGATGTATTGCTCGCCATCGTCTTCATGGCGGCGGGGGCAATGCTCGGCGACGCGGTGGCCACCCGCATCCTCCGTCTCGTCCAGTCCGGTGCCGACCGCGCGGTCGAGGCGGACCGTGCCCGCCAGCGCCTGGGGGCCTACGTCTCCGAAGAGGTGGCGCAGCTGGCCCTCGACGACGAAGACGCGTTGAAGGGCTCCGAGCGGCAGGTGGCGGTGCTGTTCAGCGACCTGCGGGGCTTCACGACGTACGCCGAGGATGCTCGTCCCGACGCCCTCGTCGCCGAGCTGAACGCGTACCTCGACGCCATGGTGCCGGCGATCCGCAAGGAGCGTGGCGTGGTCGACAAGTACATCGGCGACGCCATCATGGCGGTCTTCGGCGCCCCCTTCGGCGACGGCGACGAGGCGGGACGGGCCATCCGAACCGCCGCGGCCATGCAGGACGCGTTGGCGACCCACAACGAGGCCCGTGCCGGCAAAGGTCTCCCGCCCCTCGCCATGGGCGTAGGGGTGCACCTCGGGCGGGTTGTCGCCGGCCACGTCGGCACCAAGGAGCGCATGCAGTACACCGTGGTGGGGGACACGGTGAACGTCGCCAGCCGCCTCGAGGGGGCCACGAAGACCGAGAACGTCCCCGTGCTCTTGTCCGAGGCGGTGGTGGCGGAGGCCCGACGGGGTGCCACCGAGATCCCTCCCCTCGTCGAACACGGGTCCATCGACATACGTGGCCGCACCCAACGCTTGACCGTCTACACCCTGGAGGCCTGATGCCCACCCCCGACCAGCTCGAGGTCATGATCGACGCCGAGCGCATCGCCCAGCGGGTGCAGGAGATCGGCCAGGAATTGCGAGCGGCCCACGACCCCGACACGCAGCTTCACGTCGTCGGCGTCCTCAAGGGCAGCTTCTTGTTCATGGCCGACCTCGTTCGCGCCATCGACGGACCCGTGGTCTGCGACTTCCTGGGGGTGGCCTCGTACGAAGGCACCCGCTCCACCGGCGCCGTGCAGCTCACCCACGACCTGCGGGCCGACATCGCGGGCAAGCACGTGGTCTTGGTCGAGGACATCGTCGATACGGGGCTCACCCTCGACTACCTGCTGCGCACGCTGGAGGCGCGGTCCCCCGCATCCCTCACCATCGTCTCGCTCCTCGACAAAGTGGAGCGACGCCAGCTGGAGGTCCGGGTCGACCATGTGGGCTTCACCATCCCCGACGCCTTCGTGGTGGGCTACGGCCTCGATCTGGACCAGCTCTACCGAAACCTACCGTACATCGGCGTCTTTCCAAGCTAGGCACCCCGACGCCACCAGCGCGACCGCCGCGGCTGGTATCGTCCCGCCATGTCCCCATCTGGCCGCGAAGGCCCCCCCCGCGAAGCTGGCACCCTCGTAGGCGACTGGCGAATCGACGCCGTCCTCGCCGACGGAGCCACCACCCTCACCTACCGTGTCACGGAGACCGAGGGGGAGCGGACCGGCGTCCTTCGCCTCCTGACCATCAAGGACCCCGCCTACGCCGAGCGCCTCAGGCGCAACGCGGCAGCGCTGGCCGACCACCACGACCACCTGGTCCCCCTCCTGGAGGTCGTGGAGCACCACGGGTTCACCGGGGTCGTGTCCGCGTGGATCGACGGGCCCGACCTCGGCACCTGGGCTCAGAGCGAGGCAACCCTCGGGGAGCGCCTGGCCCTTTTCGAGGACGTCATCGCGGGACTGGAAGAGGCCCACCGGGCCAACCTGGTTCACCGCAACCTCAAGCCGAGCAAGATCCGGGTGTCCGTGGCGCCGGGCACGCCGGTGCGCGCCTACCTGGAAGACTTCCTGCTCTCTCGGGTCGACCTGCCCTCCGACGGCAACCTCACCGGCCTCGGGGTCACCTTCGGCACACCTCAGTACATGTCTCCAGAGCAGTTCCACGGCGCAGCCGACGTCACGGCCCGTGGTGATCTGTTCAGCGCAGGCTGCGTGCTCTACGAGCTCGCCACCCGCAAGCGCGCCTTCGACGGCACGTCGATCCGCGAGGTCTACATGGCCATCATCGATGGCGAGTACACCGACCCGCAGGAGGTCGTCCCCGACCTCCCCGACGCCCTGGCCACGTTGATCCGCGACCTGCTGGAGCCGGCCACCGAGGACCGGCCGACCTCTGCCGCAGAGGTGCTGGAGCGCCTGCGAAGCGAGCCCCTCGCCTCGCTGGTGGCGCGCCCGAACACTCCAGACGCCCCCCCGGAGCCCGCCCCCGCCGACGGCACCCCGGAGGTGCTCCAGCCGTCCCCCGAGCGCCCCAAGGCACCGCCAGCCTTCCCCACGCTGCTCGCGCCCGAGGAAGCGTCCCAAGACAGCATCCCCGAGGCGTCGCCTCCGGAAGACGACCCCCTCTTCACGGATGTGTCGAACGGCTCGAAGACCCTGTGGGTAGTCGCCGGCGTCGCGTTCGGGGGCGGCTTGGTGGCATCGTTCCTGGTCGTCCTTCTCGTCGCCAGCTGGTGGGCCACCGGCTGAGGGGGGTTGCAGCCCCGTGGCGAAGGTGAAGCGAATCGCCCCCCCGTCGTATAGCTGTGGGACGTGGAGGACTTCATGCGCGCACCCCTGACCGCCGTCGCTGCCCTCGTGCTGATGAGTGGCTGCGATGCCATCGAACAGCTGAGCCCCAACCTGTTCACGATCGAGGACGACATCGAGCTCGGCGCCCAGCTCGCTGAGGAGATCGCCAGCAAGCCCAAGGAGTACGGCAAGATCCTCGACCCCGACGACCCCGCCAACGCCGAGGCCTACGACCACCTCCAGCGGGTCACCGACGCCGTGATCGACTCGGAAGAGATCCGCTACCGCGACGAGTTCGTGTGGCAGCTCCACATCATCGACGATGACGAGGTGCTCAACGCCTTCGCCGCACCCGGTGGCTACATCTACGTGTACACGGGCCTCATCCACTACCTCGAGGTCGAAGACCACTTCGCCGGGGTCATGGGCCACGAGATCGCCCACGCCGACCAGCGCCACAGCACCCAGCAGCTCACGAAGGCCTACGGGGTCTCCACCCTTCTCGGGGTCGTGTTCGGCAGCGACCCAGGCGTCATCGCGCAGGTTGCATCCGGGCTGCTGTCGCTCCAGTTCAGCCGCACCGACGAGGCCGAGGCCGACGAGTTCAGCGTGTACTACCTGTGCGACACCGACTACGCCGCCAACGGCACCGCCGGCTTCTTCGAGAAGCTGAGCGAAGAAGGCGGCGTCGGCGTGCCTGAGTTCTTGTCCACCCACCCGTCCCCAGACAACCGGGTCGAGGACATCAACAACCTCGCGGAAGACCTCGGCTGCTCTCTGGATCCGAACCCCAACGCGGACTGGGACGGCTTCAAGTCGAGCCTCCCATGAGCGACGCCCCCACGCTGTTCTCAGGTGGTTCGGTACGGCGCGACCTCTTCGGCGGCAAGGGTGCCGTTCGGGTGCGCACGGTCGGGGTCGGTCCCGGTCTCCCCCCGCCGTTCACCGCCGCCCTCGCCTGCGAGCTGGAGGCGGGTGGCCACGTCGGAAGCCATCGTCAGGAACACGACGAAGAGTTCGTGCTCGTGGTGGAGGGCACCGGTCAGGGCGAAGTGAGCGGACAGAACGTCCCCCTCGCCCCCGGCGTGCTTCTGCCTCTCCCTCTCGGCGCGGTGCTCAGCCTTCGCGCCGACGCCGTCGGCCCGCTCCGCTACCTCATCGTCAAGGCCCACCTGCCCAAGTAGGACTTACTGGACGACCTTGACCTTGCCACCGTCGAGGCGCGGCGTCTTGGAGCTGTGCTCTGCATAGCGAAGGATGGCGTCGCTCACCCCCGACGCCGTGAGGCAAGCGAGGTCGCCCTCGTCGAAGCGCTGGCTTCGAGCCTGCAGGTTGTCGAGGATGACGAAGTCCGGCACGTTCCGCGCCTGCCAGTCCGCGATGTATTTGCAGGCAGACGTGACCTTCACGCCGGACTCGAGGTCGGGCAACTCCACGGCCTCGGCGCGGGCCGACTTGAGGGGCCGCTCAGCGGGGGGAAGCTCCACCCGCTTGGCCACACGACCCACGCCCTGTCGAGGTCGTTCCTCCTCCGGGGCCTCTGCGGTGCCCAGCAAGAACCAGGCGGCCACGAAGAGACCGGCGGCGAGAGCGACAAAACCAATGGCAATACGAGTGCGGGTGTCCATGGTCTCAGTCTACATCACCGCCGAGGGCCTGCCCACCGGCCCTCGCCCTCGCCCTCGGGCGAAACCGAGTTAGAGCGCCCATTGCCCCGAACCAGCCGTGGTCCGGCCAGCCAGCATGGCCGATAGCACCTGGATCCAAAGGAGCCCGTCATGCGCCGCTTGACGCCCCTCGCCATCCTGATCGCCGCCGCCTGCGGGCCCAGCGTCGTGAACTGCCCCCCGGGCTACTACATCGACGACGACGGCATGTGCGTCGAAGGCATGTCCGACACGGCGGGCGGCACCCCGTCTGGCGACGACGACGACGACGACGGCGGGGATGGCTTCGACGACGACGGCGACGGCTGGGACGACTCCGTCGGCGACTGCGACGACACGAACCCCGCAGTGAACCCCGACGCCGAAGAGGACGTGAGCAACGGCATCGACGACGACTGCGACCGCTCCATCGACGAAGTGGAGCAGAGCCTTGCGGACCGCATCGTCGAGCCCAACACCGTCGCCACCTGCGACGACGCCGGCGCCTGGTCGACCTACCAGGCCATGCCCCCCCGCTACATCGCCGTCACGCTGATCCGGGTCGGCACCACCGGCGCCGAGGACCTCCCCTCCATGGCCCAGGCGGAGAGCGCCATCGCCCAGGCCAACAACATCCTCGCCGACGTGGGCATCGAGATGTTCGTGGCCGACGATGCCGTCCTGTACGACAGCAGCTTCCACGACCTCGACCCCAACAGCTTCGCGAACCTCCGCAACTTGTACGACGACGACGGCACGCTGCACCTCTTCGTCACCGGCTCGGTGGTCGACATCGACGGCGACCTGAGCCGCGGGCTCGCCATCGGACCGGGCGGCGACCGCAACCATGGCCTCGCCATCGGAAGCGACGCGCTCACCCAGGACCGAGCCCTCGCCCACCTCGTCGGCCACGCCTTCGGCCTGGTCCACACCCACGCGGGCACGGCCAATGGCATCGACGTCGAGAGCGTCGATGGGTCGAACTGCGGCCAATCGGGCGACGCACTGTGCGACACCAGCGCCGACCCCGGACCCAGCTGGGCCTTCGAGGATGGCTGCGCGGTCGATGCCAATGCCTGCGCCCTCGTCGACTGCGGCGCCGACGCCAACGGCGACCTGTTCAAGCCGGACATCGCAAACGCCATGTCGGTCTACCCCGACACCTGTGGCGACGCGGTCTTCACCGACGACCAGGGCGCACGCATGCGCTGCTCCGTCGACATCGACCTCCCCGGGGTCCTGCTCCTCGAGCAGCCTGCCATCAGCGCGGTGATCGAGGTCGACAGCCACGAGCTCGACGACGACGTAGCCGGCCCGTCCCAGGGCGATGGCGACGGCAACTGGGAGCTCGGCGAGACCGTCGAGCTCACCGTGGAGCTGGTCAACGTCGGCGCGGAGGGCGTCACCGGCGTCGTGGCGCAGCTCTCCGACAACCAAGCCCTCGTCGACATCACGACCGCCACCGACCAGGTGGGCGACCTCCCCGTCGGCGGCCGCGCCACGGCGGTGTTCATCGCATCGGTGCCCGTCTCGTGCACCACCGACATGGTGACCACGTTCACCGTCACCACCCTCGACGACGCCGGCGGAAGCTGGACCGACACCTTCGACGTGTCGGTGTCCTGCGACGCCCAGATCGACATCGAAGCGGTCGCGGCCGACATCGTCAGCGGCAGCCTGCGCCCCGGCCTCGATTCGGAGTTCGAGATCTCCGTGCGCAACAACTCCGTGGTGCCCCTCTCCGGGGTCACCGCGGATCTCTACCTGAGCCAGGATGCCACCGTCGACCCGGCCACCGACACCTTCCTGTGCCGTCTCGCCACCACCGCCACCTTGAACGCGGGCACCACCGGCGACCTGCCGATCACCTGCACGGTCCCCACCTCGGTGTCCTCGGGGAACTGGCGCATGGGCTTCATCGTGGACCCCGACGACGACTTCGCCGAGACCAATGAGAACAACAACGACGCCATCACGGGCGGAACCACCCCCGTCCAGACGCCCCCCAACCTCACCGTAGAGAACGTCACGTTCTCACCGTCCACCGTGGCCCCCGGGGAGGAGATCGACGTCTCCTACACCCGCAGCAACACCGGCGGCTCCGCGGCGGGAAGCTTCGACATCGACATCTACCTGTCGACCAACAACACCATCGGCGCCGGCGACACCAAGCTGTGCACAGTGGGCATCGCGGGCTCCGCTGCCGGTGAGTCCATCGCGGCGGGGGTCTCCTGCGACGTGCCCCCGAGCATGTCCCTCAATGACTACTACGTCGGCGTGGTGCTCGACGAGCCCGGCGACGTCCCCGAGTCCGACGAGACCGACAACGAAGCGGTCAGCACCACCCAGGTCACGGTCGACGGCGACATCGACTTGGAGATTCTCAACGTCAACCTGTTGGACACCGACGGCGTCGCCGGAGGCGTGTTCGACATCGAGCTCGAGATGCGAAACAACGGCACCTTCGATGCCGCGCCCTTCGAGATCGGAGTGCTCTTCAGCACCGACAGCACCGTGACGGCCGCCGACACGCTCGCGTGCGACGTGCCCACCGGTGCTGCGTTGGGGGCCGGTGCCAGCCTCCCCGTCACACTGACCAACTGCGCCGTGCCCGCCCTCCCGATCGGTGACTACACCGTCGGCGTGTGGCTCGACAGCAGCCAGACCGTGTCGGAGTCCAACGAGAACAACAACATCCGTGCCGACACCGGCGACGACTTCACCATCCGGGGCGTCGACCTCTGGGTCCACGACATCGCCCTGCCTTCGGGCACCGCCGGTGCCCCCGGCGACACCCTCTGGGTGGAGTACACCCGGGAGAACATCGGCAACGTGGGGTCCGGCAGCTTTCGGCTCTCGGTGGTCCTGAGCACCGATGCCACCATCACCACAGCCGACACCCAGGCCTGCTTCGCCGACCTCACGTCGCCGGCGGGCGACCAGGTCACGACCGCCCTCAACGGCTGCACGGTGCCGAGCCTTCCGGCAGGCACCTACTACGCGGGGGTGATCATCGACGCCCTCGACGACGTGGCCGAGGCGGACGAGACCAACAACATCGCCGTGGCACCGGTCACCTACACGATCCAGTAGCCAAGCCACAGCGTCCAGCGGCACGCGGCGGGTTCAAGCCCGCCTGCGCGCCCCCGCCCCCCCGAGGTCAGCAGCCCGAGGGGTTCACGCAGTTCAGAAGGCTGAGGACCACACCGGCGTCGCCGTTCTCGCCCGGGTCGCCGTCGACCCAGCCGTTGGCCGAATCGCCGCCGCTCCCTCGGCTGCCCGCCGAGCCGCCCAAGTAGCTGACGTTGGTGCGAATCACCGTGGAGCTGTAGCCGAACCACGCCACCGAGTTGCCGCCGCTGCCGCCGCCGCCGCCACCGGAATGGCCACCGTGGCCGCCGTTGCCGCCATCGCCGCCCGAGCCCGCGTCGGACGAGCCCACACCACCATCACCGCTCAGGCCGCCGGGCTGACCCGCGCCGCCGTAGCCACCGTCGCCACCGTCGCCACCGACGCCGCGGTTCACGACGACAGAGTCGCCGAACACCGAGGAGTTGAGCACGAACACGCCGAAGGAGGTGCCACCGGGGTTGCCGCCGGCTCCCACACCGGAGGGGGTGCAGCCACCCGCTCCGCCGCCGCCGCCGCCGCCCCCACGGTGGTTGTCGGAGAGGCCAGCGTCCTCGCCGCCACCGCCGCCGCCGCCGCCGCCGCCGCCGCCGGTGCTGCCTGCGATGCCCACGGTGCCGCTGAAGCCGTACCAGAAGTCGCCGTCGAGGTAGCCGCGGTTCTCACCGCCCGTGCCGCCGGTGCCGTTGTCGACCAGGCCGCTGGCGCCGGGAGAGCCGTTGACGCCCTCGCCGCCGCCGCCGCCTGCTTCGCCGGAGGTGCCATCGGCCTGGGCGCCGTCCGTGCCGGCCTGGCCGCTGGTGGCGTCGCAGCCGCCGCCGCAGAACGGGTTCAAGCAGCAAGAGCAGCTGGTGTCCGACTGGCCGCCGCGGCCGCCGCCGCCGCCCGACGCACTGCTGCAGCTGCTGTTGGTGCCGCCGGTGCCGCCGCTCACCCGTGAGTCGGAGCAGGCCTGGAAGCCGCCGCCTTCGCTGCCGTCGCCGCCGGAGGCGGACACCGGCGCGGACTGGCTCGCATCGGAGCTCCCGAACCCATTGGTGCCGTCGGCCGCCGAGCCCTGATCGATCACGACCCGGTCGATGGAGAAGGTGGAGTCGCTGACGTGGACCGCGTAGGAGCTCTTGCCCCGACCGGCGCTGACCGACGTGGTGTCGGGCCCGATGACGTTGAGGTCGTAGAGCCCACCGTTGACGTTGCGCACCCGCACGGTCTCGTGCTGGTTGTCGGCCAGGACGTAGCCGCCCGACACCGACACGGCGTGGGCCCCGATGGTGTTGTCGTCGCGCACCCAGCTGGTGTCGAAGCCGCCGTAGACCTCCACATCGTCCACGAGCAGGACCCCGCCAGAGTAGTTTCCGGTCTGGACGTACACATAGGGGAGCCCTGCGCCGCCGGCGACCGTCGCCGCGTGGGTGATGCTGCCGCAGGGGTTGGCCCTGCTGCACGTGGGGTTGTCTGCAGCGCCGTTGACCACGAACACCGCCTGGTCTTCGCGACCGTCGATGCCGTCGCAGTCCTCGTCGACGAAGTTGCCGTCCGGCACGTCCGTGGCGTTGGGGTAGCGGGCACCGTCGTCGTCGTCGCAGTCGCCGTCGCAGGTGCTGTAGCTGTCGACGTCGATGTCGTCCTGGTTGAGGGTGGCGTCGCCGTCGTCGCAGTCCAAGTCGTTGTCCACCCGACCGGACGGGGCGCCACTGCAGGTGGACACGGCGGCCGACAAAGGGTTGCCCCAGCCATCGCTGTCCCCGTCGACGTAGTAGTCGACGAAGGTGAGGCCATCGTCGGGCAGGGTGTTGCAGTCGTTGTCGGCGCCGTCGCAGACCTCGGAGTTGCCCGGGAAGTTGGCTGCGTCGTTGTCGTCGCAGTCCAGGGCGCACACCGTGACCCCGTCGCCGTCGACGTCCGGCGCGTCGATGGTCCCCGGGTCGCAGTCGTCGTCGAGGCTGTTGCAGCTGGCCTCGACCGCCCCAGGGTTCACTGCCGTGATGCTGTCGTTGCAGTCCGTGTTGTCGAGGACGTGGTTGGCAGGGGCGCCGTTGCAGGTGTTCTGCGTGACCCCCAGGGGGTCGCCGTAGCCGTCGTTGTCGGTGTCCGGGTAGTAGTCGAGGAAGACGATGCCGTTGTCAGCGACGGTGTCGCAGTCGTTGTCGAAGCCGTCGCACTGCTCGGGCTGGCCCGGGAAGTTGTTGCCGTCTCCATCGTCGCAGTCGTCGCTGCGGATGGACTCGCCCGCACCGCTGCAGTCGGTGGTGGTGCCCGCGATGACCACCGTAGAGCCCACACCGTCCCCGTCGAGGTCCTGATAGCAGGTGTCGAAGCCGTCGCAGTCGCCGTCGATCCCGTCGGCAGGGGGGTCGCCAGCACCCGGGTTCACACTCGAGGTGCCGTCGTCGCAGTCGGTGTTGTCCACCAACCAGCCGGCCACGGGAGGGCCATCGCAGGTGGCGGTGGGCGGCACGTTGGCCGAGCCATAGTTGTCGCCGTCGTTGTCCGGGTAGAAGTCCGTGAACAGCAGTCCGTTGTCCGGCAGGCCGGAGCAGTCGTTGTCCGCGCCGTCGCACACCTCGGGGTTCGTCGGGAAGTTGTCCCCGTCGCCATCGTCGCAGTCGATGTTGTTGGACACGAAACCAACAGGCGCGCCGTCGCAGGTGTCGGTCGGCAGGGAGAGGCTGTCGCCGAAGCCGTCGCTATCGGAGTCCGGGTAGAAGGGCAGGAACACCAGCCCATCGTCCGGCAGGCCATCGCAGTCGTTGTCGAGCCCGTCGCAGGCCTCGGGGTTGCCGAAGAAGTTGAGCGGGTCGTTGTCGTCGCAGTCCTGAGCGCAGCTCGCGCCGTCCCCATCGACGTCCGGCTGATCCACGGTGAGCAGGTCGCAGTCGTTGTCGAGCAGGTCGCAGGTGACCTCGACCGCATCGGGGTTCACGTCGGTGAGGGCGTCGTCGCAGTCCTCGTCGTTGTCGACCATGCCCACCGGTGCGCCGTCGCAGGTGGCCATCGGGGTGGAGAGCGGGTCGCCGTAGTCGTCCTGATCGACGTCGTCCCAGTAGGTGATGAAGGTGAGTCCGTCGTCCGCGAAGGTGTTGCAGTCGTTGTCGATCCCGTCGCAGGTCTCGTAGAAGGCCGGGGAGCGCAGCGGGTCGCCGTCGTCGCAGTCGCCGTCGCACAGAGCCACGCCATCGCCATCTTCGTCGGGGTTCTCGTCGGTGCCGGCGAGGCAGTCGTTGTCGACGCCATCGCAGGGCACTTCGACGGCCGCCGGATTGACCTCGTCGTCGAGGTCATCGCAGTCGAGGTTGTTCTGGACGTAGGGGATGCCGCCGCCGGGAGGTCCGTCGCAGGTAGACAATGCAGTCACCGCGCCGTCGCCGTAGCCATCGCGGTCCACGTCGGGCCAGTAGTTCTCGAAGGTCAGCCCGTCGTCGGCGATCAAGCTGCAGTCGTTGTCGGCGCTGTCGCAGACCTCGGGGTTGCCCGGGAAGTTGTTCCCGTCGGAGTCGTCGCAGTCCTGATCGTTGGAGACGTAGAAGGGAGGAGGTGCCGTGCACTGGTTGATCGTCGCCGACGTGGGGTCGCCGTAGCCATCGTCGTCGTTGTCCTCCCAGTAGTCGGTGAACACGATGCCGTCGTCGTCGATGCCGTTGCAGTCGTTGTCGACCCCGTCGCAGAGCTCGCCGAGCCCGACGTACTTGAGGGGGTCGTTGTCGTCGCAGTCCTGCAGGCAGCTGGCCCCGTCGCCGTCGACGTCGGGGGCTTCCTCGGTGGCCAGATCGCAGTCGTTGTCGACGCCGTCGCAGGCGACCTCGGCTGCGTCGGGGTTGACCTGGTCGTCGGTGTCGAGGCAGTCATCGCCGTTGTCGACCCAGCCGGCGATGGGTGCAGAGCAGGCGTAGACCCCGGCGACCGAGCCGTTGCCGTAGCCGTCCGAGTCGTCGTCGGCGTACCAGTCGCTGAACACCACGTCGTTGTCGGGGATGCCATCGCAGTCGTTGTCGAAGCCGTCGCACGCCTCGGCGTTGCCGGGGAAGTTGATGGGGTCGTCGTCGTCGCAGTCCAGGCAGGTCGGGACGCCGTCGCCGTCGAGGTCGGGGCCATCGAGGGTCAGCGGGTCGCAGTCGTTGTCGAAGCCGTCGCAGGTCGCCTCGACCTCCCCCGGGTTGGCCAGGATCTGGTCGTCGTTGCAGTCGGTGTTGTCGGGCACCATGCCGAAGGGGGCGCCGCTGCAGGTCGTGGTGGCCTGCCCCGAGGCGTCGCCGTAGCCGTCCATGTCGACGTCGTCGTAGTAGTCGACGAAGGCCAGACCGTTGTCGGGTGTGGTGTCGCAGTCGTTGTCGGCACCGTCGCAGACCTCGGGGTTGCCTGGGAAGTTTGCGGGGTCGGCGTCGTCGCAGTCGCCACCGGTGACCTGGACACAGGCGCTGTTGTCGGACCCGGTGCAGGGCTCCACCTCGCACACGCAGTCGCCATCGTTGTCCCAGGCCGCCGTGCCCTGATCGATGGCGCCGTCGCAGTCGTTGTCGACCCCGTCGATGGTCTCGGGGGCGCCCGGGTACACTGTGCTGTCGCCGTCGTTGCAGTCGGTGGCATCGCGAGGGCCAGCGTAGGTATCGACGCAGTCCAGGTCGACGTAGTTGTCGCCGTCGAGGTCCTTGTCGTCGACCACGTTGTTGCAGTCATCGTCGATGTCGTTGCAGGCCTCGTCCTGTCCGGGATTCACCGCGGGGTTGGTGTCGTCGCAGTCCCCCTGGTTCGGGGACCACCCGTCGTTGTCCTCGTCGCCGTCCAGCGCATCGACCACCTGGACCAGGCGCTCGTCGGTGTCGCTGTAGCCAGAGGGGTCGGTGACGGTGAGCGTCACCCGGTAGTTGCCGGTCTCCTCGATGTCGGTCCACGCCGTCGACGTGGCCCCCGCGCCGGTCGGGTTGCCCTCGAAGATCACCTCGGGAGGCGCCGATCCGTCCTCCGGCTCCACGGTCCACTGCACCTCGAGGTCCGCCACCGGGTCGTTGGGGTCGTACACGACGCCGGTGAGGTCGAGGGCATCCTGCATCGGGTGGATGAGGGAGTTGTCGACCGGAGAGGTGATCTCCGCGAGGGGCTCGTAGTCGGCCTGAGTGATCTCCAGGGCGATGGAGTCCTCATCCGACGCGCCCGCGGCATCCACGGCCCGGAACGTGATGATGTGGGTGCCGAGATCGAGCTGCACGGCCTCGCGCACGATGCCGTTGTTGTCGATGTCGCCGTTCTCGGCCAGCAACCCCTGTAGATCGCTCGTCCAGCTGTGGGTCTGGATGTCGTCGCGGCCGTTGCCGTCGGAGATGATGCCGGTCAGCTCGATGGCATCGAGCTCGCTGAACGTGGAGCCGTCGGCTGGCCCAGAGATGGACACCGCCGGCTCGACGTTGGGCTTGTCGGCCACCTGCACGTCGCTGGAGCAGGCGACGAGCGCCAAGATGGCGACGACCCCGTGAGGGACGTGCATGGGACGAAGAACGGTAGGAACGCGGCGCATGGTCGACCCCTTCAGCCAGTGCTGATCTGCCGCAGAATAGCAGACCCATCAGGCGCTGAGCCCGCAGACCTTCGCCGGTGTTCCCCCGATGCAACGCTCCCTTGGATCCCTAGCGAAGCACGACGTCGACCCGCACGGTGTCCTCGTCCCGATGCTTGTCGATCAGCGACAGGGCGAGGTTGGCGTCGACGCCCCGCAGGTCGCCCTCCGCGGCCGCCTGTTGAAGCGCCTCTGGCAGCGCGGCGAACACCTGCACCCAGCCCGGTCCCGGCTGCGGACACTGCATGCGCACGAGGGCCAAATACTCCTCCTGGATCTCGGCGATGGACCCGTTCCCGTCCACGCCGACCCGCAGAATCACGTTCATGTTTCCGCTGGTGTCGAGCCCCTCCGAGAGGAGATCGAGGTGGATGCCATGGCTCCCGCTGGGTCCGACCGTGAGCGTGAGGGTGTCTCCGTCCGCGTAGGGGTCGAAGGTCTGCAGTCCCCCATCGCCGACCCGAACCTTCGCCGTGCCGTCGCCGAGGCACAGACCTGGATCTCCCGCGGTGTCGCCCGTCAGGGTGGTCGCGGTGTCGACCACCGTGAGAGGAGCTGGGTCCGTCGTCGTGGGACGCCGATCGGTGGCGGTGTCCCAGCGTGCGCCAGAACCGTCGGGGTCGGGCTCGCTGCAGGCCATCAGTGAACACAGGCCGAAGGCTGCCACGGACGAAGTCCAACAGCCACGGGAGGACGATGCGGAGAAGACGCTCATGCACGTACGCTACCAAACCCGTGCGCCACCTGCGATCCCCTGATGCAATAGCGCCCCGCCCCCCCCGTATGGAAGTCGACAACCTAGTTGCCCCCCTTCTTCGTCGGATATCGGCCCGTTGATCCCCGCTGACACCCCGTCCAGCCCGACCCACGGAACCGCGCCGCGAAACCCCCGCGTGACCCTCCTTCCTGCGCCGCGTACACTCGCCGGCCCCCCGAAGCCCTCTGTCCGGAGTCCTCGTTGAGCGCGTTCGTCGAGATCATCCTTGGTTTCCCCACGGTGCTGTTCACGGTGCCCCTCGCCTTGGCAGTGGTCTACTGGATGTTCGCCATCGTGGGCGCGGTCGACTTGGAGGTCTTCGACGGGATCGACGGCGCCCTCGACGGTGCCGTCGACGGCGCGGTGGACGGCATCGCGGACGCTGCCGTGGAGGGGGTCGCCGACGCGGTCGCCGATGCCGCCGCCGACGCGGTCGCCGAGGCCGCGACCGACGCGGCCGCCGAGGGCGCATCCGAAGCGGCCGAGGGCGCGACCGGCGTGGCCGGACCCTTGCTGCTGCTCGCCAGCATCCTGCGCCTAGGAAAGGTGCCGGTCACCGTCAGCCTCACGGTGTTCACCCTGTGGGGATGGCTGACCGGCTTCCTGCTCACCTGGGTGTACCAGAACGTCTTCGGCATGGGGATCATCCCCCACACGGCCTTCTCCATCGGTGCCTTGATCGTCGCGATCGTGATGGGGCTGGCCATCACCAACGTGGCGGTTCGCCCCCTCGAGCCCGTCTTCAAGATGGCCCACGGCCGCAAGCGCTCCAGCCTCTTCGGTGAGACCGCGGAGCTGACCACCGGCCGCGTCGACCCCAACTTCGGCCAGGCCACGCTTCAGCTCGAGGGCGACGACCTCGTCATCCAGGTTCGCTGCGACCGCCCCGGAAACGGCCTGCGCCGGGGCGACCAGGTGCTCATCGTCAACTACGACGCCCGCCGTGAGGCCTACGTCGTGGAGCCCCTCGCCGGCATCAAGCTGACGGCCACGGCCACTCGGCTCCCCATCGGCGGGGCGGTGCCCGTGGCCCGCGAGAGCGAGGCTCCACCCTGATCCTCCCCTGCCTCCGCCTCCCCTGACGCCGCCCCCGGGCAGCCAGGCCGCGAGAGGTATGCACGCAGCCTTCTTCGAACCCATCCTTTCCCCGTTCAGAAACCGGAGTCCTCACATGGAGATTCTCATCGCCGTAAGCGTCGTCGCGCTGGTGCTGCTGCTGCTCGTCGGCGGCACTGCATTCGTCGTCGCCAAGTTCTACCGAAAGGTCGACCAGGGCCAGGCGCTCATCATCAACAAGATGCGCGCGGACCCTGATGTCACCTTCACCGGCGGCGTCGTCTACCCCATCATCCACCGCTCCGAGGTGATGGATATCTCCGTGAAGAGCATCCTCATCGCGCGGGCCGGCAAGGACGGCCTCATCTGTGAGGACAACATCCGGGCCGACATCAAGGTCGCGTTCTTCGTCCGGGTCAACAAGACCACCGAGGACGTGCTCCGGGTGGCCCAGAGCATCGGCTGCAACCGGGCCTCGACTCAGGAGACCCTCGAGGAGCTCTTCGCCGCCAAGTTCAGTGAGGCACTGAAGACCGTCGGCAAGAAGAAGCAGTTCGAGCAGCTCTACACCGAGCGCGACGACTTCAAGGACAGCATCATCGACGTCATCGGTCGCGACCTCAACGGGTACTTCCTCGAGGACGTCGCCATCGACTACCTCGAGCAGACGCCCATCGAGAGCCTCGACAAGGACAACATCCTCGACGCACGCGGCATCCGGAAGATCACCCGCATCACCGCCGCCGAGAACATCGAGACGAACGACCTGCGCCAGAACGAGCGCATGGAGCTCACCCGCCAGAACCTGCAGGCCGACGAGGCCATCCTCGAGCTCGAGCGCCGTCGCGCCGACGCCGAGGCCAAGCAGAAGCGAGAGATCGCCACGGTCAAGGCCCGGGAAGACGCCGAGACCTCCAAGGTGCAGTCCGAAGAGAACCAGCGCTCCGAGATGGCCCGCATCGCCGCCGCGGAGGAGATCTCCATCGGAGAGCTCAACATGGCCCGCCAGGTCGAGGTGGCCGAGAAGGACAAGCAGCGCGTCGTCGCCATCAAGTCCGAGCAGGTCGAGCGGGACCGGGAGCTGGAGGTCATCGCGCGGAAGCGTGAAGTCGAACGGCAAGAGATCGACAAGGAGATGGAGCTCGAGGTCAAGCGGAAGGAGATCGCCGAGGTCGTCCGCGGGCGCATCGTCGTCGACAAGAACGTCGCCGAGGAGGAGGAGCGCATCAAGGATCTGCGCGCCACCGCCGAGGCCACCCGAGGCAAGGACGTCCTGGTCATCGCCGCCGAAGGCCAGGCTCAGGAGTCGCTGGTCAAGGAAATCAAGGGCGCCGAGGCTGCCGAGAAGGTCGCCGAGTTCCGGGCCCGTGAGCAGCTGACCCTCGCCAACGCCGACCTCGAGGCCGCCGAGCGTGTCGCCAAGGCCAAGATCCGCATGTCGGAAGGCATCCAGGCCGAGGTCGCCGCCCAGGGGCTGGCCGACGTCAAGGTCAAGGAGGCCAACGCCGTGGCCCTCGAGAAGGAAGGCCTGGCCCATGCCCGCGTGCAGCTGGAGACCATGCAGGCAGAAGCCAAGGGCTCCGAGGAGCAAGGCATGGCCAAGATGCGGGTCCGCGAGCGCGAGATCGAGCTCGAGGCCCAGCTGGAGCGGGAGAAGATGGTGGCGCAGGCCGACGGCAAGAAGGCCGAGGCCGAGGCCATCCAGCTCACCGGCCGTGCCGAGGCCGACGCCGTGCAGGCGAAGCTGACCGCCGAAGCCCAGGGCAAGCAGGCCATGGCTGAGGCCACGAAGGCCGAGCTGCTCGCCGAGGCCGCAGGAGACGAAGCCAAGGCCCGGGTCATCGAGGTCGCCGGCATGGCTGAGGCCAAGTCCATCGAAGAGCGCATGCGCGCCGAGGCCACCGGTCTGCGGGAGAAGCTCGAGGCCATGAAGGCCATGGAAGGAGCTGCCCGGGAGCACGAAGAGTTCCGCATCAAGCTCGAGCACGACGAGAAAATCCATCTTGCCAGCCTCGAGGTCCAGACCACCATGGCGGTGGAGCAGGCCAAGGTGCTCGCCGAGGCCTTCGGCAAGGCCGACATCCAGATCATGGGCGGCGACGGACAGTTCTTCGAGCGCTTCGTGCAGGCGGCCAGCGTGGGCAACGCCATCGATGGCCTGATGGGCAACAGCAAGGTGCTCCAAGGCGCCCTCGCCCCCTACACCACCGGCGACAAGACCGTCACCGATGGAGTGAAGGACGTCATCGACGCGATGGGTCCCGCGGTCGCCACGGGCGTGGCCGCCAGCACGGTGCTGGCGGGCTTGCTCTCCAAGGCAGGCTCCGACGACGAGAAGAGCCGCTTGCAGTCGCTCCTCGACGAGGCCAAGAAGCTCGGCCTCTAGTGCCGTTTGGCTGTGGTCACCGCGTCCCAGGACGGCTCATGGTGGTCACGGCGCGTGGTCCGCGGTGAGCCTCGAGGGGGTCACGGAGGACCACGGGGAGACACGGAGGGCACACGGAGACCTGCTTCGTTGCCCTCCTTTCTGGAGATGAGCTGCCTTGCCACTTCGAGACGAAGACATCACCGAAGCAGTGATCGGAGCTGCCATCGAGGTCCACCTCCTTCTGAACTTCAAGACCAAACGCCTCAAGGGCGGAATTCTCCGGCGGGTGTTGGGATGACCGCTTCTCGCCTCACCTCCGTGGGGAGAACCGGCGAAGGCTCCTCCGTGTCGCCCTCCGTGCCTCAGTGCCTCCGTGGTGTTTCTTCGCCCTCTCGACCTAGCTGGCCGCCACCATTGCCCAGGCGTCCCCGCCCCAGCAGCGCCCCCCCGTCCGCTCACCACTAGGAGCCCCCCTTGGCCGAAGAGCCCACCGACGAGATGCACAGCGATGCCGTGGAAGGCGGCAACTACGACGTCATCCGACAGCGCCTGTCCGGCATGGGCAGCAAGCTCCGTGACGCCGCCCAGTCGCTCAACGAGCAGCGCCAGGAGACCTTCGGCTCCACCGAGCTGACCATCGCCGGCAACGAGCGCATCCGCACGGAGAACAACTGCGTTCCCCGCGACATCGTGCAGGTCGCGGGCCACCTGCTCGTCGGCTACACCGTCTTCCTCGGGCTGAAGAAGCAGACCACCGTCGACGACGTGTTCAGCCTGCAGCACTTCGAGCGAGGCGAGGACGGCTTCGCCTTCCACAACGCCACCGACGAAGCCGCACTGTCGTGGCTGCAAGACCGCAGCTTCGTCCGCGAGTTCGAAGAGCTCTTCCAGTACTACGCCGACGCCCGTCTCATCCAGCTGCGGGTGACCGAGACCAAGCTGCTGGCGGTGTTCCAGACCGGCGCCACCGCCCGCGACGTGAAGGTCCTCCGCTGGGCCGTCGACCCCGGCGGCCGCGTCACCTACATCGACAACCGCGGCGAACGGGACCACGTCTTCCCACCGACCCACGACTTCGAGTGGCAAGCCACCAGCCGCTCCGACCACACCCTGGGCCGCCACCCCCACGTCAACATCCTCGACACCGTCTTCGTCGAGACCGTGGGCGGCGACCTGACCGTCAAGGTCGAGGACAACACCGAAGACGGCGAGGGCATCTACCGGGAGCCCGTCGACGACCCCAACCAGTCCCTCGACGACGCCGAGATCGCCTACGCCAAGCGGGGCGTCCTGCTCCTCATCAAGGTCAAGCCCTTCAAGGAGACCGTCACCCGCTACCTGGTGTTCAACACCAACACCCGCACCGTGCACCGCATCGACGCCATCGGGCAGAGCTGCGTGTCCCTGCCGGAGGACCACGGCATCCTCTTCCCCGGCGGCTACGTCCTGCGCACCGGCGAGGTGAAGGTCTTCGACGAGGTCCTTGCCACTCCGCGCGGGGGCATGGAGTTTGTGCGGCGCGTCGACAGCCCCAACGGGGAAGACGCGCTCTTCCTCTTCCACCGTCGCCACGACGGCCTGTACGCGCTGTACCCGTACAACCTCATCCGCAAAGAGGTCAGCAACCCCATCACAGCCCACGGCTACAGCCGCTTCGACGACGGCACCCTCATCGTGCTCAAGGCGACCGAGGAGCCGACCCGGGTGCACCCGGTGCAGATCTGGGGCACCCCCTTTGTCTCCGCCGAGGTCCACGAGGCGGTCCCGACCGACGGCTCCCTCCTGGGTCGTATCGGCAACCGCGACCTCGTCCGCGGCATCTCCGACGCGCTGACCCTGGTGAACCTCGTCAGCAACAGCTCCCCGACCCGGCAGGTCTACGAGGAGCTGGTGCTCGCCTGCAACCGCTTCATCGACGCCTACTACTGGGCCCACGAGCCCGACGTCGGCGACCTCCGCAGCCACGTCGAGGAGGTCCGACGCACGTCCGAGCTCATCATCGACGAGTTCGAGAAGGTCCAGACCCTCAAGCAACGGGCCAAGAAGGTCATCAGCGAAGCCCGCAAGGCCCACGACAAGCTCCTCACCGACGTCCGGCCCGAGTACTTCAAGACCGTAGAGGAGTTCCTCGCCGCGATGACCGAGCTCCGCAAGCACCGGGGCCAGATCATCACCTACAAGGACGTCCGCTACGTCGACCTCGAGCTCCTCGACAAGCTCGAGAAGGAGACCATCGACCGCTTCGACGGGGTCAGCAAGTCCACGGTCGACTTCCTCCTCGGCGACGGCGCTTTCACGCCCTTGGTCACCTCCCTCGACGAGCTGCTCGTCCAGGTGAAGGCCACCGAGAAGGCCACCGACCTGCGTCCGCTCACCGAGCGTCTCGACGCCGTCACCGAGGGGGTCAACCTCCTCGGCGAGGTGGTGGCCGGGCTGCAGGTCGACGACCCCACCGAGAAGACCACCATCCTCGAGGGCATCGCCGAGGTGGTCGCCGCCGCCAACCGCACCCGTGCCGTGCTCGACAACCGGCGCAAGTCCCTGCGGGGTGCCGAGGGCAAGGCGGAGTTCGGGGCCCAGTTCAAGCTCTACGGCCAGGCCGTCGCCAGTGCCCTGGCCATGTGCGACAGCCCCGAGGGCTGCGACGACCAGCTCTCCCGAATGCTGCTGCAGCTCGAGGAGCTCGAGGCCCGCTTCGGGGAGTTCGACGACTTCTTGCCTCAGCTCGCCGACAAGCGAGAGGAGGTCTACGAGGCCTTCACCAGCCGCAAGCAGACCCTGCTCGACGAGCGCAACAAGCGGGTCGCTGCCATCACCGGTGCGGCCGACCGCGTGCTGGGCGGCATCGAGCGCCGCGCCCGCAGCTTCGGCTCTGAGGAGGAGCTGGCCAGCTGGTTCGCCGCCGACCCGATGATCCTCAAGCTGCGGCAGTTCGCCGAGCAACTCACGGCCCTCGGCGACACCGTGAAGACCGACGAGTTGCTGGCCCGGCTCAAGACCACCCGGCAGGACGCCCTGCGGGGCCTTCGCGACAAGCTCGACCTGTTCGAAGACGGCGATCTCGTCCGCTTCGGCAAGCATCGCTTCAGCGTCAACCGTCAGCCCCTCGAGCTCACCCTCGTCCCCGACGGCACCCACGGCCTCGCGCTGTCGATGAACGGCACCGACTTCCGGGAGCCCATCGACGACGAGGACTTCCTTGCGACCCGTCCCTACTGGGGCCAGTCGGTCGTCTCCGAGACCGACGACACCTACCGAGGCGAACACCTCGCCTACCGCATCCTCGAGGCCGCCGACGCCGGCACCCACGGGCTCTCCCCTGCCATCCTCGATGACGCCATCCTCCAGGAGACACGGCTCCTCGAGGTCGTGCGGACCTTCGCCGCCGACCGCTACGACGAGTCGTACGACCGAGGCATCCACGACGCCGACGCCGCGCACATCCTCGCGACCCTCGTCGCGCTCAGGAAGACCGCCGGTCTGCTCCGCTTCGCCGGCCCCGCACGGGCCATGGCCACCCTCACCTGGGCCTTCGCCTCCGACCTGCCCAAGGAGGCCTGGACCGCCCGGGCCCGGGCCCTCGGCAAGCTCCGCGACGCCCTCGGCCCCTCCCCCGAGGTCCGCCGCTTCGAGGGCCTGCTCGCCGACACGGTCCGCGACCACCACCGCACCACCCACTTCGTCGACGACGACGTGGTCGACGCCATGGCCGCCCAGGCCGGTGCCTACCTCTTCGAGGCGCTGCAGTCGGACCCCGTCTGCTTCACGTTCAGCCAGCCCGCCGAAGCGCTGACCGAGGGCCTGCTCCGCTGGCTCGACGACCACGGCGGACAGATGACCTTCGAAGACGCCCTCGGGCCTCTCGGCGAGGACTACGTCGAGCGCTTCCGAGTCAAGGAGGCGTTCCTACGGGTCTTTGCGTCGCGCGACGAAGACCATGACGCCGACCTCGCCCTCGAGGCCGCAGCCCTCCTCCTCGCCCGCAAGCCCCTCACCGTGGCGGTGGCTGGAGGCGACGCCCGCGCCGAGGTCCGCGGCCTGCTGGGCAACCACACCCGCATCCGCGAGGGCACCCTCGAGCTGCGCCTCGACCGCTTCACGGCCCGGCTCGACACCTTCGTGACCCAGCGGGTGCCTGGCTTCAGGGCCTACCGCAAGGCCCGCGCCGAGCTCGTCGAGACCCAGCGCAAGCTGCTCCGCATCGACGAGTTCAAGCCCAAGGTGATGACCGCCTTCGTGCGCAACAAGCTCATCAACGACGTGTACCTGCACCTCGTCGGCGACAACCTCGCCAAGCAGATGGGGGCCGCCGGCGCCGCCAAGCGCACCGATCTCATGGGCCTGCTCTTGCTCATCAGCCCCCCGGGCTACGGCAAGACGACCCTGATGGAGTACATCGCCAGCCGCCTGGGCCTCACCTTCGTGAAGGTCAACGGCCCGGCCCTCGGCCACGAGGTGAAGTCCCTCGACCCCAGCGAGGCCCCCAACGCAACGGCGCGCCAGGAAGTCCAGAAGGCCAACCTCGCCCTCGAGATGGGCAACAACGTCATGCTCTACCTCGACGACATCCAGCACTGCCATCCGGAGTTCCTGCAGAAGTTCATCAGCCTCTGCGACGCCCAGCGCCGCATCGAGGGCGTGTGGCGGGGTCGGACCCGGACCTACGACATGCGGGGCAAGAAGTTCGCCGTGGTCATGGCGGGCAACCCGTACACCGAGTCCGGCGACAAGTTCCAGATCCCCGACATGCTGGCCAACCGTGCCGACACCTACAACCTCGGCGACATCCTCGGAGGACGCGAGGAGGTCTTCGCGCTCTCCTTCCTGGAGAACAGCCTCACCTCGAACCCGGTGCTCCAGCCCTTGGGCAGCCGCAGCCAGGACGACGTGTACAAGCTGGTGCGCAAGGCTCAGGGCGAGCCCGTGGCGACCAGCGAGCTCTCCCACGACTACTCCGCCGTCGAGCTGTCGGAGCTCGACGCGGTGTTCAAGCACCTGTTCCGCTGCCAGGAGGTCCTGCTCAAGGTCAACGCCGAGTACATCCGCTCCGCCGCCATGGAGGACACCTACCGGACCGAGCCCCGCTTCCAGCTCCAGGGCTCCTACCGGAACATGAACAAGCTCGCCGAGAAGGTCGTGCCGGCCATGAACGACGCCGAGGTCGTGCAGCTCGTCACCGACCACTACACCGGCGAAGCCCAGACCTTGACCACCGGCGCCGAGTTCAACCTGCTGCGCCTCGCCGAGCTCCGCGGCATGCTCAACGACGAGCAGGCGACCCGGCTCAAGGCCATCCGCGACGAGTTCGCCCGGCAGCAGCTGATGGGTGGGGACGACGACCCCGCCACCAAGGTCAGCGGCGTCTTGGCCGGCCTCGTCAAGGAAGTCGGCGGGATGCGGGAAGGCATGGCCAGCAGCCCCCTGACCGGCGAGCTCGCCAGCCTGCGGGCGAGCATCGAGCACTCCCTGGGCAGCGCCCCTCAGGCCCTGACCGACGAAGTCCGCGGCCTGCGGGAGGCCCTGTCCGAGGGCGCTGGTACCTCCAGCTCGTTGGCGGAGGTGAGCGAGAGCGTCTCGGGCATCGCCAGCGCGTTGGCCGAAGACCGAACGGGACCGCTGGTGGCCGCGCTGGCCGCCATGCAGAGCCCCTTCGCCGACGCCCTCAAGGCGCCACCGGTGGTCGACCTGTCCCCCCTGCTCCACGAGCTGCGGGCCCTCCGCGAGCAGCTGGAGGCCCAGGCGGCACGGCCCGTCCAGGTCGTCGCGGGGACCGCCCCTGCACGCCATGCAGCGGTCGACCCCGACGCCGCCACGCCCCCGTCGGCTCCCCGTCGTGAGGAGACCCAGCGGGCCCTGTTCGCCAGGGCACAGGCCGCGCTGTCGGAGACCCCCACCCCGCCCCTGCCCGAGGGGGGCAGCGAGACCCTCATCGCCGCCCTCGGCGTCATCGAGCAGCTCACCGTGCACATGGCCGCCGCCGCCCAGAGCCGGCTGCCGAGCGACCAGCACGCCGTGTTCCTGGAGGAGCTGCGGCGGACCGTGGCGACCGCGGTGAACGACCTGGCGGGCTGACCCGAACGTGGAGGGTCGTCTCCGCCGAGGAGGCCACCGCCCCATGAGACCCGGTCACAGTTGACGGGATGCGAAACGTCCCCGCGGGCCCGCGGGTTACGCGAGCCGCCATCGGAGTTGCCATGCTGGTCAGCACCATCCTCGCCGCCACGGCCTGGGCCGTGCCCGACATCGACACCCCCCTCGCCACCGGCCACGCCGGAGAAGGCGTGGCCGTGGTGGTCGGCATCGAGGACTACGCATTCCTCCCTGACGTCCCCTACGCCCGGGGCGACGCCTCCGCGATGACGGATGCCTTCGCCCTCACCATGGGCCTCGGCCCCGACCGGGTCACCACGCTGCCCACCGCCAACCGCGAGCAGCTCCTCGACGCCGTCACCAAAGCCCGCGGGGCCGCCGCCGGCGCACCCGTCTACGTGTTCTTCGCCGGCCACGGTGCCACGAGCCCCAGCGGCGAGCTGCTCCTCGTGGGCGACGACGCCAAGGCCGACGCCTCCGTGTTCGTCGAGCGCAGCGTCAGCGTCCAGGAGCTCGCCGCCGCCGCCGGTCCCGACGCGGTGCTTTGGCTCGACACCTGCTACGCCGGGGTCGGCCGCGGCGGGCAGGCCCTCATCCCCGGGGCCCGCTTGGCGGTGCCGGTCTACGCCACCGACACCCTCGGCGGCGCCCAGGTGTGGACGGCCGCCTCCCCCACCGAGGTCTCCCTGCCCTACGCCCCGGCCCGCCACGGCACCTTCACCTACTTCCTCGCCGGTGGGCTCCGTGGCTGGGCCGACGGCGCCGTGGGCCCCGCCGACGGCCAGGTTGCCCTCGGGGAGCTGTGGGCCTGGATCGAGCAGGGCATGCGGCGGGTCGAGGCCGAGCAGACGCCTCAGCGCCGCCCCGCCGAGCTCGACCACGAGGACCGCCCCCTCTCCAGCGGCCCCCTCGAGGCCGCCCCGACCGACCTCCCCAGCGTCCGCGCGGCCCGCACGGTGCCCACCACCCCGGCCCCGGGTGGCGTCGTCGGTGGTGTGCTGGGACCCGGCCCCTCCATCACCCTGACGCCTCCGTTCACGGTGACCAAGAATCAGCTCTTCGATGCCACGGGCCGAGGCACCGGCTTCGAGGAGCTGCGGGCCCTCGGCCTCGGACCCGACGTCGACCGCGCCCAGACCCGCATCGCCCAGGGGCGCACCGCCACGATGATCGGCGCCACCGGCGTGGTGGCTGGGCTGGCCACCAGCGTCGCCGGGCTGTTGATCAGCAGCGGCAACCAGAGCGACTGGGACAGCTACCAAGCCCTGTGCAACCAGGGCCTGCGGGACGACGCCCAGTGCAACGCCGCAGAGCCGGGCATGTCCGGCGCCGTATGGGTGGGGGCCGGCGTCACGGTCGGCTCCGCCATCGCCATCCCCCTGGGGGGCCGCGCTGCGAAGCGGGCCCGCAACGACCTGGCCACGCGGGCCAACGAGGTGCTCCGATGATCCACCGTCTCCGTGTCTTCCTGCCCCTCGTCGTCCTGGCCTCGGGCTGCGGCGACGGCGACGCCACCGAGGGCGTCGTGGTCGGCGAGCGTTGCAAGGGCGACGGCAGCTCCGCCTGCGGGGCGAGCCTCTACGAGGCGATGCTCTGCGTGAACGGCAAGTGGGAGGTCCAGCAGACCTGCGACCGCGACAGCGAGCAGTGCGTGTTCAGCGTCGGAGAGGCCGTGTGCAGCGTGGGCGGCGAGCCCTGCGACACCGAGGGCGACACCCAGTGCGTCGACGACGCCATCCAGCAGAGCGGCCTGTTCACCAAGACCTGGCACGTGCTCCAGTGCGACGGACGCGCATGGGAGATCTACAGCGAGTGCGATTCCAGCTGCTCCCTCCTAGACGGCGAGGCCACCTGTGACTGACGTGTTCCGCTTCTCGCTGCTGGCCCTGACCCTGGCCGCCTGTGGCACCCCCGATCCCGAGGAAGGCGCGCGCTGCTCCCAGGACGGCGTGACCGACTGCCCCTTCAACGGCTCTGAGACCCTCCTCTGCGTGAGCGGCACCTGGGAGATCCAGGAGACCTGCGAGTTCGGTGAAGAGGAGTGCGTGCAGAGCCAGGGAGAGGCCGTGTGCAGCGTGGGCGGCGAGCCCTGCGACACCGAGGGGGAGACCCGCTGCAACAACCTCAGCGATGTGCTGCAGTGCGACGGGCAGGCGTGGCGCATCGTGTCCGACTGCTTCCCCGACTCCTGTCAGTTCAACGACGGCGAGGCCAGCTGCGGGCGCTGATCAGCGCGGGACCCCTGCGTCCCCGAAGCGCGCCATCACCCCGAGCTCCGCATCCGGTCGCGGCCAGGTGCGCTCGAAGGCGTCCAGCGCCCCGGGCTCCTCAGCAAGGGCTCGAACCGCCCAGCCCAGCGCGAAGGGCTGGCTGTCGGTGTGCGGGCACGCCCCGTCGGCGCGGGTCGCCAAGTCGACGGCTCGCTCGACGTCGCCCCGGTCCCAGGACCACAGCGCCCCATCGACCAACCCATGGCAGCCCTCCACGTCGGGGGCCGGTGCGTCCGCGGCCTGAGCCAACGCCACGGTCAGGCGGTCCGCGTGGTCTCCCTCGAGCCGCCCCAGGGCGCGCCGCGCCTCCCCCGTGGCGCCCGACCGTGCCGCGAGAAGCCCATGGGCCAAGACCGACAACAGGCCCGGCTCGTGACGGGCCGCTGCCGGGAGCGTGGGGTCGGCGACCGCCCGGTCCAAGACCGACAGGCGCGCGGCCAGGTCGTCGTCCCCACCCACCCACGGATGCAGCCGCATCTCGACCTCCATCGCCGCGATCCGCACCAGGGTCTGCTGAGCGTCGGAGCCCACGGCTGCCTCGCGAGCCACCGCGGCCCACTCCGACGACCGCTCCAGCTGCCCCAAGGTGGCCAGGCCCCGCCCCACGAAGAAAGAAAAGCGCCGCCGCTCAGCCACCGGCGACTCGTCCCCCCGCATCGGCGCCACCAGCCGCTCGAAGGTCTCCATGTCGCCGAGGTGGGCTGCCCCCATGGCAGCATGCAGGCGCGGTGCCCAGGCCCCGGGATCGAGGCGCAGGGCGTCGACCCCGTAGTCGATGGCCTCCTGGAAACGGCCCCGCTGCTGGGCGTTGACCGCGAGCTCGGAACGCATCCATGCCGTACGGTTGCCGGCCGCCAAGGCTGCCCGCCCCACCACGTCGGCCTCGTCGAAGCGCCCATGGGCCCGGTAGGACTGCACCGCCAGGGCTTGGGCCAGCTCGTGGTCCGGAGCCTCGTCCAGCACCGACGTCACGAACGGCTCGTCGAAGGGCATCACATCCGGAGCCGCCGCCATGGCCTTCAGCCGCCACAACCTCGCCAGCCGGTCGTGGGGCCACCGCTTCAGGTGGGCGTCCAGCACCGGCCCCATCCATCCTGGAGACTCGGCGGCCCGCTCGGCGTCGTGGGCGGCGACCAGCAGCTCTGGCAGGGGTCCCTTCGCACCGCGGGAAGGCTCCACGGCCACAGCGAGCGCGGAGCGAACCCCATCGGCATCCACCGGATAGGCCGAGAAGGCGCGGAGCAAGGCCACCGCCGGCTCGTCGGGGGCGAGGGCCGCGGCATCGTCGAGCAAGCCGTCTGCGTCCCCTGCGGTGCGCTCCACGCTGTGCCAGGCCAGCCCCAGCAAGCGGTCCACCTCGGGGGAGTGGCCGGTGGTGGGTGGGTCGTCGACCGCGAAGTGCGCATCGGAGGGGGGTTGGTCCAGCTGCCACTGGAGTGCGGCCCCTGCCCCAAGGACCAGGGCGGCGCCGAGCACCGCCGCCCCGACCCATCGAGGCCAGGTCCGCGACGGCGTCGGCTCCGTGCCGGGTGCCATCGTGGGGGAGGTGGGCGAGACTCCGTGGGGCCACTCCACCTCATCGGGCACCGCGGTCATCGCGGCCGCTGGCGGCGCCACCGACGCCGTCCAGGTGTCGTTGCCCTCCACCGAGGTCGCGACGGCCCTGGGACGCACGCGGTCCAAGAGCTCGGGCGGAAAGGACCCGCTGTGAGGCGGCGCCATGCGGGCCAAGAAGGCCTCGACCGAGGGCAGCCGCTGATCCAGGTCCGCGGTGAGCGCCTCGCGGATGAGGCCGGCCAATTCGGGCTCCAAGTCGGCCGGCAGAGGGGCGTGCTGCCCCATCACGATGCGGTTGAACAGCGAGAGCGTGTCGCGTCCGTCGAAGGCCGGTCGGCCCGAGACCATCTCGAAGAGGATGGCCCCGAGGGCGAACACGTCGGAGCGGTGGTCCACCTGCTTGCTGTCGGTCACCTGCTCGGGGGACATGTAGCGGGGGGTCCCCATGATGGCGCCGGTCCGGGTGCCACCGCCAGGGCCCGCCAAGACCTTGGCGAGCCCAAAGTCTGCCACCTTCGGGAAGAGCCGCTGCCCCACCCGAGCGATGAGCACGTTGCCCGGCTTCAGGTCGCGGTGGACCATGCCCGCAGCGTGGGCGGCGGCCACCCCCTCGAGGATGCCTCGGAACACATCGAGGGCCACGGCCCGCTCCAGGGGCCCTTCGTCGAGGAGCGCCTCCAGACTGGGCCCATCGACCAGCTCCATCACCACGGCGGGCCACCCCTCCACATCGACCACATCGGTCACCGCGACGATGTGGGGGTGCCGGAGCCCGGCTTGCAAGGTGGCTTCTTGCTTCAGGCGCTCCTTGGCCGAGGCGCTCGCGATCGAGAGCACCTTCACCGCGACAGGCGCATCGAGACGCTCGTCGTGGGCCCGGTACACATGAGCCACGCCCCCCGCGCCCAAGATGGGCCCGAGCACGTAGCGGTCGCCGAGTCGCACCCCCTCCCCGACCTGCACGCACCCTCCGGAGCGCAGTGTACCGGAGGGAACCCACTGCGGTCAGGAGGTGGGCGCGACCTCCACTGCGAGCGCCGGCACCGCCTGCGCCGTGAGAGCCGGAAGCAGCCCCGCAGGTACCCGAACTGTGGCGTGCCATCCGTCGTCTTCCCAGCGCTCGTCGAGCACTTCGCCCCGCTCGTGCACCTTCGACACCAGCGAGCCCGCGGTGATCGGCAGGTGCACGTCGAGCTCGGTCCAGTCCTCGGCACGGCGCTCGGCCACGGTGCGACACAGCTGGTCGAGGCCCTTCCCCGTCACGGCACTCACCCACACCGCGCCGGGCAGCTCCCCGGCCAGCTCGGCCAGCACGGTGGAGTCCTCCACCTGGTCGCACTTGTTGAGCACGCCGAGGATGCGCCCCCGGGGCACCCCGAGAGAGTCGAGCACGTCGTGCACGACCCGAACTTGGTCCAGGGCGTCGGGGTGGGACGCATCGACCACGTGGAGCAGCAGCGACGCATGCAGCGCCTCCGCCAAGGTGCTCCGGAAGCCCGTGACCAAGTGGTGAGGCAGGTCGCGAACGAAGCCGACGGTGTCGGACAGGGGGATGGCGAGGCCCGGCTGGACTTCCCAGCGCCGGCTCACGGTGTCGAGCGTGGCGAAGAGCTGGTCGGCGGCGAACACCTCAGCCTGCGTCAGGGCGTTGAGCAGCGTGGACTTGCCGGCGTTGGTGTAGCCGACCAGCCCGACCCCCCACGAGTGGGCGGTTCGGCTCTGCACCTGCCGCTCCTTGCGGGCCTCGATGTCGCCCAAGCGCGACTCCAGCAGCAGGATGCGCTTCTGCACGATGCGTCGGTCGATCTCGAGCTGCTGCTCTCCCGGCCCACGGGTGGCGATGCCGCCGCTGCCGGACTGCCCGGCCTGACGGGCCAGATGGCTCCACATCCCCCGCAGCCGGGGGGCCGTGTACTGAAGCTGAGCCAACTCCACCTGGAGCCGGGCTGCCTTGGTGCGGGCCCGGGACGCGAAGATGTCGAGGATGACCTCGCTGCGGTCGAGGACCCGGCAGCCCAGCCGCTCCTCGAGGGCGCGGATCTGGCCTGGAGAGAGCTCGTTGTCGAAGACCACGGCGTCGATGCCATCGTGGGCCACGGCCTGAGCGACCTCCTCCACCTTGCCGCGCCCGATGTAGGTGGCCGGATCGAGGGGTCGACCCTCAGCGACGTTGCGGGGACGGGGCTGCACGACCTCTCGAACGACCTCGCCGCCCGCCGCCCGCACCAGACTCGCCAGCTCGGCGAGGCGACGGTCGATGGGCACGTTCGAAGGGTAGACGCCGAGGATCAGGACGCGTTCAGTGGGGACGTCAGTAGATTGGGTCCGCGAGGACCCATTGGACGGGGCATGCATGATGCCTCCAGAAGCAAGAAGGGAACGAGAAGGACGACCCAGCGGGGGTCGAAAAGGGCAGCGCTCAGCGCGCGCTCACCAGATCTTCGTGTTCCACATCATGCACCTCTCCCCGAGACGTAGCGGTTCCTTGGCCACCGTGCCACGTCAGATCCCCGTATCGATGGTGTCGACGGGCTGGTAGGAGTCCTCGCTCGTGCCCCAACCGCAGAGCCCCACGCGCTGGTGGGCCCCGTACTCATCTTCTCGCGACATCCTCGCCTGCAGGTAGCCACCGTCGTCTGCTTCCTGGGCCGCACCCACCCCCATCCACAGGATCACGGACTCCGCACCCTCCGCCCAGTCCGCGACATCGAAGCTGCCCCCGAGCTCGTCGACGAAGATGTCGACGCTCAGGTCCATCCGCCCGCCGGGGCTGTTCCTCCGCAGGTTCGTGGTCCACGCCTCGTCGAACAGTCCGTCGTCGGTGACCAAGGTGACCGCAACCGTCGCCTCCACGCGGTCACGCTCGGGACACTCGGAGTAGGTCGTGGCGACGACGGTGTCTCCGACGAGGCCTGCGGTCACGACGAGTTCGCGCTCCACGCCGTCCGCCCAGGCGGGCTCGTAGGCCAACGGGCCGTCGAGGAGGGGGGCGAGGAAGTCCGCGATGGTCCCCCCGCTGCTGAACTCGTCGGACAGCGCCAGGACGTGCTCATCACGGTCGCCACAGTCGGTGTCTGTGACGTCCTGGGGCTTGCCCTGGCCCCCCTCCGCCTGGGGGCCATTGAACTCGGACGTCCCGGCATCGCACCCGAGCACCATCCCCAAGAACCACAACGCAGCCCAGCCCACGACCACCTCCCCCCGTACTCTGCCACGGGTCGGACGCAGCCGAACGGAGGTTCGCCAGCCTTCCCCAAGGTATGCGCCTCCGTGGAGGTCCCGTGTCCCAACACCCCGGAAGCTGCATGTGCGGTGCCGTCTCCTTCGTGATCACCGACCTGCGCCCCGACTTCGGCGCCTGCCACTGCGAGATGTGCCGGCGCTGGACGGGCTCGGCCTTCCTCGGCATCTCGGTCCCCGCCACGTCGATCGCCATCGAAGGCACCGAGCACATCCAGAAGCTCCAGTCCTCGGCCTGGGCAGAGCGGGCCTGGTGCGGCCAGTGCGGCACGGGCCTGTGGTACCGCGTCACCGCCGAGGGCCCGATGGCGAAGAACTACGAGCTCCCCATCGGCCTGCTCGACGACGCCAACGGCCTGCAGTTCACCCGGGAGATCTTCTTCGACGGCAAGCCCGACAGCTTCGCCTACGAAGGAGAGCACAAGCTGCTCACCCGGGCCCAGGTCATGAAGCTGTACCGCATCGACCTCGACGCCCCCTGAGGCCCCCGTGACGTCCCTGATCTGCCTGTTCCTCGCCCTCGCGGTGCCCATCGCGACGGTCCTCACCGGCATCCGCTGGTTCCGCCTGGGACGACGCACCGACATCGCAGGGCGCTGGGTCGCCATCACCGGCTGCGACTCCGGCTTCGGCCGTGGCGTGGTCGAGGCCTTGGTGGCCCGCAAGGCCCGGGTCATCGCGTGCTGCTACACCCCGGAAGGCGCCGAGGCCGCCCTCGCCGCCGGCGCCGAGCTCGCCCCTTGGGTCGACCTGGCCGACGAGATGGCCGTGGACGCCCTCGCGACGCAGATCGACGAGGCCTGCGACGGCACCCTGTGGGGCCTGGTGCACAACGCCGGTGTCGTGCTTCCTGGCATGGTCGACTACCTCCCCTTGGCCGTCTACCGCCGGGTGATGGAGGTGAACTTCTTCGCCCCCGTCGGGCTGACCCGCCCCCTGCTCGCTGCCCTCCGCAAGGGCCGCGGCCGCGTGGTCGTGGTCAGCAGCGTCGACGGCCTGGTGAGCCTGCCGGGCAACGCCCCGTACGACGCCTCGAAGTTCGCCGTGGAGGCCTTCGCCGACGCCCTCCGGGTCGAGCTCTCCTACTGGGGTGTCGGGGTCAGCGTGGTCAATCCGTCGACCATGCGCACCCCGCTCGCCATGGGCTTCTTCGAGGGCCACCGCAAGGCGTGGTCGGAGATGGAGCGAGCCGACCCCGACGGCCCGTGGCGCACCGCGTGGCCCCAGGACTGGCTGGACCGCTACGTCCCGTTCAACACCGAGCAGCTGCACCGCATCGCCCAGTCCCCCGACCACGCCATCGGCGACCTCGTCCACGCCCTGACCGCCGTGCGCCCCCACCACCGCTACCTCAGCGGCACCTTGGCCAAGACCCTGTTCTACGGCCTGTGGAGCGCCCCCGAGGGCTGGGCGTACCGCCTCAAGCGCACCCTGATCCAGCCCCTTCCCCCCGGCGTCGACCCCTCCCCTAACGGCGCGCTCCGCTGGGCCGGCCTGGCCCTCCTGGCGCTGGTCGTGGCGGGCGGCGCCTGGTCCTTCTCCGGCAGCGACGGTCCCCACACCACCGGCATGCTGCACGTGAACATCAACGTCAGCGACTTCGATCGGTCCGTGGCCTTCTACGAGGGCATCGGGTTTCAGCAGCTCATGGACGTGGAGCCCCACGGCTCCGCGGAGGTGGCGGCCGCCGTGGGCCTCGAGCCCTACGTGCTCCGCGGCGCCCTGATGGCCCACCAAGACGGCTCCATGCTCGACCTGCTCGAGTGGCAGGACCCGAGCGACCCCGCCCCCCCGTACGAACGCCTGAACCACCTGGGCATCGCCCGCATCGCCCTCACCACCTCCGACCTCGATGCCGACGTGGCCCGCCTGCGGGCCGACGGGGTGGTGTTCCTGTCCGAGGTGCCGGCCTCGGTCCCCGACGTCTTCGGAGGGGCGACCCGCTTCATCTGCTTCCGGGACCCCGACGGCACCGTGGTCGAGCTGGTGGAGCTGGGCACCGTGATGGGTTGGTTGCGCCAGGTCGGGTCCTGGCTCGGGTAGCTCAGTCCCTCAGCAGCCCCATCGACCAGGCGACCCCTGTGGCGGCAAGCCCGACGTACAGCAGCAGGAGGCTGGCCGACGCCACCTTCCAGAACGCGACTTCCCGGGTGACGGGAACCAGCGCTGCCTTGAGGGGGCCCCGACCCAGCACCGGAAGCCCCGCGGCGAGCGCTGCGACGGCGACCAAGGATGGAGGGGCCAGGAGAAGCACGCCCAACAGGCCCGCGGGATCCTGAAGGGCCATCACCAAGCTCGCCCCTGCCATCACCGCAGGAATGGGGCCGAACGTGGCGCTGATCAGGAGCTTCGGGGCCGTGGTCCACAGACCGTAGGCGGACAGGTGCTGGCCCACGGTGGGCGTGTCGTCCTCTGGAGGCGCGAACGGGTCGCTCATGGGGAGAGCACCCTTGCCACGGCGAGCCCGACCAGTGGCCCCAACCCCAGCAACCACCACGCCACGATGCTCGGGCTCGAGGTTCCGGGCAGCTCCGACCTCACGAGGAACAAGGGCGCGGCGACGGACCACGCGAGCAGTGTGACCAGCAGCCCCACGGCCCCCGAGGACGGCCACGCCCGCCAGCCTACCCACGACAGGAGCACGCCCAGCGGCACCGCCAGCAGGATGGTCCAGCGCCGCCAGCGCATCAGCTCGTCGAAGGTGTCCACGAACCTCCTGGCGTCGCAGCTCACCTCTGCCATGACGAACAGGGTTCGGCAACCCGACCCCTCCGACGATAGGTCCCGTCGATTCCGCTGGAGACTTCATGACCCGCTTCCTCCCCGCCCTCCTCCTGGCCGCCGCCTGCGGCAGCACGCCCCCTGCCGAGGACGCCCACGCCCCCGCCAAGGCCGAGCCCGCCGAGAAGGCAGAGCCCGCCAAGAAGGCAGAGCCTGCCGAGAAGGCCGGTGCCCGTGGGGACGACGCCGACCGCGCCAGCAAGAACGGCAAGGCGAAGCTCAAGGTCGGCGACGCCAAGGTCATGGTCACGTATGGCCGCCCCAAGGTCCGGGGCCGCACCGTGTGGGGCGAGCTCGTCCCGTACGGCAAGGTGTGGCGCACCGGCGCCGACGAGGCCACGGTCATCTCCTTCTCCGGCGACGTGAAGCTAGGAGACACCGCGGTGAAAGCCGGCTCCTACGCCCTGTTCACCATCCCAGAGAAGGACAAGTGGACCATCGTGCTGAACAGCGTGGCGGACCAGTGGGGTTCCTACGACTACGACGAAGGCAAGGACGTCGCCCGGGCCGTCGTCACCCCCGAGAAAGGGGAGATGACCGAAGATCTCACCATCGCCCCCGACGGCGACATGCTCTACATCCAGTGGGCCCAGGCCAAGGTGCCACTCCCCATCACCGCGCCGTAGGGATGCCCCACCGGGGGAGTCCAGAGCGGCGGCCCCTCGGTAGCGGTCGGAGGGGACCAAGTCCTCCGACAACCCGCAGTGGCGGCCGGGGTTCCTGGTCGCATGCTCGACCTGGCTGGGCCTGGAGAGCCCATTCGAACAACCCGTGGGAGCGAAACGCCGGCGTCGACGATCGTAGTGGAAGTGTGGCACTCAACGAGTAGTGCCTGTGGACGCAGACGTGGCGCCCAACCTCTTCAGGATTCGAACCCACGGGGCATCGCTTTGACCACCTTGGAGGAGGGTCCCGGTGGCGGCCATGCCGGTGCGTCCGCATGGTAGCCTGCCGCGAACCTGTCTTTCTTCAAGGAGTACCCATGTATCGCTCGTGGCTTGCCCTCGCCCTCTTCGCCCCCTCTCTGGCCTTCGCCGGCCCCTACAACGTGATTTGGAATGGCGGAGAGTGCGCCTACGCCGAGCCAGAGAACGGCGTGCACGTGGATCTGAACCGCAACGGCACTGGGGTGTTTCTGCGAACGTGGGACTGGGGTTCAGTGGCCAACGACGGATTCACGTGGACGTACGACGAGACGACCTTCGAGTTCGTCGCTGTGATGGACTTCGGGTACACCTACGTAGGCACCTACGACCCTGCAACGGAGTGCGTCGTGGGCGTCGGCGATCTCACGAACCTGTACAACCCCTACTACTCCTGGCCCACCGAATTCTACTTCTGCCAAGGCAGCATCCCGTCAGGGATGTCCTGCTGACGAGTGCACGCAGCCATTGAATCGCGTAGCGCGAGGCAAGCTTGGACCGTCAGACCCTGGAGCTGTCGCGGTCCGATGCGCGGCGCCCGCGGCAGAGCATCGTGAACCCAACGAACTGGGCACATTCCGTGGATGATGCCGGCCAGTAGTGAGCGGTCATGGCGCCGTAAAGCATCGCGACAGGCGAAGTCTCGACGGTGTAGAGCGTCCCGCATGGTCCAAGGGTCGAGCCAACGCGCGGTGCCCGTTCGCACGGCCTAGGCCACCGTGCGTCAGCAGGGGCCAGTGACTGTGCCCGCGAGACGGCAGAGCCGCCCCAGGCCATCCCCAGCAGCGCCGCAGCAGAACCAGCACCACCCCATCTCGAACCACAACGTCGTGCTCCGCGCCGCTGGAGATTCCGAGTGTCTCCCGGACCTCCTTCGGAAACACCACTTGGCCCCTTGTGGATAGCCGCCGCGCCGCGCCCATCGATGCTTGCCGCAGGATGCTCAGAGGCGGCGGAGTCCAGCCTCAGCGCTCCTCGAGCCGGTCGCAGTAGTGCTCGGTGACCACGTTCCCTCCGGCATCGCGGCGGATCATCTCGGTGATCGGCTCGATGGTATCGGCCCGTCGCGCGTGCCGCAGGGTGTGGCGCCATGCCTGCACGGTCTCTTCGAGCGTGCCCTCCGACGGGGACGGGAGCGTGGCGGCGAGGTGGTGGGCAATCTCGGTGATCTGGGGCTGACTCATGGATCCTCCAACGACTCTTTGGATGTCAATAGTTATCCTACAGCATCACGTGAGGTTCGGCCAGTCAGGCAGGACGAATGCGGCCAGATCGGACTCCAAGGCACCGGGCGCTCGACTCGATCAGCCCCGGATGGACATCGGCCGCTCAGGTGAGACCTTCGAGAGCGTCGACCGTCTCCTTGGGCACACAACCTTGGAGTCAACTCATGTCTCGTACCCCCATCGTCCTCGCTCTCCTCCTCGTCTCCGCTGGCGCGCTGGCGTCTGGCGCCAACTCGACCATCTGGGGCCCGTCCACCAAGCCCATCGAAGTCTCAGAGGCGCTCAGGATGCATGCAGACTTCTCGCCCCAGGTCGACGACCAAACCCCCTTGTCGGACAACTCCGCACCGTTGGACTGCGGAACCTTCTGCGACGAGTCCTGCGACGAGCAAGGCTGGATGGTGTGCATCTCGGCCCACGACTACTGCGAGGTCACCTGCTACGGCGAGCTCGAGGACAACATGGTCGGCGGGTCGGCCCGCATTCAGGCCGCGTTCTGAGGGCTCCCCCACAGAAGTGGGTGTGACGTCCGGGCAGTCGTGATGCGCGACGAAATCACGGTGGGCCTCGTCCTGGCATCGATGCCCGCCTGCATCATGCACGTCGCGCGTCCTCCGCCCCGGCGGCTGGCCCACCCTGGCCGGTTTGCTGCGGGCCACTTCCCAGGTGTTGGCGCCCACGCTCTGCTTTGCCTTGCTCGACTTCGACGTGTGGTGGATGACCCCTCATCGGGGCGCCTTGCGGCCCCGTCTTGGCGGTGCCGGCCCATGGCCCCACTACCGTCGGCCAACCCGACCCCGGAACAACGCAACGACCCAAGTTGGCGTGGGCTCTCGCAGCAACCGCTTCGTTGTTGAAAGTTTTTCCTCATTGATGGTGGACATTTTTCGCTCGGCGAGACATGCTGACCCTGGAACCAAACAGGGGGGGATTCCATGCCATCGACCGTCATTCCACCGCCACCAGACACGCTCGAGCCTGGCCCGCGGCACGCCACCGCCGCCCGCACCGTGCGCCCGCCAGCCCACCACGCTCGGGGTCTCGACGTCCAACCTGCGCAATCGGACCTCTTGCGCACCACGCGGCGCAGCTCTCAGGTCCGGACGTCCGACGCCTGTCGGGACGGGACGCACCGACCTCCGGTGTGGCAAGGGCAATGCGTCAAGAGCCGCCGTTTCCGCTGACGCGGAAAGCGCGTCGGGGCCGAACCCGATGGCGTGAGCCGTCGCCCCCTCACCCGTGGACGGGCGAGGGGCGCCAGCCACCCATCGGTCGGATGCTGCCCGCCATGCGCGCGGGCTCCAACGCAGTCGGCCCCGCCGAGCTGCTCGCCGTCCGGCCACCCAGCTCCTGACGGCCGACGGGATGCCACCCGCCCGAGCCCACCCAGGGCCCGGTCGGCATGTCGTCACGCTCTGCCCGCGGGATGCTGGACCCATGCGTCCCGCGCATCCGCCCCGGCCCCCCTCACCCACCGACTCCGTCGGCGGGTCCACCCCTCGTGCGTCTCGCCTCCACCAGCCCGCAGGTCACATCCATGTACACGCCCAACCTCCCGAGAACGACCGGGGACTACCCGTCCTCCAGCGCCTCCTCCACGCGACTGTATGCCGGGTTGGTGCCCACCTTCGGCGGCCTGTGCCTCGTCGCCGCAGCCGCGTCGTCGCCCTTCCCCGCCCAGGACGGCCTGGCCTTCGCGGCAGCGGCCGAGCTGGCGCTCGCCGGCCAGACCGGCGGCTATCCGACCCCAGATCTGGCCCTCACGCAGCCCTTCCTCGAGCACTACTGCACGGGCCTCCCGGACTGCGAGTCCATGGCGGTTCCCTTCCTCAGCCCGCCCCCCATGCTTCTCCTCCTGGCGCTACTGGCCCTCACGGGGGCTCCGATCCTCTTCCTCCGTCTGTTGGGGGCGCTGTCTCTCGGGGTCGGAGCCTGGCTTCTGTACGGTGCGCTCCGAAACCACGCGCCGCTGCTGCGGACCTTCCCTCTGGGCCTGCTCTTGCTCCTCCCGGCAGCCATTCGGCCGATCGAGAACGGCCAGAACAGCACGTGGCTGTTCCTGACCCTTGCGGTGGGGCTCTCGGGCCCCTCCGTTGCGCGCGCCGTGCTGGTGGCCGTCGTCGGCCTGGCGAAGCTGACACCCTGGGGCATGGCAGCACTCCTGCTGTGGGAGCGCGACGCCCGCGGGATGGGGGTGTTCGTCGTGGTGCTGGCCGCCGGCTTCGCCTTCTCGACCGTCCTACCCGAAGGCTTCGCCGTGTACTTCGACCGCATGGCCTCCATTTCGCCGTCCCTCATGGCGCATCCCGAGAACGTGTCGCCGAGGGTGTGGCTCGGCGACCTGTGGGTGGTTGGGGCCGTGCTCAGCGGCCTTCATCGAATGAGACGTCTCGACAAGGCCGACCGCTGGGCCCTCGCGTGGCTGCTGTGGCTGGTCGCGGTGCCCCTCGCGTGGACCCACTACCTGTGGGTGGGCTTCGGCGCCGTCTGGTGGCTGGTCGGCCGACGGCTTCGCACTGAGCGAGCCGCCCTCGGGCTGGCAACGTGGTGCCTCGTGGGCTCGATGATGGGTCCGTACACCGCCGCGTGGCTCGTCACGACGTGGCTCGGGACCCTGGTGCTGCTGTCTCGGCGACCGCTCGCCATCGACATCGTTCGCCCCAGCGACCGGTGACCCTCATGTTCTTCGGACACGCGCAATGAGTCGAACGCTGCCCTGACCGCGCGACAACTCGCCCGCGGCGGGCCTCGTCCTGGCGTCGGTTTCCGCCTGCCGACTGGCTTCGCGCCCTCAGACGTGTCTCGACGCCATCGCAGCGTCGTCGCCATCGCCGTTCACGTCTCCCGGGCACCTTCCGTCGGTATGAGCAAGTCCTCTCCCTCTTCCCGGGCCCGCTGCTCCTCCGCCTGCTTCACGAGGCCCGACTCCGCAGAAAGGTCGACCGCCGCACCCTCATGGCGCTGAGGCGTCGGCTTGGGCGCAACCTGCGGGAGCTGCCGCAAATGCACCCGGTAGATGGGCTCCGGCATGTCGTAGCCCGCATCGTCGAAGGCCTCCTTGATCCGCCGGATGGCCTCGGTGCGCACCGCCAGGAAGGAGTGGTTCCGCTGATCCACCCAACCGAAGACCTCCACCACCACCGTGGAGTCTCCCAGCGCCCCGATCCGCACCGCTGGCACCGGCTCGTCGACCACGCCAGCCATGGCCCGCAGGGTCTCCACGCCGGTGCGAATCACCGAGACCAGGTCCTCGTCCACCCCCACACCGACCGGAAAGTCGAAGCGTCGATACGGGTTGCGAACGTAGTTGGTGAGCTTGTTCTTGAACACCGTCGCGTTGGGCAGGTACACGTGGTTGCCGTCGATGGTGAGCAGCAGCGTGTTCCGTGTCGTCAGCCGGACCACGACCCCCTCGACGCCATCGACCTCCACGAGGTCGTCCTTGCCGAAGGGCTGCTGCAGCGAGAGCAGGATGCCGGCGAGGTAGTTCTCGACGATGTCCTGGAACGCGAAGCCGAGCGCCAGACCGAACACCCCGGCGGTGCCCACCACAGCGCCGACGAGCGCGGTCGCATCGAGGAGCTCCAGGGCGACGAGCCCCCCCGCGGCGTAGATCCCGATCCGCACGGCCCGGGTCACGGTGGCCCGGAGCAGCGGGCGGTCGCGGAAGCGCCGGAACAGCAGGTCCCAGCCGGTCACCACCTTGGCGACGCCCCACGTGGCCACCAACACCAGCAAGGCCACCCCAAGGAGGGGGGTCATCGCAATGAGGTCCTGCACCTGGGCCCAGGCCGTGTCCACCGCGGGTCGAAGCCGGTCGCCGACGCTGGTGGACTCCGTCATGGCGTCCTCCACGTACAGCACCCCGTCCAGGCTTCGAGCGAGCGCAAGGGCTTGTTCGCGGGCCGCCGAGTCCAGCACCGTGCCCGAGAGCTGCACCACCCCGCTGGTCACGGTGACCTGCACCGGCTTCAGCGCGTCGATCTCACCGAACACGCGACGCAGCAGCTCTTCGGTGGCGTCGTCACGCTCCCCAGGGGTCTCGCCGAGCTGCTCCTCCAGCGTGAGCAGGTTGTCGACGAACAGCGTGCCGGGCAGATCCTTGGCCAGGGTGTGGGCCTGCTCCCGGGCCGCCACCGAGGGCACCGTGCCCGTGAGGCGTGCCACGCCTCCATCCCAGGCGATCTGAACCCCGTCGAAGCGCTCGACCCGGGCGAACACCCCCTGCACATCGGCGAGGGCTTGCTCCTGGGGATTCGCCACGGGAATGGGTTCGACGACAGGGTCCTCAGCGAGCGCCGGGTCCTGTGCGAGAGCGAGGACGAGCCACATCCACATCACAGCCTCCCACTGAGCGCGACACCCCGGCCCATCGGCCCGGCGGTGGCCGAGACCCGAAGCCCCGTGGCCCGGTGAAGCTCGGGCACCACGATGCCCACGCTGGCCCCCAGCAGCCCGCCGACCACCACGTCCGACGGGTAGTGCTTGGCGGCCGCCACCCGCAGCATCCCGGTGGTCGCGGTGTAGGCGGTGGCCAGCCCGTAGGCCGCCACCTTGCCTCCGACCGTCAGCTCCTGGGTCCGCGCGATCTGGTGGGCCATGGAGAAGGAGAGCGCCCCCGCCGTGCTGGTGTGGCCCGAGGGGAAGGACATCTGGTCGTCGGCGTCCTCCCACTCGAAGCCCGGCGCGCGGGTGTACGGACGGGGCCGCCGGCTCGCCGACTTGATGATGTCGGTCAGGGTCACCGACACCGTGACGCTCTCGGCGAAGATCACCCCGTGGGTCAGGGCCCCCCGGCCGCCTCCCCTGCTGCCGTCCGACCCGATGTCGAGGGCGCCGTAGATGGGGGCAGCCACCAGCCCCAGGAAGCTGCCGCCGTAGGACAGCGCGTCGGAGGCCAAGGGAACGGCCCCCTCCCCTTCGGCCTTGCCCGCCACACCGGCGTCGAAGCCCAAGGGCTCGGGAGACACCGCCACCGCCAGAGCGGGTCGGTCCGGGAGCAGCCACAAGCTGGTGACCGTGTACGCGGCCGTCGTCATCAGCACCGGGCCGTCCACCGTGGGCCGTAGGGCCAGCTCGCCGCCGCTGCCTGCCATTGCTGCCATCAGCCACCAACCGAGCATGCCGACCTCCCGCGCCCCCCTACCTCAATCGGACCAAAGGAGACATCTGCCGCCACGAGGTCGTCGCGACCGCCCCCACAGCCTGCTAGGTTCCGACATGCGAGCGAGCGCCATCTCCCTCGTCCTCATGCTGGGCTTCGCCTGCAAGAGCGACGACCCAGACCCGGCAGGCGACGGCCCCGGCACCGAGCCCACGGGCGCCACGGGCCTCGCCACCGACGACACCGCCACCGTCGACGATCTCTTCGCCGCCGAGCCGTCCCTTCGCGCCCCTGCAGCGCTGGTGGGCGGAGCCCGAGAGGTGGTGGTGTCTGCGGACGCCGCCGTCCCCCTGGAGGTGCGCTGGGCCGGCGTCGACGGGGAGCGCGTCGTGCGCTGGGCCCCGGCCACCGACTTCGCCGTGCCCCTCGTCGGCCTGCGTCCCGACGCCGACTACACCGTCACCCTGACCCTCGACCCCGACGGCGCCGCCGACGCCCGCACCCTGCCGCTGACCGGCGACCCCCTCCCGGTGAACCTCCCCGAGCTCGACGTGCTCACCCTGGAGGCCGCCGGGGTCTCCCCGGGCCACACGCTGTTCGCCGCGACCACCCCCGGGGTCGTCGCCGCCTGGCTGCTGCTGCTCGACCCCGAAGGCATCCCGGTGTGGTGGGCCTACAGCGCGACCCGCCTCGGCGACCTGCGGCTCACCGAGCAAGGCACCCTGCTGGGCCTCGGGGACTTCGACATCGTCGAGCTGGACTGGCTGGGGACCGAGCGGCTCCACTACACGACTCAGCCCTTCGGCACCGCCACCCCCATCGACGTCGATCTCGTCCACCACGAGATCTACCCCCTGGCCGACGGCCACCTGCTCACCCTCGACCAGGCCAACGTGACCGTCGACGACCTCCCCATCGCCTACGACCAGCTCGGCACCGGCGGGGAGGCCCTCGTCGTCGACAACGGCATCGTGGAGCTCGACGCCACCGGCCAGGTGGTGCGACGCGTCGCCCTGACCGACCTGCTCCCCACCTCCCGCATCGGCTGGAACAGCCTCGACCCCGTCCCCACCGCCGGCGGTGCCCTCGACTGGGCCCACGCCAACGCCGTGGTCCCCGACACCGACGGCAGCTGGGTCGTCTGCCTGCGGCACCAGGACGCCCTGGTGAAGATCGGCACCGACGACGGCCTCGACTGGATCCTCGGCGACCCCGCGGGCTGGACGGCCCCATGGTCGAAGCAGCTGTTGGCGCCTGTGGGCGAGGTCGTGTGGCCCTACCATCCCCACGCCCCCGAGCTCTCCCAGGAAGCCGACGGCCTGCACATCTTGCTGTTCGACAACGTCAACGACGGCCACACCCCCTACACCCCAGCGCCCGCCGTCCCGCGGTCCAGCCGCCTCGTGGAGTACCGGGTCGACGAGAAGGCCCGGACCGTCGAAGAGCTGTGGTCCTACGAGCTCGAGCGGGACGGCCCCCTGGCCGCCTTCGCCCTCGGCGACGCCGACCGCCTCGACAACGGCCACGTCCTCGGGGTGTGGGGCATGCTCTCTGCCGAGAAGGGCACCGACAACCTCGACCAAGGGCGGGGCAATCTGTCGGCCCGCATCGCCGAGATCGACCCCACCACCGGCGACGTCGTCTTCGACCTGCGGGTGGGCGACACCCGGGCCCGGGTGCCCGAGGGCTGGACGGTCTACCGGGCGGCCCGGCTGCCCCAGCTCTTCCCCACGGCCCAGTCGGAGTCCCCGTGAGCTGGGCAGTCCTCGCGGTGCTGGTCGGCTGCAAGGGGGTCGCCGATGTCGACGACAGGCCGGCCCCCGGCGACACGGCCACCCCCGAGACCGGCAGCGCCCCCACCGGCGCCAGCGGCGACACCGGCACCGGTGAGAGCGGGCACACGGCCTCCTCGGGCGCCACAGCGGACACCGCCGACCCGGCCCCGACCGAGCCGGGCTTCACCTGGGTGGCCCCGCCCGCGTCCGTGCCCCCAGGCGGCTTCTCCCAGGACCATGCCACCGCCGCCCTGCGCCCCGACGGCACCGGCGTGGTCGTGTACAGCCACGAGCTGCAGCTACGCGGCGTTCGTGTCGAGCCCAACGGCGCGCTGGTGGCCACCCCGACGGGCCCCTTCACGAACCACGGGCAGGTCGCCGCCACCCCCGAGGGCTTCGTGGTCGTCGCCACCAACAACTACGACTACGCCCTGTACGGCCTCACCCTCGACGCCGCCGGCGTGCCCGATCAAGACGTCGTGCTGCTGTCGACCGGCCCGTCGCTGCTGGCCGACGTCGACGTCCGCGCCATGCTGGACGGCACCGTGGCAGGCGTCGTGGCCACCACCGATCGCTTCGAGCTCAGCTGCATCGCGTTCACCGACAGCCTGCAGGGCCTCGGGCCCACCCCCTGCCCGACCCCCGTGGATCCGACCCGGGCCACCGGCACCGTGGCCGTGGTGCAGACCGAGCAGGGGCCGCTCTACACGTGGACCGAGGTCTCCGTCGACCAGTCCCTGTCGGTGTTCGTCGGCAACGGCGTCACCGCCCCCGTGCGGGTGGGCGACCTGGGCTACGGCGCCTGGATGGCCGGCCGACCCATGCTCGCGGTGGGCGACGACGACGTGGTGGCGGTCGTCTACCGAGGCGCGACCACCCAGGGGCAGCCCGTCGGGAGCTACCTGTGGCACACCGGGGCCGGTGGCGTCACCACCTGGAGCCTCGGGCTCAACCCCGGCGGCACCGACGTCGAGCGGGTGGCGGTCACGCCCATCGTGGGGGAGCGCTTCGTGGTGGGGTGGGAAGAGTCGGACCAGCTCTGGCTCCAGGTCCGCTCCAGCGTCGACGGGGCCCCGTTGGGCATCCCATCATCGGCCGGCACCGACCCCTTGCGGGTGCCGCGCCGGCCCAGCCTCGATCTGGTCCTCGGGGAGGACGACGGCGTACACGGCATCGTCTCCTGGGAGTCCGCCGAGCCCGGCAGCGCCGTCGAAGACGACGGTCGCATCGTCCGGATCCGACGCTTCCGTCTCGACGATCAGCCGTAGCTGTCCTTGTTGCCGATGTCGAAGTGCAGGGGCTGACGGAGCTTGGTGCCCGCGAGCACCAGCCCAAACAGCCCGGCCACCCCCGCGGCTCCCCGCAGCAGGGTGGGGTCGAGGAGCTCCGCGAAGGGCACGACCGCGAGGGAGAGCACGAGAAGGGGCATGCCCGGAATGCGGAAGCAGAGACGTTCCTTGAGGGCCAGGGCCGCCCAGGCCACCAGCGCCAGGCCGTGGCCCGCGGCCGTGGCGACCGGCCCCACCGCGACCGCGCTCACCCACAGCCCCGACACCCCGACCGCGGTGATGAACCAGCGGAAGCGTGGGTCATACAGGTGCAGGTTCGCCACCGCGAGCCCGACGCCGAGGAGGGTGATTGCGAAGCCATAGGGCAGGTCCGACGACGGTGAGGCCGAGATTCGCTCGATAAGCTTGCTTATCGCTGGCGAATCGAAGGGCGAGCCTAGGAGGATTCTCGACGAGCGGCCTTTAGGCCGTGCAACAAGTGTGATTCCAAGGGGACTTTCGAGCGCAGCGAGACGG